>Ga0065705_10000187_pt1 | contig 171579 bp, 192 predicted proteins | sample SwibulcommuniRL2_FD_59092 | JGI IMG/M metagenome (GOLD analysis project Ga0065705, IMG submission 59092) | Bulk soil microbial communities from switchgrass field near Rose Lake, East Lansing, Michigan, USA - RL2 Bulk Soil v2 (version 2) | ecosystem: Environmental > Terrestrial > Soil >...
GACGAGAACCGTGGCGGCTTCAAGCGTGATGACAACCGTGAAGGTGGATTCCGCGGTAACCGCGACGAGAACCGTGGCGGCTTCAAGCGTGATGACAACCGTGAAGGTGGTTTCCGCGGTAACCGCGACGAGAACCGTGGCGGATTTAAGCGTGATGACAACCGTGAAGGTGGTTTCCGCGGTAACCGCGATGAGAACCGCGGCGGCTTCAAGCGTGACGACAACCGTGGTGGCGGCTTCAAGCGTGATGACAACCGAGAAGGTGGTTTCCGCGGTAACCGCGACGAGAACCGTGGCGGCTTCAAGCGTGACGACAACCGTGGTGGCGGATTCAAGCGCGACGACAACCGTGAAGGCGGCTTCCGCGGTAACCGCGATGAGAACCGTGGCGGCTTCAAGCGTGACGACAACCGTGGCGGATTCAAGCGCGATGACAACCGTGAAGGTGGCTTCCGCGGTAACCGCGATGACAACCGTGGCGGATTCAAGCGTGATGACAACCGTGAAGGTGGCTTCCGCGGTAACCGCGATGACAACCGTGGTGGCGGATTCAAGCGTGATGACAACCGTGAAGGTGGCTTCCGCGGTAACCGCGATGACAACCGTGGTGGCGGATTCAAGCGTGATGACAACCGCGGTGAGTTCCGCGGTAATAGCGATCGCCCAGAACGTGGGAACCGTTTCGATGACCGCTCCAACGAAGCACCACGCGCTCACAACCCTGGCGACCTACGCATTTCGAACCGTCCGGACCGTGAACAGTCCCCAGATATCGATGAGGACGTTACCGGAAAGGAATTGGATCGTGTTGCACGCGCCCAGCTGCGGTACCTCGAAGAACGCTCAGCAAGCTGGGTCGCTAAGCACCTGGTCATGGCTGGCCGTCTACTCGAAGACGATCCTGAGCTGGCCTACGAGCACACCATGGCTGCCTCCCGCCGAGGCGGTCGCGTTGCAGTTGTCCGTGAAGCCGTAGGCATTGCTGCTTACCACGCAGGCAAGTATGCCGATTCGTTGCGCGAGCTTCGTACTCACCGANGTATCTCCGGCTCGGACTACAACCTTCCATTGATCGCAGACTCGCTGCGTGGTTTGGGTCGTGCTGAAAAGGCCATTGAGCTTGCACACTCAGATGAGTGCGCAAATTTGGAATCGGCGGTCAAGGTCGAGATGCACATCGTTGCCGCAGGCGCTTACGGCGACTTGGGCAAGCTAGATCTGGCACTTGCTGAGTTGGAATCTCTGGAACAGCTTGACTTCAATCGCGCTTACTCCTTCAGCCCTCGATTGTTCACTGCATATGCTGATCTGCTTGCAGGAGCGGGCCGCACTGAGGATTCCAAGCGTTGGTTCGCTCAGGTTTCTGTCGCTGAGCGTGCACTTGGCATCGAGGCAGAAGCCGATTCCTTCATAATGGACCTAGCTCCAGAGATGGATGAAGAAGACGAACGCCCACGTGCCAAGGATCTTGTTGACGAGAACACTGCTGTGGACTCCGAGGATGACGCTGTTACCGACGTAGCTGACTCGACTGAGGCCGATGTGGCCGACGTCGAGACCGAAGAAATCGGCATCGATGAAGAAGACGCCTTAGTTGAGGTCGATTCAGTTGAGGTTGAATCCGAAACTGTTAACGTCACCGAAGCAGAAGCAGAAGCAGAAGCCGAAGACGAAAACGACTCACAGAAGTAGGAATTAGTACCGAATGCTGATCTCCGGATTTGATTCCGTTCTTTCAGATCTCGATGGTGTCGTCTATGCAGGTCCCAATGGGATCCCAGACGCCGTTGAGTCATTGAACGCACTCGCAGAAGTTAATGTCGCCCTTGCGTTCATAACGAACAATGCGGGACGTTCGCCAATGTCAGTTGCCGCTCATTTGCGTCAGCTGGGTGTGAAAACCGGTGCGGAGCAGGTCTTCGGATCTGCTGATGCCGGCGCCGAGTTATTGGCGCGTGAATTAAATCCGGGCAGCAAGGTACTAGTTGTAGGATCCCCGTACCTACGTGAATGCATTGCGGTGCGGGGACTCGAAGTCGTAGAGTCACATACAGATAAACCCGTGGCGGTTATCCAAGGTTTTGACCCGGCGGTTTCATGGAACGATCTTGCCGAGGCCAGCTATGCCATCAACAACGGAGCACAGTGGGTCGCAACGAACACCGACCTAACCATTCCTCGGGCCGAGGGTATCGCTCCAGGTAACGGATCATTAGTCCAAGCGGTGAAGCTAGCCACCGGGGTAACGCCCCGCGTTGCAGGAAAACCTGAGTCGTTCTTATTTGCTCGCGCAGCGGATCGTTTAGATTCGCGGCGTCCGCTTGTAGTAGGGGATCGTTTGGATACCGATATCCTTGGAGGATATCGAGCCGGCTTTTCAACTGCGCTGGTATTGACGGGTGTGGATTCTCCCCGTAGCGCCCTCGGTGCCCCGGTATCGGAGCGTCCAAACTACCTTATTTCAAGCCTTGCAGACCTTTACCGGCCTTACCCAACAACAAAAGTGCTTGGCTACGGCGTACAAGTCGGAGAGTCAATTGCTAAGGTTGATGGTGAGTCTATAGAGGTCAGCGGCAATGAGTCAGACCTAAACGCATGGCGTGCCGCATGCCACGCTTGGTGGCTTGCTCATTCGCGCCAGCAAGATCATGTTAGTCCCGAAATCCAATTCACCTCGCGCGGATTGGACACCCTGCGACGAGCTCAGAGGTAGCCCACATGAATATGCCAACGCCCGGTCCCAAGCCGGCATCAATGTTGGAAGATGAAGCGCTGGACTATACGCTCTCATCCCTTGCCCAGCAGGACATAACAGAACATTCAGCAGTATACGAGCAGCTACTGGCAACTCTTCAGTCGCAGCTAAACTCAACGGAGTACCGCGCGTGAGCAGGCTTGATCAAGTATTAGTACTTCGGTCGCTAGCTCGTTCGCGGACGGAAGCTGCCAAGCTAATTGACGCAAAACGAGTTCTGCTCAATGGAGTAGTTGCTACCAAAGCTTCGAAGAGTGTCACTGCGGAATCCGAGCTGGAAGTCTTAGCTAGCGAGGGCGAAGAATACGTTTCGCGTGCTGGTCATAAATTGGCTGGTGCGTTAGATGTATTTACGACCATTTCGCCTGAGTCGTTGCGCTGTCTAGACGCCGGCGCCTCTACTGGTGGATTTACAGATGTCCTACTGCGTCGCGGTGCCAAACAGGTGATTGCTGCGGATGTCGGGCACGGACAGCTAGTGAACCAAATTCGTGAAGACTCCCGAGTATCGGTGTTTGAAGGCCTGAATGTTAGGTATATTACTCCCGAGGATATTGGGGGAGAAGTCGATCTGATCGTAGCCGACTTGTCGTTTATTTCATTGCGCTTGGTGATCGATGCTCTGGCAGGTGCGACACGCCCGGGCGGCTCGCTCGTGTTGATGGTAAAGCCACAATTTGAAGTCGGACGTGAACACGTAAATCGAACCGGCGTGGTTTTGTCTCCCGAGCTACGTCGCAGTGCAGTTGAAAGCGTCGTAGCATCAGCGCAGGACGTTGGTTTGCAATTGTGTGGTCTGGCCCGCAGTCCTTTGGCCGGCCAAGATGGAAACGTCGAATTTTTTCTCTGGCTCGGAAAACGTCCCATGAGTAATCAACAATCCGTCGATGAAGCCAAATTGTGGGAAGTAGTTGACTATTCTTAGAAGTGAATTGCTTGAGCGGTGAACTCCTCATCACCAAGCGCATACTTCTAACCCGAGAGGGGCAGCCTGCCTTGCGCCGCATCCTAGTTTTCACACACACGGGTCGCAAAGAAGCGATCACCGCGGCTATTGAAACTTGTGGGTTGCTCAATTCTGCCGGTGTGCGTCCCGTGATGCGCCAGAAAGATCACGAGGCGATACAAGCTGCAAGCACCGAACTCCAGCTGCAAATCGACATTCTTGGTCAAGATTGCACCATTGAGCAGGTGGACTTAGGCGTAGTTCTGGGTGGAGACGGCTCAGTGTTGCGCGCCGCAGAACTAGTGCGTGATGCTTCTTTGCCGTTGGTTGGTGTCAATCTTGGACATGTTGGTTTTCTAGCCGAGGCCGAGAGATATGAATTAGCGGATACAGTACATGCTTTGGTGATTGGTGCTTACACCGTTGAAGAACGGATGGCTATCGAAGTTCAGGTTTGGCGGGACAACGTCTGCCTTGCGGAAACTTGGGCACTTAACGAAGCCGCGGTGGAAAAGGCTAATCGGGAACGCATGATTGAGGTTGTCATCGAAGTTGATGGGCGACCGATATCTACTTTTGGTTGTGACGGCGTCGTCATGGCAACTCCGACAGGGTCCACTGCTTACGCATTTTCTGCTGGCGGCCCCGTAGTTTGGCCCGAAGTGGCGGCACTGATCATGGTTCCCATTAGTGCCCACGCACTATTTGCTAAACCACTGGTAGTTTCGCCGGCCTCGATTATGGCGGTTGAAATCTTAACCCGTTCGGAAGCCGGCGCCGTGCTGTGGTGCGATGGTCGTCGCACAATTGAGCTGCCGCCTGGCGCTCGTATTGAGGTTACCCGGAGCGACAAACCAGTGCTTTTGGCAAGGCTTAATACGACTCCATTCTCGGAGCGACTAGTCAAGAAGTTTGAACTTCCGATTCAGGGTTGGCGTGGCCCGGCGGACGAGGACGAACGCCGACCAGCAACCACTGCTCTGCCGGTCATCGGACCTGGCTTTCAGAGTGTCGAGCCTCATCACAAGGATGAACCTGGGATTCCGTTAGTGGCTCGTGACGAAACAAAGTAAGAAAAAATTTACGACTCACAACACTTATATTCGAACAAACTTACGATTTTACAAGTACTATTAGGACGAGAACTGGAACGAATGCACTAGAACGACCGGGAGCGGGCGATGATTCAAGAAATTTCGATCTCTAACCTTGGCGTGATTACCAAGGCGACCCTGCCGCTTGGGCCGGGGCTGACTGTTGTCACCGGTGAAACCGGTGCGGGTAAAACAATGGTGATCACCGCTCTGTCCTTGCTGCTTGGCCGTCGAGCTGATGCCGGTGCGGTGCGAAACGGTGCCGATCATGCACTAGCCGAAGCTGTAGTGCATCTAGATCCAGACCATCACGCGCTCGAAGCGGCTAGTCATGCAGGGGCGTTTGTTGATGAAGTAGGCGATAAGAGTGAACTATTGCTCACTCGTTCTCTATCCGCTCAAGGCCGCTCCAAAGCGACAGTCGGTGGACGTAGCGCCCCCGTCGGGTTGCTAGCCGAACTTGGGCAGGAACTGGTGGCTGTCCATGGTCAGTCCGATCAGATTCGTCTGAAAGAAGCCGGCGCGCAACGTGATGCACTTGACCGGTTCGCCGGTTCAGGCTTGGCGCGCACGCTCAAGGAGTATCAGCGGACTTACCGGCAGTGGCGTGCGTCAAATAAAGAACTCACGGCACTCAAGCAAGATTCGCGTGATCGGGTTCGTGAAGCTGAAAACCTAAAACTCGCGCTCGACGAAATTGATTCGGCAGAGCCGTTGCCGGGTGAAGACGAGAAATTACGTGAAACGGCGATGAAGCTGGGAAACGTCGAGTCACTGCGAAACGCGAGCCTGCAGGCCAGGGCCATTGTCGATAGTGAAGATTTTGAATCCCCAGGGATTACTACTTTGGCAGAATCTGTTCGCGGGATTTTGGCGCAAGCAAGTGATGATGACCCGGCCCTAGCTGCTTTTGCTGACCGAGCCGCAGAACTTGGCATCCTCGCTTCAGAACTATCGAGCGATATGTCCAGTTACGTCTCGGATCTTGATGAAGAGGGTCCTGAACGTCTGGCTCAGATAGAAGCACGTCGCGCAGATTTGAATAAGCTCATGCGCAAATATGCGCCAAGCATTGATGAAGTTATTTCCTGGGCCGAAGAATCCCGGCAGCGTTTGGAACAGCTTGGTTCGGACGACACCCGGATCGAGGAACTTGAAGACGCTGTGGTCCAGCTGGAGCAGATGGTTGCGGCTCTGGCTACAGATCTTTCTGAGGCCAGACGCAAAGCCGCCACTAAGCTTTCCAAGCGCGTCAGCGCGGAGCTAACCGCATTGGCCATGCCTGATGCGAATCTCTTTGTCGAGATCGGCGATTTGCCGGAGCTCGGTGCATATGGACAAGACCAGATCGAAATGCTCTTAGCGCCCCACGCCGGTGCTGCGCCTCGCCCGCTGGGGAAAGGCGCCAGTGGTGGTGAGCTTTCGCGCGTGATGCTAGCTATCGAGGTAGTCCTCGCAGCGGTAGATCCGGTGCCAACCTTCGTCTTCGATGAAGTGGATTCCGGTGTTGGTGGCAAAGCCGCGGTGAGCATCGGTGAGCGGTTGGCCATGCTTGCCCGGCATGTGCAGGTCATTGTGGTCACACACCTACCCCAAGTGGCGGCGTATGCTGATCGCCATATCCGCGTGATCAAAACCTCAAACGGTAAGTCAGCGGCCGGCGCGGGGTTTACCGCCAGTGACGTAATTACCCTTGATGACAACGAACGTGTCCGCGAGCTGGCCCGGATGTTGGCAGGTCAAGAGGAATCTGACACCGCTCAAGCGCATGCAGAAGAGCTTCTGGCTGATGCGCGGAAGATGGTCGAATCATTGGTGACGAAGAGCGCACGCTAAATGGCAGAGACGGACTTTGGCATCTTCGGCAGGTGTCGTAGAGTTGCAAAGTGGATGGTCGGTATTCGCGAAAGCGAGCAATGGTGATAGGATGAAATCCCGTGGTGCAGCGTAAATTAACTCGTGATTCTCGGTCGTCTGAAACGACAAAACATATCTTCGTCACCGGCGGTGTAGCCTCCTCCCTGGGTAAGGGATTGACGGCATCCAGCCTTGGACACTTACTTCGAGCTCGTGGTCTCTCAGTGACCATGCAGAAGCTCGATCCGTACCTGAACGTCGATCCAGGTACTATGAACCCTTTCCAGCATGGTGAAGTCTTCGTTACTGACGATGGTGCAGAAACCGACCTGGACATTGGACACTACGAGCGCTTCCTGGATGAAAATCTTCCAGGTTCCGCCAACGTGACCACCGGTCAGGTTTATTCAACCGTTCTGGAACGTGAACGTCGCGGTGAATACCTTGGCGATACAGTTCAAGTCATTCCGCACATTACAGACGAAATCAAACGTCGTATGCGTTTGGCTGCTACCGAGCCAGGCGACGGCAAATCGGCCCCTGACGTAATTATCACCGAAATCGGTGGCACCGTCGGCGATATTGAATCCCAGCCATTCCTTGAGGCAGCCCGTCAGGTACGCCAGGATATTGGCCGGAAGAACGCCTTCTTCGTTCACGTTTCCCTCGTTCCATACATTGGTCCAAGCCATGAGCTGAAGACCAAGCCAACTCAGCACTCGGTAGCTGCTCTGCGTTCCATCGGCATTCAGCCGGACGCGTTGGTTATCCGCTCTGATCGTGCAATCCCAGACGAGATGCGTGCAAAGCTCGGACGTACCTGCGACGTGGAAACCGAAGCAGTCATCAGCTGCCCGGATGCCCCGAGCATCTACGAAGTTCCAAAGATCCTTCATGCACAGGGCCTTGATGCTTACATCGTGCAGACCCTAGACATGAAGTTCCGCGACGTGGATTGGGAAGGCTGGGACCGTCTGCTAGACGTCGTCCGCAACCCGAAGCACGAACTGACCGTCGCTCTGGTCGGCAAATACATTGAACTGCCAGATGCTTACCTCTCGGTCACCGAAGCTTTGAAGGCCGGCGGTTTCGCTAACGATTCCAAGGTCAAGATCCGCTGGGTACCATCCGATGATTGCGCTACCGAAGAGGGAGCCCGCAAGGCACTCGACGGTGTAGAAGCAATCTGTGTACCGGGTGGATTCGGCATTCGCGGTCTTGAAGGAAAGCTCGGCGCGCTGCGATTTGCTCGGGAAAACCAGATTCCTACCTTGGGCCTGTGCCTAGGTCTGCAGTCCATGGTGATCGAGTACGCCCGCAATATGGCTGATCTGCCAGAAGCATCCTCCACGGAGTTTGATCCTGAGTCTTCCACCCCAGTCATCGCGACTATGGCCGAACAGCTGGACATTGTTGATGGCAAGGGTGACCTGGGCGGAACCATGCGCTTAGGTTTGTATGACGCGATGCTTCTGCCAGGTTCGGTCTTAGCCGAAACCTATGGCAAGACCGAAGTTGCGGAACGTCACCGTCACCGCTACGAAGTCAACAATGCTTACCGTGCGCAGCTTGAAGAGGCGGGGCTGGTCTTCTCTGGAACTTCCCCAGATGGCAAGCTCGTCGAGTTCGTTGAACTGCCAAAGGACGTACATCCTTACTACGTCTCCACGCAGGCTCACCCAGAACTTTCCAGCCGTCCAACTCGCCCACACCCGCTCTTTGCAGGTCTGGTCGCCGCGGCACTGGCAAAGCGCAACGCCTAAGCAATACCGGTTATAAACCGTCTAAGGTAGTACCTGTTAGGTCATACCAATAGAAGGGCCCGTTCGCGTGGAACCACAACCGATATCCGATGAACTTTCACCTCGAGAGTTGATCGGACGTGAAACCGTATACGAAGGACGCATCTGGAATGTCGTCCACGATACAGTGCAACTTTCGGATGATGGATCCCGCATCGAGCGAGACTACATCGTGCACCCCGGTGCCGTGTCGATCCTCGCCCTCGATGAGCGCGAACGGGTCCTTTTAGTTAACCAATACCGCCACCCTGTCGGGATGCGGCTGTGGGAACTTCCCGCCGGATTGCTCGACGTGGCGGAGGAGCCGCCATTGGAAGGCGCCAAACGAGAGCTCTGGGAGGAAGCGGATCGAACCGCTGAATCCTGGGCCGTTTTGACCGACGTTTTTCTCTCTCCAGGGTCTTCTTCCGAGGCGCTTCGAATATTTTTGGCGCGTGACGTGAGTCTGGCTCCCGAAGAACAGCGTCACGAACGCACCGACGAAGAAGCCGAAATCATCACCCGCTGGGTGCCTCTAGATGAGGCTGTAGCCGCGGTGCTTGACGGCCGAATTCATAACCCCTCGGCGGTAGTAGGGCTCTTGGCGGCCTTCGCTGCACGTGCGAGTAACTATTCCACATTGCGCCCGGCCGATAGCTCATTCGAGGCGCACCCCGGATTGCGCAGGGCATAAAGCGCACCATGAGTTTGCCTGAAGCAACGCCCCAAACGGCGCCTAAAACCGGCAAGTTTGAGTCCGCACTACGCCGCTACCTGCAACACTTGGCGATCGAGCGCGGCCTAGCAAAAAATACCCTAGACTCCTATCGCCGGGATCTGACTCGTTACCAAGAAACCTTGGAAAAACGTGGGATCACCGATCCAGCGTTGATCACTGAAAATGAAGTTAGCGGCTATCTGCAGCAGTTGGCACGTGGCGGTGATGACCAGCAGGTTCTGGGACCCAGATCGATCGCGCGCCATACGGTGGCCATTCGACAGCTACATAAGTATTGGGAGCTAGAGGAGATTTGTGCGCCTAATCCTGCTCGCGAGGTGCAACCACCGACGGTGGGTCAGTCATTGCCTAAAGCGATCAGCATTTCTGCGGTGACTCAGATTCTCGATTCCATCGCGCTGGATACTCCCGCGGGGCTGAGGGATCGGGCGATTCTAGAATTTTTGTACTCGACCGGTGCCCGTATCTCCGAGGTTGTCGGACTGGACGTGGATGATCTGCATTTTGCCGAGGACGCGGTAGTGCGTTTGTTCGGTAAAGGCTCGAAAGAACGAGTAGTGCCGGTCGGTGGTTATGCTCAGCGTGCGGTCAGTGACTATCTGGTGCGGGCCCGTCCGGGACTGGCTACCAAGGGCAAAGGAACCCCCGCCTTGTTCCTGAATCAGCGCGGTGGCAGGCTTTCGCGCCAGTCGGTGTGGCTGATTCTGGCTAAAGCCGCGCAACGCGCGGGGATCGAAGGTGAGGTTTCTCCGCACACGCTTCGGCACTCCTTTGCCACTCATCTTCTAGAGGGCGGAGCAGATGTACGAGTGGTGCAAGAACTCTTGGGTCATTCCTCGGTCACCACCACACAGATTTACACGAAGGTCACCGTCGATTCATTGCGTGAGGCTTACCTCTTTGCGCACCCGAGGGTCAACTAGTAGTGCCGAGACTAATATGATGATTACCCAGCCTCGGCGTCACCCGCAGCCTGTGGTGCTGGTGCTTGTCCTCGGTGGACAGGGCGAGCAGCAAAAGGTTTTGCTTGGACGTAAGCTCACCGGCTTCGGTGCCGGAAATATCGTAGCTCCGGGGGGAAAAGTGGATCCCGGGGAGTCGCCGCTAGACGCCGCGGTGCGCGAACTCTGGGAGGAGACCGCGCTGCGGGTGGATCCGCAAGACATGCAGCATCGGGTCACGGTGTACTTCCGCTTTCCGACCCGACCGCTCTCAGACATGGACTGCGAGGTGTTTCTTGCGCACACCTATGCGGGAGTAGCCACGGCCAGTACGGAATTAGACGCTCAATGGCACTACGCGTCGCGGTTGCCGACGCAGTCGATGTGGCAAGACGCGCAGCATTGGCTGCCGCGCATTATTTCGGGGGAGTGTTTCACTGCGACGGTGATCATGGCACCAGATAATTTGGGTGTGGAACGGGTTGTGTCTAGCGATTGGTAGTGCGGCTTACGGCGGGATCGAGCTCTAGCGAAGCTTTGCCATCCTCATCGTCTGGTTCATAGACCAGCAGATCTCCTGGTTGGCATTTGAGGACCTCGCATAAGGATTCCAGCGTGCTGAAACGCACCGCCTTGGCGCGGCCATTCTTCAGGACCGCAAGGTTGGCTGGGGTAATGCCGATCCGCTCGGCCAGCTCGCCCACCGCCATTTTGCGTCGGGCAAGCATCACGTCAATGTCTACGCGGATGGACATCAGATCACCCCGCCCAACTCGGTGCGCAGCTCGGAGATCTGGGACTCTGTCATCGTCGCTTGTTGCAGCAACTGGCGAAGAACCACCACGATCGTGCAGATGCCGACCATCAAGACTCCCATGCCACCAAAAAGCAAGACTACGCCGGGGGCAATATCCGTGCTTTGAGCAAGTATGGCGGCGAACGCGAAAGTCAGTACGGCGCCCAAGGCTATGGCAATGATAATCGGGGACACATAGCTTAGTGAGACGGCATTGAACACGGTGCCGCGCCTGACCCGTGTGGCTAATTTCCACACGCAATACACGCATGTTTCGATGATCAGCCCGGCGAGCACCAGGTAGCAGAGGAACGCGGTTTCAAGCAGAGAGTCTGATCCGGCGGGGGAATCCGAATTAAGCAGGATCATCGGGACCATTACCAGCTGGACGAAGAGTGTTCCGGCAAGCACAATGCCAAGAATCGTCTTCAGGCTGATGATGCTGAGTTTTCCCATGACGCACACTCCGATCGTTAGTCGAACCTTTTCTATCGTTAAACGATAGCCTATCCGGGGATCAAGCGCCATTGACCGGAAAACAAATCCGCCGGTGGCCGACGCGGATCTGCGTCAGCCACCGGCGGTTGTAGTTCGCGGTTTCTCCTAGAGTGAGCGCTGCTCCGGGCCGTTGTATGCGGACAACGGACGGATCAGTGCGTTTGAGGCGCGCTGCTCGAAGATGTGGGCGGTCCAACCGGTGATGCGTGCCGCGATGAAGATCGGGGTGAACATTTCAGTATCGAAGCCCATTAAGTGATAGGTCGGGCCGGCTGGGTAGTCGAGGTTTGGCTTGATCGCCTTCGCCTCATCCATGGCCGACTCCAAGCCATCGTAGAGTCCGAGCATTTCGGAACGACCGTAATGCTCGATCATCTTATCCAGTGCGGCCTTCATTGTTGGCACTCGCGAATCGCCGTGCTTGTACACACGGTGGCCAAAGCCCATGACCTTCTTCTTCTGCGCCAGCGCATCTTCCATCCAAGCTTTAGCACGGACGGCAGCATCCTTGCGGGATTCGTTCTTGTCGATTCCGATCTCGTCGAAGGTGTGCATCACCGCCTCGTTGGCGCCGCCGTGCAAAGGACCCTTCAAGGCGCCGATGGCGCCGGTGACAGCCGAGTGCAGGTCCGAAAGCGTTGAGGTGATCACGCGTGCGGTGAAGGTTGAGGCGTTGAAGGAGTGCTCCGCATAGAGCACCATCGATACGCGGAACGCATCGACGACCTCTGGGGCGGCCTCTTCGCCGAAGCTCATCCACAAGAAGTTCGACGAGTAGTCCAAATCCTCGCGTGGTGCCACGAGCTCCTGGCCACGGCGGCGGCGCTGATCATAGGCGACGACCGCTGGGAAAGCCGCGAACAGTTCCTTCGCCTTGCGCAGTTCCGCCTCGGGGGAGGAGTTTTCTGCCTCTGCGTGGTTGGCGCCGATCACCGATACAGCAGTGCGTCCAACGTCCATTGGATGGCAGTCGGTAGGCAGCAGGTCAATAGCGGCCTTCACGCGTGGATCGAGTGCACGATTAGCTCGCTCGAAGGCGCTGAATTCGGTTAGTTCCGACTCGCTTGGCAGTTCACCGGTCCACAGCAGCAGCGCGACTTCTTCGAATGACTTGCTTGCCGCGAGATCCTGTACCGGGTAGCCACGATAAAGCAGCGAGTTGGTGTCCGGATTGACCTTAGAGACCGCCGTGTAATCTACGACGACGCCGGCAAGGCCCTTCTTGATGTCCTCAGTGGTGCTCATAAGTGCATCCTCTTCGTTGATGGATCCCCGTACTAGAGGTTCGAATTATTGGTACCGATATCGAGAGTGGGAACTTGGAAGTTGAAGATCCCGGTGTCGAATCGGTTGTACGCCTCATAATCGACTAGCTCATAGAGACGTGACCTGGTTAACATGTTATCTACTTCGCGCTCTTGAGTTCCATCTTCGCTAATTGCGTCGAGCACTCGCTCGGCCGCACCCATGGCACTACGCAGTAAAGTCACCGGGTAGATGATCAGCGCAACACCGGCGTCGGCCAGCTCCTGGCGGTTGAAAAGCTCGGACTTGCCGAACTCGGTCATATTCGCCAAGACCGGTACATCAACCGCATTGCAGATGGCTTCAAATTCCGACACATTCTTCATGGCCTCAGGGAAGATGGAGTCCGCTCCGGCATCAACCATCGCCTTTGCGCGGTCGATCGCAGCATCCAAACCCTCCACCGCACGGATGTCGGTGCGCGCCATGATCAAGAAGTTCTCATCGATGCGTGCATCGGCCGCGGCAGCGATTCGCTTGAGCATGGTGTCGGTATCCACCACGTTCTTGCCATCCAGGTGGCCACAACGCTTCGGATTGAACTGGTCTTCGATATGGCAGCCGGCCAGGCCAGCGTATTCGAGCTCTTGGATAGAGCGGGCCACGTTCATCGGCTCACCAAATCCGGTGTCAGCATCCACGATCGACGGCAGATCGCTCATCCGTGCAATTTGTCCGGCACGCGTGGCCACCTCGGTCAGCGAGGTCAGCCCAATGTCCGGGAGGCCCAGGTCGTTGGCGAGCACTGCACCAGAAATGTAGATTCCGTCGAAATTCTTCTCACTGATCAGCTTCGCCGAAAGTGGGTTGAACGCTCCGGGGAACTGGCGGGCAGCTCCCGGGATGAGCATTTCGCGTAGCGCGGCACGCTTGGCGGCTGCAGTTTTAGTTGAATACAACATCTTAGAACAGGCCCTTCGGTGCGGCCGCGGCGTCGATAACTCCGGCTGCCGCGACGATGTTTAGCTGCTCCAGTTCGCCGGCACCCAGGTTTTCTAAGTTTTCGGCGGCGGCGATGAAACGGTCAATTTCCGCATTGTCGACCAGGCCGGTGGCAAGGCTGCGGAATTTGTTGATGTACTGCTCGCGGGCGAATGGTCGAGCGCCCAGTGGGTGCGCATCGGCCACGGCGATCTGGTCGGTGATCACGGTGCCATCGTTCAGCGTGATTTCCACGCTGCCGCCGAAGGCCTTCTCTGCAATGTCCAGTGAGTGATAGCGGCGGGTCCACTCAGCGTCTTCTTCGGTGGTGACCTTGTGCCATAGCGCCACGGTGTCTTCGCGGCCGGCACGCTCTGGGGAGTAGGAGTCCACGTGGTGCCATGAACCGTCCTGCAGGGCGACGGTGAAGATGTACGGAATTGAGTGGTCAAGGGTCTCGCGTGAAGCGGTTGGATCGTACTTCTGCGGATCGTTTGCGCCGGAACCAATAACGTAGTGAGTGTGGTGGCTGGTTTTGATCAGCACCGACTTCACATTCTTCGGGTCGGTGGCTTCCGGGTGCTCACCGTGTAGCTTGCGAGCCAGGTCGATCCAGGCCTGCGCCTGGTATTCGGCCGAGTGTTCCTTGGTGTAGGTGTCCATGATCGCGCGCTTGGCTTCGCCGGCCTCTGGCAGTGGCACCTCGTAGGCGGCATCCTTGCCGTCGAGCATCCAAGCGATCACGCCATCTTCGCCTTCATAGATTGGCACTGGTGAGGTCTGGCCGCGCATCGCACGGTCAGCTGCTTCAACTGCCATCTTGCCGGCGAAGGCCGGAGCGTGTGCCTTCCAGGTGGAGATTTCGCCCTTACGTGACTGGCGGGTTGCGGTGGTGGTGTGTAGGCCCTGGCCGACAGCCTGGAAGATGGTTTCAACATCCAATCCCAGCAGGGTACCGATGCCGGCCGAAGCTGACGGGCCCAGATGCGCTACGTGGTCAATCTTGTGCTTGTGCAGGCAGATGGCCTTCACCAGGTCAACTTGGATTTCGTAACCGGTGGCGATGCCACGGATCAGATCCTTGCCCGAAGCTCCGGTGTGCTGGGCGACGGCCAAGATGGGTGGGATATTATCGCCTGGGTGCGAGTACTCGGCGGCCAGGAAGGTGTCATGGTAATCGAGCTCTCGCACGGCAACGCCGTTGGCCCAGGCTGCCCACTCGGGGGAGACCTTTTCGGAGATGCCGAAGACGTTCGCGCCCTTGCCACCGGTGGATGGTGCGTGGGCTAGTGCTTGGGAGCGAGCGGCAACGATCGGAGCGCGGTTCAGCGAGGCGATGGCCACCGAAGCGTTGTCGATGATGCGGTTAATGATCATGTCGGTGACCTCAGCGGTCACTTCTACCGGATCGGCTGCAACGGTTGCGATCTTGTGTGCTAGCTGATCCTCGCGGGCGAGGTTTTCTTCGGAGCGGTAAACGCGAACTGGATGATTGATCATGGTGTCCTTTCAGTGGCGACCGCGTGGGTCATGATGTGTTCAAGCGATTGGTGCAGGTGGACCGTGGTGGCCGCGGCGGCGACCTCTGGTTTCCCGCTGGCGATTGCCCGGGCAATCGCCGCATGTTCTCCGGCGGATTCTAATAATCGTTCCGGATTGTCTTTTGCTAGCCGGCGAACGCGCTGCAGGTGAACACGTAGTGTGCGCAGCGCACTTGAGAGGTACGTATTATTCGCTGCCTCGTCGATCATCTCGTCGAGTTCGCTGACCAGCTGGTAGTAGCCTTCGGTGGCGGATGCGGCGCGCAATTGCTGCGCGGCAGTTTCGAAACGCTGGGCCAATAAGGCAAAGTCAGCGCGATGAGCAGAGCGCGCTGCGAGGCGTGCGCTTTCGCATTCCAGCGCTCTGCGCAAAACGAAGAGGTCTTCGACATGCGTGTCAGAAATTTCGGAGACGATCGCACCGCGTCCTCGCTGTTGCACAGCTAATCCATCGGCAACCAGGCGGGCCAAAGCTTCCCGCACCGGGGTGCGCGAAACTCCTAGTCTGGCGGACTGCTCCACCTCGGCGAGTACCGTGCCAGGAGACAACCGCCATTCGACGATGTCGCTGCGCAGGCTCTCGTAGACCTTGTCGCTTGCTTTCATAGTTCGATTGTATACATGAATGGCATGAAAGCGACAGTAAAGTGTAAATTCTTTTGCAATCTTCGCGGAAATGTATACAAATCGCTTGCGCACGTGTGACTGTCCTCATACGCTGGTATATGTAGCAACCGTACAGCCGCCGGGTGATGATGCCCGGCCCCAGGAGGGAAACATGGCACAGGAATACCGCCAGGCCTTTAACCAGGCCGCTACCGATCCGGCCGCGTTCTGGCTCACCGCTGCGCACCAGGTGCAGTGGGACAAGACGCCCACCAAGGCGATCGATGATTCGAAGGTGCCGCTGTACAAATGGTTCCCGGACGGAAAGCTGAACCTATCGGCCAACGCACTGGACCGGCATGTGGCTGCCGGGCGCGGGGATCAGACCGCACTCATTTACGATTCGGCGATGCTCGATAGCAAAACCGAGTACAGCTACAGTGAACTTTTGCGCGAAGTAGAAATCTTTGCCGGTGTTTTGCGCGACCGCGGTGTAAAAACCGGCGACCGTGTCCTGATCTACCTGCCGATGATTCCGCAGGCTGTCATCTCGATGCTCGCCTGTGCGCGCCTCGGCGCAGTGCATTCGGTTGTTTTTGGTGGTTTCGCTCCGAAAGAGCTGGCCGCTCGCATTACCGACTGCGCGCCGGTGGCCATCGTCACCGCCTCGGGCGGTATCGAACCTTCACGTCATATTGAATACCTGCCGGCCGTCGCTGAGGCTTTGGCGCTCGCCGGGAAATCGGTGCGAGATGTCATTGTGAGCCATCGCGACGGGTTTGAACACAGCCCCAGCGATTACCAGGATGCATCTGAGGTCAATTGGCTAGATTGGGATGAGCTAGCCAAAGTGGCCCAGCCATCCGCACCAGTGTCGCTTGACTCCACCCACCCGCTCTACGTGCTCTACACCTCCGGCACCACCGGTTCACCTAAGGGAGTCGTGCGCGATACCGGTGGTTACACCACGGCGCTGCAGTATTCCATGAACGCGATTTACGATGTGCACCCTGGTGACGTCATGTTTACCGCTTCGGATGTGGGTTGGGTCGTGGGCCACTCCTACATCGTGTATGCACCATTGATAGCCGGCGCGACCTCCGTACTCTACGAAGGTAAGCCAATCGGTACGCCGGATGCCGGAGTGTTTGGGCGCATCATCGAAGACCATAAGGTCACCACGATGTTCACCGCACCGACTGCTTTGCGTGCGGTGCGAAAGGCCGACCCGACAGGCGCCCTCATCGCATCCCATGACCTGTCCTCGCTGCGTGCATTATTCGTCGCCGGCGAACGACTTGATCCGGATACCTATCACTTTGCGGTGAACTTGTTGGGCGTCCCGGTGGTGGATAACTGGTGGCAGACCGAGACTGGTTGGCCGATTGCCTCCAACCCGTTAGGGCTGGAAGAACTCACCGCTAAAGCCGGCAGTCCGACCACCCCGGTACCAGGCTTTAACGTGGAGATCCGCGATGCGCTTGGAGACTCGGTGGCCACTGGCGAAGAAGGAAATATCGTCATCAAGCTCCCGTTGCCACCTGGTGCACTGACCACTTTATGGGGCAACGACCAACGTTTCATTGACACTTACCTATCCCAAATTGAGGGGTTCTACCTCACTGGTGACTCCGGTTTCCTCGATGAGGACGGCTACCTGTTCGTGATGGGCCGTACCGACGACGTCATCAACGTTTCCGGGCACCGCCTGTCTACCGGTGCTATGGAACAGGTGCTCGCCAGTCATCCGGCCGTTGCCGAATGCGCCGTCATCGGCATCAATGACGCACTCAAAGGCCAGCGTGCCAGCGGATATGTAGTGCTTAAATCTGGTGTCGATACGGATGAAGAAACTCTGAAGAAGGAGATCGTGGCGCTGGTACGCCAGCACATCGGCCCGGTCGCAGACTTCCGTGAAGTAACAGTGGTGGACGGATTGCCGAAGACCCGTTCGGGGAAGATTCTGCGCAAAACCATGCGGCAGATCGCAGATGGCAAGGAGTACACGGTCCCTTCGACCATCGAAGACCCAGCGGTGCTCGATGCCCTCGCGCGCTACCTGCGGCCGCAAGCCTAACTAGCTACATTAAAATACTTCAGGGCCTGCCCGAACCACAGAAATCGTGGGGGACAGGCCCTGATGTTTTGTCTCGTCTACATAAGTCTGATCGTTATCAGCTCTCGTGAACACGGTGCCCGCGAGATTGTTCGCCGGCCCGATATGAACCTCAAAATTTAAGATTCGTCATTCATTGCTAGCAAACGGAGAGACGGACTATCTGCTGGATTAGTGTCATTTTATCGGTCAGCACCATGCGCGAAACGTCGGACTCGTCCAGCTCACTTGGTCCGCACTCAAGAGATCATATAAAGAGCTGAGAAGTCAGCGTGAATTGTGCTGGTACTCAAATTCAGGACGACCCCGGGTGCCATGGCGTGGCTGCTTCACCGCGGTCTTCACTAAGGCTAAATGCTCCAGATAACGCCGCGCAGTGACTCGCGAAAGTCCAAGTTCTTCACCCAGCTCAGTTGCCGAAATCGCGCGGGTGGGGCTGGCTGCCAAATGGTTCTGGACTTGTTCGAGGGTTTGGCTGATCAGTCCCTTGGGTAAGGACACCGAAGCGCTGGTGGTGCGCAACGCCGAAAAGGCGGTATCCAGGGCGGCCTGCGAGGTGGAGGATCCGGCCGAGCGCATGGTTGCGATAAAGGCGCGGTGGTTTTCAAGTTTTTCGGCGAATACCGCGAAGCTGAATGGCTTGATCAGGTACTGGGTGATGCCGGTGGCCACTGCCGAACGCACCACGGCTAAGTCGCGTACCGCGGTGATGGCAATAATGTCGAGGGTGTATCCGCGACCACGCATGCGGCGGGCCACATCAATTCCATGCAGGTCAGGCAAGGTCATATCGAGCAAGACCAGATCAAAGGGGGCGCCGGCCTCGTGGGCCTCGTTGAGTAATTGCAACGCACTGTGCCCATTGGACGCGATAGCACCGGTATGGAAACCCGGAACACGGTCCACATAGGTGGCGTGCGCGCGGGCGGTCTCCGGTTCGTCGTCAACCACTAGCACCAAGAACTCACCGCTCGTCTCGGCTGGACTCACTCGCTGTCCTCCTCAGGTGGCACCGGCAGGGTGACGGTAAAAATCGCCCCGGCATCATTGTCTATGGTCATTGTTCCATGAAGCCGGGTTACCGCCTGCTGCACCAGAGCGAGCCCGAGACCACGCGGCGCGTTACCCGGTTTGGTGCTCACTCCGAAGCGCAGCAGGTTTTCTAAGAATTCTGGTTCGATACCCGGTCCTGAATCGGCAACGGCGATGTTCACTTCATCGTCCAAGGCATGAACCTCCACCCAGACCGTCGCCTCCTCGGTACCCACCGAAACATCCAGCGCATTATCGAGGAGGTTTCCCACGATGGTCACGATGTCGCTGGCGTGGAAGGTGTCTGGGCGGACCACCCCGGTCGCGCTGATGCTGAGCGTGACGCCGCGCTCGTGCGCTTGCGCGGACTTAGCGACCAGCAAGCTAGAAAGGTACACATCGTCGATATTTCTGACAATCGCATCGGTGAGCGCCTGTGAATTTTGTCGATCATCCACGGCGAAGGCCAACGCCCTCTCTGAGCTGCCGTTTTCGATCAGCGTGGCAATGGTATGCAGGCGATTGGCATGCTCGTGGGTTTGTGCGCGCAATGCAGTGGAGAAGGTTTTCAGGGACTGTACCTCACCGGTGAGCTCTTGTACCTCGGTGAGATCGCGCAGGGTGAGCACCTGCCCGGTAGGCGGTTGCACCCGAAGCCAGCGCAGTGGAAGCCGGTAGCGTCCGGGCAATTGTGTTCCGGTCAGCCGGGCATTGCTTTGCGAGACGGCCAGTACCGAGCTATGACCCAAATGGATCTCGTCGCGGGCCGCTCGTCCACTAGACATCAACTCACGCAGCGTTTCCGGCAAGTTTGCATCCGGAAGATCCAGGCCTTCGTGTGGGGTTTGCGGTGGCAGCTTCAGTAAGCGGGCGGCCTCGGAGTTGTAGAGCACGATCCGGTGTCTGCGATCCAGCAGAATCAATCCCTCACGGACCGAGTGCAGTGCGGAGAAGTAGAACGCGTAGAGCCGGCGAAGTCCGTGCGGCCCGAAACCCAAGGTAGCGCTTTGGATGTACTTTGAAAATGACCAAGAGGTGAACCCGGCCAGCAGCAGCGCGAAAAGCGAGACCAGCAGGATCTGCGGCAGTTCTTCGCGGTACAGCACTTGCAGGCTTTCCAGCGTGATGCCGGTGGCGACCATACCCACCAAGCTTCCGTCCTCGGCGTAGATCGGAGCGATGGTTCGCACCGATCGGCCTAGGGTCCCGACCGCTTGCTCGGAGTACACCTCACCGCGTAGTGCCTGTGCGGTGGATCCGGAATAGGTCTTACCCAGTTGCGCCGGGTCGGGATGGGTTACCCGCAACAGGTCCGGGGTCATGATGGTAATAAAATCAATGGTTTGCGCGTGCGACAAAATGTTCTGGGTGTAAGGCTGCAAGCTGGCGCTGGGGTCAGCTTCCTGGAGTGCGTCTGCCACGAACGGGTCATTGGCCAAGGTGGTGGACACGGTGGCGACGGTTGACTGGCGGACGTCGAGTGCCACCCGGGCCACGTGCTGATAGGAAGCGACGCCAAGCCAGATAACCACCACGATGACCAGCAGCATCTGTGCGGCAAAAATACGGGCGGCAAAGGACCAGCCGTCGCGGGTCAACGGGACCGGCGCGTTGCTTGCGGCTCCATCGTGCAAGTCGCTGGCCATGAACTTGGCTCCTTGATCGAACGTTAAAGTTTGCTGTGTGAACAATATGAACGCAATAGAGAGCTGAATCACTTAGTCGCGCACCATGGAACAAGAACGATCTTACGCGCCAGCCTAACAAAGTGGTTGAGCTGGTCCCTCGGCATAGTAAGGCTGGAATCCCCATGGCTGTCACAGAACAAGTACCGCAGGATCCGGCGTCTCAGACGCCGGTCAAGAAAAAGGACCGCACCCACTGGCTCTACATCATGGTGATCGCCGCGGTAGTCCTTGGCGCTGCGGTAGGGCTGATGGCCCCCGAGGTGGGCAAGGCGCTCAAGCCTCTGGGAACCGGTTTCGTCGCACTGATAAAGATGCTCATCGCTCCGGTGATCTTCTGCACCATCGCACTTGGTGTTGGCTCGATCGCTAAGGCCGCCACGGTGGGCAAGGTGGGCGGTCTGGCGTTGCTTTACTTCATCACCATGTCCACCTTTGCACTGGCCATCGGCCTGCTGGTCGGTAACATCATCCACCCCGGCGCCGGTCTGAAGCTTGAACGATACGAGTCGGGTGCCGCGAGCGGGGAAAACTCCACCGTTGCATTCCTGCTTGACATGATCCCAGGCGACATTCCGGTACTTCCTACCCTGGTACTTGCACTGCTGGTTGGCTTCGCCTTGCAGTCCATGGGCAAGTCAGGTGAACCGGTGCTCAATGGGATCAAGAATATTCAGGCAGTGGTCTTCCGCCTGATGATGATGATCATGTGGGCCGCTCCCATTGGTGCATTCGGCGCTATCGCCGCAGTGGTTGGCGCTACCGGTTGGGCCGCTATTGGTTCGATGGCGATCCTCATGGGTGCCTTCTACGCTACCTGTGCAGTATTCATTGTGGTCATCCTCGGAACCATGCTGCGTCTGGTGACCGGGCTGAACATCTTCGCGCTGCTGAAGTACTTGGCCCGCGAATACCTGCTGATCTTCTCCACCAGCTCTTCCGAGTCGGCTCTGCCACGCCTGATCGCCAAGATGGAACACGTCGGTGTCTCCAAGCCGGTTGTCGGCATCACCGTACCTACCGGTTATTCCTTCAACCTTGACGGTACCGCCATCTACCTGACCATGTCTGCGCTGTTCGTCTCGACCGCGATGGGCATGCCGATGAGCATCGGTGAGCAGATCAGCCTGCTGGTCTTCATGATTATTGCTTCGAAGGGTGCCGCCGGGGTAACCGGTGCCGGACTGGCGACGCTGGCAGCCGGACTGCAGTCGCACCGACCTGAACTGCTCGATGGGATGGGCGTGATTGTGGGTATCGACAAGTTCATGTCTGAGGCACGTGCACTGACTAACTTCACCGGTAACGCCGTGGCCACCTTGCTGATCGGCAAGTGGACCAAGGAGATTGATATGGAACAGGCCCGTGCAGTGCTGGCTGGCGATCGCCCGTTTGATGAGTTGTCCTTGGAGCCAGACGCTCACTAGTCCAGGCTGACACAATAATTCAAAGCCCGCGGTTCCTCCACTGGAGGGGCCGCGGGCTTTTTTGACGTCAGGCTCGTGGAAACCAGCACTTCAGAATACTGCTGCACGCTTTAAGGCAGTGGGACCACTAAGGACCCGGCTAAGACTATCCGGTTCCCGTCGGGGTCTTCGAGCTGGAGGATATGCGCTCCTCCACCTAGTTCCGGACCTTGACGCGCAAGACCCGAGGACAGCAAGCGTGCCGCATCAGATTCGAGGTCGGTGACATCGAGTACGAACGTTGAATCGCCTGCACGCTCGGGTTCGTACCAGACTTGTACGCCGTAGCCATGCCCGAGATGCCACTCGAGCAGACCTGGCATGGGTCGATGATCCGGCGCACGTTCGAATAGGAGGGTGTACCACTGTTCGGCGCGCTGCAGGTCGGAGACCGTGCAATTGGCAAGTATTCCCTTGATCATCTCCGGGTCCTTTCTCGTTGAACTCTGCCTTGAAGAAATTCCAGTCGACCACGGAGACAATGCTGGCGCAAGGGGAATAACTCGTCGGGAAGCTGCTATGTAGCGGGCCAGCTCCCGTCCAGGGGCCGGCCGAGAAACGCGGCGAGCCGATCCAAGGCGGGGGCGCCATCAGCTACGGGCTGCGCTGCGTTGAAGCGTCCTTTTCGAGGTTGATCAGCGAGCTGGCGGCGTACGAAAGTCAAAGACTGCTCGGCCAGATCGTCCAGTGGCTCTAGCCTTCTGCCAGTGGCTTGGGACAGATCCCACGCATGAGCAAGCAGATCGTACATCCGGATGTCGAGGCGCTCCTGACCCGTGGCAGATCCCATCGGGGTTTCGAAGTTGCGCTCAAGAGCCCCGGGACGTTCAAAGGCGCTCAGCAGTGCGGACGCGGAGCTGGAGAAGGCCGAGCCCGGATCATTGCCCAGAACCTGCTGATCGCGAGAAGGCGGCTTCTGGCCAGTGAGCAGGGCGGTAAAAGCAAGGTTCATGCCCACCAAATGGGTCACTACGCCCCGTACGTTCCATTCGGTGCACGGGGTAGGAGCCGAGTACTGTTCGGGGTTCAGCTCGGCTATCAGCGTGCCGGTCACCTTAAGAGCGTGAGATAGCTGATCGGTCGAGCAATGCTGCTGGGTGTTCAAGAGTTCTCCTGTTGAGATCCGAATGCGAAATAACGAGTCCTAGAGCCAGAGCTTGCCTGGTTTCTTTCAATGGCTCCTGGGCAGACTGCCGAAGCGCGGGCCCGCGCCGGTCCTCAGGCATGGGGATTAATGTGCCACCGTCGAGCCAGGCCTTGAGCGATGCCAAAAGGTTCGGCATTTTGGAAGCCAAGCGCGCGGTAATTGCGGAAGAGCCACAAAATGCTGGGCAGGGCGCACGGGTGGTCCTCTCGAATACGGGACCCAGAATCTATCATTACGACGATATCCAGGGCTAGCGGTGAGCGGAAACTGGAGCGAGAGTGAGGCAGGAAATAACGCCCAGCTCCCTTACAACATTTGAGTTAAGGTTCAAGGTAAAGGCTCGCCGTAGAACCGCCCTATACCCAAGAATATTTACGCTGAACCGTTAACCTTAAACTAAGTACATCGTCCGATCCGAACGGGAAGTGTGGTTCACCCATCGTGAACGAACAGCAGGGAAGCAAGCAACGCGGCGCAGGAATGCTCAAGGAACCTCATCCGTTGGGCCCCACAGGTAAACCGCTCACTGAGTTCCCGACCCCGCAGCCCCTGCCATCGCACGGGCCAGCGCGCGTGATCGCGATGGTTAACCAGAAGGGTGGCGTGGGTAAAACCACCTCCACCATCAACCTTGCCGCGGCGCTCGCCGAGTATGGTCGCAAGGTGCTATTGGTTGATTTTGACCCGCAGGGTGCGTTGTCTGCCGGTTTCGGTATGAATCCGCACGAGCTGGATATGACTGTTTACAACGTGCTCATGGATCGTAAAGTTCAGATCACCGATGCGATCCGAACCACCGACGTCGAAAATATCGATCTGTTGCCAGCCAATATCGACCTGTCAGCCGCTGAGGTTCAGCTGGTTAACGAGGTAGCCCGCGAGCAGGCACTGGAACGTGCACTGCGCAACGTGATCGACGACTACGACGTGGTACTTATCGACTGCCAGCCATCGCTGGGCTTGCTGACGGTCAATGCGCTAACCGCCGCACATGGTGTGATTATCCCGCTGACCGCGGAGTTCTTCGCGCTGCGAGCTGTGGCGCTACTGATGGAAACCATTGACAAGGTCAAGGACCGACTGAATCAGGTTTTGGAGGTCGACGGCGTAGTAGCCACCATGTACGACGCTCGAACCCTGCACAGCCGCGAAGTGATGTCCCGTTTAGAGGAAGCCTTCGGGGACAAGCTTTTCGAAACCGTCATCAAGCGAACCATCAAGTTTGCAGATGCCAACGTGGCGGCAGAACCAATTACTACCTACGCCGGTAACCACCCTGGCGCCGAGGCCTACCGCAACCTGGCAAAGGAACTGATCTTCCGCGGTGGCGCCCCGTAATGAGCGCGCAGGCCGCAGAAAAAACCGCCACCGATTCATCCACGGATGAGACGGCTGGCGGTTTTCGCCTTGCACTAGAGAATTTTAACGGCCCCTTCGACGTCTTACTGCACCTGATCACCCAGCGTGAAATGGACATTACTGAGGTGGCCCTAGCTGAGGTCACCGATGAGTTCATCGCGTATTTGAAGGCGCTGCAAGGCACCGGAGATGGGCTGAAGCTGTTGGACGAGACGACCGAATTTCTGGTTGTTGCCTCCACCTTGCTAGACCTTAAAGCATCGCGACTGCTTCCGCGCGGAGAAATGGCCGATGCCGATGACTTCGAACTGCTTGAAGAGCGAGACCTGCTTTTTGCCCGGCTCCTGCAATACAAGGCGTTCAAGCATGCGGCTCAATTTCTGGGCGAGCGATATCACGAGGAATCCTCCCGTCACCCACGTGAGGTTTCGCTGGAACCGCAATTCGCAGCGCTACTTCCGGACCTGATATTCAACATTGGACCGGAGAAATTTGCGCAGCTTGCCGCTTCGGCATTGGCGCCCAAGCCAGAACCGGTCACCGAGGTGGGGCTGGCCCACTTACACGGAGCAAATGTCACCATAGGCGAGGAAGCTGCAACGATGACCGCCATGCTCACCGAGCATGGCACCTTGGATTTTGTTGCGTTGATCGCAGATACCCGTGAGCAGCTGGTCGTTGTGGTGCGTTTTCTGGCATTGTTGGAGATGTTCAGGCAGAAGGTGATCGTGTTTGCACAGCAGAACCCGCTGGGTCGGCTAGAGATTTCTCTGGCAGGCGAGAATGACTTTGACGTGCACGAGGTTCAGGATCAGTACGAGGGGAGCGCAGGTGAGCGGAATCATGAGTGAGATTGCACCCATCGACGAGCTGCCTGGAGGGCTTAAATCGGGTCTCGAAGCGGTGCTGATGGTCGCCGATTCGCCCGTATCTACGGCACGTTTGGCCCAAATCTTCGACCTTCCGATAGCCCGGACCGCGGCCACTTTAGAAGAACTCGCGACCGAGTATGATGGTAAAGATCGTCCGCGCGGATTTGAACTGCGTCATGTCGCCTCTGGCTGGCGCTTTTACACGCGGACCGATTACGCCGATTTCGTCTCCAGTTATGTACTCGACGGGCAAACAGCACGCCTTTCACAGGCCGCCCTAGAAACTCTGGCTGTCATCGCTTACCGACAGCCGGTCTCGCGTGGACGTATTTCGGCGATTCGAGGTGTCAACGTCGATTCTGTAGTGCGCACACTACTGACTCGGGGGTTGATCACGGAACACCCGGAGATTGGCGACGGCGGAGCGACGCTGTACCAAACAACCGAGTATTTCTTGGAACGACTGGGATTGAGTGCGTTGGAAGATCTTCCGGCGCTTTCTCCTTATCTTCCCGGGGTAGCCGACCTTGAATCGCTCGATTCGGCAACCTACGACGACTAGGCATCCGCGTATGAAACGGATGTCGACCGGACACCAGATGCGTTCCGCTTTTTAAGCGGTGCGCCCGCGATACGTAACAGACAAAGGAATTACGAACCATGAACAAGGGTTCCTCGGCACCGCGCAACTCGCGTGGCCCCAAGAGCTTCGGCGGCAAATCCGCTGGCAACAAGTCCTACGGTGATAAGCCTTACGGCAATCGTTCCGAGGGTGGCAAGTCCTACGGTGATAAGCCTTACGGCAATCGTTCCGAGGGTGGCAAGTCCTACGGTGATAAGCCTTACGGCAATCGTTCCGAGGGTGGCAAGTCCTACGGTGATAAGCCGTATGGCAATCGTTCCGAGGGTGGCAAGTCCTACGGTGATAAGCCGTATGGCAACCGTTCCGAGGGCGGCAAGTCCTACGGAGGCAACCGACTCTCGAGGGTGGCAAGTCCTACGGTGATAAGCCTTATGGCAACCGTTCCGAGGGCGGCAAGTCCTTTGGCAACAAGCAGGGCCATCGTTCCGGCCGACCAGGAGCAAGCCGTGACAAGTCCAGCTCCTCGGCATTTGGCAAGAACTCCGAGGCAGCCTTCGGTAAGGAACGTTTCGGTAACTCGGTGCAGTCAAACTACGCCCGACCAACCCAGCGTGCCCGGGCTCAGGCTCGCGTCGAAAACCAGGCAAACCGCACTGACAGCCAGGACGGCGTCCGTCTGCAGAAGGCCATGGCCAACGCCGGAGTCGCATCCCGCCGCGTCTGTGAAGAAATGATCACCGAAGGCCGCGTTGAGGTCAACGGCAAGCTCATCGTCGAACTCGGTGCCCGCGTGGATCCGACCAAGGATTCCATCCACGTCGACGGCATGCGTTTGCAGTTGAACCAGACAAACAAGTACTTCGTTTTCAACAAGCCAAAGCACGTGATGTGCACGATGGATGATCCTGAGGGTCGTCGTACCATCGCTGACTACTTCCGTCACGAGCACGCTCAGTTGCGCCTCTTCCATGTGGGCCGACTGGACTACAAGACCGAGGGTCTGCTGATCCTGACAAATGACGGGGAACTGGCTAACCGCCTGCAGCACCCGAAGTATGAGGTTCCAAAAACTTACCTGGTACAGGTTCCTGGCCCAATTTCGCGTGCCGCGAGCAATGCTCTGCGCGAAGGTGTGCGCCTGGAAGACGGCTGGATCAAGGTTGACGATCTGAAGGTCATCGACACCACGCCGAAGTCCGTGATGGTTGAGGTGACCCTGCACTCCGGTCGCAACCGCATCGTGCGTCGTATGTTCGATGCAGTCGGACACCCAGTAGAGCGCCTCGTGCGCGTGGGTATCGGCCCGATCCAGCTCGGCGATCAGAAGCAAGGCGTCATCCGACCTCTGGGTAACCAGGAAGTCGGACATTTGATGTCCATGGTGGGGATGTAACCTATGCCCACTTCTCACCTTGCCGGCCCAGTGCTGGTGATTGGCACCGGACTACTGGGCACCTCGGTGGGTCTGGGGCTGCGCGCTAAGGGCGTAGCGGTTTACCTGCAGGACATTTCGCCGACCGCACAAGCTGTCGCTCATGACATCGGCGCCGGTCAACCACTGGATTCCGAGGCGCGAATTGCCCCGGAACTGGTGGTCATCGGTGCTCCGCCTGATGTCACCGCGACACTGGTGGCCGAATCGTTGTTAAAGTACCCGAATTCGACGGTGGTCGACATCGCTAGCGTGAAGGGTTCAATCCTCGCCGCGGTGAATGCCGATGCGCGGTTGAGCGACGCGGATCGTGCCCGCTATGTGGGTACGCACCCGATGGCAGGACGTGAGAAATCAGGTCCCGCCGCCGCGCGTGGAGCGTTGTTTACCTCGATGCCGTGGGTGATCTGCGCGCACCAGTTGGCTTCCGCCGCGAGCGTGAAAACCGCCGAGGCGTTGGCCATCGATCTGGGGGCGACCCTGCACCGCATGGACGTCACCGCTCACGACGAATCGGTCGCGCTGACCAGCCATTTTCCACAGGCAGCCAGTTCGATGATCGCATCGCGATTGTTAAACGCTCAAGCCCACCAGTTGGGTTTGGCCGGCAACGGGCTGCGGGACATGACGCGCATCGCTGCCAGCGATGAAAAGTTGTGGATCCAGATTTTCTCACACAACGCGAAAGCGTTGATCCCGATTCTTTCGGGTATGAAGGAAGACCTGGACCGGCTGATCAATACGTTGAACAATCCAACGGGCCATGGCGCCTTACTGGATTTGTCGCAATTGATGAGCGAGGGCAACGCCGGGCAGGCTCGAATTCCGGGCAAGCACGGTGCCCCACCGCAGGCATTCGCACTGGTTACCGTCGTCGTTGATGACAAACCGGGGCAGATCGCGGCACTCTTGGCAGATATCGGCGAGGCAGGTATCAACCTCGAGGATATGCGCATGGAGCACTCCGCCGGACACCAGGTAGGACTGGTGGACGTGTCGGTATTGCCCGGACGGCGCGATGAATTGATCAACGTATTGACGAACAACGGATGGAAAGTAGCCCAGTGACGCACGCAGCTAACCTAGAGAACCTGGTCATCGCCATTGACGGACCCAGTGGTTCGGGCAAGTCCTCGGTTTCCAAGGCAGTGGCCCGCGCACTAGGCGCTGCCTACCTGGACACCGGAGCAATGTACCGGGCGATCACCTACTCGGTGCTCGACGCGGGAACTGACCTATCCGATGGCGCAGCCATAGCTACCGCGGTGCGCGAAGCAAAACTCGAAATCTCGGTGGATCCGGATCACGAACACGTGGTCATCGGCGATACCGTGGTGACCGAAGCGATTCGTGAACCTCGCATCTCAGAGCAGGTTTCGGCGGTGGCAACCAATTTGGAAGCCCGTGCCGAGCTGGTCCGTCGACAGCGTGAAATCATCGCAGCCAACGCGCGCATTGTCGCCGAGGGCCGCGATATCACCACTGTTGTTGCCCCCGAAGCACATGCTCGAATTCTGCTGACGGCTTCCGAAGAGGCGCGCCTGCGCCGCCGCGGAATCCAGCTTGGCGGAACTCAGGACGCCAGCGCGCTTGCATCCCAGGTGCTTGAACGCGATAAGAAAGATTCGACGGTTGTGAACTTTACCCAGGCCGCCGATGGAGTGATTACGGTTGACTCCTCGGATCTGGATTTTGAGCAGACCATCAACGCCGTGCTTGACGCAATCAACACGGCTGCGAAAAAGTAGTACTAACTAAGCCTTAACCGGCGCCCATCCTCGGCGAGAGCCGATGAAGATTCACGTTCCGCCCGCCACCTTGGGCAGGACCTATCGCCTTGAAGGGAATATCATGAGCGACCACAACAACTCCCACGATGGGGAATACACCCCCCTCGTAGACGACGATATCGCCGAGCGCCTAGCCGAACTGAGCGAGGAAGACGCGGAAATCCGCACTCGCGCACTGCTTTCCGGACTCGATGACTACGATCTGGACGCCGAAGACGCCGCGCTGCTCTCCGGTCTGGACGACGACTCCGAGGATGATGCAGACGTCATCATCCCGCCGGTTCTGGCCATCATCGGCCGCCCCAACGTAGGCAAATCGACGTTGGTCAACCGCATCCTTGGCCGCCGCGAAGCCGTAGTGGAAGACGTTCCGGGTGTCACCCGTGACCGCGTTTCCTACTCCGCCGAGTGGCTAGGCCGCCCGTTCACCGTGGTGGACACCGGTGGCTGGGAACATGACGCGAAGGGCATCCACGCCTCGGTCGCCGAGCAGGCTGAAATCGCCGCAGACGTAGCCGATGCAATCCTCTTCGTAGTCGACTCACATGTGGGCGCTACCGCGACCGACGAGGCCGTAGTGAAGATGCTGCGCAAAAAGCGCAAGCCAGTCTTCCTAGTCGCCAACAAGGTCGATGATTTTAATCAAGAAGCCGAAGCAGCCTCGCTGTGGGGTCTGGGCTTTGGCCAGCCTTGGCCAGTTTCCGCACTACACGGCCGCGGTACCGCGGACTTGTTGGACGCGGTCATGGAAAAGCTTCCCGCCCACTCGGCCTTCGGTGGAATGATTCCTTCCGGTGGTCCGCGCCGTATCGCGCTGATCGGCCGGCCAAACGTGGGTAAGAGCTCGCTGCTGAACAAGCTTGCAGGTTCCGAGCGCGTGGTTGTTGACGACTTTGCCGGCACCACCCGCGACCCAGTCGATGAGCTTCTAGAACTAGGTGGCGAGGTCTGGCGCTTCGTGGATACCGCAGGTATCCGCCGCCGGCAGCACATGGCTCAGGGCTCGGATTACTACGCATCGCTGCGAACCCAGACTGCCTTGGAAAAGGCCGAAGTTGCCGTAGTTCTGCTGGCCGCGAATGAGACCGTTTCCGAGCAGGACGTACGCATCATCCAGCTGACCATCGAAGCCGGCCGCGCGCTGGTACTCGTGTTCAATAAGTGGGATGAAGTCGACGAAGATCGCCGCTACGTCCTGGAACAGGAAATTGAGCGCGATCTGGCCCACATCGAGTGGGCGCCGCGTGTGAACATGTCGGCGTTGACCGGCTGGCACAAGGACAAGATTGTTGCCGCCCTGCATACCTCGCTGGATTCGTGGGATAAGCGCATTCCAACTGGCAAGCTCAACGCGTTCCTTGGCGAGCTCGTTGCGGCGCACCCTCACCCGGTACGCGGTGGTAAGCAGCCACGCATCCTGTTCGGCACCCAAGCATCTTCGCGTCCGCCGAAATTCGTGCTGTTCACCTCCGGATTCCTGGATCCAGGCTACCGCCGTTTCATCGCGCGACGCCTGCGTGAAACCTTCGGTTTTGAGGGAACTCCGATCGAGGTATCCATGCGTATTCGTGAGCGTCGTAGCCGCAATCGGTAACGGTTCGAATATTATGCCTCTCTTGAGGTAGGGTAATTAAGGAGCTTTTCGTAGACGGCACCCTCGCCGTAAGGCGCAGGGATAACGGCTGCGAGAGCATCGGGCTATGGCGCAGCTTGGTAGCGCGCCTGACTGGGGGTCAGGAGGCCGTGGGTTCAAATCCCGCTAGCCCGACCGGCTGAAAACCCCGACGAAAATTCGTTTTCGTCGGGGTTTTTTCGTGCTTAAAATCTTCCTTCGCGCGCCACACCCTTGGCAGGTCGAATGCCCGAGCGTAGTGTTTAGCGTATGGGAACACTGTTTTTATAAACTAGATCGTCACGTTGAGTCCTACTCCGTGGCGAAATCTGCGCTGCCGCACCGAACTTTCGTTCGCGTTCCAGAGTTCCCTTTTCGGCCCGTGGCCAACAATCTTTTGCTAACTACGCAGCCTTGCCGAGGTCACTAAGGAGTATCAGATGACCCGCGAACCTCTAGTTGTACCTCCGACTCCTTCTCAAAATCATGGCTCCGATGATTTTGTTTGTTCCCTGCACCAAGTCTGCGTCAGCTTTGCTGAACGAGATGTTTTGAAAGTGGTAGATCTACATCTTGGTGCCCAGCAAAGAATTGCGGTGTTAGGAGAGAACGGTGCAGGAAAATCGACTTTGCTGCGTGTGCTCGCTGGAACACTTTCACCGACTTCGGGCCATCGCCACATGCAAGTGCCTGGTGGTATCGCGATGGCCAGCCAAAACCCAATGTTTGCGCAGAAGGCTACGATCCAAGACGTCATCGACGGGTACCATCATAGATTTCGCGACCTGGAACGACTGATCGAGGCCATTGGCACGCGGCTGGAACGCGCAGAGGAAGAAGCCTCTGAACACCTACTAAATCAATTGTCGCAAGTGACTGAGCTATATGAGTCGCAGCAAGGTTATTTGGTGAACCAGAGGCTGATGGTCGCCTTAGAACAACTTGGCCTTGGCGCCCTCGATAGAGGAGACGAGGTGGCAACACTGTCGGGAGGTCAACGTTCCCGGCTTGCCTTAGCAGCTGTGCTTTGTGCAGAATCTCAGCTCCTCTTACTCGACGAACCAACTAACGACTTAGATGACACCGCCCTAGCGTGGTTGGAAGACAAACTACAAAATTATCGCGGTGCCATGGTGGTGGTTAGCCACGATAGAGTTTTCCTGCGAAAGTTCGCACAAGATATCTTGCAAATCGAACAGGGCATGCCTCGGCATTATCGCGATGGTTACGATGGTTTCCTGCGAGCGAAAAAGCTGGAACGGGAACAAACTATCGCAATGCATCAAACGTGGACTCAGGAATTGGAACGCGCACGTCGACTTGTCGTGAAAAATACCCATCGAGTTGCTGCGGTCCCACGTAAACAGGAAAAAGCGGGGTATGGGCATGGGGCCTTTCGACAGCGCAGTCGCACGCATGGATCGATGAGTCGGATTCGGCAAGCAAAGTCTCGGATTGATGAACTCACTGCGCAACCGGCAATCGTTCCACCACAGCAGCTGCACTTTGCACTTCCGAGATCCACTGCAGAATATGAAGAGCCACGGGAAAAATTGATCGCCCTAGAGGCCATCTCACGATGCAATTTTCCGAAGCTTAGCGTTGACAGCCTGACTATTCGGGCAGGGGAGCGGTGGTTGATTTCAGGAGCAAACGGCGCCGGGAAAACTAGTCTCCTAAAAGTCTTGGCTGGACAGTTATCGGTGGAAAGCGGAGGAGTGTTTCACGCGCCAGGACTGAGCGTGCGTTGGCTTCGACAGGATCTGCAAAGTCTACCGGGTGACAGCCTGATTGAGGCCTTTGCTTTGGCCGTCGACGCTTATCTGCCGGAGGCATGGTTGCAATTGGCGGCATCGGGACTATTCGAACCGCAGGACTTCACCCGCCATCCGCGAACCCTTTCGGTAGGACAGCAGCGGAGGCTGGAGCTGGCCGTAGCGATATCTAGCGAAGCAGAGATCCTGCTACTAGACGAACCGACTAACCATCTGTCGCCGGAACTAGTAGAACAGGTGGAAAATGCATTGACTACTTACCCTGGAACCGTCATCACGGTTACCCACGACCGGCGTTGGCAACAAAAACTCATGGAGCACTCCCATGCTCATAGGCTGACGGTAGACGCAGGAGCAGTGGTTATCCGGGCCTAGCCGGGGCGCCTGAACTTGATGTGCTGCAGTTCTCTGTTTTCCTCAGCAACGATGCGAGTTGCCGGTGGCGCAATTTAATTTCTATTTTTGGAGCTTGACTTCGGCAAAGTTGAGACGAAGCCAATGCGGGCTTGTGTCGACGTTCACAATAGACTTATAGTTAGTGTGCGATATGCGAATCTGACGTTCTATTATCGAACACAAGAGTTTTGAATCTAAGCGTTCACAGAGAAGTGAGGATGAAGCTGTGCAGTTTCACCACAATGGATATGTTTCCGCGGATCCACGGGTCCAACCAGCAGCAGGAACCGGACTTAACCGTCCCGAGGAAATGCCTGACGTGATGGATGTGCTGATCGTTGGCGCTGGTCCGGCCGGCATTATCACCGCTGCCCAGCTCTCACAATTTCCAGATGTCCACACTCGGATTCTCGATCGCCGCCCGGGCCGATTGGAGATTGGCCAGGCCGATGGCATCCAGTCACGCACTGTGGAGACTTTTCAAGCCTTCGGATTCGCCAAGCACATCACCAATGAGGCGTACATCATCAAGGAGACCACCTTTTGGAATCCTGATCCGGCGAACCCAGAAAATATCATCCGCACCGACCGCACGGCTGATGATCCGACCGGCGTCAGCGAATTCCCGCACTTGGTAGTTAACCAAGCGCGAGTTATTGATTACTTTGCCGAGTTCGCCGAAAACTCGCCGGCACGAATCACCCCAGACTACGGCTGGGACTTCAAAGAACTATCAGTCGAAAATGGTCAGGAATACCCTGTCAAGGTCACCCTAATTGGATGCGGCGAGGACAACGAGGGCGTCGAGCGCATCGTTCGCGCGAAATACGTCGTCGGTTCTGATGGCGCTCGAAGTAATGTGCGTCGCTCTATCGGTGCCAAGCTCTCTGGTGACAAGGCCAACCACGCTTGGGGTGTCATGGATACACTTGGGCTAACCGACTTCCCCGACGTGCGCACCAAATGTGCCATCCACTCTAATGCCGGCTCAATCCTGCTCATTCCACGCGAAGGCGGACAGCTTTTCCGACTCTACGTCGATCTAGGCGAAGTTCCTGAGGGAGACGGCGGTAAGGTCCGCGAGACTCCGCTGGAAGAAATCATCGAGCGTGCCAAGAAGATTCTGCACCCTTACACGCTGGAAGTGAAGGACGTCGCCTGGCACAGTGTCTACGAGGTCGGGCACCGGCTCACCGACCGATTCGACGACGTACCAGTCGAAGAGATCGGCTCCCGCGAACCACGGGTCTTCATCACCGGCGATGCTTGCCATACTCACTCGGCTAAGGCCGGGCAGGGTATGAACGTGTCCATGCAGGACGGCTTTAACCTCGCGTGGAAGATCGGTTACGTGCTCACCGGCCAGGGGCCAGAGAGCCTGCTGCGCACCTACTCGGCGGAACGTCAGGTCATTGCCAAGAATCTGATCGACTTTGATAAGCAGTGGTCATCGATGATGGCCGCAATGCCCGAAGAGCTTGAGGGCAAGGAAGGCGTCGCGGAGTTTTACGTACGCACCGCCGAATTCCCTGCAGGTTTCATGACCGAGTACGCCCCATCTGAGCTGACCGGTTCCAAGGAACACCAGGATTTGGCCAAGGGCTTCCCGATTGGCAAGCGCTTCAAGTCGGCCGAGGTCATGCGTCTAGGCGACAATAATCCAGTGCATTTGGGCCACCACCACCGTGCCGACGGACGCTACCGAATCTATGTCTTCGCGGATCAGTCGGTCGCAGGTGTTGATTCAAGGGTCAGCGAACTTTCGAAGTGGTTACTTGAATCGCCAGAGTCGCCGGTTGTTAAATACACTTCGGCTGAGGCTGACATCGACTCGCGTTTCGACGTAAAGGTCGTTTACCAGCAGGACTACACCACCTTCAACCACAACGATGCACCAAAGGTGTTCCGCCCAAACCATGGGACGTTTGGGCTGATGGATTACGAAAAGGTCTATTCCGTACTCGAAGGAAACGATATCTACGAACAGCGTGAGATCTCGCGGGACGGCGCAATCGTAATTGTGCGTCCGGATCAGTATGTAGCTAATGTTCTGCCATTAGATGCTCGCGCCGATCTGGCAGCGTTCTTTGACGGGGTATTGCTCTCGCAGCGCTAGTCTCGAAGTAAAGTTTAAAGTAGTCTCGTACGTTATTCAATTGCCCTGTCACACACTCTTGTGGCAGGGCAATCGTTTTAGCCTGCGGAATATCAGAGGCCATTTCGTAGTTCTACTTGAATAGGAAGTTGCCCTAGAGGAGGACCTATGGAATTCAAGTTCGATCTTCAACAAGTCTCAGAATCCGAGATGGCCTGCGTTGACGGCGTCTGTTTTGTTCCGCCAACGAAAGCAACGGATGAAGCTACTGAACCAGCTGTTCACGCAGAAAGTCTCGAAGCACCATTGCATGGTTGATTTCCTCATTTTTGGCTGCATAGACGAAGGTGACAACCGGTTGCGCCTCGATAAGTTCTAAGAACTCGTCGACAGCAGGATTCTGGTTGAGCTCTTGGCGATAATGCTCTGCAAATTCCGAGAACCTGTCTGCATCGTGATGCCACGCCTTACGCAGTTCGCTAGAAGGCGCGATGCCTTTTGCCCACCGATTCAACTCGAGTACTTCTTTAGTCTGTCCCCTTGGCCACAACCGATCAACCAGGATCCTGTAGCCGTCAGACTCTTCAGCAGCTACGTAGGCACGTTTGAGTCGTATTTCAGTCATTGTCTTTCCTAATCCTTAGCCTTCATCATGAATTGTGGAGTCTAGTGGTACCTTCTGTTGTGCCTCTAGATCTCTGATGCGTGCGCCTCGTCGGCGGAAGACGAGCCAGCTAATGACGAGGATCAATGAGATGGCAGCGGCGCTTATCGCACCAACGAGGCTGGCCCCGCCGAACCATGTTGCCCCGGTATTCAAAATGGCCTGTGCCTTCTGTGCCGCATCCGAGGAGTTCCAGAAGATCCCAAGTGTTAGCCAATTAGGTAAAGCAAGAACAATCGCGAATATAGCGATTACCGCGCGCCCCCGCCAGCTCAACTTGCGGTAACGCACCTGCCAAAGTACCAACATAGGAATTAACGCAAAAACGAAACCGATGGAGAAACCGGAAACCCAGCCTGCCGTGGCGGAACCTGCATTATGGCTGGAAATTTTAGTCGCCCACCAAACAGGCATAAAAATCGTAGCGATCGCGTAAATTCCTAACAGGATGAGTAGCGCAATTACACCTAGGAACAATCGAATTTTCCAGTTTGAGCTCGGTTTAAGAGCCGGGGCTTCATCGCTTGTTAGGCCACTGGTAGCTCGCGTTTTCTCTTCCATGCAGGAATCATTGCACGTTTGAGCATGCCGAGCGTCAAAAATTTGTAATATCGTGTTATCTCTTGGGGGCTGAGTAGGCTAATCTGGAGATAGTCTGGTGTAAACCAATGATCACCCGTTTACCTAAAGGTCGACAAGCGCAAGCTTGAGAGCAAATTTTCTTGGAGGACCCCAAATGTCTGAACATGGGCCGGTTGACCCGCATATCGAGTCTGCCTCCGAAACGACCAATATCTTCTTGCCGGCGGCTCACAAGTCTGCGGAGCCTTCGGTAATCTATCCGTTGTCAGATGATGAACGTACTGCGGTCTCAGCCCTTCCTGCAGGATCCGCCTTGTTGATTGCCCATACCGGGCCAAACAAAGGTGCGCGCTTCTTGCTGGATACGGATTCGAATATCGCTGGTCGGCACCCGGATGCCGATATTTTCCTAGATGACGTGACTGTTTCCCGTCGTCATGCAAAATTTGAGCGCGTCGGCCAAGGGTTTACGCTCAGCGACATTGGGTCGCTTAATGGAACCTACATCAACGGTGATCGTATCGACTCGGTGACTTTAGCTAATGCGGTACAGGTGCAGATCGGTAAATTCCGACTCAATTTCTACCAGAGCGTGCCAAACGTTTAAGCTAGGTACTGAACTAGTTTCCTGGTGGCCTGCGGTTCGGGCTAACTTTCAACCTAACAATTTGAGGAGCCTCTCCTTTGCCACTCTTTGATGCAGCCCGTAGCCCACGACTCGAGGCAGTTCGCCACGAGAACGTGAGAGTGGCAGCACTGAATATTGGCGAAGTGCTCTCAGAGCTCAAAGACGAGTTTCCTCGAGTCACTGCCTCCAAGATTCGTTTCTTAGAGGACAAAGGTTTGATTATTCCGCAACGGACATCCGCGGGATACCGTAAGTACACAGCTTCAGATGTCAGTCGACTGCGCTTTATCCTCTCGGTTCAGCGGGATCAATACCTGCCTTTGAAGGTCATCAAGGATCACCTTGACGCGATCGATCGCGGGGAAGCTCCTGCAGCGCTTCCAGGAGGTGCTCCGGCAGCACCACAGGCAGTCAACAGTGAGATGGCTGAAGCGGTCGATCGGCATTCCCGACCGGTTTCCCTATCTGAATTGTGCGGGCTGACCTCTGCCAGCGAGGAACTAGTTAACGAACTAGTTAACTTTGGCTTGATAGAGTCGGAATCGGGTCGGTTCGATTCGCATAGCGTAAGAGTTACGAAGTCTGCCGTCGAGCTCTCAAATCACGGAATTGAACCACGTCACCTGCGCCAGTTCCGCACGGCTGCCGAGCGCGAATTCTCGCTCATCGAGTCAATCATTGGCGCGGACTTGAAAAAGCCTGAAGTTTCGGCGCGTGCTAGAGCCGCTGAAGAAGCCCAAGAAATATCTCGTCAGTGCCTGGAACTCCACGAGGCGCTGGTACAGCGTGCGATTTCGCAACTTGATCGCTAGGCTGAGCTTAGCAACGAGTTCGCAACACTAGGGGGAGTCCATGCTTGAACTAGAGTTTGCCGGGATTCGAATCCAGCTTCCTTCGAACCAGCCACTTCTGCTCTTAAAGCGTCATGAACAAAATCTCTATCTTCCGCTGTGGATCGGGGCACCCGAAGCCTCTGCGATAGCCATGTCTGAGCAGGGTCTAATGCCGCCTAGGCCGATGACGCATGATTTACTGATCAACCTACTGGAAGCGCTCGAAGTGAGCCTACAACGAGTTGAAATCGTCTCGGTGCAAAACGCGATCTTCACCGCGGAACTTGTACTCTCAAATGGCAAACGTGTGGATTCTAGATCATCGGATGCCATTGCTTTAGCGGTCCGCGCTCAGTGCCCGATTCTTTGTACCGAAGAGGTCATGGAATCTGCGGGGGTAGCTATTGAAATTGAATCCGAAGATGAAGAGCTTCCGGAAGATCAAATGCGGGAGTTCAGGGAGTTTCTGGACAATATTGATCCGGACGATTTCTCCGCCTAACCCAGCCTGCAACCCTTAAAAGCGACACGCCTTAAAGTTAAGCTTGAAGGTCTTTGACCAAAGGCACTTATAGCCGTACCGTCGAAGCATAGGGAAAATTCCTGTTGACCGATCCATGGTTCGCCATCACTCGCACCTATCAGTCGCTTGGAAATCTCTCATCTCTCAATGGATTTTGCTTACACACTAGGAGTATTTGGATGGACTCTAGCCAGACCGGTCCTCGTCTTGGGACCATCGGTGGCGTTCAGCGATCCAATACTCAGGGCTTGCTTTTCACTGATGATCTACCTGAACTTGATGAACATGCCGGATACCGTGGACCGGTAGTGTGCAAGGCGGCTGGGATTACCTATCGTCAGCTTGATTACTGGGCCCGAACAGGTCTGGTTGAACCGGCAGTGCGCGGAGCCAAAGGCTCCGGCACGCAGCGGCTCTACTCCTTCCGAGATATTCTGGTCCTGAAAGTGGTCAAACGCCTTTTAGACACCGGGGTTTCTCTACAGCAGATTCGGACCGCAGTCAGCCATCTTCGTGAACGTGGAGTTGAAGATCTAGCGCAAATTACTTTGATGAGTGACGGTGCATCGGTCTACGAATGCACGAGTGCCGACGAGGTAATTGATCTAGTTCAGGCAGGACAAGGGGTCTTCGGCATTGCCGTGGGTCGAGTATGGCGTGAAGTCGAAGGATCACTTGCGGCGCTTCCTTCCGAAAGTACCAGTGACCAATTAGCTACAGATGAGCTCTCTGCTCGCCGTGCCGCGAAGGCCGCTCGAAACGTCGGCTAAATACTTTATTAGAAACAAAAGCCTCGGCTCTAACCAACTTTTTCAAGTGGTTAGAGCCGAAGCTTTTTACGTATGGGTGGTGACTTTAGCTGTTTGGTGTGGGCGCAGCTGACATGAGTTCCTTGAGTAATGCATCGAACTGGCCAAGCATAGGAGCAGTGGCCTTACTTGGCCACTGATGCACCGAGTAAGCGGCGCCCTGGATCTGCTGCCACTCAGGGTGTTCAGGAATTTCTGGTTTAACCATGGAATCACCGAACATCTGACGCATTTCGTTGAGACGGAATGTATGCTCTGCGGAGTCTTTACGCACTCGGTTCGCGACAACGCGGACGGGGCCTAGTGACGGAGCGAATTCGCGGCGGAAGAGTTCCAAGGCACGCTGGGTGCGCTCGGTTCCTGCAACAGAGAATAAGCTTGGCTCGGCAACGAGCAATAGCTGATCCGACGCACTCCATGCCATGCGGGTCAGACCGTTAAGCGAAGGCGGGCAGTCGATAAGAACAAGCTGGTAACCGCTAGTACGACTCAATAACTGGGACAGGCGGCGTAAATCACGAGTACGTAAATCCGGACGGTCATAAATTCCGGTAAAGGCGTCGCCGACGGCAACGTCTAGTACTGGAATACGTGTACGCGATTTCTTTTCAGCCGCCTTGGACTGCCATGCGCTTGCTGCGACGTTGTCTTGAAGGCGTGCGCGGCGAACGTTCTTGAGCATTTGCCCAATCGGCTGCTTGCCGTTCACTCGTACTCCCAAGCCAGTGCTCGCGTCCGCGTGCGGATCTAAGTCGATCACGAGCGTCGGAATTCCGGCTGCGAGTGCTGCTGAGGCCAATCCGAGTGTTACGGAGGTTTTTCCTACGCCACCCTTGAGGCTGCTGATGCTCACTACATGCACGGACCAGACCACGCCTTTCACTGCTCGCTGATTATGTGTCCCACCGAATATTTAGTCTCCCTTTATCATAGTGTGCCGAGCCGTAATTCCCCGACTCCGCAACGTGGGATTTTTAGCACGAATGTACCTATGTCAAAAAAGATCCATAAATCGTCTAGTTGACATTGTGGTCAGACCACATAGCGAAATGTTTGGTAATTGTGTACCCGGTCACGGTAGGGTATCCACAGTAGCGGTTAAAAATATCCGCTATGCGAAGCCCAGCACCCGGGTAATACGCGATGAAGCGTCCACACAAGGACGCAACTCCGAACCCAAACGGGTGTGCTGAATCGATGTAGGGAAAATATGTTTGAGAAGATCTTGGTCGCCAACCGCGGTGAGATTGCAATTCGTGCTTTCCGCGCTGGATACGAACTCGGCGCTAAAACCGTTGCCGTCTACCCATATGAAGACCGAAACTCGATCCACCGGCAGAAGGCTGGAGAGGCCTACCAGATTGGCGAAGAGGGACACCCTGTTCGCGCCTACCTGGACATTGACGAAATCATTCGCGTCGCCAAAGAAGCCGGCGCAGATGCTATTTACCCAGGCTACGGTTTCCTCTCGGAAAACCCAGACCTGGCACGCAAGGCAGCAGAAAACGGCATTAAGTTCATTGGTCCAAAGGCGGACGTACTTGAGCTAGCTGGAAATAAGGTCGCAGCGTTGAAGGCTGCACGCAAGGCAGGCATTCCCGTGCTGGAATCCTCGGAGCCAAGCGACGACGTGGACTTCCTGTTAGCCGAAGCAGACCGTATCGGGTTCCCAATCTTCGTCAAGGCAGTTGCCGGCGGCGGTGGACGAGGTATGCGACGCGTTGACAAGCGTGAAGACCTACCCGAGCTGATGGGCGCCGCAATGCGCGAAGCCGGAACGGCTTTCGGCGATCCAACAGTTTTCCTAGAGCAGGCAGTACTTCGTCCGCGTCACATTGAAGTTCAGATCCTCGCCGACGAACAGGGCAACGTAGTCCACCTGCATGAGCGTGATTGCTCCTTGCAGCGTCGTCACCAGAAGGTTGTGGAGATTGCTCCTGCTCCAAACCTCGATGATTCGATCCGGCAGGCACTATTCCGCGATGCGGTTAAGTTCGCCAAGACTCTGGGATACCAGAACGCCGGTACCGTGGAGTTCTTGGTGGATACCGTGGGTGAGCGTGCAGGTCAGCATGTGTTCATCGAAATGAACCCACGTATCCAGGTAGAGCACACGGTGACTGAAGAAGTCACAGACATCGACTTGGTTCAGGCACAGATGCGCATTGCCTCAGGCGAAACTCTGAGCGACCTCGAGATCAGCCAGGACACCATTCAGGTTCGCGGCTGGGCAATCCAGTCTCGTATCACTACCGAGGACCCTGCTAATGGTTTCCGCCCGGACGTCGGAACAATTACTGTTTACCGTTCTGCCGGTGGTTCCGGCGTACGTCTAGACGGCGGCACGATCTACACCGGTGCAGAAGTTTCGCCGCACTTTGACTCGATGCTGGTCAAACTCACCTGCCGTGGCCGCGACTACGCCACTGCCGTGGCACGTGCACGACGGGCACTCGCTGAATTCCGTGTTCGCGGCGTAGCGACCAACATCCCGTTCATTCAGAACGTGTTGAACGATCCACAGTTCATCGCCGGCGATGTCGCCACAGACTTCATTGACTCGCGTCCGGATCTGCTGACCGGTAATGAATCTCAGGACCGCGGTACCAAGGCGCTCAACTACCTGGCGCACGTGACTGTTAACAAGCCCAATGGTGAACGCATCGATGGTATTGACCCTCGTAAGAAGCTTCCGAGCTTCCCAGGCGACAAGGCCTCCGAGCCTGAGCGTTCGCCATTTGATGGACCTTCGAAGTCGGTAACACCGCCAGCTGGCTGGCGCCAGAAGCTCATTGACCTAGGTCCTGAGGGCTTTGCCAAGGCGTTGCGCGATTCAACCGCCGTTGGTATCACCGACACCACTTTCCGTGATGCGCATCAGTCGTTGCTAGCAACACGTGTTCGTACTCGTGATCTGCTTGCAGCAGCTCCTGCTTACGCACACACCGTGCCGCAGTTGTTCTCCATGGAGGNCTGGGGTGGGGCAACCTACGACGTATCACTACGATTCCTAGGCGAAGATCCATGGAAGCGTTTGGAGCTACTGCGAGCCGAACTGCCGAACATTCCATTGCAGATGCTTCTTCGCGGTCGAAACACGGTTGGTTACACTCCCTACCCAACCGAGGTGACCGATGCCTTTGTGAAGCAGGCAGCTAAGAGTGGCGTCGATATCTTCCGTATCTTCGACGCACTGAACGACGTGGCACAGATGGCTCCGGCTATCAAAGCGGTCCGGGAAACCGGAACCGCGGTCGCCGAAGTGGCCTTGTGCTACACCGGCAACCTACTTGATCCCAATGAGAAGCTATACACGCTGGATTACTACCTGAATCTGGCTCAGCAGATTATCGATGCTGGCGCACACATCATCGCCATCAAGGATATGGCCGGTTTGCTTCGTCCGGATGCGGCGAAGAAACTTGTCACCGCCTTGCGAGCACGCTTCGATGCCCCGGTTCACCTGCACACCCATGATACTGCTGGTGGCCAGATGGCTACCCTCACGGCAGCCATCGAGGCCGGCGTGGATGCGGTTGACGTTGCCTCGGCCGCGATGGCAGGCACTACCAGCCAGCCATCTACTTCGGCATTGGTTGCTGCATTGGAGCACACCGAACGCGATTCTGGTCTATCACTGGCAGCAGTTGCTTCCCTGGAGCCATACTGGGAAGCAGTGCGTGCTATGTACAAGCCATTTGAATCCGGACTGCCGGCTCCAACTGGACGCGTTTACCAGCACGAAATCCCCGGTGGACAGCTCTCCAACCTGCGCCAGCAGGCTATTGCGTTGGGATTGGGTGAGCGTTTCGAAGCCATCGAGTCCATGTACGCCTCGGTCAACGACATGCTGGGCAACGTCGTGAAGGTGACCCCCTCCATCGAAGGTGGTTGGCGATCTAGCTCTACAGCTCGTTGGCTCCGGTGTGCCAGCTGCTGATTTCGAATCCAACCCGCAGAACTTCGACATCCCAGATTCGGTCATCCAGTTCCTTTCGGGCGAATTGGGTAACCCTCCGGGGGGCTGGCCAGAACCGTTCCGCACCAAGGCTCTGCAGGGTCGCACCGTGCGCGATCACGTAGAGTCGGTCTCAGACGAGGACTTGGCGGCGCTGACTAGCGACGACGAGACCATCCGCGCAACGCTTAACCGCCTATTGTTCGCTGGTCCAACTCGCGACTTCGAAAAGTCGGTGGAGAACTACGGCGACCTCTCGGTATTGCACACCCGTGATTACCTCTTCGGACTGACCCCAGACGTAGAGCGCGTAGTTTCGCTTGGCACTGGTGTTCGCTTGCTGGTCAAGCTGATTTCGGTATCCGAAGCCGACGAAAAGGGCCTGCGCACCGTGGTGTTCTCGCTCAATGGTCAGTCGCGTCAGATCAAGGTTCGCGACGAATCCGTTGAATCAACCGTCAAGAGCGCGCCAAAGGCGGATCCGAAGAACTCCGGTCACGTCGCAGCTCCATTCGCCGGAGCGGTGACGATCAATGTCAAGGTCGGAGACTTAGTCGAGTCCGGACAATCGGTAGCCACCATCGAAGCGATGAAGATGGAAGCTGGCATTACCACTAATGCCTCAGGCGTTGTTTCACAGGTGACTTTCGATGGAACCAGCCAGGTTCAGGGTGGAGATTTGCTCCTGGTCATTGAACCTAAGTAAGCACCGGTATATGTAGCGTTTGGCAAACTACCAATGGCGTGGCGTCTGGGGGAGCAATCCCTTGGCACCACGCCATTGGTGCGACCTGTCGCTGTTTGTACAACTTCACGTACAAGCAAACTGGAACACTAGGGGCATCTATGGCACGATGCACACTGATGGTCCCGGAATCGTTCAAGGAAACGGTTCAAACTCAAATCTTGGGCAAGGAGAGCGATGCGTTTATCGCGTAAGCACGACGAAACACTTAAAGCAGCAACGCTACGGGCGAAGGCTCTCGCTGCAGGAAAAATAAGAGCAACCCTGAACGTCAGTCTTTTCGCCCTAGACTCATCGTTGCCAGCGGAGCCAATTGCAGGTGTCCTACAAGCCCAATTTCAAGAGCTCTCGTTGTCTTCTCAGGTGCGGGCGGCGGGTCCAGAACGAGTCCAAGCTGCGTTGACCGGGCACTTTAGTAAAGCAGACGTTCTGGTGGTATTAGGCGATACCTCCGCGAACGCAGAACCGGCGCTTATGGATCTAGTGCAATGGCTTTTGCTCAACGGGCAAACTAGTCTGGCAGAAAACTTGCTCTATGCGCAGCTGGGATCAGCTAAAGCAGGAACTGTAGCACCAGTCTTTGAACGCGTGATCCTTCCCCTAGATTTCGCTGAGCAGGTACAACAAAGCGGCCGCAGGTTTCCCTGGGCCGCTTCATCCCACGAACGGTGGGAACTTGCTGATGCAGTACTAACTTATGCGACTGGTTTGGCCGCCGAATAGATTTCGTCAATGACCTGTTCGTAGTCCTTGAACACCACCGCACGCTTGATCTTCATCGATGGGGTCAAATGACCGGAGGTCTCCGTGAAATCAGTGGGCACAATACGGAACGCCTTGATCGCTTCGGCGCGACTCACTGATTTGTTTGCTTTATCAACCAGCGATTGAATATGCGTCTTCACTACGTCGAGTTCTCCTGCTTGTTCGACAGTCAACGACTTATCCAATTGATTGCGTTCCAACCAGCCAGGTAGTGATTCGGCATCGAGGGTGACTAGTGCAGAGATGAACGGGCGACCATCACCTAGGACGACGCACTGTGAAACTAATGCGTCGGCACGAATCTGATCTTCGAGCAGTGCCGGGATAACGTTCTTTCCGCTGGCAGTAACGATAATTTCTTTCTTGCGGCCGGTGATTTTTAAGAAGCCGTCAGAATCGAGCTCTCCAACGTCCCCAGTTCTGAACCAGCCGTCGGTGAAGGTTTCTGCTTCGAGATCTGGCCGGTTGTGGTAACCGCGCATCACGCAAATGCCCTTGGTCAGTATCTCGCCGTCTTCGGCAATACGAACTGCGTTGCCAGGCAACGGGCGACCCACAGTGCCGATCTTGATCTTGGCCGGGGTGTTTACGCTGATTGGAGCCGTGGTTTCGGTCAGGCCGTAACCTTCCAGAATCGTCACGCCAATTCCGTTAAAGAAGTGTCCTAGACGCTGGCCCAGGGGAGCGCCGCCGGAGACTGCGTAGCGAATTTTTCCGCCCATGGCGGTGCGCAACTTGTTATAGAGCAACACATCAAAGAGTTTGTGCTTGGCTTTGAGAACTAGCGGAATGTTGCCGTTCTCCATCGCGCGAGAATAAGCAACGGCGACATCAACACCAGCGTGGAAGATCTTGCCCTTACCGCCGTCTTCGGCCTTCAGCATGGCTGAGTTGTATACCTTCTCGAACACACGGGGTACGGCAAGAATGAAGGTTGGTTGAAATGACTGGAGATCAGGCAGAAGGTTTTTAACGTCTGGGGTATGGCCGACACGGCAACCAACAGAAACGGCAAGTATCGAGATATAGCGGGCGAAGATGTGCGCGAGTGGCAGGAACATGATGGTCGCTGCGCCGGGGTAGACGCATTCAGGCAGTTCCGCGGCAGCGTTGTCAGAAAGCTCAACGAAGTTGCCGTGGGTCAATTCGCAGCCCTTGGGGCGTCCAGTCGTCCCGGAGGTGTAAATTACGGTGGCTACGTCTTTGAGCGTAGCCGCGGATCGACGCGCTTCGAGTTCTTCGTCGCTGACGTCTTTACCGAGATTGCGAAGCTCGTCTAGGCCAGCCTCAAATTGCCAGACATCGTCCAACTCATCTAAAGACTCTTGGTGGGCGGCTTGGCGAACGACATTCTCATGGTTAGCAGATTCCACTACCACCGCGCGGGCACCGGAATCGGCAATGATCCATGCGACCTGGCTGGGGGAGGAGGTTTCATAGATTGGCACGGTGATGCAGCCGGCATACCAGATGGCGAAGTCAACTAGCGTCCACTCATAGCGGGTGCGTGCCATCAAACCGATGCGCGAACCTTGCTCAATGCCCGAAGCGATGAATCCACGTGCGATCGCCGAGGCGTCGGCGGCAAACTGTGAGGCGGTGATGTCCTGCCAATCCCCATTAGCAGTTGGCACCGAGAAGAGCGCCGGATTGGCTGCTGAATTAGCATGCCTTAGGAGCAGATCGGTAATGTTCGAATTTTCCGGCGAGTGGATGCGAAGTGGCGAGCTGTATTCGCGCATCTGGTACTCATCTCCTGTGCTAAGTGTTCGGGCCATGTCAGTACGTAAGCTGTGTCACATCTATATTACTTGATAGTAACGTAGCTATGGAAGTGTTCCAAGTTGGTTAGACCTTAGCCCCATCATCTCCCGGATCCCGCTGAGTCGGAAGTCTTCGCAGCAAGTAAAAAATACCGACGATCGCTGCGGCCGCTAGGCCAAGATAAATAAAGCCCGGAGCGTTGCGAAAAAAGATTACACACAAAAGCAGTCCAAAAGGACCACCCACGGCACCAACCCACGCAAGGTTGAGCATTGGGTCTCCACTGCCGATAGCGGCAGGTTCTTCGGGAATGAATTCTTCCGGTGTTTCATCGGCCGAATAATCACGCGGACCGCGTGCCAGTGGACCGGTATTAAATAATTTTGCTAATTCGGCAGCGCGCTCTTCTGCGCTGGGCTCACGCGGGGCGGGTACCTCAAGGTTTCTGAAGTTGTCCACCAACTCATCCCAGCGTGGATCTTCGGTGTTTGATGGCTCATGTTCTGCCGGGTTCACTTAGCCTCTTCCCGCGCTGTCACATCGGTGAAAAAGCGCAGTGATTCTTTGAAAATTTTCGGCGCATCATAATCCAACGTCGCCACGTGTCTACTGCGTGACAACGCGATACGTTCGCGAAGAATTCCCGGCTGTAGTCCTTTGAGCAGCTCGTGTACGGATGCATCTGAAACGACGTTATCCACCGCCGAACGAAATAATTGAACTGGGGCGCTCACTAAGGGGAGTCGGGCACGAGTTTGCGCGAACAGCTTATGCAACTCGTGAACGGCGGCTACCGGCGTACGCGTATAGGCATTTTCGTCGGCTCCTGGCAGCGCAATGTCGTTGCTGATTGGCGCGACCGATCGAACGACTCGGCGCAGATATCCCGCGTATGGTGCCACCGGTGAATCGATAACCAGCCCAGGATTAACCAATGACACGCCGGCGACGTTTCTGCGTGTGGCAAGGTGTAACGCCAATGCGCCACCCATGGACAGGCCGGCGATAAATACCCTTCGATGTGTTGCGGCAAGTTCATCGTAGGCATCTTCGGTGCGTTGGATCCACTGGTGATAAGGACGTCCAATCATGTCTTGCCAGTGGGTTTCATGACCGGGAAGTATCGGAACGCTAGTGGGCACGCCATGCTCTTCTAGGGATGCAGCCCAGGGGTGCATAGCTGTAGTGGATCCGGTAAAGCCATGGATTAACAGCACCGCAAAATCCACGTCCGACGTGGTCCCCGGGATCGAAGTAGCGTCTTTCATCATGTGCACCCCTAATAATTTAACGGTTCATAGTCGAGCGTAGTGCACAATTGTATTGAGTGGAATCAACGCACGCAGCAGCGAACCCACTCATAGACGCTCGAAGACAAAAACGAAGGAATGCCACACCGTGCTCTACGACTTTCTCAAACGGTTCGCGGTTCGGCCCTTGTTGCGTATCTTTTTCAAGATCGACCTTCAAGGTATAGACAACATTCCCGCAGAGGGCGCGGCAATTCTCGCCTCAAACCACCTCTCAGTTAGTGATTCAGTATTCTTACCGGCCAGCCTCGAACGCCCGGTGATCTTTTTGGCCAAGGACGATTATTTCAACGGCAAAGGACCTAAAGGACGATTTGTCGCGTGGTTCTTCCGCAACATTAATCAGCTGCCGATGGACCGTTCCGGCGGTAAAGGCTCAGCGGCATCACTAGCGAGCGCCAACCGCGCATTGCAAGAAGGCAAGTTACTGGGTATCTACCCGGAAGGAACACGTTCTCCAGATGGCCGGCTCTACCGAGCCAAACTCGGAGTGGCAAAACTGGCTATTGAATCCGGTGCACCCGTAATCCCTATCGCCATGATCGGTACCGACAAGGTCCAGCCCATTGGCCGGGGGATCCCTAAACCTGGGCGGATCGGGATACATCTGGGAGCCCCCTTGGATTTCAGCCAGTATGCAGGGCAAGCTGATGACCCGCAGATCTTGCGCCTCGTGGCCGACAAGATCCGCAAGGCCATCAACGAGCTCTCAGGTCAGAACTACGTAGACGTATACGCGCCGAAAAAGGCTAAAAATAGCTAGTTCAAAGATTCTAGGTAGTGTCCAGAACTGGTGTGTTACGCCCAGTTGTTACATTCATCGCGGTGCTTTGATGCTCTCACACGTAGAATCTTTAGGGTGAGCGAAGAAAACCGAACCCCATTGCCTGGCTCCTCTGTAGCCGGCCCCGCCACCGACCCTCAACTTGATGCGTGGCGTGATCTGCCTATTGCCCAACAGCCCACCTGGCGTGAGCACCCGGACTATAGCGCCTCAATTTCCGAACTGGGTTCACGTCCGCCACTGGTATTTGCCGGTGAAGTGGATATTTTGCGTGAACGTCTTGCTGCCGCGGCACAGGGCAAAGCGTTCCTCCTTCAGGGTGGCGACTGCGCCGAAACCTTTGACGCAGCGACCGCAGACAAGATCTCTTCGCGTGTGAAAACTATTTTGCAGATGGCCGTTGTGCTGACATATGGCGCCTCGATGCCAGTCATCAAAATGGGACGTATGGCTGGGCAATTTGCTAAGCCACGTTCTTCTAACGATGAGACCCGAGACGGCGTGACTCTGCCGGCATTCCGCGGCGACATCGTCAACGGTTATGACTTCACCCCAGAGTCCCGCGCCCATGATCCTAAACGACTGGTGCAGGCCTACAACACCTCCTCGGCAACGCTGAACTTGATTCGTGCGTTCACCCAGGGTGGTTTCGCCGACCTGCGAAGCGTTCACTCGTGGAACGCCGGATTCATGGCCAACCCAGCGCACTCGGCTTACGAGCAGCTTGCCGGTGAAATCGACTCGGCGATCCGTTTCATGGATGCCTGCGGAGCCGACTTCGAAGCACTGAAGCGTACCGAGTTCTTTGCTTCCCACGAAGCATTGTTGCTGGATTACGAACGTGCACTAACGCGAACTGATTCACGGACCGGGCAGCCATATGACACCTCGGGACACTTCCTGTGGATCGGTGAGCGCACCCGTCAACTGGATCACGCTCACGTGGACTTCCTCTCGCGCGTGCGCAACCCAATTGGCGTGAAGCTTGGCCCGAACACCAAGCCTGAAGACGCGCTGGCATTGATCGAGAAGCTTGATCCGAACCGCGAACCAGGCCGCCTGACCTTTATTACCCGCATGGGCGCGCAGAACATTCGCGAGAAGCTGCCAAACCTGGTCGAAAAGGTCACCGCTTCCGGTGCGCAGGTACTCTGGGTCACCGACCCGATGCACGGCAACACCGTCACCAGCGAAAACGGTTACAAAACCCGCAAGTTCGACGATGTTATGGACGAAGTCCGTGGCTTCTTCGAAGTCCACGATTCGCTGGGCACCTTCCCCGGTGGCTTGCACGTGGAAATGACCGGCGACGATGTAGCAGAGTGCCTTGGTGGAGCCGATCCAATCCGTCAAGAACAGTTCGATGACCTCTACGAGTCGGTCTGCGATCCTCGACTGAACCACAAGCAGTCACTGGAAATGGCATTCCTCGTTTCTGGTGCACTGCAAAGCCGCGGCCGACGCTAACCCGTCTAACGCACAAAAATCCTGGCTCCTCTCACCATGAGTGGAGCCAGGATTTTTATTGCCACAAACCGAAAACTAGAACGTATACAGACTTACTACGCTCCCACGCTCAGCCTGTTTATTCAGCGGAGTTTGCATACGTACGGTATCTGAGAAGCCGCCGAGCATCGATCGATTAGAAACGGTAAACCCGGCAGCTTCAAGAGTGGCGGTGGCTTCCGTCAGACTCTGACCAAGGACCGAAGGAACCTGGAGAAGTTCTGGTCCCTTGGAGAGGTTCACGGTAACGGTGCTGCCGTAGGGTACGGTCTCATTCTGCGCGCTTTGCGCCACCACCAATTCGGAGGCAATATTAGAAGAATACTGTTTGTCTCCGACAGCCAGCTTTAGCCCTACATCTTTAAACTTCTGTTTGGCTTGTTCGTGGCTCAGACCGAGAACGCTTGGAACTTTGACTGGCGCAGGACCACGAGAAAGCGTCAAAGAAATGGTGTTCTTGCGGCTAGCCATTTCACCCGAGGCGGGTGAGCTGGAAATAACCTTGCCCTCTTCAACCGAGGATGAATACTCCCGACTCGTCGTCAGCTTCGTCAAACCCGAATCGGCGAGACGAGAGGTTGCTTCTGTTTGACTCAAACCTTGCATTGCAGGAATTTCAAAAAGTTCCGGACCACGGGAGACTAGCAGATTGACGCCCTGAAATTTCATCAAGCTTTCGCCGCTGTTTGGCTTAGACTGAACAACCCTGCCGACGGCGATTTCATCGTCGTAGACCGAGTTCACACGCACCGGGACACCTTGACTATCAAACTGGGAGACCGCCTGAGTTTGCAGCATTCCAGTGAGCGAGGGAACACGAATGATTGTTCCCGGTCCGCGGCCGAAGAACCATGCGCCGGCGGCGACTACGGCAACGACGAGGATTAGCACCACGGTGATTACCGCCCTACGCCCACCAGTTTGGGGCCTCACCAGCTGGTGAGTTGGAACCTGCGCAGTTTTTCTCCATTCCCTGGCCGCCCGCTTTTGTTCTTGCTTCTGTGCGCGAGCCGAAACTTTGCCCTGAGCGGCTGGGACCGCCAGATCGGTTGCGGTGGGAGCCGGACCCTCGAACTGGTCTAAGTCTTCTCGCGAATAAGCAGCAGTGGCCGAAGAAAGGGCGGTCTCTGGGTCATCGAGTTCATTGACCATGCGGGGCACCGTCGTTGTTTGGGCCTCACGCAGGTCTAGTACTTCGGTGGCGTCGGAGGTGCTGATTACTGTAGTGGCTTCATCCTCTGGCACGGCAGAGTAATCATCGGACGATGTCGCTGCGGTTTCCCCGAGGGTGTCTTCGTCCATCCACCAGGGTTGACGTTGTTCATCGCGATGACGCTGCCACTCATCGAGTCGCTGCTGCACCGTGGTCGGCATGGCAGCCGCGGCGAGGGGCGCGAGATCAGAGACATCACCTAAGGACTCGGCATCGAGATCCAGCTCGTCGTCAGTTAATGTTGACCGGATCTGGATGACATCATCGAGTAGAAATCCAGCATTTTGGGGACGTCGTTCAGGATCCTTTTCGGTGCAGTAACGCACCAGTTCATCTAGATCTTCACTCAGTCCTGGTACCGAATTAGACGGCATTGGCATGGGTGAATCGAGGTGGTGCTTCATCATGGCTGCTGGATTAGTCATGGGGAAAGGCAAGTGGCCGGTGAGCATTTGATAGATCATGATGCCCACTGCGTAGATATCGCTACGTGAGTCGGAAGGAGCGCCAGAAACCAGTTCGGGGGAGACATGGGAAAGCGTCGCCACCAGCGTGGCGGACTGGGTATGCGCACTGGCGGCCCGGGCCAAGCCGAAGTCGGTGATTTTGATTTCGCCGTTGTCGGAGAGTAAAACGTTGGCAGGCTTCATATCTCTATGTACGATGCCTTCGAGATGAGCTGCGCGAAGTCCACTGCAGATGCGCTCTAGAATGCTGAGCATCTGGCGTGGAGTGAAACGTCCCCGTTCTTCGATGACCTCTGCGAGATTCTGACCACGCACATATTCCATGACGAGATACACATGACTGCCTGAAATTGCATGGTCGCGAATGGACACCACATTCGGGTGAGAAATATTCGCGGCGATAATGGCTTCAGACTCAAAACGTTCGCGAACGAGGGATTCGCTAGCGAAGTTATCGTCCAGTACCTTCACTGCCACCGAACGGTGCAAGTTGAGATCCATGGCCCGGTAGACCCGAGACATCCCACCTAAAGCGATGAGAGTATCTAACCGGTATCGGTGACCTAGTACTTGCCCTACGAGTTGGTCTGGTCGTTCAGGGGTTATCAAGGACAAACTCCTGCCACAGGGGAGCACAGTTGAAGGGTCTGAGACACTGCACGGCTCCTTTCGAACACAGATACTAAGTGTAGGTTACCCAGCTGGCCTGAGTGTTTCACGAGTTAAAGTCGAAATCCGCCAGTAGGATTCCCATTGGCGGATTTCAGACAGCATCCCGGGTTGCGAGATCTACCTCGGGTGCAGCTTTTACTCTAAGAAGCGCGACGAGCCCGAGCGGCACGACGCTTTAGGGCACGACGCTCATCTTCACTCATACCGCCCCATACGCCAGCGTCCTGTCCGGACTCGATGGCCCACTGCAGACAGGTTTCGGTGACGTCGCATCGACGGCATACGCTTTTGGCCTCTTCAATCTGTAAGAGGGCCGGACCGGTGTTACCCACCGGGAAGAAAAGTTCCGGGTCCTTTTCCAGACACGCCGCGCGGCTACGCCAATCCATGCTTATTGATGCTCCTTGAAATATTTGGGGAAACGAAGGCCCTCCAGAAAACGTCACAAAGAGAAAACAACTGCGAATTGGAAAAGCAGGTGAGTTACGTTGTGAGTACTGAAATCATCTTCGAGGAGTCGGTCAGGTACGAACTGAGATGTTCATTTAACCAACCACATTAGGTTTTCATGTTACGAGAAAGTAAACAAGAGTCATGGAAGTGAAATGTGGCTGAATCCCTGAGTGCTTTCTCACATGGCTTTCCGGTGCCCTCTGCGCTATCTGAGGAACGCTTGGCAGAGCTGAACTTTCCTAAGGGCAACCCCCGTTTGAGTTCCTGAGACACTTGCACGAAAATTGGTCTCGTGAGCAACAACGAATCTTCGGTATCCCGTCCGACCAGCGTTTTAACTGTGGCAGCACTAACGATGCTCGAAGCAATAGCGGTTCTGGTTTACGCAGCGAACTACCTTTTGCATCTTTCGGACGAGGGAAACCTCAATATGGGCGGGCGCATTTTCATGCTCGTGCTGTGTCTAGCCGCGGGCGCTTGGCAGGTTAGTGTTTCGCTGAACTTCTTCAAAGGGAAAGCCTTCACCCGCGCTCCCATTATCGTGTGGCAACTCTTCCAACTAATCCTCTCGTTCTCATTCATGCAGGGACCTTTTACTGGCATCGCCATTGCTGCGATTGTGGTGGCCGCCGTGACTATCGTGATGTTATTTGCTCCGAAAACCACGGCTTTCCTCGGCGATCGTCCACAGTCTTAAATACCTTCTTTATCGATCAAAATGGCGCGTGGGAGTCCATGAGAACTTGCTATCGCGCGCCATTGGTTTTTAGTATCTAAATTCTTAGAGTCCCCTAAAGGTTCCCAGGGCAATGGTTGCAGATCGTGTGGATGATGGGCCTCAACTACCACCACACATCTATCGTCGAGGACCATCCCCGGAGCACCGACTTCGTAAGCGAGCCGACTTGAAGGCGGAGCGAAAAGAACGGGAATCACTGCACGGCTCACTGCGGAATTGAGTAACGGAGCAAGCCTCGGATCATTCGTATGTTCGAGAACCAGACCGATGCTTCCAGCGGTTGGGCAGTTTAATAATGCTTCGAGGTCTTCGATTTTCTCCATGCGCTCGATTCCCCACCGCTGGCACAAAACCTGACTCAGATCCTGTCGAATTGTGGTGTCCGCGCAAATTACGATGGACATTGCGGTGGCAGGCAATGAAATACTGGTGTCCTTCAACGCACGTCTACCTAAGTGAAGCAATCCAGGGGAGGTGGCCTTCTTCGCTTCTGAGATTCCCCCGGACCACTGACGATCCGTTGTGGCCAGCGATTGTGCGGTTCCAAGCTGAATGCTGAGTGCAGCGCCGGTTCCGCTCAACAGAATTCCGCGTCCAACGTGGTTGGCCACGACCGGTATTCGTGGCCAAGCCATCTTTAACGAGTCGGTGGCGTGGAATGGGAAATACCATTGCTCGGTGCATAGACCTGCTGCTTTGAGTAGCGCTTGGTCTCGATCTACAGCTATGACTACGGTTGGCCCAAGGCCGCTCTGGCGCAGGAGCGCCCCTAGGACCTCATCAAGATGCTGAAAATGTTGCGGGTGCAGTAGCGACTGTAATTGGCCGACTCCGTGGATAAGTACTAACAACTGCTCATCTTCACGTGGTTCAGCAAGGTAGTCGACGGCGTCGAGAAAATCGTAAGTGTCTTGCCCGGTCACCTGCAGCAGGTGAGGAAATCGAGTCCCGTCGAGGAGTAACTCCGGACCAAAACTTATAACCTTTCTCGGTAGTTGGCACAAACTGCTAAGCAACTGTCGGGGGCCAGCTTCGGGCAGTCCGCAGACCAGAAGACTGTGGCCGGCTTGCCCACTGATAAATAAGGGTTCCAACGTCCCGGAATCAAGCCGGTCCACAAGCCCACACCAGATTTCTTCTGTTTGAGCGTGCATCCACGGTGTTTCGGGTGGCATAGGGATTTGTGGTAAATCTTCAGCAAACGGCGAGCGCCTAACGCTGAAGGACTGCCACTCCACGGCCAAGATTTCTATCTGCTGGTGCAGTGCTTGCATACTCTCGTGCGCGGTGGGGAGACTGCCAAAGGTGCACACTTGCTTCGCGGTGAGATCCCATGGACCTCGTTCGGCTAATTCGCCGTGTGGTGGCGGATCATAAGCGAGTGCAAACTGAAATTTGCGGGTGGACCGTGTGGCGCAGTGAATGACGGCCTGTCCTGGGTTTGTCAATGATGCCGCGTCAGGAATGCCGACTAGCTCGATGGACTCACCGGGGTCATTGACGCGTAGGGCGATCACAGTATGTAGGTTGGCTCTGGTCTGTCCGGTTAAGGTGCCGGCCGGTCGCTGGGTGCTGAGCAAGAGGTGTATGCCCAATGCCCGGCCAACCGCGGCAAGGCGGTCTATCCGTGGGTTGGCTTCGGGGATGGAATCACTGAACACCCGGAATTCGTCAATTACCACTATGAGACTCGGAAGTGCAGGACCAGGCTGAACTAGTTGCCTGTACTCGCGCAGGTCACTACAACGATATTCGGCCAACAACTCCTCACGCCGGGTCACTTCGATTTCCAACTGGGCCAACGCGCGTTGAGCGGCGGCTGCGTCTAAATCACTGGCGAACAGCTGAACATGGGGCAACTGTGCAAATACGGATAGACCTGCACCTCCTTTGAAATCGATGAGTGCGAAAGCAACCTGTTCAGGTGAATACTCGCCGGCCAATTGCTTCACGATCCGGCGAAGTGCTTCAGACTTTCCAGAACCAGTCGTTCCGCAGATCAGCATGTGTGGTCCGTCTGCGCCGAAGTCGAGAATAATCGCTTCCTGCTGATCGGTAGCCCCAATAAGCGCCGTTAAGGCACGAGCTGGATCGCAGGGGGTAATTTCGTTGGCTTTTGTATGGCCTCGCATTGCTTGGGACTCGGCCAGGCTGAGGCAGCGGTCAATCAGCCGACCGAAGCGTTGTACGCTGAGCCGTTGTACTGTGTGCAGAGTCAGCTGCGCATCTTTGAGAGCGGCCTCGGGAGTCCGTGGATTCACCCACCATGTGCCGCTCGGTACTGGGCCTTGGCCTATGCCGATCACTATCGCCTGGTCACGTGTTTGGGCCGGGGCAGACACCACGTACAGAGTGCGTACCAAGCCGTCTGATTTGGTTGCCAGCGTGGTGGGGGCGGCCGGCAGTGGTGGCAGCCCGGTGCTGACTCCGGGTAGCAGCAGTAAACTCGCCGGGAGGCATCGCAATTTCGGATCGAGCACCAGTGCTAGGCGTCCAGATAATACCGCCGGTAGATAGCGAGCTAAGATCGCGAAGAGCAATTCGGTGCTTGGTTTGTCCTGCGCGCCAACGATCTGCCAAGCGCCCGGCACGCTGGGGGAGAATACTGGTGACGGGCACGGGGCGTCCAAGGAAGTATGCGATTTCCTCCGTCGCTTGGTCTTAGAGGTAGCTTCTTCGGCCGCCGGAGACCACAATCCCTGACCAAGGACCAATGGAGGCAAACTGGCTGTAGGGATCTGTAATTCGGTGCGAGCCATTCCTGCGAGCGTGCTGATTCCCAGGGGCGGGGCATAGGCTGCTCGGGCACTGATGATGTGGTCGCGGTACACCACCGCTTTGGCTTTCCACCGACGACGTTCGCCAAGCAACTGGATAGCAGGGAACACCCCGAGCAACGCCGAGGCACCACTGAGTAGTAGAAACAACATTGACCCGGTGAATACGGCCAGCATCACTCCGGAAAGCATAGGCAGAAGGGCTGCTAAACACAGGGCGATCAGGCGCTGAAGCTCTGGCTTATCCGGTAACGCCCAGTGGAGTTGCTCGGCATTGATCGACTGCGCGTTATCAAGCATCACCGGATCGCCCACACATAGCTCGGTATCACCCAGCCAGAAGTATGTGCCGCGTTCCAAAGTCAGTTCGCTCAGTGGCTCGCTGGAAGACCGTTGTGGAGAGATCCGCAGGGTGTTGGATGATTCGCAGGTCAGCAACAATTGGGATTGGTCCACTCGAATACGCGCATGACGACGCGCGATTTTGGGGTCTTGCAACCATAAGGGAGCACAACGCCCTACCTCATGGGTTCCTTGAACCAGTCGTAAGCTCGCGCCTGCATCCGGCCCGGAAGCGACAAAAAGCTGCAAAGCCGATGGCGTCTGGTGTTCGCGCGGAAGAACCGGACGCGGAAGGTCTGTCAGCAACAAGTAGGTGCGCGAGCTTAGCTCCGGAGCTTCTTCTAAGGCAGCTGGCCCAAGAAACCAGCGCGTTGAACCAAAACTTGCGCTGAGGATCTTCGATAACTGCTGACCGTCAAGGGCAGCGGAAACCTCCAGCTGAAACTGGCGCGGCTGAGCAAAAGATCGAGAAATAAGCAACAGCTCATAATGCACCATGATTTTCCTCCTCAGCCAGGCCCGCCACGTATAAGTACTTCAGCATCTACAGGTCACAATGCACCTGGGTGCTTCGCCGGATGTGGAGAACGTTGCTTTCGGGTTATCCACATCTTCACTCGGGTATTGAAAGACAAGGGATCTGGGGCTAGGCTCCCATCACATACCCACTTCTCCCAGAACACGAACAGAAATGGGCTGCACGATGTTGTGCTGGCGTTTCAGTGGCCGGTCTACCTCGATCATTCGGGAATATCTTCATAGTTTCGGCTGAGGACTTGACGTGGACGCCCTATCCATCGTGGAAGACGAAGTACGTGAGCTGGTCCGTCGACGCGGGCTAGACCCCGGCAAACAACCGGCCCTCATCCGGTCTTTGATTGACGATGTCTTGCATGACTACGACGAACGAGCGCTACTCGGCGCAGTGCCCGCTATTGGTCCGTTAGACGAGGCCCGCCGTCAGGTGTATGACAACGTGGCAGGGTTTGGGCCATTACAACCATTGCTCGATGACCCCACCGTCGAGGAATTGTGGATCAACTCGCCTCATCAGATTTTCTGCGCTCGCGGCGGGCAAAGCGAACTTACCCATATTCGGCTCGAAAGTTCCGAAGTGGCAGCGTTGGTTGAACGGATGCTGAAAGCCTCAGGGCGCAGACTCGATCTCTCTCAGCCTTTTGTGGACTGCCAACTACCTGATGGATCCCGGTTACAAGTGGTCATTCCCGACATCACCCATGAACATTGGGCGGTGAATATCCGCAAATTTATCGCGCGCGCCAATAAACTCGAAGACCTTGTAGAACTGGGATCACTCAGCGAGGATGCAGCGGCCTTTTTAGGGTGGTCGATCGGCGCCGGACTCAACGTCGTGGTTACCGGGCCCACCCAGGCAGGCAAGACGACGATGCTCAACTGTTTGGCTTCCTCCATCGGCTCTCGCGAACGCATCATCACCATTGAAGAGATTTTCGAATTGAACCTTGCCTTGCGCGACGTGGTGAGCATGCAGACACGGCTACCAAATCTGGAGGGTACCGGAGAAATCACGATGCGCCGGTTAGTCAAGGAAGCACTGCGCATGCGGCCCGATCGGATCATCGTCGGGGAGGTACGCGAAGCCGAATCGCTAGACATGCTGATCGCATTGAACTCCGGAATTGCCGGCCTATGTACACTCCACGCAAATTCTGCCCGTGATGCGATCACCAAAATATGTACGTTGCCGCTGCTTGCAGGCCCAAACATCACCAGTGACTTCACCGTGCGAACCGTGGCGGCCTGCATTGATTTGGTGGTGCACTGTACGCGCGATCCCCAGGGAAAACGCTATGTGCAAGAAATCCTCAGCGTGCGCGGACGCGTCGAAGACGGTCAATTCGAAACCTCCACGCTGTTCGACTACACCGATGGCGAGTTGAGCCAAGCACCAGGAGCCGATTGGTCACATGACAAATTCGCGCTCGCCGGTATCAACGTCGCACAATTGCTCATGGAGCGGTCATGATCGCTTTATGTGGTTTACTCGGCGGTTTGGGCGTGGCCCTCGTGGTGGATTGGCTGCTTTTTGACCCCAGTCCGCCCAAGCCCAAACGGCAGTCGCTCATTCGGCTATCACTACTGCGCGCAGGCATCGTAAATCTCAGCCCGGCAAAATTTGTCGCTATCTGTGCCGCCAGCGGAATAGTTTTTGTGCTGATCACGCTGGCCTTGACCGGTTCGTGGTTATTCGCCGCCGTATTTTTACTCTTTGGCTCCTGGGCGCCATGGGTATATCTTCGTCATCAAGCAGCTAAACGTCAGGCCGCATTGCACGAGCAATGGCCCGAGGTGGTCGATCATCTACGAAGCGCGATCCGCGCCGGGTTGTCATTGCCGGAGTCCCTCAGCCAGCTGGCCAGTATGGGGCCGGAACTGCTACGTCCTGCTTTCAGCGACTTTGCACTGGATTACCGGGCCACCTCAAATTTCTCGTTGGCACTCGAACAACTCGGTGACCGGCTTGCAGACCCGGTTTCCGACAAGATCCTTGCAACGCTGCGCATCACCCGCGAGGTGGGCGGCACCGACCTTGGCCAGACGCTGAGCACACTCGCCGCATTTTTGCGTGATGACGTGCGTACCCGTGGAGAACTCGCAGCCCGCCAGTCATGGATCGTTTCCGCGGCCAGATTGGCGGTGGCGGCGCCCTGGATCATGCTGCTCGTCTTAGGCACTCAAGAAGCCGCAAAAAACGCCTACCTGACCCCCGGCGGGGTAGTGGTGCTGGCCGCCGGTCTGGTGATTTCACTGTTGTGTTACCGGGTGATGCTGCGCCTAGGCAACTTACCTGTGGAAGAACGGGTACTGGCATGAACTCACTAGTTCCATGGGCGGTGCTCTGCGGTTTCGGACTAGGTCTGGGACTGTGGATGATCGTGGTGAACCTGCCATCGTGGCGCCCGATGTCCTTTGCCGAAAGGGTCGCCCCGCACATCCGGGTGGGAACACGCTCCTCACGAATGCTCGAAGATTCATGGCGTGCAGAATCGCGCAGTCCGGCCTTAGTGCAATTTGCGGCCCCGGTCCTCCAACAGATTAAACGCTTGGCCAGTTTGCACAACCCCGGCACCGGGACCGTCCGCAAACGCCTTCGTGCGGCCGGGCTAAAAATGAACGTCGTGGACTACCGTTCCCAAGAGATCATATGCGCGCTACTGGGACTGCTGACCGGCGCCGCACTGATGGCGCTATTCGCACTGGGGCGCCCGACAAACTTCGCGTTCGCTCTCATCGTGGTTCTTGGCTGTGGCATCGTCGGATTTCTTGCGCGGGGCTGGTGGCTGAATGAGCAAATTCAACGTCGCGCACGCAGAGTCTTGACGCAATTTCCAACAGTTGCCGAGGTTCTGGCACTGACAGTGGGCGCTGGAGAATCAACCACCGGAGCGATCGAACGTATTTCACGTATCTGTCACGGGGTGATCGGTGAGGAATTTACCGAAACATTGAATGACATCCACGCGGGAAATTCCATGATTCAGGCCATGCAGAATATGTCCGATCGCATCCAAGTCGGTGCGATGACGCGCTTTGTTGATGCCATCGTGGTCGCCACTGAACGCGGTACACCACTGGCTCAAGTGCTCCGTGACCAAGCACAAGATGTCCGCGACGCCTCAAAACGCGAGTTGATGGAAGTAGCCGGAAAACGAGAAATCGGCATGCTCGTTCCCATAGTTTTCGGCGTGCTTCCGCTGACGATTGTCTTTGCGGTATTCCCTGGATTGGCCTTATTGGAGATGAGCTATTGACAGCTAACCCACCTGCACAATATCTACACTCCGCAAAAGTTAGGAAGAATTCCGATGTCCAGCATCCACTCTTGGTTCATGATGATAGCCCTAAACCTGCTCGACGCAGGACAGAGATTCTGGAGACAACTCACGATCAAACTGCGTGACGAGCGTGGCGATGTCCCAGGATGGGTAATGATCACGCTTATGTCCGCCCTGCTTGTTGCAGCGCTGCTGGCCATAGCAGGGCCACGGCTACAAGACCTGTTCAATCAGGCGATCGATCGGGTATCCGGCCTAGGCTAAGCCGGTGTTCTCAAAATGAATCGGGTTACACGCGCCAATGCCCGCCGCTTCTGGAGGCTGGGACCAGAAGAGGTGGGCTCGGCCGTGGCCGAATTTGTCATGATCACTAGTCTGCTGATTGTCATCGCCGTGACCTTGATTCAATTGACGCTTGTGCTTCATGTACGCAATACCCTCATCGACGCGGCTGCCAATGGAGCGCATTATGGTGCGTTGGCTAACCGTTCACCCGGGGACGCTGCCGTGCGCACCCGGACACTGATCGCCGAATCTTTGCACAGTGGGTTTGCCCGCAACGTGCAGGTATCAACTAGCGCTGTGGGGGAGGGACAATTAGTCTCCGTCACCGTGAGCACCCGAGTCCCACTCATCGGTCTGTTGCCTAACGGGTGGGACCTAACCGTGCATGGTGATGCGGTGCGCTATGAATGAAACTGGTTTGGCGAGGGCCGCACAGAGAGCTGGTGAAGCCGAAAAAGGTAGTGCCATCGTCGAATTTATTTTTGCGTCTACGGTGTTGCTGATCCCCATGATTTATCTGATCCTTGCCGCCGGGCAGCTTCAAGCCGGATCGTATGCAGTTGTTGGCGCCGCAGACCAGGCTGCCAAGGTTTTTGCGGTTGCGGAAAATCCGGTGCAAGCACGTTCGAACGCCCATCAAGTCGTCGAGCGAGCGATGAATAATTTTGGACTCGCGGGAGCCAACACAGAAATTTCTTGTGACAACACCTGCCTTAGCCCAGGCAGCGTGGTCACGGTCAGGGTTTCGCTACGGGTTCAGTTACCTTTTATCTCTGAGTACCTTGATGCCTCCGTCTTCACCGTTGACGCTTCGTCGACCCAACGAATTGATCGTTTTGGATAGCGAAAACTGGTGGGCAAAATTGCTCCGCAGGATTCGTTCCGAGGATGGGCAGTCCTTGGTACTTGCGATTGGGCTATGCGCGATCACCTTGCTAACAATTTCAGTCGTGCTCGCAGCGAGCGCCGTTAATCTCAAGGCCCGCCAGCTCTTATCGGTCGCCGATGGGGCTATCGTCGCGGCAGTAGACGAATTCGAGTTTGTTGGCGATGGAGGTCAACCACGTATTGAATTGAATCATTCACAAGTGCGGGCCGCCGTTCAACGATACCTACAGGATGTGGATGCCGGACAGCGGATTGATAACCTTACGATCGGTTCCGTCCAAATTCTGCCTGATGGACAGGGTGCGACGCTCTCGCTCACCGGTTCGGTGCAACCACCAATCATTGGTTGGATCGTACCGTCTGGGGTGAGCATTCATGTCAACTCAACGGCACGCACGGTCCTGAGCCGATAGCGTCTCGAACTTAAGCCGTTAGGCTGCATGGCGTAGGCTTAGATAACCATGGCAAAAACTGACTTCCCAGCTGAAATCCGTTCGCTCCGATCCACTTTCTCTGCGATTGAGGACGTGAGCGACGTTGCTCAAATTAAGGCCGACATCGCCGTACTCTCCGAGGAGGCCGGGGTGCCGGACTTATGGGACGATCCGGCCAGCGCGCAGATTGTCACGAGTAAATTGTCTCACCGGCAATCGGAACTTGAACGTCTGAACAAGATCCGTACAAGAATCGAAGATCTTGAAGTGCTGGTTGAACTCGCCGAAATGGAAAGCGATGATGAGACTCTGGCCGAAGCTGATAAGGAATTAATCTCCATTCGCAAGGCACTCGCCGAGTTGGAGATCGTCACCTTGCTCAATGGTGAATTCGACTCACGCGGAGCCGTCGTAACGATCCGTTCCGGTGCAGGTGGAGTTGACGCGGCAGATTTCGCAGAAATGTTGCTGCGCATGTACTTGCGATGGGCTGAAAAACACGGATATAAAGCCACCGTGATGGATACTTCTTATGCTGAAGAAGCCGGCTTGAAATCCGCGACCTTTGAAATCGATGTTCCTTACGTTTTCGGCACGCTTTCGGTGGAAGCTGGCACTCACCGGTTGGTGCGTATTTCACCGTTTGATAATCAAGGGCGCCGCCAAACTTCGTTCGCAGCAGTTGAAGTGGTTCCTTTGATTGAGCAGACCGATACCATCGAAATTCCCGAGTCGGAGTTGCGCGTAGACGTCTTTCGATCCTCCGGACCTGGTGGACAGAGCGTGAACACCACCGACTCCGCTGTTCGCATGACACATATTCCTACCGGCACTGTGGTGTCGATGCAGAACGAGAAGTCCCAGATTCAAAACCGGGCCGCGGCCTTACGCGTCATGCAGTCCCGTCTGCTATTGCTGAAGAAAGAAGCAGAGAGCGCACAGAAGAAAGAATTCGCTGGAGATGTTAAGGCTTCCTGGGGCGATCAGATGCGGTCCTATGTTCTTAACCCGTACCAAATGGTTAAGGACCTGCGTACCGACCACGAGGTTGGTAATACGCAGGCTGTGCTAGATGGAGAAATCGATGACTTCATTGATGCAGGAATTCGATGGCGTGCGGGTAATCGACGCCCCTCGAATTAAGATGTAAAATTACTCAAAAAGGCCTGAAAACTGAAAAGTTTTCAGGCCTTTTTTGCGCCGATTTCTATCGTATTTCTGTAACATAAAACTTTCGACTGAGTGTTTGAATTCGAGCACGAATAACTGACCTCATAGACTCGAAATCTGAGTACATGCTAGGATGGCTAAGTCGTTGAGTGATCTATACCATCCACTTTTCGCGAATCGCACCGTGTCAAACATCGCATGATGTAGGCAATTTTCTCATTGCCACCCTGCCGGAGACGCGACTAATAGCTGAGATTTCGCTAGAAAATTAGATGCATCTTTTGATGCTCACAAGACGGCAAATGAACGAACGTGAACCTTTAAGCAATCATGGATTTCTGCATGTAGTTTTGCATTGGAATTCAGTTCGTCAATGAAAAAACGCATTTATACGGCGGTGCTGTCCTGAAGAAGGGGCAGCACTTTGTATGCCGGGAGTTCGATGCGACTTAGATAAAACGATACGTAACTGGAGTGAAGGAAGTGGTTGATGGGCGTAGAGCTTAGGTACGTCGGCTAAACGAATCCTCGTGGAGTATTCCCCGGAATGAGACGTGCGAACCACGCATCAAAAGTTTCAGGTAAGACCTGGACGATGCCAATTCACAACTACGTCGTTTGAAGGAGGTGGCGTGTGAACAACCCGGAAACGGTCGGTTTCAGCGCCTTGGTCATCATACTTTTATTGGTCCTTTTCTATGGTGGAACATTCTTAGTGTCCACAAAGAATCGGCCGAGAAAAATAGAAAACGACTGACGGTTATATGACCGCTGGCAACAAAATACGGATTCGGAATACTCTGCGGCCAGTATGACCGCAACGTGGATTTGGGTCTTCTATCAATGTACGCCTCTGCATCTTCGGGCTACACCTATGGCATCAGTGGACCTATCCACTACGGGCTCTGGGGTGCACTGATGATTCTGTTCATTTACCCATTCGGTAAGAGAATCCGTAAAGTTGCTCCGAAGGCTCACACCCTCGCAGAGGTCATGCACGCGCGACATGGACGTTCCAGCCAATTAATGCTGGCCGGCTCGAACGTGGTCGGTTCAGTCATCTCATTGATGTCTAACTTCATTGCCGGTGGCGTGCTTATTTCGATGCTCTCCCCATTCAATTTCATCCAGGGCGTGCTGGCCGTAGCCGGTGGCGTATTGCTCTACACCCTTTGGTCGGGATTCCGTGCCTCTGTCTTGACTGACTTCATGCAGGTCATGGCAATGCTCGGTGCAGTAGCAATTATTGTTCCGTTCATTTTCTTCGCAGCAGGGTTCCCTGCAGCATTCGAAACCGGAGCAGGAAACCTAACCGCCCAACAGTCGAACTTCTTCTCGTCAGACGCATTTTTGAACCAGGGTGCACCATATATCGCAGCGGTTCTGGCCTACGCGATTGGTAACCAGACCATCGCACAGCGTCTCTTTGCGGTCCGTGAAGACCTGATAAAGCCAACCTTCATTACCGCCACCATTGGCTACGGTGCCATGGTGATCGGTGTAGGAATGCTCGGCGTACTTGCCCTGTACCTTGGTTTTGAACCCACAGGCGGGGATCAGAACAACATCATTCCTGAAATGGCCATGAGTTATCTGCCGGGAATCCTACTGGCATTGTTCTTCATCATGATCATTGGTGCGCTTTCCTCCACCGCTGACTCGGATCTTGCGGCGCTATCTTCCATCATGATGGCCGATGTTTACGGCCAGAACGTTGCTGGTAAGAAGAAGGCTAATCCAAAGACCATGTTGTTGGTCGGACGTGTGACCATGATCGTCGCAACCGTGCTTGCGGTCTGTCTGGCCAGTTTGCAATTAAACATATTGGATCTTTTGGTCTTCGTAGGTGCGCTATGGGGGGCCTTGGTTTTCCCAGTGCTCGCCAGCTTCTACTGGAAAAAGGTTACGAACAAGGCATTCACAACTGCAGTCTTGGTAGCTCTCGTTGTATTCATTCCGGTGCGTTTCGAGCTGATCCCTATGACCGGTTTTACCGCGGTAATCATCGAGCTGTTGGCAATTCTTGGTATAGGAATCGTTTTGGGCCTGATGTCATTCGGATTCTTCGGGCTTCGTGTTGCAATTATCGTTGGCACAATGGCCACGCTGGTAGCTGCACCGTTCTGCTTCGGATTCCTGCGTGACTACACGACGCTATCGGCATCACTTGTCGCCTATTCAGTCAGTACATTGATCTGTTACTTCATGTCGTTCCGTTCAAAGATGGACTTTGACTTCTCGGTCATCGCAGAACGAGCCGGAGATTTTGACCCCGTTGAAGAAATTGTCGTCAGTGCGACTAAGGGTGCCGCTCGTAGCAACGATTCGAACAACTCCGAAAGGAATGAATAATGTTAGCCCTGACCATTTATGTACTAGCCTGGCCCGTCGTTGTCGCGGGAGTTGCCTTCTTTATTGCCAGGGCGTTCATTTCCGAAGCGCGGGAAGCCAAACGCAACGGTGAGCCACTGATTTAAGCCATGAATTGTACGGTAAGCATCGGTTTGCGCCGGTGCTTACCGTTCAATTTTTAGACCTTGGTATTGGCTTGCGTCCGCGGAAAAGATAGTCGGACGGCAGGAGCTTTTGCTGGTGTGCTAAAGGTCACCGAGGGATCTTGCGGTAGTCAAAATCTTGCAAGTCAATGCGTTACCTTGCGCAACGTCGAGTCTGTATAAACGGCATGAATGTGGCAACACACCACACTATCGGCGCCTGTTGTACATGTTGCCCCTATAAGGTTTGGAAGACTGGCGCATCAAAAAACGTTCGATCTCGACCTGAGTTTCCGTGGGTCGCGCCCCGACGGCAACTAGCGATTGAAGACATGATTAAATTCGAAAATGTCTCGATGGTTTACGAGCCAAAGCAACGAAATGCTGCTTTGAACGACGTAAACATCGAGGTAAACCGTGGCGAGTTCGCCTTCTTAGTCGGAGAATCTGGCTCTGGAAAGTCTACTTTTCTAAGCTTGATCCTGCGCGAAAAGCGCGCCACAAATGGAGCGGTCTACGTCGCAGGGCAAAACCTGAACCGTATACCGAGTCGACGTGTGCCAAAACTGCGTCGCGATATTGGTTTCGTGTTCCAGGATTTCCGTCTCCTTCGTGAACGTACCGTGTTCGATAACGTTGCTTTTGCAATGGAAGTTATTGGTGCCTCACGCGCACAGATTCGCGATCGTGTGCCTGACGCGCTGCGTATGGTGGGCTTGGAAGATAAAGCCCGCCGTAAGCCCACCGAACTTTCCGGTGGAGAGCAGCAACGCGTCGGCATTGCCCGAGCGATCGTTAACAAGCCTTCGATCCTGCTGGCCGATGAACCGACCGGTAACCTCGACCGTAAGAACAGCGTCGAGGTAATGAATGTGCTCGATCGCATTAACCAAAACGGCACCACCGTGCTGATGGCCACTCACGCTCACGAACTCGTCAGCGAGTTCCGCCACCGAGTCATTGAATTGAGCAAAGGCAGCGTTGTGCGCGACGAAGCTGATGGTCAGTACACCGCAATGACGACCGTGATCAATCAGGACGGTTCACGTGAGCTCCTAACTGGTGAGGCCGCCATGGAAGCATCTAGTGAAGCTGCAATGAATGAAGAGAAGGACGAGCGCCAGTGAGATTAGGATTTATTCTCCGCGAGGCTGCGAAGGGCCTTCGTCAAAACATCATCATGGTCGTATCCGTGGTTTTGGTGACCTTCGTATCGCTGACCTTTGTTGGTGCTTCGGCACTATTGCAACTACAGATCAACCAGATGAAGGGCTACTGGTATGACCGCATGGAAGTTGCGGTCTTTCTCTGTGACGACAACACCGCTGCGCCAAACTGCGCGGGTGAAGGCGTCACCGACGAGCAACGCACAAGCATCAAGCAACTGCTCGAATCAGATGAGATGGCTCCATACATCAAGGAATTCGCGTATGAGTCAAAAGCCGATGCACTCAAAAACTTTAAGGAACAGTACAAGAATTCTTCCTTGGTTGATCAGGTTACCGAAGATCAGCTACCAGAATCGTTCCGTATCGGTCTAGTAGACCCCGAGAAGTATCCCGTTATCAATGAAGCTTTTTCGACCGTAGCGGGCGTTGATTCGGTCGTGGACCAACGCGAACTCTTGGAGAAGGTCTTCCAGCTAGTGCGAGTGGCCTCCGCCGCCGCAGCTGTGGTGGCAATTGTGATGATTGCCTGTGCCGTGTTGCTGACAGGCACAACTATTCAACTCTCGGCCATGCATCGACGGCTAGAAACCACCATCATGAGACTAGTTGGCGCATCAAAAACGACTATTCAGTTGCCATTTATCATCGAGGGTGTGATCGCATCCATTATCGGTGGTGTCCTTGCATCAGGCACACTGTGGTTGTTAGTTAAGTTCCTAGTTCAAGACAAATTGGCGAGCGAAAATGTTGGCGTGGCCTTCATTTCAACCAATGAAGTTCTCTTAGTTGCACCCGGGCTCTTGATTATTGGTATCGTTTTGGCCACAATTTCTTCAGTGGTAACGTTGAAGCGTTACCTGAAGGTATAGCCAATCGTTATCTTGAGTGTTCGGTTATGCCTGAAGCACGAAAATCTTTAAGGAGCAGTATGCTATCCAACGCCGTGCGACGTAAGTTCCTGCGCGCCACCATTGGTGGAGCCCTAGCATTGTCACTTACCTTGCCTGCGGGGATTGTTATTGCCGATGAACTCGATGACCGTAAGGTTGACGTCGAGAAAAACATCGACAATTTGGAACAGGACATGGAAGTTCTTGATTCGGATATTGTTGCCACAGATAAGAAACTTCGGGCCCAACAAGCTCAGGTTCCAGCTGCCGAGGCAGCTCTCGCAGATGCCCAAAGCCGTGTCTCCAATGCACAAGCTACTGTCGCGGATCTAACGAACCGGCTGATCAGCGCTCAAGCCACGAGGGACAAGGTTGCTAAGGCAATCGAAGAGAACGCCGCCAAGATTGCAGAAGCGGAAAACACCATGGCGCAGATCGCCTCCGAAGCGTATAAGCGCGGAGGGGTGTCCAGTGGGTTAGACATGATCTTGAATATGGATTCGGCGACCGCAATGGCTGATGGCTTAGACATGGCTAACCGTGCCATGGATTCACAGAACGCCGCATATAACGATCTAGCTCAAGAAAAAGCCACCGACGAGAGCAACAAACTGCGTTTGGTTGCTGTCGAGGATGAAATCTCTTCGCTCAAGGGCCAGGCTGAAGAAGCTTTAGCTCAAGAGCAAAGCGCCCGTGATGCGGCCCAGTCTGCCAAAGATGAGTTGAATGCCTTGGTTGCAAGCACCGAATCTCTTAGCGCCGAATTGGAAGCAAAAAAGCCGCAGATTCAAGCGAAGCTAAAAGTTCAAGAGCAGGAATCTGCTTCGATCAACCAGCAGATCAAAGAACGCCAAGAACGCCTGATCAAAGAAGCCGCTGAACGTAAGCGTAAGGCAGAGGAGAAGGCCCGTAAGGAAGCCGAAGCGGAGCGTCAGCGCGTCGCCAAGGAAAAAGCCGCCTACGAAGCCGAGCAGGAGCGTCAGGCAGCGGAAGCCAAGCGCAAGCAGAAGACTTACAAGAAAAAGCAGTACGTGGCTCCTAAAGCGAAGCCAAAGACCGAAACATACTCGGAACCAAGCAGCTGGGGCTTGGTCAAGCCCACGAGCAGCGCGCGAATTACCTCCAGCTTTGGATGGCGTCCAACTCCTGCAGGAACGATTGACTACTCGGGACAGGGCGGCTACGTCCACGCAGGTGTCGACTGGGGCTTCGGCGGCCAGTGTGGCTCACCGATTCGTGCGGCTGCCAGCGGAGAAATTTGGTTCGCCGGCTGGGGCGGTTCCTCGGGTAACAAGGTGACCGTGTCGCACGGCGTCGTAAAAGGCAAGGCACTAGCAACCAATTACCACCACATGTCACGCATCGCTGTGAGCAATGGCCAGCACGTAAAACAGGGCCAGGTCATCGGGTATGTGGGCACCACCGGTAACTCCACTGGCTGCCACCTTCACTTCGAAACGATCATCAACGGTTCGCATGTGAATCCATTGGGACTGCTCTAACGCTAGACTTGGTAGTTGTGCGCGGGAATCCGCCCGCGACATGCAAGGAGTGTCATGGCTAAGAAGAACCAAGAAGATCGCATTATCGCGAGCAACCGCAAGGCGCGCCACGATTTTGAGATTCTAGATACCTTCGAAGCGGGCATGGTGCTGACTGGGACCGAAGTTAAGTCGCTACGTGAAGGTAAGGCTTCGTTAGTGGATGGCTTTGGTCAGTTCTACCGCAATGAACTGTTCATTGAGAATTGCTACATCCCGGAGTACCTGAACGGTTCGTGGACCAACCACACCGCTCGTCGTCGTCGTAAATTATTGCTGCACCGTGCAGAGCTGCTGAAAATTGAACGTAAGATCTCCGAAGCGGGCCTGACTATTGTTCCGCTGAAGATTTACTTCAAGTCAGGTCGCGTAAAAATTGAAATCGGTGTCGCTCGCGGTAAGCGTGAGTATGACAAGCGTCAGACGTTGCGCGAGCAGCAGGATAACCGTGAGGCACTGCGTGCCATGCGTGAACGTAATCGCGGACAAGCCTAGGCGTGGCGTGAATCTCGTTGGGTTAGCAGAGCAGATTGCGCTATGATTATTTAACACGCCTTTTGGTGTGGTTGTACCCGGGAAACAGGGACTGACAACAAAATACGGGGATGATCGGTTTCGACGGTGTGAGTCGCGACAGATGAAGCGGGCCGAGGATGCAAAGTTATCTCGTAAACGCTCTTTGCAAAACAATAAGTGCCGAATCAAAGCGCACTGACTTCGCTCTCGCTGCCTAAGCAGCCAGACAGTCCGTTAGCCAGGGGATGCTATCGCCCCTGATCCTAACGTCATTTAGGTAGCCCCTGTGTTCGGCGGACGTTACCGCTACCGAACACATACTTAGGTAACTGTGCCTGGATCAACCACATGTTTGCGTGATGGTTGGGGCAGAGAAATTCCGCAGCAAACTGCGCCCGGAGAAGACCTGGCAACACCACATCGGACGGGAGTTCAATTCTCCCCATCTCCACCCCTATAAAGTAGAATAGCCCCTAGATCATGCGGATCTGGGGGCTTTCTTTTTTCCGTGTTACCACAGAACGCTTAACTGTTACCACGGAGCAAGTTAGATAGGGGATAGATGTAGATGGCAACGATACAGACGCACGTCGCGAAAGATGGCAAAGAGTCATACAAGGTTGTGTGGCGAGAACCGGGGGCTAAGAAGATTAGGTCTCGGAGATTCCCCGACAAGGACAAGGCCATAACACTCAAAGACTTCCTTGATGCTAATGGCAACAGCTATGCCGCAGCTACCGAAGTCAAAACACGCATGGACAACCGACTGCCCACGGTCTCCGAAGTTGTTGATCGCCACATCAGCTTGCTGACTAAACCGCAGCCTGGGACTATCCAGCGTTACAAGAATTTGGCGAAGGCTCACATTCACGGGTCACCCCTCGGGCATATGCCAGCAGAGAAGGCAACCAAGAGGGACGTGATCGAATGGATGGCCAGCTTGCGGGCAACGAAAGGGTCAAACATTGAAGAGGGGAGTGAGCTAAGCCAGCGCACCAAGAAGAACGTCCACGCTCTTCTCTCTACCGCGTTCAATACTGCGGTAGAAAACGATGACGTAGAACGAAATCCCGCTAAGGGTGTCGGTGATCCCGACCTGCATAAGTCTCGTGAACCCGTGTATTTGTCGGAAGATGACCTTGAGATCATCGAAGAGGCCATGCCTGAGCGATACCAGCTGTTCATCCGCTTTCTTGGTAAGACCGGTCTCCGGTACAGCGAAGCAACAGCACTGCGCAAACGAGACATACGCGTATCGGGGGAGCGGTGCACGGTCATGGTCACCCGCGCCTGGAAGAACACCGGGGCCGGCGAAGAAATCGGCCTACCTAAAACCAAGCAAGGCGAGCGTCAAGTTAACTGCGGTCCGAAGCTCTCCGCGAGCTTGATCGAGGTCATGAAGGACATGCGACCAGGAGAGTTTGTGTTCACTCGACCAAATGGAGAGTTCCTGCGCAACAGCTACTTTCATAAGAACGTGTGGCAACCAGTGATCAGTAAGCTCGTGGAAGATGGGGACTTGGATGATAAGCCTTGGATACATGAGATCCGCAAGGCCCACACGACACACCTTCTACAAAAGGGCGTGCCAGTGAAGGATGTTCAGACACGGCTAGGGCATCAAGATCCACAGACAACCCTACGCATCTACGCGCAGGTAACTACAGAGTCAGATGTGCGCGCAGCTGACCTCGTGGACTAATGCCCGTGTGGGTCTTGCCCTAGGACTGTCCAGGGATCGGGCCGGTACTTGATCTTTGCGTCCTCGCGCTCGTGCCATTCAGCGTCATCTTCGATGCTCGCCCAGTGGCTATCCACGCTACGTATCCGGCGCGCTTGATCCTTGTGTAGCCACTGGACTTCTGACTGATCATACGAGTACCGGTCAAGGAGTTTGGTGGGCGCGCTGATCATGATCATGTCGCTGTTCCATCCAAGGATCTGCGCATGGATGGGCATCTTGTCCGGGAAGCGCACTTCTACGTATGGGTAACGATTCACCTCGTAACGGTGCATGCCTTGGGTTAGGTCGGTCATGGATAGATTGTCTCTTAAATAGGAATAGCGCCCCACCTCGCAATGAGATGGGGCGTTTCTTCTATTCAGCTACGTGCTCGCCGGTCGACGAGGTAGCGCGCAGGTTGGCTGTTTATCATATTCAGGACAGGGTGAAAATGATGCTGACCAGTGGTTTTACCTAGCGCGCAGGGTCGGCTATTCAGCTACGTGCTCGCCGGGTTCTTTCTTTGCCGGAACAAGCCAGCCAGCAATAACGACGATGAGGACGGTCACCGCGCCTTGCACCTCGTTCGGCGCTTCAATACCGAGCGTAGACAGCACCCAGAACAGGATAGTGGTTACTGCTGCGGCTGATGCGGTTGCGCCCGTTACAGGGCCAATAGAGCGTTGTTCAGACATGGGTTACTTTCCGTTCTGCTGGTTCATGTAGCGCTGGAACGCCTTGATGGTTTCCTTGCCGAACTTGCCGTCAATCAACCACTTCTTGGCGTCCAACGTTTTCTTCTGGGCGAGGAACTGTTGCAACGCCTTATAGGTCGCTGCGCCTGCCTTGCCATCAATGACGTACTTATTCGATGGGTAGTAGCNGAGTCCGCGCAACCACTTCTGCAACGCGATAACGGTGTAGTAACCGAAGTCGCCGTCTACAGCACGGTTGTAATGCCCTACGGCGCGCATGAGGATCTGGAACGCCTTGACGGACTGCTTGCCAAAGATGCCGTCTACTGCGAGATCCTTGTAGTCGGTCGGCTGCTTAGCTACGGAAGGCTTAGGATTCGGCTTGCTTCCGACCGGCTTCACGTTGCCAGCGCCGCCCAGTTCGCGCTCCCACAAAGCAATGGTGTCTTCGAGGTCACGGTTTGCAGCACCCCATGACAGCTCCACATGTAAGTGGTCAGTGTGAGGGTTGACTCCGCCGTAACGATGCCAGCCCTTGTTTGCGTAACCGCCGGAGAAGATCTTGCGGTTGAAGATGATGCACTGGATTCCCAGCTCAGCCGAGTTGAGTCGCAACTGTTCGGCGAACTCTTCGAACACGGAGATCTTGTCGTACCACTTTAACCCGAAGTCAACAGCGCGCCCTTCACCATGCAAGGAGGTGGTGCGGGATGAACCGCGAACGTTACGGCAGTTATAGATACCGGAGTTACGTCCGCCAAGTTCCTTATACTTCGCCAGGAACCACGACATGGCACCCTTAGCGCCGTCCGCTGGCCCCTTGGTGCAAGTGTTAGCGCCCTTATAGCCGTTGTATACCGCCATGGTTAGTTGCCTCCCAGTGGCTTGATACCCTTGGCCGGCACAACATAGTCCGGGTGTTTCGGGTCGGTGACTTCCTCGGGGTTCGGGTCGTCGTATTCCTCTTGGTCAATTGCTTCTAGCGGGTCAAGATCAGACATGGCGTTCCTTTCGGGCATAAAAATAACCCTCACCGTGCGGTGAAGGCTTGGAGCGTTGGGGGTTAGTCTTTGTTGTGTTTTCGTTGCTCTCGGATGATCGTGTAGCCGAGCCATCCGACCACGAGTATCAGGATTGAATACAGGGCAAGGTAGACGTATGGTCTGCCGGGGAACGCTGGGAAGAAACCCGATAGTGTTGCCAAGAGTAGGATCGCGGACTGGACACCGAGCAGGGCCATGAGCACACGACCTGCAGGAAACCCGGTCCATGCGCCGCGTGTAATCCAGTTCCACCCGAACATGACGATGACCGTTTCGATAAGGACTACCGCCATGAGGATCGCGGTCGTTGGTTGCACTGTCATACTGGCCTTCCACGGAATGAGCGTTGAAGCCCCTCGCTGAAATGGTTTTGTCGGTTGATTTCACGGATACGGTCTGATTGCACGGTTACCTCACGTTGCGTCTGCTTGGCTTCTTTGAGGTCGAGTTCCGCCTCAATCTTCGCGGCCAACGCTTCGTCTGCTGCTTCCTGTGCTTGTTTGCGTCGTCCCCAGATCATCGGTCATCACCCGGTTTGTTAGCGTCTTGGATGGAAGTCATGATCTTCGTGACCGTCTCGTTGACAACCATCTGCTCGCGGATCGTCTCAGACTGGGTGTGGATGATTTCTTGTTTCTTCTGCGCTGTTTCCTGCCACGAATCACGCGCTTTCACCATTACGTCATACGTTGATTTAGGGATGATGCGCCCGGTCAGGATCAGCCACACCGCGAGCATCAGCATGGCGGCGGGGCTCAGTGACCCTAGCGCCGTCCACGGTATTGCATCCATGAGCACCACCTCGGCGGGTTACGTTTGGGCTGAAAAACATGAGTGGGCAACGTGGCCTCCTAAAAGTTTTGGGGGGCAACGCTCACAGGGGGACATATAAAATGCGCCCCCTGTGAGCGCTTTTATAGTGTTACTATGGCCTGCTTCGAATTGCCACCGCTATTTAGGTGCGCATTGCCGGGAGCTGCTTGCCAGCGAGTATCAGTAAGGCCAGTTGACGGACTGGCGATCGCAGAATATTGGTCCGAGCACACTTCTGAATTCATAGGCAGTGACATTAGCCAGTCGTTGAAAGGCCATCGCACTTCGTTTAAGCTAGGCTCCGTTGCCTTGGGAAGGATCGTAGCCAGGTAAAGCTCATTGCCATAGTAGTTCATGACGTTCTGCGCGAACGTGTTGAACCGTTCTTTCATCGTGGCCAAGGTTGCACCGTTGCCCAGGTCGTTGTATCCGTTGGCAAGGTACACGCGGTCAGGTTTATCGAGATGCGACCACATGCGTAGCTTCGGAGTCATGACGTCCGAATAGTCAGCCATTGATCCACCCGGCTGTGCCAGCACGGACGCGATAGCCCTCTGTGCTTGCGCGTGCTTTTGAGCCCACGAGTCACGGCACGGGTATGTTGCATTCAGTGCTGCTAAGTGGGAGTCTCCTATATACATGTTCACCCGTGTACTCTTCGGAACTTCCACTTCCAGCATCACGCTGAGCGGTGAGTAGTTCTGCCGAACCGAGGTAACGGACCCCGGGCGCACCCATGAACTTAGGATTTGGTTGGTGAAGCACACCCCCAACTGATACGCATTCACTTGCCCTTCTTCCGCTGATTCGTAGGCGTAGGAAAGAAGGTACTCCTCTCCGGCCTTTAGATTGACGTTCTGCCAGCCAGATCCAAAGCTACTGGCGTCACCGGGGCTAGCAAAAGCATTCCGAAGCACTTGAGGCGTTTCCCCTTCGGGGAATCGTCCAGTCATCGATCCGTCGGCGTTCATCTGATGTTTGCCTATAGCGATTCCAGAAAAATTCAATACTCCGAGATAGGGAGTATCGGTGTTGTAGTCGTAGTTGCGGAAAAGTGCCCGAATGCGAGGAACGTCCACCGCAAACTTTACGGGTATGCGAACCTGCACCAAAGGACGTGAGTCAGTATCAGTGCCGCGTGGGTGGTTAAGCGCGACCGGTGCGCGACGGGTTTCAATCATGGGTGGGTATATCCTTGTCGGTTTAGGTTCTGAAAACACTCCATTTCCGTGAGAAGATCTAACCCACACTTCTGGACCGTAGGTTCCAGGAGCTGTGCCGGTTATGAAAAGGTGCGTTCTTCCTAGCCCAAAATCTGCTACTAGAAGCGTTCCTTGGCGATCTTCTGGGGTTCCGGGTCGGCCTCCTGTTGTGCTGTAGAGCCCCGGGGGAAGGGAATCAACCTGCGATTGAGTAATGCTCGCGGGCAAAGAGCCACCCATTGGAAATTTGCCTGCCAAGATATCTCTTATGCTGGTGGCTTCTATGCCTAATTCAGAGTCTACCTTTAGGGCCAGCTTCCAAACGTCCCCGGACGTTACTACTGGGCTTGTCAGCTCTGGTGCGGGTAAACCGTATTGTGGCGTGTACCGTGTCATTGGTTTGGTGCCCCTCTCAATGGGTCATTCTCGAAGTTCGTGTAGTTGAGACCAGCCCATGCCGCTTCAAAGGCCGCGTAGTTACCGCCAGACCAAGCAGCCTCAAATTCTGCGTAAGTAATCTTGCGTGTGCTGGTCACGCTGATGATTCGGACCGTAAGCGTCTGCGAGTGATCGCCAGGAGCATGAGATTCACTGATGCCAACAACTAGAGCCTTGAGTGTCACGTCCAAGATTCCTGATTGGATAGTGATCACGTCACCCAACTGCCGGCGTGGGTCATACAAAACGCCCACACCAGATAACGTGGGAGTAGGGGCCGTGACCATTCCAGCGATAAAATCAGCCAGTCGTTGCGCGACTGAGCCACCCTCAAAAAGCGGGTGACCCCAGAACCCAAGATCATGCGTTAGCTCTGGCGCGTAACCTGGACCCACAGTCGCCGAAACCGTCACCTCGTCAATCCACTTACCCTCCCCGTACCCGCGTATCACAGGAAGGTTTTGGTTGCGTAGATAAGACCACAGCGCGGTAGATGTTGGGCTTGTCCCCAAAGTTGCTTCAACGTCTGTGGGGTATGTTCCCGCAACGTGGTTGATCTTCACCCCGGCGGTGCCGATATTCTCGGTGCTCACCGTCATCGTTAGCCCGGATTCTGTGGCGGTCTCCCCGTTGGTGGAATAAAAGTATCCTGCAAACGATCCACGGCGACTGTTGTAAACCCCCCAATTGCTCGTGTTGAGGATAGTCAGGGCACGGTCTACGCCAAGCCATTCAGTTGAATCATCCGGGGTTGCGAATACTTCAACGTTGTCAGCCGAAACGAGCGAATCCCCGCTTCCCCGAAACAGCTCTTTACGCTGTTGCAGGCTCTTGGATATTGATGCATCTTTCCACGTGACTTCAACGCGAGAGCGGACAGACAGCAGCGAATCTTCCCAACCGAGTTCCGTAATGTCATCCAACGTGGTGATGGTCTGCGCTGGCGAAGCGTTGCGCATCGTATCGGCAGAAACTAGCTGCAACACACCGGACTCATCGAACCAAGCCGCCGTGAGTGTCGCCTTACAAATCTCATCTACAAGATCCGCAATGTTCCGATTCTCCAGCCGTGGCATCATGTCCATCGTTGAAGCGAGATTGCCTGGCACGAAGCGCATCGAAGGCGTGAAAGAAAGGGACGAGAACTCATGACTCGTTCTCAATGGCCGACCCACTTGGATACCAGCGATCCGTGCACCATTTTCAGCAGTCACACGGATCGTGCCCATGACTACAGCAGGCAATACCTGCGAACCCATTGCGGTATAGCCCTTGTCCGTTCGAAGCGTCCACACCCCGTTCTTGACCAGCAGCGTCACCGCCGTCATCCCAACAATTGACGATGGCCCCAACTGTGCGACCAGCACGCCATTCAACTGCGCGTAAACGACCCGGTTCGGGTGAACGCGCAGACGAACATGATCCGCGCCGTAGTTCACATAGATGTTTGCGTTAGCGGCGTGATCGGGAGCGACCATCACCGTGATCTGCAGAGGTTCCGATCCGTTATACGAGGTGCGAGGCTGGTAGGTTGCATCGAATGCTCCGGCAGCGTAACCCCACGGTGCAGAGTAGAAGCCAGCGTGGATAGTTCCAGTGCTCCCCCCGCCGCTGGCAAGCGTAACGGTGCCACCCTCCGGCCACACGGACCCTTGCAACGGAACCGACACCGCAACATCAGCAACAGGCGGCGGAGTGTTATAAAACCCTGCCTTACGCAGCGCCATTGTCAGTGGGTACCAGTGGCTCAACCCTATCGATCGGTACGCAGCCCCCTCACTGAACGGCACATGGTGACGCAGCAACGCTTCATGGGTGAAGCTCGCGTTGAGTTTGTCCCGGTCATCGATCACCGTTGACTGGATGCCACCACCAACGGTTCCCGAAGTCTTATCAATCGCACCAGTGAAACGCGGGAAATCAGTGGCACCATCAGTCACATAAACAACCACACGATCACCCGACGACGGAGGCCAACCAGAAGGCTTATGCCACGGCGAGATCTCACGAGACTGCACGTCCTCCAGCTGAGCCCACACGATTGTGCCAGACCCGCCAGAAACACCACCGCCAGCCGCAACCTGCTCAGGCAAATCCCCCGCCAAATCACGATCGCTGCTGAAAGATTCCACCTCGCGGCGAACACCATTCACCAGCGCATAAGTGACCAGCTCGCGAACATCACCGCCTGTAAAAGAACCAGGAAGCAACTAGCCCACCTCCGTCACTGTGAAAGAAACATTGCTGAACGTGTGACCGACAACAGCCAACACCTGATCACGCGACACCGAATGAACCACAGCCTTCTCGCACCCCTGACCATCCCCATAAGGCTGAACACTGTCAGTCCAACTAATAGCCGGACGAGCAGCAGCGGTCACCGAAGCAGTCACCGTCAATCGCGCAGACACCGCACCAGCAGGAGGCAAAGCCGACACCGAACGACGCGCCACAGCCGTAGTAGCCGCCACAGAATCAACCTGCGACACCACAGCACCAGCCGCATTCAAAAACAACAGCCGAACAAAACCACCAGAACCAGCCACATACGCAGAACCAGTAACCACGCGACCAGCCAACACCGGAACAGCACCCCCGAAGAACGCGCCATTTACCGTGTCCTTCCACACCGACCGAGCAGCCCAGCCATCAGGCGTCAACAGAGGCGGCGAACCCAAGAGAGTTGCGCCCGAGCTCATTACGACCGACGCCGGATCGCACGAAGCAGCAGCAGGCGTAAGAAGATTAGTAACCGACGCATCAGCAGACACAAACCAAAACGGCCCGCGACCCCAACTGCCATTAGTGAACTCCTGAAGGGTGGCGGATTCAGCGGGGTCAGCAAACTGTGCGTTCAAAGACCAAGCACGCCGGCCGCCTGGAATGACCTCAGCCTTGCGTCGCCCCTCGATTGTCCGCTTGAAATTAAACCGATCCTCAATTTCTAACTGCGCGGAAGGGGTCGAATAAATGGGGATCATGCGACCCAACGTGCCTAGATAAACAGTCACAAAACCCTCCAAAATGGAAGTGGCTCACCGTTTCCAGTGAGCCACTTCAATCATTATTTGAGACGCAATTCCTTGCGCCCCTTGATGTTCGCCTTAGCGACTTCCTTGGAATCAACCTGAACGCTGACCACTTGCTCGCGATCTCGAATAGCTTCAATCAGCCGGTCAATATCCGACTCACGGAAACCACCCTCAACCGTGTTGTTCACAGCCTTTGTCACGGTGTCCCACTGACCCGGATTCAAGATAGCTTCTGGCTTGCGCGTCTTGTTCACAATCGTGGAAACGCCCGGCTGCAACCAACCACCAGAGTCGTGCAGGTAAGACATGTAGTTGAACGGTGACCCGTTCTTCCACAGCTCAGCGTGCAAGTGAGGGCCAGTAGACCGACCAGTGTTACCCGAGTTGGCGATGCGCTCGCCGGCAGACACCTTGTCACCCGGTTTCTTGCCCCATCCGGACAAGTGCCCGTAGTAGGACGAGAAGCCATCGGCGTGATCAACGACCATGCCTTTACCAGTACGCCCGGTAACAGCGTTCCAGCCGATCTTGCGGACAACACCGTTGAGCATCGAACGCACAGCCGAACCGATACTTACTGCGAAGTCGATACCAGCGTGAGGATAGGCCCCACGCGAAGTACCGAACCCCGAAGTAATCGGACCATTAGCAGGCTTGGAGAACGCGCCTAACGGACCATCGAAGAACATCGCACTATCGGAGCCAGAGCCACCGCCAGCGCTCTCGTCCTTCTGCGTCGCCCAACCAGTCAACCCATCGATCACCTTGAACCCAGCACCACGGATCAACTCGTTAAACCCGCCACCAGGAATCAACGAAGACATTGAATCCTTGAGCGGTGCAGTCACAGCACGAACACCAGCTGCGAGCATGCCCACAGCCCAGTCCTTCACCTTGCCAACAGTGTTCTTCACACCGCCCCAGAGGTCATCCCAGAAGCCGCCAATAGGCATCTGAGACTTCTTCTCGTCGTGCCCACCGTTCATTGACGACAACGCGGCCATAGGTGCTTGCTGCTTACCTGCAAGCATCTGCTGAGTCTCGTTAGCCGTATAAACGTAGCCGGGGCCGGTGTTGATAAGCTCGGGGCCTTCTTCGCCGACGAGCTTCCAACCGTCCTTCATGTGCCCGCCCTTGGCGAACGCAGGAATGTTGACCTCAGGAAGTTTCCAATCCAACCCGAGCTTGCTAGACATGGTGTTGACCATCTCACGCAAACCGTTGTTGTAGACCGTGTTTACAACGAAATCAATAGGCTTGTACGCGATCGACTTGATCGTGTCCCAAACCTTCTTGATCCCATCAACGCCACGCTGGAACGCAGGCTTTACGTGCTCATTGATGAAACTGCCGAGAGCTTGGAAGACCGGCTTGATGTTGTTATTCCAAACATCTTTGATCTTCCCTGAGACCGAGTTCCACGTATCAATAGTGAACTTCTTGATCTTGTCCCAGTTGGCAATCACAATCGCCGCGATACCGACAATGGCAGCAATCGCCCAGCCAATTGGACCCATCGCAATCAACCAAGCGGCAGCCATGCGGCCAGCCTGCAAGAGCGACTGTGTGCCCATGAGTAGCCAGCCAGCAACGACCTTAGCCGCCTGAATGCCCATTGCAATAGCAGCCTTGCCAGCAGGAACAAGTACACCGACAGACCACGAAACGGCCATCTTGAGCGCCTGCACCATTGAGCGGGTAGCCATCAAAGCCCAGCTAGCAATAACCTTGCCAGCTTGCACACCGAACGCCACAGCGCCCACAGCGGCTTGCTTGATCACCGTGCCAGTCCACACCGCAGCAGTCTTTGCGCCAGACACGACGGCGGCGGCAGACATAGCAACCCACTGAGCAGCGATCTTGATGCGAGTCGCGATCATCGCCGCAACAGCCTTCGCAGCCTCGATCTTGTACAACGCCCAAACCGCAACAGTTTGCGCGCCAGACCGGATCGCAGCAACGCCCATTGCTACCCATTGACCAATCATCTTGTACGACTGAGCAACGAATACCGCTGCCGTCTTGATAGCTTCGGCCCTCACGAGCAGGAACGCGGCAACATTCTTCGCGCCAGCAATAGTCGCCTGGATGCCCCACTTGATCAGCATCGGAATCATCAGCGCACCAATAACGCCAGCACCAATAGTTAGCGCCGTGCTATTGTCCTGAATCCACCCGGTAGCACCCTGCAAAATAGGGCCAAGAGTCTGACCAATAGTGTCACCGGTACGTCCAACCCAACCGCTAAACGATTCAAGCGCAGGAATAGCAGTCTCATTGATGAATCCGAAAGCCGTAGTCATGGCAGGCAGGAAAGCCCCGCCAACCTTCTCTTTCAGATCCGCAAACGCCGCCGACGCTTTCTGCTGCTTGTTCTGCAAAGTGTCAGCTTCACGCGCAAAGTTACCCTGAGCATCAGCGCCCTGCCCATAAAGAGCAGACTGCACAGCAAGAGCCTTAGACTCAGCGTCAAGCTTTGGAACCTTGCCAGCAGTCGCCTTGCTATAGGCCTCCTCAGCGGAGGTCAAAGTCAACTGAGCGCGCTTTACCTCGTCAGAATCCTTGCCGTACTTCTTCAAGGTTTCGTTGTATTTGTTCTGCGCAAGAGTCATCTTCGTAGACGCAGTGGCAACCTTGTCAGCATCAACAACAGGCTTCAAAATACCCTTGGACAACGCCTCAGCTTCAAGAGTCGCCGCCGACAAAGTAATGCCGTACTTCTCAATCGGGTCCATCTCGCCCTTGAGCGCAGACGAAATAGCCTCGATAGCTTCCTTCGTCGTACCGCCAAACATGGAAGCCATGTCCGCGCCCATGCCGATCAGACCATTAGTCTTATCAGCAATCTCATCCATAGGCGTGCCCATGTTTTTCAACTGGGAACCAAGGAGCGTACCAAGCTCGCGGTACTCGTTACCCGAGATACCTACAGTTTGAGCAGCAGTAGCCGCCCAGTCATGCATCGTCTGAGCGTTTTCCTTGAACACGGTATCGATAGCGCCGATGGACTGTTCAGCGTCACCGGCCATGCCAACAATTTCCTTGACACCGCCAGCAACCGCCGCGATAGAGAAACCAGCAGCAAGACCACCCAGAGCGCCCTTGAACGAACTAGAGAACCCGCCGCCAGCACGCTTGCCGCCATCCTCTGCCTGCTTGTTAGCCGCAGTCGTGGCGGTCTTCATGCCCTTGGATAGGTTGGCCTTGAGCTTCTGCCCAACACCCTTCCAGCCTTTGGCATAGGTAGTAGACGCAGTGGATGATGCTTTAGTAGCCGAAGCTAATGAATCCTTGGACTGCTTCAACTCATTCTGCAAACGATTCTGAGCGTCCGCAGCACCCTTAGTTTCTGCTTCTAGCTTCTGCTCAGCAGTCGCCAAACGATCAACGGCAGATAGTGCCTGAGAAGACTTCGGACCAAACTTCTCCGTAGTCTCATTTAGCTTCGCCTGGGCAATCTCAGACTTCCTCTTCGCGGCCTCGACCTTACGCGCCGAAGTCTCAGCCTGAGCAGCCACGCGCTTCTCAGCACGCTCCACATCAGCAGCCAGCGAATCAACGTCCGGTTTATTCTGCTCAAAGCCCTTAGCAATAGCCTTGCCCATTCCCAGGCCAGCTTTAGAAGCCTGAGACTCTGCGCCCTTGAAAATCCCGCCAACCTGCTTAGCGAGCAATGAAGTTTCGGCGGCCAGCGTCAAATATCCGGTCGCTAGCTCAACTGAACTGGCCATATTTTATCCCCCTGCGATACTTTTAGGAAAAGCAAAAGGCCCCACAAAAAAAGTGAGGCCTAATACCTATCTGCTCCTACTGCATTTCCAATCCGGCAGGAACTTTATTATTCTTACTCTGGTTGCACCGCATATGGGCCAGTTGCAGATTCTCTAACTCATGACCACCGCCGAGCGAAAAAGGAATTATATGGTCAACGCTTGGACTGGCAGGGTTTGGCATACTCAGGGTTAGATTCACCAAATCACCGCAAAGTCGGCAGGCATTGCCGTCCCTCGCCAGGATCTCACCGAGTGAAGTTTTATGCCTGCGGTACTTTGCCTTTGCGCAAAAGATGCACAATTTTATGTCGGATCTTCTGCGCCTACCAGATGAATGCGTGATTGACATATCCACTGGGTAGGAACATCTTTCGCAGGGCTTCCACTCAGAGGGAATATCCGCGACGCTCGGCGTGCAAAGTTCACCGCAATACCTTTTGCCCTGCGACGCTCCATATGGCAGCGCCTCCCCGCATCCACGACACCACCTATCTGGTAGGCCGCCATGCCTACTCATATACTGATGATGAGTTGCGCAAATACCGCGAGCGATAGGATTTCGCGGGCATCCAGACACGGAGCATCGGGGACCTTGGACTTCTGGGTAGCATCCCGGGGAGCAATACTTGTTAACGGTGGTGTTGTCCTTGCCGCAGGACGGGCAAGGATTCAACAAAGGTTTTCCGGCTAACGATCTCCGATAATGAGAGGTGCAATAACCTTTACACCTGACTATCTTTTCGCATTCAACAACCGAGCAGGTAGACTTACCCATAGCGAATCCTCCAGATTCGTTAGGCCTCGGGTAACAGTGTTGACGCACTGCCGGGGCCGTTTTGATTAATTACCTAATTATACCGTGACGAGCCGACATTATCGACTCGCCACGGTCTTTTAGTCCCAGCCCAGCAACTTCCGAAGATCCTCGATCTTCGACGGCTTGACCTTGAGAACTTCTGTCTCAGTTTTCTTGTCCCACGGCCTACGTGTAGGCTTCGGAACCTCGGACTTCTTGATGCCACGGCGACGAGTCACCACAGCGACAAGCTGACCGATACCGTCGTAAATACCAACGATGTGATCGACCACGGGGTTGTACCACCACCAGTCCTTACCATTGATGGCGCGCATCAAAGGGTCATCGTAAGGAAGGTTGTCGATAACAGCCCAGCAATCAGACCAAGTGAGATCCTCAGTAGAAATATCCCGCCAACGAAGCCCCCTATCAATCAAGGAAGCTTCGAAAGCAGACGGATATTCNGTGTGGAGCCGGATTAACTCTCGGATTTCCCTAAACCCACAGGCTGGCCCTTGCCCCAAACCTCAGTGAATGGGATGACTTCCTCCTGCGAAAGGTCACGGAAGTCTTCAAGCACGGTTTCATCAACACCAGCACCAGAGAGCCATGTGATGATTTTGGAGATATTCCCTCGCTCCATGGCCTCGATGATTCCGAGCGGCATCTGCTCGAACGAAGGAAGCTCGAACGGCTCATTGAATCCCTCGTATTCGAACTTGACGAAGGTGTACTGCTTAGCGGTAGAACGTCCGCCCTTACGGGTCTTAGAGACAGGCATGGTCAGCCCTTTCTTGTTAAACAGCAAGACCCCCACCAGATAATGAGGGCCTTGCATGATTGTTTGGTTATCGGTCTAAATTGTTGTGAGTGAACAGCTCAAGCCTTTTCAGGCGAGCCGCTTCACCAGCTTCTTCGGGAGTGTCAAAGTATCCCGCATAGTAGCGCTTGCCGTTGTGTCCAACGCGAGCTCCCCACTTTTGCTTGCTACTGTTCCAGATTGCTCCACGAATACCAGAACGGCTCGTAGACTGCGCACCTAGAACGTTTTCCCGGTTTTGCTTGTTTGTTGCCAAGCGTAGATGATCAGGGTTTACGCACGAAGTGTTGTGGCAAATATGGCCAATAAACAACCCTTCGGGAATCTCACCCTTGGCCCATTCGTAGGAAAGCCTATGCGCTCCAGCGTTAGTTCCGTTCAGCCTCACGCATCCATACCCATCAGGGAAAGTTGCGCCGGTCCAAACCCAGCAACTGCCGGACTTATCAACTTTTTGCCAGAAGCGTTCTTCCAGTGATAAATGCTGTCCGCCGAGGGGCTTTAGACCCTTCCCCTGCCGATGCTGCCAGTAGTGACTATCGCAAAGGCCTAGTGTCCTGCACGGCTTTGTGCATCCATCAAACGAACAGGTAGACTTGGTCATATCGACTCCTTTTCAGTCGGTCACAACCCCGGAATGTTAGAGCATTCGCGGGGTTCTTTAATTCTCTAATTCTACCAGAAAAAGAACCTATTTCCCGGTGCGGAGCTGACCAACACGCACCGGGAAGTAGGAGATTATTTACGGAACAACCGGGCCATCAACGAACGAAATCGCCTTTACGCCGTTAGCGTCCGGGAAGGCCTCGATGTTTACCTCGTACCTAATTACTTCTGAGTGTACGAAAGTTACATCGCCAGAAGTCGAAAGCTGACCATCCTTGATGTACTCTCGGATCTTCGTAGTACCGTCTGCCATGTCAATGACGAACGACTTGCGCGCAGGCATTTTGGCGGTATGGTTTACCTTGACCTTGCCAGCAGTGACAGTAACATTTGCGTCGCCATGAATCAGCTTCAACACGTCCGCATTAGCGGACTCAAGGAACTCAAGAGTGTAGGTCAGGCTGTGTTCGGTGCGGACGACCTTTACAACGTCTCCACCCCAGGCCATTACCTTATCGTCGGAAGCGTCGGTAGTACGAGTGACACCTCCGTCTCCCACATATCCCGCCTTGATCCATGCTGGGTCTAGTGCAGTAGTTGCATCTGTCGGTTCGGCCACGGTCTTATCACCGAACAGCACACCGCCGGTAGCGGTTACAGGAGCACCAACGAGCACATTCTGTGTACCAGTTGCCATGATTTGCCTCCTAAAGGGCATAAGAAAAAGCCCAACCACAAACGTGGTCAGGCTTCGAAAATTGTTTGGTTAGATAGCGGGAATCTGGGTTGTTGACGCTCTGAAACTCAGTTCCACAGTGAAGGAGTAACCCGGCGTGCGAGTCTCCGAGTCGGGCTGGAAAGTAGGACGCTGAACAGTTCGCAAGAAAATCACGCCAGCCTCCTCGAACGGCCACTGACGAATCAGGCCATGCAACTCACGAGCAACCCTAGAAGCTTCCATGCCGTCAGCATGCGAAACCTCCACCGTCACCCGCGCATCATCAAGCACAACGTCCCGCTCGCCCCGGCCACCAGTGTCCACCACCGTCACCAGCAGCGGGCCCCACTCCCAACCAGGCGGCACATCCATGAACGGGCCAGCCTCAAAAGGAACATACTTGCCAAGGAACGCCACAGCACGAACAACCGGGTCCTGAAAGAGAATGATTTCAGGCATCAATCCCTCCCAGCGTCGAGTGCTCTCAAAAGTGCATGGTGCTTCCTGTTATGAAAGTGCGCGTGCCCTGTAGCCATCACTGACACAGCGCCACGCGGATCTTCCAAAACCAGCTCCGTGACCTTATAGCCCATCGCCTCACCACCAGCAGCCGCCGCAATCTTGTCGCCACGACGCTTCAAATCAGCGCGAACCTCCGGCAAATTGCGGATCTGCTCAAACACGCCCCGATTGAACTTGAGTTTGCGAGCCATCAGCCAGTCACCCGCTTCAACTTCACCTCAGTACGGAAAACGGAAGCTGTGAAGAAATTACGCACAGGAGGCGCGTAACCCTCAACACCGAACCGCTGCCCATAAACCGTGAACTGATCAAGATGACTGATCGTCAACCCAGGAGGCAGAAACAAGACGCGCTCAACAACATCCCGCTCAGCAGACATATTGCGTGGTTCATCAGCGGCAGCCACATCTATCCCAACATCCTCAACGAGAACATCCTGATAGACCGGAACCTGCGCACCCTGCGGGTTACGCTCATTCCTAAGCCACTGGTGACGAATCACCTGCTCACCCTGAACCTGCAACATTACGGCCCCCAGTTCAACTTGTACGGCTCAAGCAACGCCATCTCAGTCGCAAGCAAAGGGATAGACGCAACCGAACCGCCAGCAGCCGCATAGGTTACCGACTGCGTGCCGGCTCTCTGCGAAACAACGTTCCCCGAAGGGTTCATTGCCGCACGAGAAGCAATGCCAGCAATTAGTGCACCAAGCTCCCCAGCGTCCTCATAGCCATGCGTGAGCTCTACAGACACCGACCGATACTTCTTAGGCCAGCATCCGCCGTCCTTGCGCGACAGCAAGCCCGCCTCAGACCAATCGGCCTCAGCGGGAGAACCGTCAACGAGGACCGCAGACACCGAAACGATATGCTTCGACTTGATCTGCAAAACTTCGCCACCATTGCCGTCAACAATCAACGTCTCAGTGTGCTCGGGGGTAACATGCCAACCGCAGTACCGGCGCACAGCACTAGTCGCCGCATCAATCCAGAACTGATCATCAGTTGGGGCCGGCTTACTCGTCAGTATCGGAGGTAGAGACATTAGCCTTCACCTTCCCGCGACGAGCCTTGTTCGGCACCTTGATCGGCTCCTGAACACTAATCGGCTTAGCGCCAACCCGCTCAGCAGTTTCCTTATCCAGTTGCACCTGGTGAGGAATGTTCCCGATCAGAATTTCGTAGATTTCCATCAGATATTCCTTCCTGATACACCAGTGGGGCCACCCCGAAAGATGACCCCACTAGGTAACTGGATAATTAGCCGGCGACCGGTGCGGTGCTCGATAGGGTTACCTTCACGAAAGCGGAAGGTTTACGCACGGCCAAGGCGATACGCTCCTCGGCGCGAACCGAAATACGGTTGTAGTTGAAGTCATCCTCGTTCGAGTTAGTAGCTTCAACACGCACGCCACCCTTGCGGTAAACGGTTGCACCCTGCTTGCCAGCACCAACTAGGACGGTGCCCTGAGCGATGGCAGAGGTAACAACGGTGTTCTGGCCCCAGATACCCGGCGCGGCGTTGACCGAACCGTTGCCGTAAGCGCCAGTGAAGAAGCCGCCGGCGAAGTACTGGCCGTTGGCATCCTTGGACAGGCGCAGGGTCTGGTAATCAAGCGGGTTGATCACAAGACCGTCAGCAGTCAAACCGGTAGCGGTCTGAACCTTGGTCAGCGCACGGAAGATCGCATCCGCATTGTCAGTGTTATCAGCAGCGGCTTCGGTCTGCACGCCCACACGGTTTAGCAGGCCGCGAAGGTTCGGCGAAGTGCCCGAGCCATTCAGGAGCTGAGCCTCTTCGAACATGACCAGATCGTAGAGCAGGCGACCGTTGATCTCCGAAACCAAGAACGGCAGATCTTCCGCCATCTCGTCGTTGATCTTGATGCGACCGGCAATCTTGGTCAGCGCATCGTTGACCTGATCGTAGGTGTAGTGAAGCTGTGGCTTGAGGCCACCCTCGGCAACAGCTTCGAAAGCGCCTTCTTTCAGCGCTTCCACGTAGTACGTGATCGAAGTTGCGGTCAGAGTGCCAGTGCCAAGCCATGAGGCGATGGTTGGACGCTCACGGAAACCCTGAACGACAGTCTGGTCGATCTGTGGGTGCAGAGCGCCACCGTCGGCAAGAGCGTGCGAATCGCCGGCAGCCTTGAACTCCTGAGCGCCCAGCGAGAAGCGCTGAGACGAACCCTTGAAGTTCGCCAATTCCTGACCGAATGCCTTTACGGCATGGTCACCAATGGTCTTAGCCTGCACAGTTTCTTCCTTCTTCTTCTCGGGCATCTTTACAGCGCCCATAGCGTCAAGCTTTGCCTGCGCCTCGTTGGCCTTTAGGATCTGCTCATCGAAGGACTTAACCTCGGTGATCAGGCCGTCAATTTCTTCGACCTGCTCCGGGGTGAGATCCACACCAGCAGACTTAGCGGTTTCAGCGATGCCACGTGCCTTCACGGCTGCGGCCTCGCGCTTTTCCAAGAGAGTAGCCATGATGGCTCCTTTCGGTTATGCCCTAAATGGTTAGGGCGTTTATGAGTGCGAGTGCTGCATCCGGGTTTTTACGCGCCTTGACTTCTAAGTGGTCCTCAGCCTTGGCGGTTTCCCGCTCCTCAGCCTTGCCACTCTTCGGCTCCTCGCCGCTAACATCCGAATTGTCAGACTCAATCGAAGACAAGATTTCCCCCAGCGCCTCATGCGCTGCTTTGATCTTGGATTCGTTTTTGGCCGAAATAGTTCGACCAGCCTTGCTACCAGTTTTGACAGCAAGAAGTTCTGTTTCCTGATTGGCCCCTACTGGAACAATCGACACCTCATGGAGTTTCAGCTCTTGCAACTCCATGTGGCCGCCCTCCCAAGGACCGCCACCAACTTCGGCTTGTTTCACCACGTCGTACATAAACGACATTTGAGAAACGCGACCCTCTTTGATCAGCCGGTGCACCTGAGCGCCCTTTGCCGAATCAAGATCAAGCTGACCTTTAACGCGCAAACCGTGGTCATCCTCAAGGATTTCCACGGTCTTACCAATGTTCATGTCAGGATCATCGGTTCGATGCTGCCAGTAGATCGGGAACTGCCGGCCAGCGATAGTTGAAGTGAAAGCACCCTTGGCAACCACATCGCCATAAGAATCCTTATTGCCGAACACTGACGCGTAACCTATAAACTGCCCATCAGACAGGCCATCGCCCTCAGACTTAATCTCAGCTACGGTCGCTTTAAGTTTTGCCAATTTGGCACCTCCAAAATAAGCATGTTGAAAACGTGCCCAGGATTATCGAGGTCAGCATCGAGCCGGGACTTAGTATGGTCGTTCAAAAGGGTTGCGATTGATCCTGCATCAGGAACGCCGGCTACCGACAAATCAGCTTCAAGCTCACGCTTCCACCGGCCACCATCCCAACCCTTCGCAGAAATTACCGACTGCTGACGAACTAGGCATTTACGCCATAACTCCGCAACAGCTTTCTCGGCTTCCTCCACCGTTTCCACAGCTTCGGTAGATCCAGAGTCAGGAGTTCCAAGGTTCAGCGGAACAATCAGAGCATCCCCGCCATCAATCTTTGGGAGGTTCTGCAAGCGCCGCGCCTCATTACGAGTCATCCAAGGTCCACCGACTGACGAAGAGATAACCGCTGCCTGCTCTTCGAACGAGCCACGCAACTTCGCCTCAACGTTGAACTCCAAGAACACGCCAGCAGGAGCCCCGACGAGTGGTAGCAAGAAAGCGTTCAACCGGGACTCGATCATTGCGATGATCGGCCCCAGCGTGTCGCCGTAAAGACCGCGCCGAAACTCGCGAACATTCGAATAGTTCGCGTTATCCAACAAGCCGATCATCGTCGGGTTCACGTGATAAACCTGCGCAACAGTAGCCAACGAAAGCTTCGTCGAATCCGCCCACTGCTCATCAGCAGACGAGAAGCCGATACGCTTCACATCCATGCCATCCTCAAGCAACGGCATTCCGCCAGCGCGAGAACCCCTATCGCCCGTGAAAGCTTCAAGCATTTCTGTGAATCGCTTGCGAGCCGAACCATCCCACGACGGGGCATCCTTCGGACGAGTCACAAACGAACCAATGCGACCATTCTTCTTCCACAACTGCTTGCGGTGCACACGCGCATGATGCTGCTCTTCAAGCGTGAGACGCAGCGTCTCAACAGGCGAAGTAGAACATGTAGGATCGCCGGGGGGTCCAGCCTTCGAACTCGATCACTTCGTCAGCAGTGAAACTCAGTTTCTTCGCCATCGTTACCGGGTAACGCAACAACGAACTCATTCGAACCGTAGAACGAAGTAGCCTTCGAATGAACCCAACCAGCAGGCAGGTTATAAACCGAGAAGCCCTCCGGGCGGTTCATGTCCGGCGCACACCACAAGTAAGCTCGATCATAAAGAGCAATGTCGCCAACCAGCGCAAGAATCAAGTCGTAGCGGGTTTGTCGAGCATTCGGCTTCGAAATAATACTCGAAACACTATCCCCACGCACACGCTCATTCGAATCACCATTAGCCATAAACGTATGAAGACCAAGCTGGGCAATGTTGCGCGCAAGGAAATTAACCACAGTCCGCAAATGAGGCTGATTAGTCCACAGTTCTTCAATTGACTTATTGTCCAGAGACGACTCAGAAGACTCATTCATCGACCAATGCACCTGAGTCTGACCATCGAAACGCTCCGTAGTCATTCGCCCAGAAGATCCGCCACGAATCAGCCTGGTAAACGCATCCAATACACTCACACGCTCACCACCATTTGTCGTAATCTTGCCCATACGCCGTAGAGGCAACAGGAGTCTTATCAAGCATTTCTAAACCCCACAGGGCTTCCGTCGCAGCACAAAGAGGCGCAACATCGACAGGCGACTTAGCACGATTCCAAGCCCAAGTCTCACCTAAGCTCTTCTTTACTGCTTCACCCATCGCCAGCAGCAATGCCGGCTGATTAGTGAAGCGGACTGTTCCGTTCATAACCCGGTCATAAAACTGTGAACAAGAGTTCGTCAGGTCAGTACCCTGACAGGCGCGAACCTCAGTGCCTTCTTGTTCGATGTACTCGATCAAAGATGAAGCAGGAGCGCCACGGCCCTGAACCACAACCGAATCAGGCGTGAACTCAAGCCCACCCGCAAGCGTCTTAGCAACCCACTCAGTGCCAGCACGCTGAGCAATGATCTGCACCAGCGGAACACCAGCAGGCGTATAACCGGCCACCGCAAAGTAAGTCATCGAACGGTCATGTGAAGTGTCAACAGCAAGAACCAAAGGAGACTCAGGATCAAAGTCAGCAGAATCGTCAACGCACGCAGCAATAGCCTCCGCAGAGAACGGGCCATCAGAAGAAGCTACAACCCACTGGCAAAGATTCTCAGTGCGGAACACGTGCTCCGGCACCCCGTCATCGCCACCAGCACCAACGAGAGCGACCTTAGAGGCCATCATCTCCTCGGTAACGTATGCAATTCCCGTTCTCGTCCTCATAGCCCATAGACGGGTTAGCCCAAGCCCAGCCGTCACGGTCGTGAATATCGCAATCATCAGGTGCGGACCACTCGAACAAGCCCATTGTGGTGTCGTGAGAGTTTGCGAAATCCTCAACGGATTTCACGCCAGACTCAACATACTTTTCCCAGTCAGCAATGCGATCCAAGCCCTGCTTGCGCAAGCCACGCAAAACAGCAGACTTCGCAGTGCCAGCATTAGACACTGCTATGGTCTGCGGTGAGAAGCGAGCATTCGTAGTGTTGGTCAACGCCGACCAGGACTCCCAATCGCGCTGCTGGCGAAGCTCATCAAAAGCAAGATCAGTAACCGACAACCCACGGCCACCATCGTCCGAAGCCGCCTCGCACTTATAGCGGGCACCATTCGTCAGCTCCAAGAACTTATTGCCGTTCACATTGGACTTGCGCTCAATGTACCGGCGTGCACCCGAACGCTGCATCGCCTTTACCGTCAAATCCAAGATCTCCTCAGCCGCACCCAACTTGTGAGCAGCGCCAAGGATCAGCGCCGGCTCATCTTCCGGGCCCTCCCACATCAGCATCCGCCACAGAAGGCGAGTAGACATGATGAACGACTTCCCGTTCTGGCGAGCGACCAACAGAAGAACAGTCTTGAACCGCAACTTCGGGAACGTGTCACTCGAAAATGAACCCAACGCCAACTCAAGCGAATGAATCAAAAACCACTCTTGCCAAGGATGCAAATGGCGGCCAGCAATCTTAGCGGCCTCAATAGCCTCGAAACCAAGTGAAGTCTCAGGAGTAAGCTCACGTAACGGCTTAGTCCACAAACGCGGAACAGTACTACCCAGCCGCCCGCTTCTTGGCTTCACGCTTGCGCTTGAGTTCATCAACAGGGTCAACCTCCACAGCCTTATCGCCGGTCAGCGCCCGACGCGAGCCAGGAGTCAAGCCCAGCGCCTCGCAATAACGCAAGAACGTAGGCAAGGAAGTGTTGTCATTAGCCGGAACCTTAGGTCGAGACTCAGTTTCAGAAGCATCCTCAAGAGCCCAATCAACGATCTGATCCCACGCATCAATCTTTCGAGCCAACGCCAACCCAGCAGAAACAGCCGCAGCATCCGCGCCCTCAGAATCAATATGCTTCGCAGCGGCAACCGCAGCAAGGAAACTCTCGGAAACATTCACAAGAACCTCCTGCTACATTGTTTGGTACAATCACGCACGCGACCCCGGATCAAAATGGCGGGGGGAGAGAACAGGGGCACCCGGGATCTGTCCGTCGGAAATACTTGGTAGTGGCGTTTGGGCCCCTACCCTTTGAGCCAGTTGCGTTTGAGTGTTCCGAGTCCGCCGACCTGCATTTTGTTTGACCGTTTGTTGTTGCATCGGCGGTGACTTGCTCGGAAGTTTGCGGGGTCTTCGGCGTGTTCGGGGTGCGTGGAGCGCGGGTATAGGTGGTCTAGTTCGAAGGCTTCGTCGTCTGGCCATGGGATGGTGTAGTCGATGGGCATGGAGCATAGCCAGCATTGCGCTTGCTTGTCGCTGCATGCGTCAAGGAAGGCTTTGCGTAGTTGGCGGTATCGTCTGCTTGTTTGTCCGTCGCCTGCCATACGCTCACCACCACCTCTTGTTGTCACCCACGCTGGTTGTCCGGTGCCAGCGTGGGCAACGTTGCGCCGGTCTAGTAGCCGTCGCGCTACCCTTTGCAGGTTGTGACGGTAACTCGCCTGACTCGCATCTATGGTTGGCTCAGGGTTACCGTCAGGAATGATCGGGCAGGTGTCGCTCGATTACCTTGAAGATCAAGCGCTAGTCGCTTGGCCGGTAATGTCGTGGCGATCCTTCACTCATTGGAGTGTTGACCCGTCGTGCGCTACCCGGTCACGAACCGGCGAGGACATACCTAGTAGCGCTTGCCCACGCACAGTTTGGGGTCTGTGGTCTGAGCAATTGGCGGTGTTGTTCTGGCAGAAACCGCAGTCTGCCCTCATGCCGTTTGGGCATAAAAAATGAGCCCCAACCTTTTGGTTGAAGCTTCTCGCTTTGGATACACGTATCCGCAGTTGACTCAAGATTAACAGTCATCTGGCGCTAGTGCAACCAGCAACCATCCCATTTCCTTTTGTCCTTTCCATGTGGCGGTGCATCCTTTGCATTCGACTGACCATTCGCTTGGTGGGAGCAGTGTGTCATTGTCTAGCCAACAGTCTGCGTAGAGGCATGTTTCGCGCTCTGTGCCGAATACTTTTTGTTGGCATGATGGGCAGGTTATGCCATCTAGCCGGCGTAGTTTCTTTGGCCTGAGCATGGTTTCGATTTCTTGTTTCGCCCATTCGAGCTTTTCGGTGAACCATAGTTCCCAGTCTGCTTCGTGAGGGTTCTTGCCGATCAGTTCAACGCATGTCTCAAGTGTTGGCGGGCTTTGTCCGAAGCGGTCGGAGTATCCGGGCTTGATGGTCTCGTCAATCTTTTTCAGTAGCTCTAGTGCTGTGGCGTTTACTAGGATGCGTTGCTTGCTGGTAGATCCTCCTGCGCCTGTGTCTGATGATCCACTAACTGCATCCCGCAGTTCAGACAGTAGCGACGGAACTTTACCGATGCGCCCACCGATTGACTTGAGGTGCGGTTCGGTTAGCTCTTGCGCGAGTGAACGTAGGGTCACGGCTTCTCCTTCAACGCTCGTTCAAAGGCTTCGAGTTCTAGCTCTGTCCTTCGCTTGACTTCTCGCTTCTGTTGCTCAATTTCTCGGCGCACCTGTTCGAGCATTTCTTCTTCCTCAACACTCTTGTCATAGGTGTTGGATGCTCTGATGTAGGCAGCTCCCACAGGCCAGATAAGACCTAGAAGCACGCTGGTTGCGAGTACGAATGATCGATCCCTGTAGGCTTGTCGCTCATCCATTGCCGCGAGTCGCACCACGGCTAGCTTTGGCGTGACCATTAGCCATCCGATGCCGAGATAGCCGATGATGCTTACCCAAACGATTAGCGCGGTCATCACTTCCCCTCCTGGATGGTGATTGGGGTGTTGGGGTTGACGAGGATTTGTTCGAAGTCGGCGAAGAGTATGGCAACTTGTTCCCCGTCGTGCTCTACGTTGATGACCTTGGATTCCTGACCGTTGAAGATCAGCGTCTTCCCAACGTGCAGTCCTGAGAGTTCTTTGGCGGTGATGTTCACTTGGTTCCTCCTAGTGCCTTTGGCGGGTAGTCGCCTAGTAGCTTGTGTTCCCATGGGCGTTTAGGGTCGAGCCCTTGTGCGCGCTTCAGGTGGTCGATAGTTTCTGGTTGGCTCATCGTGTATTCGGCCAGTTCGAGGATTCGTTTTTCGCTGAGTTCGCTTACGTACATTGCCCGCCAGACGAGTTTTTGCGAGCCGATGATTTTCTTTTTGCGCAGTTGCAGTTCGTACCAGCGAATTGATGAGTTGTATCGGACGCTCCAAAACAGTCCTTCTGGGAGTTCGGGAAGCCCGGCTTTTGGGTCGATGTTCATGGTTTCTTCCTTGTTTTCGTGGTTACAACGTTTTAGTTGTGTGCGTGTGGGAGTGTTCTGCTTGGCTGGTTGCGCCTTCTGGTTGCGGCTCGTTGTATTCGCCGCTACCAGTCCAGAACCTTGTGATGAGCACGATCCCGCAGACTATGTTCACTAGCAGGTTGAGCGCTACGAGGGCGATTAGTAGGGTCATTTTGCGTCTACCTCTCGGATGATGTGGTGGTACATGGCCTTGACGTGGCGTGCGTCTTGGAGGGCATCGTGAGCGCCTTTCTCCTGCGTTGGTAGTCGGGTGATGCCTGTCCATGCTGATAGCGCTCGCACGTCGTTGGTGTACTGCGGGATGGGTGCTGGTACGTCGATCATTCGCCCCCAGAGTTGCGACAGCACGAGGTGGTCATAGGATGCGAACCATGCCCATAGGTCCGGTGGAGTACCGCTAGCCGTAAGGAATGCGTACACCTCGTCACGAATCTGCGTCTTGGGCTTCCAGAACTGTTCGTCTGGTAGTTGCTTGATGACGTTTTCGCGCAACCAAGGCTGAGTGTCGTTGATCCATTCGAAGGGTGCTTCTGCGTTGACGCTGTAGTGCATGCGGCCGTCTTCGGCAACGATGCCGATGCTGATCAGTTCGACCGAGTGCCCGTCGTCGTAGAACTCGGTGTCATAGAAATACTTCATCTCGCTGGTATCCCGTCTTTGATTTGGTTGGTGTCGCGGTCGTAGTAGGTGTTTGCTAGCACCCTTTCCGCGTGCTGGCAGTCGTCTAGTACGTCGCGGACTCGCACGCATTCGGCGTATGCGAGTTCGGGGTTGTCAGGATTCCCGGCCTGCATGATGAGCATCTGTCCGAGCATGAGCGCATACGTTCCAAGCGGTGACTCTTCAATGCGGTAGGTCATTTCCGTTCTCTCCTTTTGCGTCGTTGCAGTCGTGCGGTGTGGGCGGTTTGGGCGTAGTAGGCGTCAGGACTGGCACCCATTCCGGCTCGCTCCCAGTTGGCATGCAGTCGGCCTTCCATGCGGATCGACCTCTCAATCGCTACCCGGTACGTGCGGCGGGTGAAGGTCATTTGGTGGGCTCGGTTTTCCAGCTGACATGAACACGTGTATGCCCGGCGTCCTTCCCTACTGCGAACCTTCCATCTACGCGAATGGTGGCGTTTTCAGGTGCGCCCTGATCTTCGAGAAGTTGGATCATCGCCTTGAGATCCTTAATGCTTGCCTTGTCACGATGCAGGGTTAGCATGTGGTCTACTGCTAATCGCTTTTTATCTAGGGTTAGTTGCTCTTGGCGTTCACTGGTGATAATCAGCGCTTCGCCGAGGTCTTGAATGTTTTCCATAGTGTTGCCTTTCGTTGCATAAAAAGAGCGCCACGATTGAGGCGCTCAGGTGGTGCGGTTACTTGTTGTCGTGTGCTTTGGCTAGATGGTCACTCGGTTGACTCGACACTGGATCAGTGGAATGTAGTCGGTTTCGCGTTCGATGCCGATTACGTTGTATCCCTCGATTAGTGCGGCTTCGATGGTGGTTCCTGATCCTGCGAATGGGTCGAGTATGGTTCCGCCTGCGGGGGTTACCAGCTTGGCCAGATACCGCATGAGGGCTAGTGGCTTCACGGTTGGATGGGCCACGCCGTCCACGTTCGGACGCTCCGACTTCGGCGCCTTTGCCACGTAGAAGAATCGGCTGGCCCCGCCGGAGTCTGTCCGGTGAGCTTCTAGCCCCTCCTGTCCCTTGAACTTCCCATGCGATGTCCTAGACTTGTCGGCTCCTCTGGATTTGGAGAACGCCCCCGCGCTAAGGGTCCCACTCTGCTCGTCCAGCAGTTCGGCGGTGTGCTCGTCGAGGATGACGTTCGCAGGCCAGCGACCAGCGGTGCTCGCGGCGGTCGTTTCGCGGTGCCTTTCGACGGTCTCACCCATGATCCCGGCACGCTTTCCGTGGGGGCCGGTTGACGGCTTCCCGGCCGGCTCGTCGTGAGCCACCCGGCAAGCGTCCACGTTGATTGCTCCGGTTCCATGCTCTAGTACGTTGCCCGCCACGGTCCCCGTGAACGGCTTCCGAGCCATGACCGCCGGTTCATAGGCGGGCTTCAGCGCGGTTCCCCAGCCCTCCCACTGCTGGGCTTCGGAGGTGCTCTCGCCCTCGCGGGTGAGTTTGTTCTTGGTTACGTTGTAACCACCTCGCCCGTCATCGCGCATGAAGCCGACGCCGGAGGCGGGGCTGGCGGAGAACTTGACTCCGGCCATCTTGTCAATCGCCTTGGAAATATCATGCGACTTCGGGAATCCGGAGCCGTAGAGCCAGAGCACGCCGTCGCGGATTTCGAACCCTGCATCCTCGATAGCAACAGCGAGCCGATGCCATGTTCGGGTTCCGCCAAATGCGAGGATGTGTCCACCGGGTTTTAGGACTCGAAAGCATTCCCGCGCCCATTCCTCGCCAGGTGGCAGCGCGTCCCACTTCTTTCCCATGAAGCCCAGCCCGTATGGCGGGTCGGTCACGATCGAGTCCACGCTGCCTTCTGGCATGGTTCGCATGGTTTCGATGCAATCCCCGTGATGCAGCGTCACGTAATCATCTTGGTAGTACGGTTTCATTGTTATTTCGCCTCGCGTGCTTTGGCGAGTCGTTCGGCGGCTGCTTGGCGTTGTTCGTCGCTCATGTTGACTTGGCGTTTGAATCCGGTGAGCGGGTCGAAGTTTTTTTCGTGGACCCGGTATTGCGCCCATTCGTTTTCGTTGGTGATGAGTTCGGCGCGTCCGGCTTCTACTTCGCGATTCAACCGGCTGATGTGTTTCTGCCGGTTTGATCCGATGTAGTAGCACCGGTCTGCTTGGATTCCGGTGACGGTGGTTTCTGATTCTTCGAAGCTGGCCATTTCGTTGGCTCCTTTGGTGTTTGGTGACTGTCATGGTCACGAGAGTTTGGGTAAGTGGTGTTTTGCGAGTACTTGGCTGCGCGTCGCTCTACGGGGCGCAGGAGGCTAACCAGCGGGTGCTAGCCGTTCGAACGTGAACACGATTGCAGGATCACCCTTACCGCCGTACCTGTGATCCGGTCCGTGAACATGATCGAAACTGTCATCAACCAGCAAACCGGCCTCCACGAAACCATCGACCACACTTTTGGTCGTATCAGCAAGGTTGTTCGGGTCAAAACGTCCCCGGCGTGGTTTCCAAATGTGCGCCACAATCCTGACCGGCGTTGGCATAGCGCTCATGCCGCGAGCTGCCACGAAGCCAGCCAGCCGCCACTGCTTCACCAGGTTCGCCTTCGCCATATGGTGGTAACGCTTATTCGAATTAATGAAGTCACACGGCGCAGGAATGCGGATCTCGATCATGTTTCTCCTTGCAGTGTTTGGTTATTCCGTCGAGTTGCCGGCGGACTAGCTCTCGTTGCTCCCTGCGGTGGGCAGTGAGACTGTCCTGGCACTTGTTGCATAGTCCGTCGCGGGTTAGGCACTTCCAGCACTTGCCACGCCACGGATCGTTACGCCGCACAAGCCACCCGTCGTAGAGTGGGCGGCAAGTTTCGCAGAGATTCAAAACAATCTCCCTAGTTCTTCCGCGGCTGGCTCTACGTCGGCCCAGTCTGATTCGGTCCATGAGTAATGCGATTCGTCGTTTGGTCGGTCTGGGTTTGCGAGCCAGTAGCGCGTTATTCCTTGCTGCCCGCCATAGTTTTCGGTTACGCCGCGAACGAGCATGATCTTCGCCGGCTTGTAGATCCGGCTTTTCGGTTGCGCGTCCATCGGCTGGTAGATCGTATGGCGCACAAGATCACCAACTGCCGGCAGATACGTCATTGCTCGCCGCCAACAGAAAAGCCACCGTCTTGGACAGTGGCTTGGTAGTTTCGGCATGTGGCTTCGAGTTCGATCAGGTACTCGGCCATCACTTCTCCGAGTCGCATGGGCTCGGCTAACTTTTCTCTCATTGGTTCAACCCCGGATCATGTGCGTTCGAATAATGGCCTTGGAATATGAGCTGCAGCGAGCCGGTTCGTCCTCGTCGGTTCTTGGCTACAGCGATTTTCATGTCTACGCTGGCTTCTCCGTACGGTTCGCGGTGCAGAAGAAGCACAACGTCCGCGTCTTGCTCGATTGAGCCTGATTCGCGCAGGTCTGACATTTGCGGGAGCGCGTCGGTTCGGTTGGTACTGTTTCGATTGAGCTGCGACAGGACAACCACCGGGACCGAGTACTCCATTGCGAGGATCTTTAGCTCACGCGACATGTCCGAAACGAACTCATGGCGCGGTCGGCGATCATTGTTCGGCTGCGACATGAGCTGCAGGTAATCAACGACAATGCCGGCTAACGGCTTGCGTCGGTGCGTGGATCTGATGAACCGCTTGATCTCAGTGATGGTTGACGCGGGTCGATCAAGCACTGCGAGCGGTCGAGTGGTTTGCGCTTGAGTCCATGACGCGATCTTTTGCCAGTCGGCAGGCTGCAGGCTTCGTTCCATGAAACGGTTCATCGGTATTTTGAGTTCGTTCGCCATGATGCGCAGGTTCAAATCGTTGCGACTCATCTCCAAGCTGATAAACGCCACAGATCCTTGAGTGAGCATCGCTTGAGCAAGCTGCACGGCTATTACTGACTTGCCCACTGCAGGCCTAGCTCCTACGACGTACACGGCTCCCGGCTGCAGTCCGTTGATGAGGTCGTTCAGTTGCGGCCATGCGGTCGGTATGGCGCGCACTTCTGATTCGAGCAGGTCAATGGTTTCTTCAAGCGTCTCAGCAAGGAAAGTGACTGGCGCTGAGGCTTCTTTCGCTGCAGCATCATCGAGTGTTTTGCGCGCTTCCTCCACGACTTCCGGTGAGCCGCCATTACTTTCGGCTAGTTCGTGAATTTTCCTTCCTGCCTGCATTAGCCGGCGTGCGATGGCTGCTTGGGTGACGATGTTCGCGTAGTGTCCGACGTTCGCTGCAGTGGGCGTAGTCTCCATCGCTTTCGGCAACAGTGCAGGATCAACCCGTTCGCCTGCAGCTTTCAAGTACCCGCCAACGGTCACCATGTCCACAGGTTGCCCGGCAGTTTTCATTGCGGCCATTGCGCGGTGAATCTTCTCGTGGAGCGGTTGCACGTAGTCTGCAGGATCAAACTCAAGATCATCGAGCACTGATCCGCGTGAGAGTAGAACGGCTCCGAGGATGGATAGTTCAGCGTTGTCGAGGTCGGACACTAGGGGCTCCTTTCGGGTATAAGAAAACCGCTAGGGGCTATCCCCATGCGGTTGCTTGTTTCGGTTGTGCTTTGGTGAGCCACATTGTGAAGGCTGCATTCCAGTTGGCTGCTCGTCGGTCGTGCGCTTCGGCATGGAGTTTGAACGCTTCGGCTACTTCGGTGACGTTCAAGTTTTTCTCTCTTGCGCGCCGCTCGTGTTCTGCAGTTGGTGACCAGTTTGCTGGTATTGCTATCGATGGTTTTTTCCTTGTCTTCTTTTCCTCCTCTGCAGGTGACTCAGAATCGAAGCCGACAAAAGAAGTATTAGTAGTAGTAGCTGTAGTAGTAGAAGTAGGCAAGGCTACGGCTTGGTCGCCGCTTTGGGTTGCTGGCGACCCCGTAGGCAGGGGTAAAGCTTGGGCGCCGCTTAGGGTAAATGCGTTTATGTCCTGCCCTTCGTTCTTCAAAATGGAAACGACCTTCGGTGACTTCCAGGCCGCCCACTCAGGATGTTCCACAACTAGCCTGTGCAACTCGTAGGCGATAATGTCTTGGATTTTCTTGGACGATATCGTGGCGTAGGCGTTTGCCATCGAAACGGAAAGCTTCGGCTGCTTGAGGATGCCGTCATGGCGAAGGTAGGACCGTATAACTACTTCTTCGGACTCTTCGTCAACGAAGATAAATCGTGCCTTTTGTAATACTTCTGCGTCGCGGCTAATGCTTTCCCTCGTGGTGTCCGGCGAGAACATGGACAGTCGCGCCGGCCGCCAGTCCACAACTCCCGCGTAAGTGATCGACGGGTGAGATAGCAGGAGCAGGTATAGGTATTTTGCGGACTGTGGCAGTTCCCTCCAATCTCGATCTCCCCACAGGCTAGTTCCAATATTCGCTTGCTCTCGTGCCACTTTTACCAGCTCAACTTTCCATAGTGATTTGTCGTAGTTTTCAGAGCCCCTGCCAGCGGTCCGACAAATTCGAGCAGTCGAGGATCTGATATTCCGTTGTGCGAGGGCGACTCTTGCGTGATCGCCCTCTGCTCTAAGATGTGCGCCGTTCGGCGGTCTTCATAGAGTTCGAATACAACCGTGCGTGTTATCGAAACCCAGCGCCTGCCCACGGTGCTTTTATAGTGTTGCCTCATGCGCAATTTGGGGTCTACGGTGATTCCGATATAGAGCAGATCGCCGCCATCCGTGTAGGCCCTGTAGAGCCATGCCGGTCGGTCGTCAAGTTTTGGTTGGCAGGTGCACTTGCAGGTGCATCCCGTTGTTCCAAGTGCCAAGGTTTTTACCTCCTTATTAGTTGCTGGATGTGCCCGGTGATGACTTGCTCTTGGTTGTCTAGGTGGTCTTCTAGGACGGCTTTGTACCCTTCGTCTTCTGGGCGGTAGTCGTCTTGGGTTTCGTCGTCCCAGAGTGACCTTGTGTGGGTTTGTGCCCGCCAGTTGATGAGTCCGAGGATGTTCATGCATGACACGTCTGATGGGCGTTGCTTGGCGAGGTTCCAAACACGGGCTTGCAGGTTGAGGAACTCGGGCTTGAAGTCGTCATTACCGTGCTCGCGGAAGTAATCAGTGAATAGGTTTTCAATGAAAGTCACGCGGTCCTTGTAGGACAGTTCGCGACTCGTTGGCATGGTCATTTGAGCTCACCTGCCAATGCGATGTAGCCGGCTACGTCCACGAGAGAGTCTTCGTGTCCGGGGGTGTTTGCTAGTCGGCTCATTTTCAACTGCACGAGCGCGTAGGCTACGTCTTCGGCGGTGAGTGGTTCGGATAGTTTCTTGCCGAGTTGCGCGTTCCAGAGTGCTGCGATGCGTCCGAAGTTTTCTTTGGGGTGTCCGTAAGCGTCTGCCCGGTCGCCGTTGATCAGACTCTCGGCGGTGGATAGGATACGGGCACGCTCATTCTCGGCTTCCACTTCGGTGTGAACCTCAGTGTCAGGGGCAGGGGTTGGTGCGTGGCAAAGGTCGACTGGTTGATACCATCCGGAATTACCATTGCTAAAATCGACGCGGTACGGAAAGGCCTTACCTTCTATGAGGCCAATTGTTCCGATAAGTTCGCCGTGAATAATTTTTACTCGGCTGCCCAATTCAAACGGTTTATCAAATTTCATTACCACTGGTACTTCTCCTAGTCCTAGAATTTCTGAGTTTTTGAACATGCGTGCCCCGGCTTTGAATGTGAAGTCGCCTTGCCGGTTTGGGATGCCACTGTCAGTAATTTTCACGGTGATTTCCGTGCCGTCATGGTCGTGGATGCGCACATAATCGCCGGTCTGGTATTGCTGACTCATTTCTTTCTCGCTTTCATGACGTTGCCTACCGCTTGATTCGCGGTGTGGTCGGCGTGGGTTAGCCGTATCGGTGTTCGGATTGCGTTTAGGTGCTTCACGAGATGGCATACGCAACGCTTGTTCCGGCACATAAAGTAAGGCGCTGCACCCGCGCAACATTTGTCGCACTCCGGCTTATCGAGGGTCACTGGTTAGCCTCGGCTTTTTTGCGTGCCCGGTATGCACGGTTTTCTTCATTGACCGCATCGGCGCATGGGTCGCAAACGGGCTCACCGTATTTCTTGTGCTGCCGATAACCAGTCATCGATCCGTGCTCACGATCAGCCACCACCGTGACTCGCCTACGCCTCGGCACTGGAGGTTCTAGGCTGACAACCGGCTTGCCACGGTTCATCCAGTCCTTGCACACTCGGCAGTCTTCGCCGTCTGCTATGTGCTCCTTGATGCCCCTATCGGTCGCGCAGTACATGTACCCGCTCATTTGTAAGTCCTTTTGGTTATGGTTTCGGGGCTGGCATCGTGTGGACGCCAGCCCCGAAAAGTGGGATGAAAAAAGCCAGCGCGTCATGCACTGGCTGGGAGAGTTACTTCTTCAAAACTCTCGGAATGACTCCCGGATTTCCGAAGATGCATCGTGCCGCGTATACGGCTAGGACGAGCTGCCAGTAAGTTAGCCCAAGCTCTGGGAACCATGCGGCGGCGAACCACCAGATAATGAGGGTTCGGAATGCTAGCAGGAAGAGCATCATGAACACTTTCCCGAACCATCCCGCACTATCTAGCGCTGGTGAGACGATCTCTGCTTTGATGTACGACTCTGACATTTGATTACCCTTTCTAGGCATAAAGAAAGCACCAGTTATAAGAAACTGATGCTTGGAGATAAGTTGGGGATAACTACTCGCCTAAGAGGTCGCGACGACGCTTCCCCGGCTTGTTCGTTGGGGTGATGATCGTCAGCACCCATAGCCCTAAGTAAAAGTGAGTTCTACGTTCGGACCATTCGCCCCAGTGGGACCATGAAGCTCCGAAAAGTATGTTGTCGATGCCTCGCTTGCCCCACTCGGTTCTTCCGGCGTTCCAATTGATTTCGACCTTCATGCGGGGATTATCTGCGGGATTCATAACTTCTCCTTAGAAGGCTGGTTTGTCGTTCGGCTCGCCCCAGCCACCTTGCGGGTTAGCGTTCGACTGCCACGGATCGTTACCCTGATTCGGCGCGTTCCAACCCTGCGACGGCTGCGGGTTCTGCTGTGGTGCGGACTGCTGTGGTGGCTGGGACTGAGTGCCACCTCCACCATTGCCACCGGAACGATTCGTGCGCGTCACCTTGGCAGAAGCGAACCGGAGAGAAGGGCCGATCTCGTCAACCTCCAACTCCATGACAGTTCGATCCTCACCCTCCTTGGTGGTGTACTTGCGCTGATGCAACCGACCCTGAGCAATAACCCGCATCCCCTTAGTCAGCGTCTCCGCAGCGTTCTCCGAAGTTTCGCGCCACACTGAACACCGGAGAAATAGCGCTTCCCCGTCTTTCCATTCGTTGCTCTGCCGGTCAAACGTGCGCGGGGTGGAAGCGATGGTGAAGTTTGCGACCGCTGATCCGCTTGGCGTGAACCTGAGCTCTGGATCTGCCGTCAAATTCCCGATTACCGTAATTACTGTTTCGCCTGCCATTTACTTGCTTTCCTTTCGGTGGTCGCCGTATATTGCGGCGATTGAGTCACTGAGAACCTTGGCTAGGTGCGCTGATTTCACTTCAATCTCCTCGGGCATACCGTTATTCGGGCCTCGCAACTCTGCCGTCTTCGTGTATTTCAAGCCCGGATCAAGCTCGATCTGAATGGTGATCTTGTCCGCCATGTTTATTTACCTTCTTCGTTTTCGTTTTCGCGTACTGCTGCGAGGATCTTTTGCGCGTCCTCAGCGCTGATTTTGTTCGGGTGATCCCACTGTTGGCCGATGACCTGACCGGCAGTGGCGAGCATTGCCTGTGGGTCGCCCGTATAACCGGCCTCGGTGAGCGCGTTACTGATCGCCTGCCACTGCGCACGCCACGGCTCAGTCACCGGCTCGGATAGCACGTCTACGTGGTGTGGGACTGTTTTCTTCTGCGAAACACGCTTAGGCACAGTGAAAGCCTTCTCAATATGCGAAAGGGCGATAATCTCCACACCACCCACAGCTTGACCCGCGTAAACAACCTCAGGATTATTGACCAGCTTCACTAGTCGACCAATCCAATCGTTAGTCTCCGTGCCCCATGCCTTAGCGATAATCCGGCGCATACCCAGCGACGGAATCCAAGGTCGACCATTCATCCCCACAAGGTCAATGATGACCGGTTTGGTGCCGTCTCCCTGGCGAACGTTTTCGATGGTGGCGACGATTGGTGCGCCACTCAAGTCCGCGGCATTCAGCCTGTCGGATTTTGCTAAGAGAGTCTTTGAAATATCCATTAGAACGTGAACTCCGTATCTGCGTAGTGGTCGATCCATACTGTTTCGGGTGCGCCTGCGATTGAGTGCAAGTACCAGCTGATGGCGTTTCCTGCGTGTGCCTCGAAAGCGCTAACTGCTTCGAGGATCACGCGGTGCCATTCGGGATCCGGGTAGACGCGTTTCACGAACAACGGCATGCCACCGCTGTAGCTCACGTAGTCGATCCATTTGCGCCCGGTGACCAGCAACCCCATTTGTAGTTGCGCGACGTTTCCGCTCGGGATTGTTCGAGTCAAGAATTGGCGTAGCTGAGTTTTCTGGTCGCGGGATTTGATTTCAATTAGGCCGTCATCGCCAACCAGTCCGTCGGGTGAATAACCTAATTTGAATCCGTGGTCATCGTTGACGATGAAGCCGACCTCAGTAACTGGCGCATGATTGTCTGCATACACGGCTCGTGCGTAAGGTTCGTCGTCCACGCCTCGCTGCATTGCCCGGTTCATCGGCATAAATTCCACGCGCCCGGTGATCCGCTCGGCTATGAGCGTGTTCATGAGCGTGTGTGCCATGTCGCCGTTGGACACTGTAAGGGTTTGAGTGTTCTTCGCACGAGCCAATTCGGACCGGGTTGGGTGCATCGTTTTGATGCGCTTCTGCTCCCCGGCCTTAGTCGCTTTGCCCCAGCATGGCGTATCGGCCTCGGCTTGGCACTCTGGGCACTCGTAAGCTACTGCTCCTAGCGTTTCCTTGGTGACCAGTGCGCCCACGGTAGACGCTGTAACAAGGCCGCAACGGGCTTGGAGCCACTCATCGGTGCCTTGCTCTAACTTGTCATAGATCGTTGTCGCCACAGTCGGCCTCCTCGGGCATAAGAAAAGCCGAATCGTCTGATTTGGCTTGGTCGGTGATCGGGGTGCAACAACCGCAGTTCTGGTCGCACGCTTGGCTATAGGGGTGCGTGCTCACAACCCGCATCCTTTGCTGGTGTCTTGGTGTGTGGCGAGTCGGTCTAACGCGAGCGCCATGAACGCGGCCTCGAACTGTTCACCGCACGCAACGCACTTGGTGGTTACAGTCGGCGCACCATGCATCGCCGCGTCGTGCTTCTCATTAGCGCCCATTGGGTTCGTCTCCTAGTAGTTGCTTGGCCTCGGTGTGCGGGCATTGCTCGCCGGGTTTCAGGTCGAGGTAGCCGTGTTCTTGGCATCCTCCGTGGTGGTCGAACCAACACGCGCCGGGGTCTGTCATGTCGCGCACAAGCTGACGCAACTGCGCCTCCCGTTCCCGCATGTGCTTTTCCAGCACCTCGGATAGGTGGGCGCGGTATTCGGCGTTAGGTCGCCACGTACTGTCACAAGCGCAAACCGTGTCATCAGGTGCATTCGCAAGCGGACGGTGGGCTGTCAGGATTTCTTGAATGGTCATGGCTTCACCTCCGGGCGGTACAGCACACGGGCGGGGAGGGTGATCTTTCCGGTCGTGTAAATGTGCTCCGCGTTGGCTATTGCCCACTCTGAGCCGACGATTGAGGACTTCTCCACCATTTGCAAGACGCATGGATCGCCGTCGAGAATCACCGAACCAGCCGGCAACTTGTCGAGTTCTTCCACGCTGTTCACTACCGGCTGGGCGACGGCGAGGTAAGCGGACACGGCGGCGCGAGCTACAGCTACGTGCATTTCCTCGGTAGGCAAATTGCCATAGACGGTGCCCATCGTCGCCTTAGCTGCCGTTTCGAGCGCGTCCGGGTTTAGCGGGGTGTTAGGCATTGTTTTCTCCTAGTCCGAGGCGGGCGCGAATGTCAGCCCAGACGGTTTCGTATTCGATCCCGCCACCGAACGTTTCGACGTACGCAATCAAGTTCGCTGTCCGTTGCTCGTAAGCGAGGGCGAGGGTGGCGTTTGCCCTCGTGCCTCCGGGGTTTCGCGGATCGTCCTGCGCAAATTCTTCATACGGGTTGCCGGGTAGGTTGCTCATTTGTTTTCCTCTCCCATCTCGATTGCTTCGGCGATCATTCTTAGGTCTTTTGCAATGTCAGCGTCATGTGGGTGCACGTCGCTTTGGGTGTCAATGTCGATTGCGAGGGTTCCCCAAACCCGGTCCACGCCGATAACAATGGTCGTGTTGCTGGCACGTAGGGTGGCTGCCACGACGCACGCACTCCCCGAGTCGTGGCGGTTTACGGTTACGCCAGCATGAGTTGCAGGTTGTGGTTTCATTTGTTTTCCTCTTTCGTAGTAGTGCGCGCCATGCGGTCGGCGTAGGCGATAGCTTCGGCCCACGTGTCGAATTCTTCTGCCGGGTGAGCCCCATGCCAGACGTGGGAATAATGCTTACCCGCAGTGACCTCGTACCGGCCACTGCACGTCCTAACATCAATCCGCTCCGTCCGATCCACCCCGTCTGACCATGTGCCGTCGATAAGGCGATAAGGGCCAGTGCGTTCGTGGTCGTATTCGCAGGTCTGGCAGTCCTCCGGGCAGTCCGTGTGGTCGATGTGCACGCAGCGTACGCACGCGCTGCACGGCGGGCTTGCGTGGCACCGGCAGTCATGACACTCAGCCACGTTCCTCACCTGCCATCCCTGCGTCGGCCAGCTTGCGAGTTTCGCAGGGGTATGCGGTGTGGCAGTTAGCGCAGATCGTGTACTTGATCCAGTTGCGTGGTTCGGCATAGTCAACGTCGTAAGATTCGGGGCGCTCGCCACGCTTCGGCTTGTGCAGTTCTTGTATCTGCTCCAACGCGGTGCGCATGACCGGGATTATGGGTTTCATGACTGCTCACCGTCCAGTGCTTGTTTGATCATCTTGAGGTGGGTTGGGGTCAACTGGTTGACAATCGCCTCGGCCTGTTCGAGGCGGGTGATTAGGGCGAGGACGGTTGGCGGGTCGAACGTGGCGATGTGGATTGCGTCTGCCCAGTGCGGGATCTTCTCGTCATCCGCGAATTTGGTTGATGACTTCAAGGAACGCCACGCAACCTTATTGGCGATTGCAATATGGGATTCCCCGACAGATGGATTCCAGTGCACCCACTCGCCCGGTGTTGCTTCTTCTGCGATCTTGCGCAGGTTGGTTAGGTTTTTCACGCCGCGCTCCTTTCAATTAGTGCCCAGATCATGAATGCTACGAAACACAGTCCGGCGAGGATGAAGTCAAACTTTAGGTAGTCCATGCGCCGACCAAGCCGATCAGTGTTGAGCCGAACAAGAGGGTTACGAGGGCGATTGCTTCGATCCAGTAACCGGTGGGGAGGTTGTCAGCGTCAGAATGGCAAGTCATTGATTCCCGCCTTGATAGCAACAACCTCAGACTGTGTGCGGATCAGATCAGCTTTCGACTGCAACCGGTCAGCACGCACATTCATCGCCTGAATCTTCCGACGCGCATTAGCCTCAGCAACGGGCACGAACTCGCTGACTTCGGCCTCCATGATGGTCACCGTCGCGCCCCAACGCTCGGCACGCTTAGCACGCTCACGAGCTGCCGAACGAGACTTGAACATGCCACCCATGTTCGGCCAAACAAACTTGTAATCATCCTCGATAAGGTCAACAGCCCACTGAGTTCCACTGTTTGCGCGATCATCCAAGAAGAACGCCCAACCACTCGGCTTCCAGTCTGGATTCTGGATCAAGGTTTCCGCGTAATCCCACGTCGAGTAACCCCACTCTTCTGGCGAATCATCAATAGCACTAAGCTCCGGGAAATGCTTCCAAAAGTTGACTTTCGCTTCGGATGGAATGTCAGTGATAACAGCTTTGTAGAGACGCATTAGGAGGCCTTCTTGTCGTTGTAACGGGTTTCGAGGAACGGGATAGCCTTGTGCAACGAGCCATACTCATCAACAAACTTGGCCACGTGACGCTGAATCGCCTCAGCGCCAGGAATCGTAATCTTCAACGTGTGCATCAGCTCGCCACCGAACCGCGGCACATCAGCGTTTTGCACCCGGTCAAAATACGGCTTCTTATGCGAGAACTCTGAATACCGGTTGCGGTACTCTTTCTTCTGCTTCGAATCAGACCAGCGACTACGAGACTCGGAATAGATCCACTCGGTGAAGATCAAGCATTCGCGTAGGTCCTGCTCGCCTACTTTGAGGACGCTTGCCACAGATCGGAAGCTGAGCTTGTCATCGTCTGAGCAGTACGTGTCCCAGAAGTTCACCTTTGGCGCGTCGGCCTCAATCTTGGAACTCAGTGCCAGCTTCTCGCTTTCCGACTCAAGCACCATGCGTGCAAGGTCGGATCGGGTCAGCTCGGCGGGGCGAGGCGCGCTACTGAGTTGCTGAGCCATCTTGAAGAAAGCCTCGACAAGGTTCGCCTTGAACTCTGCAACCTGATCGGTATTGCGCATGAAGGTCATGAGCAAAGTTGACTGAGGCTCATTCAGTAGGGCGACGCGAACCTGCGAGTTGTTATAACCAGCTCGCGTTTCAAACGCGACCTGTCCGAAGCGCTCCAGCTTCGCCGTGTGCGTCGAGATGCTTTCGAGAACATTCTTATGTTGAACGCCAGCACCCTCGGCGATCTGCTCGGAACTTACAACAAGCCCGAATCCGTTGTGCTCGATGGTTGGTACAATAGGATTATTCATTTTGTTTCTCCTTGAAACGACGAAACCCGCTAGTGACTGCTAGCGGGTTTTACTTTTGGGGTTGGGTTCTTCTAGTCATCGTCTACCCCGTAAAGTTCGGCGTAGGCTTGCTGGGCTGGGGTTGGAAGTGCTTGGAGATAGGCTGATACGGCGATGCGAACAACAGCAGTGTGCATTTCCTCGTCCGGCAGGTCGCTGTAGACAGTAGACATGACAGCTTGGGATGCCAAAAGAAGCGCATCGGGGTTTAGTGCGGGTTGGTTAGGCATTGGGGATCTCCTCATATTTCCAGAGCACAGCGTCGGGGTGCTCATTGATCAGCTCGACAGGGGCGTTGGGCGTTGGCGTGATGGGGTATTTATCGAAGTCGTAATATGAGTCTTCAAGCCCAGAACCATTCACCCATTCACTCAGCCAGCAGTCATGACCGGTGGTTAGCTTGTGTTCCCCGCTATGGTCTCGGCAGCCGGCGGTGTCCCATTCTTCGGGTTCGCAGTTTGGACGTTTCCGGCAGTCTGCGTCAGGAGCTTCATGACATTCGATACTCAATCCGCTCACGCTGATCTTGTGCCCGCTCATTCCCCTGCTTCCTTGCTTAGTTCGCGTGCTTTGAGGGCAATCTCAACGAAAGCATTCTTATTCGAAGGGCATGTGCGGTAAACGCGTTCTAGCTCCGCCGCGTGTTCTTCCAACTCGGCCTGCTCCTTAGCTTTAGCGGTGATGCGTTCCTGCACATCGACGACTTCCTGAAGCTTGTGCATGGCATTGAACGCGAGGACTTCGGGCACGCTCATGTCATCGGACGTGTCGCCATACCCCGCCACTTCTAGCACCGCCAGAGCAATAGCGGGTGCGTCGAACGAATGGAGCGTAAGGCCGCTTCGTCCGGCATCCTTGTACTCGATGCCTAAAGTAAAGTGTTTGCCTAATTCCTTCACTTGCAATTGTCTGGTTTTATCAACGCTATTGAATGTGTTCATTTGCTTTCTCCTTGTTCGACTAGATCAATAAGCGCCACAACCACATTCGCGCTAACGACCTGCGCATAAGCGTTATAGCTTTCGACATATTCTCTGGCGGTGCAATTATCAGAGCTTGCAACAGCGAGGAACTTCTCAGCTGACTCTTTGATTGCGACCAAATCTAAGGGCTCTATTGTTTGCGTCATTACCTTTTCCTTCCTCTGGATATTTCTTCTTGTACTCATCCCTCAATGCCACATCGCGGTCTCGCCAATACCTGTAATCAGTAGCAAACGAACCAAGCCCTACACCCTTGGTAACTTTGTCCGCGACGATCACAGCAAGAAACATGTACTTAGTGGCAGCTTCTTCAATCTGAGCAACAAGTAACTTCCGATTAGCCTCAGTAACCCGATCAGCCAGATTCACGCTGCCATCAACCTTCTCTCTACTGACTTGTGGTGGCCACACTCGTTAGGGTTCATCACGTGAGCAACCGCCGTTTCGCCGGTAATGTCGCTGTATTCCTTGTCGTAAGCGTTCTTGATGAATTCGGCAGCTTCAACGGCCTTGTCTTTACGGTCATTGAAGGCGCGCTCAAGACGGCGTGCAGTCTTCTTCATCTCTGAGAACGTCGCTGTTACACCGTTGATGGCGTTATAGCGGGCAAGTTCAGTGAGGAAGTCGGGTGATGGGTTGTTTTTGGGCATGACAGATAGTCCTTTACTTTCCGCAAGAAACACGGAAGGGAGGGTGAAGGGGTAATGCGGGGGTGGTGTGATGCCTAGATTTAGGCGAAAGGGTCGATCATGCCGGTCTCTTCATTCACAACCGGCTTGGAGTTTTCTTGCTTGATGTAGGCGATGATCGCCTTGATATTGCTTTTGTCTAACATGATCTTGTTGCGACTGAGGCGGGTGCAGTGATTTGTTGAGATCCGGCAGTAGCGGCGAAGCTCGGTTGGTGTCATCCCAAGTTCCGGGGCCACATCCTCTGGTGACCGCCAATGGGGGAGTAGGTCTTCACTCATGCCGACACTGCCAGTTCTTCGTCTCGACTGATCTCTGCCCGTCGCACCAGCTCGGTGAGGCTTACGCCGAGCCACTGTGCGGCTTGGAACGCTTCTTCCCATCCGAAGGTGCGTTCGCCATTTAGTCGGTAGCTCGTGGCACGCTGTGAGATATGGATGATATTGGATAGTTCGGTCTGTGTTTTTCGCTGACGACCCATCTCTGCTCGGATTTCCGAAGCGAGTAAGTCGTGCATGTTCTTAGTTGCCATGCATTCAATCTAGAAGTTTTCTTTTAGGAAAGCAACCCGTAACTTGCGTTCTGTCGTAATTGTTCTAAACTAAAACCATGACGACTAGTAAGAAGCTCTCAGATATCGAACTNGCAATCGCCTCCGTAGTACGCGGAGAACTTGCCAAGCGTCGCCTGAGTGCCAATGCCTTCGCTTCAAAGCTCGGCCTCTCGCAACCAGCATTGAGCGCCAAGCTTCGCGGAGGTACCAAATTCTCCATTGGGGAACTGGAAGCTTTTGCTAGCGAACTAGGACTGTCGCTGAGCTGGGTCATTATGTCCGCAGAAAAGCAGTTGCAGCGTGATCCGTCCGCAGTGTACGGACTTGCAGCAGACCAGCGCACCGACGCAACCGACCGCCGCCAGGAGGGCGAGCAGGAAAACCCGTAAGGAGGAGTGTGGAGAAACTGCTGAAAGCTGCCGAGGATGCTGGCATCAGAGTTCTTTACGGAAGTCTCGACGGGCGCAACGGTGTCTACTACGACGATCTGAGGTTGATAATCCTTGAGCAATCATTGACCCCAGAGATGGAACGTTTCACCCTCGCCCACGAGCTAGGTCACGCGCATCACGGTCACCGGGAAAGTACGCCGGCGAACGAGATGAAAGCTGATGAGTTTGCCGCTAAGTCGTTAGTACATGAGGACGAGTACCAGAGGGCGGAAAGCATCAGCGAGAGCCCTCGTTTCATAGCTCAAGAGTTAGGTTTGCCAGTTAGGGCTATAGAGGCATACTGGAGGCTGAAAGACGTGTTACCAATGGCAACAAGGGTCGGAGCGGGTTAGAAGTAGATCGCGCAAGATCCGCGAGATTTAGGCATTTTTAGACGTAGGTGATGTGCTGAAATGGGTTGAATGGGAAATTCAATTCTCCCCATCTCCACGTATTTGAACCCTCGAGATCCTTATGATCTCGGGGGTTCTGTCGTTAACCTATGTGCGGTATACGACCTATTGCCCAGTGAGTGATCTTCAGTTTCTGATAAAGATTCGCTAGGTCCTTCGTGGCGTTAGCGAATGGCAGACACTTGGGACATGGGGATTCTGCTTGAATTAGTCGTCTGCTCAATCCTTTGGGACTTGGGGCTTACCTGAAGTGAGTACGTGAGCGTGATCCGGTTGCCTCTGCCCGAACGGACTTCAGATGTTGAACGCAGGGGAGCGCTACCGAGGTTGCAGAGACAGCGGTTCGTTGGTAATTCCGGTTCTTAGCTGGGTTCTCATTGGCGCGTGGTGCGTACCTCGGGCCGAAGTGTCAAGGCCGGGCATGGACGGCCTAGGGCAGATCTTGGCGCGTAGATAGATGATGGCCACACTAGGTAACACGGTGCCTTGCGCGCGAGTCATGTCGCGAGGTCGCTGTTTACCACATAGACTGGAATTGAACGGCTAAGCAGACGGCCAGATTGCTGAAACGGAGTGAGATCAGAAACGATGGGTAAAAACGGTTCCCAGCGGGTATCACCGGCTATTTCGGCTATCTATGCTGTGATCGCATTCCTCCTCGAAGTTGGTCTGATTTTCGCGGCAGCGTTGGCCGCCATCGCCTTCGTGCCATGGCCAACTATCCCGTCGATCCTCGTGGTGGTAGTGCCGCTACTAATTATTTGGGCACTCTTCTTCTCACCTAAAGCCAAGTTCCGTCTGCGTCTTCGTATTAGGTTGACGCTACTGCACCTGATCTACCTCGTCGGTGCCTACGTGTTGTGGCTGAGCGTTGATCACTCATTTACCGATCAGTCCCAGATCTGGGCGATCGCGATGCTTGCTCTGACGGGTATAAGCGCCATCCTGGTTCTAGCCACGGGCGGATACGTGGTGCCACACGACCGAGAAAAGAGAACTCCGCAGTCGCCAGGCCAGTCTAAGGATGCGACACGCAATGCACCTCGCGGACGCCGCGCGGCACGCTAAAAAACTTAAAGTAAAAATTATGGGTACGGCCAATTGGTCGTACCCATAATTTTCCCACGTTGGACTATCTAGTCATCAGCCAACCCAGTGCACCAGCGCCGCCGGCAATCACGAAGGTGGAGCATAGATACACGATTGCGCGGGCCTTGTTGACCTCATAAATCAGGCGGAACCCGACAAATAGGGTACTGGCGGTAGTCAGTGAGCCACAGACCCCAGAGGCCAGCAGCCAGAGCCGATCGGCTGCAGGTATGGNGTGCACAAAGTTTTCGTGCGTGAGATCCAACTGGTGGCTGCGTGNGTAACCGAGCACCACGCCTAACGCAAAGCTACCGAGAATGTTCGCAAGCAGGATTCCGCGCGGCCAGCCAGCGAACAGGCCCTGCGCCAAATCGTGTGTTGCAGGAAGCGAACGGTCCAAGAGGTAACGAAATATCGCGCCGAGAGCTCCAGCGACTAACAGCAGCCCGATCACGACAGCTCCTGCGGGCGAGCTAGGTGTCGGTCCAGCAACGTGTGCGTCAAGAAGACGGCAGCTAGACAGAGCACCACGCTGAGTAAGAGGTAGCCGATGTATCCGGCAGCGCTCAAACTAGTAAATAACAGCAGTACCGTCGAAAGGGTGGTGAAGGAACCACAAAAACCGGTGCCTGCGAAAAGCTGCAGCAGCGGTGCCAGCGGCCTGTGCGCAGCATAGGCGCTCAACGCAGCCAAAGCGACGCAACCAAGGACGTTGACGATCAAGGTTGAGGCGGCCCAGACGTTGGCCGGGGTGAGCATGTCAATGGCTACTCGGGCCAGCGCGCCCAAGGCTCCGCCGAGTGCCACCGCCAGGAATTTAGCGAGCTGAGCTCGATCGATCATGGAGCGCAGACCCAGACCAGCGAGGCTTCGATGTAGTTCAGCTGGTGTGGAAGCTCGATCATTGCCCCGGGCACGATTCCTAACTTCTTGGCGCGACGCAGAAACTCTGGGTCTTCGTCGCTCACGCGACACACGATCGCCTGCGCGCCGTGGAACCGATCGAGGCGCTGCGCATCGCGGGTAGCTAGCACCCCCGCGGCCGAGGGGATCGAGTCGCCATGCGGATCGACCTCGGGGTGTCCCAGCCGGGCGTGTAAGGCATCGATGAATCTGTCGGTGACGGTGTGTTCAAGCGCCTCAGCCTCATCGTGCACCTCGTCCCAGACATATCCGAGTTCATCGCGCAGGAAGGTTTCTAAAATCCGGTGTCGGCGCACCATGCGCAGCGCCTCGCGTCGCCCGATGTCGCTCAACGAGATGGCGCCACGCGGAACATGATCGACCAGACCTTTAACCGCAAGCTTTTGCACCATCGAGGTGGCCGAGGCGGGGGAGAGCCCCAGCTGATCGGCTAACGCTCCGGTGCCCACTGGCTCATCTTCCCATTCGGTGAGCAGGTAGAGCGCCTTGAGGTAGTCTTCCTCGCTGGTGGTCAGCTTGTGCGGGTGCAGGCCGGGCATGGTTAACCGCGGTTCAGGTAGGGCAGGATCAGCGGGTGTAGCGCGCCATTGCTGGCCAGCGCATTACCGCCGTGGCAGCCTTCGACGCCCGCGATCGAGGTGAAAGTTCCGCCGGCTTCACGAACCAGTGGGACCAGCGCAGCCATGTCGTAGAGTTCTAGTTCCGGTTCGAAGGCCGCGTCTACCGCGCCCTCGGCGAGCAGTGCGTAGGAGAAGAAATCTCCGTAGCCGCGGGTGCGCCAGGCCTGATCGAGCAGTTCGAGCAGATCATCGAGCTTGCCCAGCGCCTTCCAGCCGTTGAGTGAAGCGTAGGACAGCGAAGCATCAGCCAGTTCGGTGACCTGTGAAACGTGCAGTCTGCGTGGGGCATCGAGCCCTGGTTCGCTGACATACGCGCCTAACGACGTGGCGGCGTGCCAGCGCCGGGACAGCGCCGGTGCCGAGACCACACCCACTACCGGTTCATCGTCGATGACCAGCGCGATCAGTGTCGCCCAGACCGGTACGTGGCGCACAAAGTTTTTTGTTCCGTCGATCGGGTCGATCACCCAGCGCCGCGATCCACTGCCGTGCACCCCAAATTCTTCGCCAAGCACCGAGTCCTCCGGGCGATGTTCGGCGAGCATCGCTAGGATCAGCTCTTCTGCCCCGCGGTCAGCATCGGTGACCGGGGTCATGTCGGGTTTGGTATCCACGCGCAGATCGTTGGCTCCGTAGCGGGCCAGGGTCAGTTCATCGACCCGCTGCGCCATCATCAGGGCGAAGTCGAGGTCCTGTTGCAAGGTGTATTCGGCCATGGGGTAGTGGCGCTAGAGTGCGCCCAGCTCCTTTTCGTGCGAGAGGTCTTCGGTGGTGATCAGTCGGCGGTACGAGGCGAGCCTGGAGGCTGCGGCCGGTGGAGTGTCAGGGTCTTGCACCCAGGCTTCCAGCGCGCAGCCAGCGGCGTTGGCCTGATGGTTGCAACCGCGTGGGCAGCCGGTCGCGATCTGCGCCAGCTCGCCGAAGGCGCCCAGAATATTATCCGGGTCAACCAGCCCGAGCCCGAAGGAACGGATACCCGGGGTGTCGATCAGCCAGCCGCCGGGTGCTTCGCCCAGGCGCAAGGCCAGCGCGCTGGAGGAGGTGTGCCGGCCGCGGCCGGTTACCGAGTTCACCTGTCCGGTGGCTCTGGTGGAGCCGGTGAGCGCATTAACCAGCGTGGATTTACCCACCCCGGAGTGCCCGATGACTACCGAAACACAACCGGCCAAGAGTTCTTCGAGCTCATCTAATGCGCCGACGGCTAGGCGCGCGCTGGAGCCGTCGGCACCGCGCGCATCCACGCCGGTGGCTTCCGAGTCGGTGGTCCGCGAGATCACCACTTCCAGCGGCAACCCCTCATAGTGTTTCAAAAATTCGGCCGGGTCTTTCACATCGGCCTTGGTCACGCACAGTACCGGGGAAATGCCCGCATCGTAGGCGGCCACCAGCGCACGATCCACAAAGCCGGTGCGTGGTTCGGGGTTCGCGGCGGCGACCACGATCACCAATTTGTCCACGTTGGCCACCACCACCCGCTCGGTCGCGTCGGTGTCGTCGGCGCTGCGCCGCAGCAGTGTGCTGCGTTCCTGAATGCGCACTAGTCGCGCCAGCGTGTCGGGCTTGCCGCTGGTGTCACCCACCAGCGCTACCAGATCCCCGGGCACGATCGCCTGGCGGCGCAGTTCGCGGGCACGGGCGGCGATGACGATGCGCTCTTGGGCGGTATCCTCATCCAAAATGGCGGTGTAGCGTCCGCGGTCCACGGTAATAATGCGCCCGATCACTGCCTTGTCGTAGGCGGGACGGTCCTTGGTGCGCGGACGGGTGCCCTTCTTGTTCGGGCGTACCCGCACCGATGATTCGTCGTAGTCGCTATAACGCATTAGCCTGCCTGGCTTGGAGTGCTTGAGGTGCTTGAAATGTTGGCGGTTCCGGCCATCTGCTCCCACAGTGCGGGAAAATCGGGCATGGTTTTAGCGGTAGTCGCAATATTCTCCACCCGAACCCCGTCGATGGCGAGGCCCAATAGCGCTCCCGCGGTCGCCATCCGGTGATCTTCATAGCTGTGCAGATCCGCGGCGCGCAGCGGCCCGGGATTAATCTGCAGCCCGTCCGCGGTGGCGTGTACGCTGGCCCCCACCTTGCTCAATTCGGTTTCCAGCGCGGCCAGCCGGTCGGTCTCGTGTCCGCGCAGGTGTCCGATGCCGCGCAGCGTGCTCGGCGAATCGGCCAGCACACACAGGGCCGCAAGCGTCGGGGCCAGCTCGGAGGCATCGGAGTAGTCGATCCCGCGGAGGGTGCCGGTGCCCGTGACGGTGAGCACCCCCTCCTCGTCCAAGGAGACGTTCGCGCCCATGGCACTAAGGATTTGTACCCATTTCCCGCCGACCTGGGTGGTCTGCGCGGGCCAGAACGGCACCCGCACGGTACCCTGCGAGGCGAGCGCCGCAGCCAAAAACGGTCCGGCGTTGGACAAATCCGGTTCGACGGTGACGGTGAAACCGGCCAGCCGGCCCGGTGCGATCTTCCAGCCGCGGCCGTCGGCGTCCGCAGCCACCTGCACACCGAGTCCGCGCAGCGTCTGCACGGTCATCACAATGTGGTCGGGGCTCGCGATATGCCCGGGCGCCGCACGCAGATGCAAACCGCCCGGCAGCGCATGGCCGATGAGCAGCATCGCGGAAATGAACTGCGAGCTGGCCGACGCGTCGATGCTCACGGTATCTGGCACGCTCACCGAGCTGGCATCAAGCGTAAAGGGCATCAGCCCGGGCTGATCGGCAAAGCTAAATTCCACGCCGAGCTCAGCCAGGGCATCAAGCACCGGGGCCATCGGACGAGCCCGAGCGGCTGCATCACCGTCAAAGTGCACGCGTGCCCCGGTGGCCGCGGCCAGCGCCGGCACAAAACGCATCACGGTTCCGGCTAGCCCGCAGTCGATGTGCAGGGCTGCTGCGCCAGCGGCGCGCAGCGCGCCTGGCTCGGCGGGGTGCAGCACCACGGTGGTTGACCCATCGTCCTGGGTCTGCCGGGTGATCTGCGCGCCAAAGGCTTCCAGGGCAGCCAGCATCAGCTCGGTGTCGCGGCTGATCAGCGTGTTGTGGATCGTGGAGGGCGTCTGTGCCAGCGCGGCCAGCAGCAGATACCGGTTGGTCAGCGATTTTGAGGCCGGCACGTGCACCGTCGCATCCAGCTTGCCGGAGGCAAAAGGTGCCTCCCACCAGTTCAGTTCGCATCCATGAGCGCTCACAGAGATAATCGCACTTCCCGTCTAAATCGGCCGTTGAACTCTTTGCCTAATTCTAGCCGAGAGCGCGCCGGGAATAACCGTCAGGGGTCGGCGGTTGAAATAAGTGTGACGACGATGGAACAGACACAGACACAGGCACCCTGCAAGGCCCGGCCCGGTGTGAGCCGCGCCCTGTCCACTAGCCGGGTCAAGCGCGTAGACTCATCGGTGATGACTGATAACACCGTGGACACGGACTTGCCCGATGTGAGCAAGGAGACCGAGGACGAACGTCGTGCGCGTTTTGAGCACGACGCACTCGGTTATGTCGACCAGCTGTACTCGGCGGCGTTGCGCATGGCGCGTAACCCGGCCGACGCCGAAGATCTGGTGCAGGAGGCCTTCACGAAGGCCTACTCGGCATTCCACCAGTACAAGCCCGGGACTAACCTGAAGGCTTGGCTGTACCGAATTCTGACCAACACCTACATCAACCTTTATCGCAAGCGCCAGCGCGAACCGCTGCGCACCTCGACGGACACCATCGAGGACTGGCAGATGGCCGCGGCCATGGAGCATAGCCCCACCGGGTTGCGCTCCGCGGAAGTTGAGGCGCTCGATCACCTGCCCGATTCCGATGTGAAGGCTGCCTTGCAGTCCATCGGCGAGGATTTCAGGCTCGCGGTGTACTTCGTGGACGTCGAGGGATTCAGCTACAAGGAAGCCGCCGAAATTTTAGGGGTGCCGATCGGAACCGTGATGTCACGGTTGCACCGCGGACGTAAGTCGTTGCGCGAACTACTGGCCGATTACGCCGCAGACCGTGGCATCAGAGCCCCCGGGGCAGGCGCCAAGGCCACAGCGAAGAAAGCGGAGAAGTAGCGATGGACTGTAATTCATTGGGGGACTGCGCCGATGACCGCATGGTACGCATTTATGAGTACCTCGACGGCGCGCTGACGCTGGGCGACCTGAAAGACGTTAAAGCACACCTGGATCATTGCCCGGAATGCACCGAGCAGTACGATCTGGAGTGCATCATTCGTTCGGTGGTGCGCCGCAGCTGCCAGGAGGCTGCCCCGCAGCAGCTGAAAATGAATATTATTACGCGCATCTCGCAGATCCGCATCGAATCCGGGCACTAAGCCCGGCGCGGATAACGACCCAAAAAGAAAACCCCGTATCCTTCGAAGTTACTTCGAATGGTACGGGGTTCTTTGTGCTCAAATCGCTTAGCTGTTTGGGCGCTTGCCGTGGTTGGCACCGCCACGCTTACGATCTTTACGCTTACGTGAACGCTTCGACATGGTGACTCCTTTGCGGGATCAATAATTGCCTTCCCGAATGCTCGGGCCGGCTAATAGTCTTTCATACCTTGGCACCATTGCCTAACCGGTGCGCCGGTGGTGAGTCGGCGATTGCCCGGCTTCAGCTGGCGTCTGGTTCGGGCAGATCCAACCATGAATACCAGCCACGGTGCAGTACCAGCCAGGCCATCAAACCATAACCGGCCTGACCCGGCACGCCGCCGGATGCGGTCAGGTCACTGCGCCACTGCGAGTGGGCGCGCAGCGGAGTGAAGGTGTCGATGTAATGGTGGTTGCGACGCAGCGCCACATCAGAGTAGACCCGGTTCAACTCCGCTACGCGTTCATTGCGTGCGTCATCTAACCCCGGAGCCGGACCCACCAGCAATGCTTTAATGCTCATCTGCGAGGCCGAATCGAGGATGTTGGCCAAGTTCAAGCGGCTGCGCGCTGTGGTCAGCCCCAAATCCACGTCCCGATCGGACAGCGCAATAACCAGACGGTTTTCGACCTGATCGCCAAAGCGCCGGGAGGCTTCGCCCATCCAGCGTTCGGCCAGAGCTTCGGAACCTTCTGCCGGCGCGGCGAGCACAAAGGACTGCAACCGCAGAGCGGGGTCTTGGGTTCGAGCCATCACTCGGCCGAACCAGCCCAGTGCGCGCGGGTCGCCGTGTCCTGCAAGTAACTCATCGCCGATGGCGGTGATGCGGATGGTGCGAAATTCCAACTTGGCGACCTTTCGTTGGTAAAACTAAATCTTTGTCAACCTTAGCAGTGTCCAGTTGCCAGATCGGGGAGGCAGGATCGGGTTAAAGACCGCAGCCGGCGAACCCGAGACCGTAATGACGGGATCGGGTTCGCCGGCTGCAGTTACACAGAGTCGAGCGTGTCGCTTAGCGTGCGAACGCGGCCTTGAGCAGCACCGCAGCTTCAGCTTCGTGACGCTTCGCGTTACCCGCGGAGGTCGCAGCCGAGGCCGGGCGCGAAACGAGGCTGACCTTCGTATCGAGCTCAGGAGCCACGTACAGGCCGAAGAACGGCCATGGGCCCTGGTTCGCAGGTTCGTCCTGAACCCACGAAACGCTGGCGTTCGGGTACTTCGCCAGCTCGTCGGCGATCTGCTTCACAGGTGCCGGGTAGAGCTGCTCAACGCGAACGATCGCAACCTTCTCATCCTGCGCCTTGCTGCGCGCAGCGATCAGGTCGTAATACAACCGGCCGGAAACCAGCAGCACCTTTTCGACGGCATCCTTGTTGCTGATCGTCGAATCGGCGATGACCTCCTGGAAACCACCGGTGGTGAAGTCCTCTACCGCCGTTGCCGCGGCCTTCAAACGAAGCAGCTGCTTCGGGGTGAAGACGATCAGCGGCTTGCGCGGACGGGCATAAGCCTGGCGGCGCAGCAGGTGGAAGTGGTTTGCACCGTTGGAAGGCTGGGCCACAACCATGTTGTTCTCCGCGCACATCTGCAAGAAGCGTTCGATGCGTGCCGAGGAGTGGTCTGGACCCTGGCCCTCGTAGCCGTGCGGCAAGAGCATGACCAGCGAGGAGGACTGGGACCACTTCTGCTCGGCCGAGGAGATGAACTCGTCGATCACGGTCTGCGCGCCGTTGACGAAGTCACCGAACTGCGCTTCCCACAGGACCAGTGCATCCGGGCGCTCCACCGAGTAACCGTATTCGAAGCCCAGGGCAGCGTATTCCGAAAGCAGCGAGTCGTAGATCCACAGCGGGGCCTGGTCATCGGACAGGTGGTGCAGCGGGTACCACTCGTTGTCGTTCTCGCGGTCGTGGAAGACCGAGTGACGCTGTACGAAGGTACCGCGGCGCGAATCCTGGCCTGCCAGACGGACCGGCACACCTTCCATGGACAGCGAGCCCAGGGCAGCCAGCTCGGCGAAGCCCCAGTCAATGCCGCCTTCGCGGGACATCTTCTCGCGGCGCTCCAGCAAGGCCTTGAGCTTGGTGTGCATGGTGAAGTCCTCCGGAACGGCCAGGTGGGCCGCGCCGATCTTCGCCAGCGTGGACTCGGTGATCGCCGAGCCACGTGCACCGTCGACGGTGTTCTCGTCGGCGGCCTGCGCGAAAGGCTTCTCCAGGTCGTTGATGGTCGAGCCCGGGGTGATGATCGGGATCGGCGAGGTCTGCGCGGCGTGAGTTTCGGAGAAGATCCGTTCCAGGTTCCCCTTGTACTCTGCCAGCACGTTCTCGGCTTCCTCCGCGGTGATATCCCCGCGGCCAACCAGGGCCTCGGTGTACAGCTTGCGGGTGGAGCGCTTCGCCTCGATCAGGTTGTACATGATCGGCTGGGTCATCGACGGATCGTCGCCCTCATTGTGACCGCGGCGGCGGTAGCAGATGAGGTCGATGACGACGTCCTTGCCGAACTTCTGGCGGTACTCGAAGGCCAGCTGGCCCACGTGTACGACGGCCTCCGGGTCATCCCCGTTGACGTGGAAGATCGGTGCCTGCACGGTGCGTGCCACATCGGTGGCGTACACCGAGGAGCGTGAGGAACTTGGAGCGGTGGTGAAGCCGATCTGGTTGTTCACGATCACGTGCACGGTGCCGCCGGTCTTGTAGCCTGGCAGCTGGCTCATCGCCAGCACCTCGGAAACTACACCCTGGCCGGCGAATGCTGCGTCGCCGTGCACCAGAATTGGCAGCACATTGTTCTTCGAATCCATGCGGTCCAGCTTCGCGCGGGTGATGCCCTCGAGCACCGGATCCACGGCTTCCAGGTGCGATGGGTTCGCGGCCAGGTAGACCTTGGTCTGGTTGCCGGCATCCGAGGTGTAGGAACCCTCGGTGCCCAAGTGGTACTTCACGTCGCCCGAACCCTGGACCGAGCCCGGAGTTGCGGTGCCCTCAAATTCGCGGAAGACCTGTGCGTAGGTCTTGCCGGCAATGTTGGTCAGCACGTTCAAGCGGCCGCGGTGCGCCATGCCGATGGCAACCTCGTCCAGCTGCTCGTCGGCAGCGTCGGAAATGATCGCGTCCAACAGCGGGATCAGCGATTCGCCACCCTCAAGGGAGAAGCGCTTCTGGCCGACGAACTTGGTCTGCAGGAAGGTTTCAAACGCTTCGGCGGCGTTCAGCTTCGACAGGATGCGCAGCTGCTCATCGCGGGATGGCTTCGCGTACCCGGATTCCAGCTTCGACTGGAACCATTCGCGCTCCACCGGGTTCTGCAGGTGCATGTACTCGGTACCGGTGGTACGGCAGTACGCGTCACGCAGGATTCCCAGGATGTCGCGGAGCAGTGCACGGTTTTTGCCGCCCAGCCCGCCGGCAACCCATTCGCGATCCAGATCCCACAGGGTCAGCCCATAGGTCTGGATGTCGAGGTCCGGGTGCTTGCGCTGCACGTATTCCAGCGGGTTGGTGTCCGCCATCAGGTGGCCACGCACGCGGTAGGAGTTGATCAGGTGCTGGATGCGCGCGACCTTGTTGACTACCAGGTCGACGTCGACCTGGTTGTCGATGGCCCAGCGTACCGGCTCGTAAGGGATCCGCAGCTGCTCGAAGATTTCGTCGTAGAAACCCTGCTCGCCAAGCAAGAGGGATTCGATGAGCTTCAAGAATTCGCCGGAACCTGCGCCCTGGATCACGCGGTGATCGTAGGTGGAAGTCAGCGTGATGTGCTTGCCGATGCCCAAATTGGCGACGGTCTTCTCCGAGGAACCACGGTATTCTGCCGGGTATTCCAGTGCGCCAACGCCCACGATGGCGGCCTGGCCCTTGGAGAGGCGAGGCACCGAGTGCACGGTGCCGATGCCGCCTGGGTTGGTCAGCGATACGGTGGTGCCCGAGTAATCGTCGGCGGTCAGCTTGTTATTGCGAGCGCGTTTGATCAGGTCTTCGTAGGTGGTCCAGAACTCGTTAAAGCTCAGGGTCTCCGCGGCCTTGATATTCGGCACCGCAAGCATCCGCGAGCCGTCAGGCTTGGGAATGTCGATCGCGATACCGAAGTTCACGTGCGCCGGCTGGATCGCGGTGGGCTTCTTATCGATTACGTCGTAGGTGACGTTCATCGAAGGGATCTGGCTCAGCGCACGGATCACGGCGAAGCCGATCAAGTGGGTGAAGGAGATCTTGCCGCCGCGGGCACGCTTGAGGTGGTTGTTGATGACGATTCGGTTGTCGATCATCACCTTCGCCGGCACGGCGCGCACGGTGGTCGCGGTAGGCACGGTGAGCGAGGCATCCATATTGGTGGCGATGGCCTTCATTGGCCCGCGCAATGGGGTGCGTTTTTCCTCGCCGTACAGCTCGGTCGACGGGGCAGGCTTCGGCGCCTGTGCCGGGATCGGAGCGGTTTTCGGAGCGGCATCCTTCGCCGGAGCCGATTCGGCCTTGGCTGGCGCCGGTGCAGCTGGCGCCGAGTCGGTGGTGCGAGCCGCGGCCGCGGCGCGAGGTGCGCCCTGGCCATTGCTCGACGCTGCCGGTGCTGCCGGGGCAGCCTTGGGTGCTGGCGCCGGCGGTGCGCTTGGCTCCGCCTTTGCCGCCGGTGCCGCAGGGGCAGCCGATTCATTGTTTTCGGTGGTGAGGGACTCGAAAATATCCCACCATTTTTTATCGACCGAGTTCTTATCGACGAGATACTGCTGGTACAGCTCGTCTACTAGCCACTCGTTTCCACCAAACTCTTCAGTAAGTCGGTGGTGTGCTTGCTCTGGCACGTGCAACGCCTCTTCCCTGATTTCTACGTTGTTCTAGCTTGAGCCGGTGGTAGCCCGAGGACGTGAAAATGGCCACCGATACTCACAAGATTTCTAGACCTGCGCTCCAGTCTAGTGACATCTTGCAAGGTTTTGCCACGAGTCGTCGGGAATATCACGAAAGTGTCGCTAAACACTGACCATTTACCCCGGGGTAACTACCGCATATCGCGCCGGGCAGAATATTGTGCGCGATCGGCGATCTTTCGTTAGACTAAATCGCACTATGGAATCTCATTCTCCAAGCCGGTCCGTCGCCCGCGGGCGCAGCACCGGCCATCACACCGAACGCCTGGCAGATTCTGCCTCCCGATTGGAGCCTTCTAGTTGCCGCTTAGAGCAAACTAGAGGCCTTCTGACCCCCCGATTCCAGGGGCGTGGCTAACGCCCATGGAATGGATCTTCATACTTTTCGGTGTACTGCTCATTCTTGGCACCGGTTTCTTTGTAGCGGTCGAATTTTCGCTCGTCGCCCTCGATAAAAGCACGGTCCAGCAGGCCATCGACCGCGGCGAAGCGGGCGCCAAACCGCTGCTGCAGTGCCTGACCTCGCTGTCCACGCAACTTTCAAGCTGTCAGCTGGGCATCACGCTGACCACGCTGCTCACCGGTTATGTACTTGAACCGGCGATGAGCCAGCTGCTCGCCCCGGTACTTGAAAACTTCGGCATTGGCGGCGCCAGCGCCACCGCGGTCGCCGTGGTGATCTCCCTGGTGGTGGCCACCTTGCTCTCGATGCTGATCGGCGAGTTGGTACCCAAGAACCTGGCGATCGCTAAGGCTATGGCGGTAGGTAAGGTACTGGCCCGCCCGCAGCTGGTGTTCACCGCCATCTTCAAGCCCGCGATCGTGGTGCTCAACGGTTTTTCGAACATGATCCTGCGCAGGTTCTTCGGCCTCGAAGCGAAGGAAGAAATTTCCGCCGCCCGCAGTGCCCAGGAACTTGCCTCGCTCGTTCGCCGTTCCGCGGAACTTGGGACCCTTGACATCCAGACCGCGCGATTTATGGAATCAACCATTGAATTTTCCGAACGCACCGCGGCCGATGTGATGACTCCGCGCACCTCGATGGCCACCATCGAATCCGAGGCGGATCTCTCCGAACTCATCGCGATGAGCGCGGATACCGGGTTCTCCCGGTTCCCGGTCACCGAAGGCTCCAGCGACGACATCCAGGGCATCTGCCACGTCAAAGCCGTCGTTTCGGTGCCACGCGAACGCCGTGCGGCACTGCAGGTCGGCGAATTTGCACGCGACGCCCTCTACGTTCCGGAGACCATTCACCTCGATGTGCTGCTCGAACAACTTCGCGCCGCGGAATTCCAGGTGGCGATCGTGATGGACGAATACGGTGGCACCGCCGGACTGGTGACCTTGGAAGACCTGGTCGAAGAGATCGTCGGAGAAGTATCCGATGAGCATGACGAGGACGAGGAAGAGGCGGTCACTCAGCCCGACGGCCAATGGCTGTTCCCCGGAATGAACCGTCCGGACCACATCAACGAGCACTTTGACAAGGATGTGATTCCCGACGACTCGGCCTACGACACCATCGGCGGCTTTATGCTCTCGCAGCTTGGACGCCTGGCCGAATTGAACGACACCGTGCACACCGAGGCCGGCACCTTCACGGTGACCGAACTCGATGGCCGCCGGATCGCGCAGGTACGTTTTGAACCTGCCCCGGCCGATGCGGAGGACACCCATGAGTGACCTGATGGGAATCGCCTGGCTCTTCATCCTGCTGGCGGTCAACGCGTTCTTCGTGGCCGGCGAATTTGCCGTCATGTCGGCGCGCCGCTCGCAGATTGAACCGCTGGCCGACGAGGGAAATAAACGCGCGAAGATCGCGCTGTTCGCCATGGAGCACGTTTCGATTATGCTCGCGGTCTGCCAGCTGGGCATCACCGTCTGCTCGTTGCTGATCCTGAACATCTCCGAACCTGCGCTGCACCACCTGCTCGGCGTGCCGATGATGGCATTGGGGATGCCGGTTGAGGTGGCGGACACCGCCGCCTTCCTGATCGCGCTGGTGCTGGTGACCTTCTTGCACGTGACCTTCGGCGAAATGGTGCCGAAGAATATTTCGGTGTCCGTCGCCGACAAGGCGGTGATGGTGCTGGCGATGCCGCTGGTGGGCGTCTCCAAGGTGCTCAAGCCGATCATCGCGATGCTCAACGGTGCGGCCAACCTGTTCTTGAAACTCTTTGGTGTGGAACCACAGGACGAGGTGACTAGTTCTTATACCGCCGCCGAGGTGCGTTCGATTATCGATACCTCCTCGCAGGAGGGCACGCTGGAAAACAAGCACGCGCTGCGGCTGACCAAGGCGCTGGAATTTTCCACCGTCTCGGCAGCCTCCTGCATGGTGGAAGTTGACAAGCTTTTCACCCTGGAGTGGGGTCAGACCACCGCGCGCGAATTTGAAAAGAAGGTCGGCAAGACCGGGTATTCGCGCATGCTGATCACCCGCGAGGATGTGCCGGTGGGCTACTGGCATGTCAAAGACGTGATGCTGATCGACGATGCACACTCCACCGCGCCGCTGCGCGATCTGCCGCTGCACCCACTGGGTGTGGTGAAGCAGGATACCGAAATCGAGGAAGCGCTGGAGAGCATGCGCCAGGAGGGAAATCACCTCTCGGCAGTGGTCAACGAGGCCGGCGCCACCATCGGCGTACTGTTCCTGGAGGACATTATCGAGGTGCTGGTGGGCGAGATCAGCGATTCGACGCAGAAGCGTCACGCCCCCCCAAGCTCGCGGCAGGGCAACTAGCCTCACAAGCAAAAGCGTATTGCGAACCAGTCGCAACTGGTAGAGTTAACTGCGGCATCGTACCCACGATGCCGCAGTTACTTTTTGCGTGAAAGCCGGTTTATGAGCACTTCCCCGATCCTCAGCTTCGACGCAGCAACCCTGGCCTTCGGCCGGCGGGTGCTGTGGCAGGAATTGAACCTGCAGGTGAAACCCGGGGAATTTCTGGCGGTGCTCGGGCCCAACGGTTCGGGAAAAACCAGTTTTATCAACACCATGCTGGGCACCACCGCGCTCAGTGCCGGGAACGTATCCATCGCCGGAGCCCCGGTTCGCCGCGGCTCGAACCTGGTGGGCTTGATCCCGCAGCAACGCCCCTTTGGTGACAACGTTCCCTTACGCGCGCGCGATCTGGTGGCGCTCGGAGTAGACGGCAACCGGCCCGGGATCCGCATTGCCCGCAAGGCGGTGCACGCCAAGGTTGATGAGCTCTTGGAATTGGTCGGCGCCAGCGCCTATGCGGACCGCCCGGTCGGCGATCTTTCGGGCGGCGAACAGCAGCGTTTACGCGCTGCGCAAGCACTGGCCGGAGACCCGCGCGTGCTGCTTTGTGATGAACCATTGCTCTCCCTGGACCTGCACCATCAGCAGGCGATCAGCCAGGTCATTCACCGCCAGGCCGCCGAACACGGCGCCGCGGTCATCTTCGTCACCCACGAGATCAACCCGATCCTGCCCTATGTGGACCGCGTGCTCTATCTGGCCGAGGGCAGGTTCCATCTCGGCAGCGTGGATGAGGTGATGCAGTCCTCGGTGCTGAGCAATCTTTATGGTGCTCCGGTTCAGGTGCTGCGCGTGAACGGGCGGATCGTGGTGGTCAGCGGCGACGGGCAGCGCCAGCTGCCGCCCGACGGGCATGAACACGCCGGGGACCACGCATTTGAGACCGGAAAGTAGCCGACGATGGACTTCGCAGATTTTATCGACCGCACGCTGAACTTCGACGACTACGGGCTGCTGCTGCCGCTGGTCTCCAACTCGCTGATCGCAGGCGCCGCCCTGGGCATCGTCGGCGGGCTGATCGGCATCTTCATCATGATGCGAGATATGGCCTTCGCGGTCCACGGGATCGCGGAACTTTCCTTCGCCGGGGCGGCCTTTGCGCTGCTCATCGGGGTCGACGTGGTGACCGGATCGGTGGCCGGCTCGCTGATTGCCGCACTGGTACTCGGAGTCCTAGGGACCCGGGCGAAGGATCGGAACTCGATCACCGGGGTGCTGATGCCCTTCGGCCTGGGCCTGGGCATCTTGTTCCTCTCGCTTTATGAAGGGCGCAGCGCAAATAAGTTTGGCCTGCTCACCGGGCAGATTGTCGCGGTCGACGACGTGCAGCTAGGAGGCATGCTGGCGCTGTGCGCGGTGGTGGTGCTGGCGCTGATTCTGCTCTGGCGTCCGCTGACCTTCGCCTCGGTGGATCCGGTCCTGGCCAACGCCCGAGGCGTACGCACCGGTGGACTATCGATCATCTTCATGGTGATTCTGGCGTTGGCGGTGGCCGTCGCGATTCAGGTAGTTGGTGCGCTGCTGGTGCTGGCGCTGCTGATCACCCCGGCCGCCGCGGCCTTGCGGGTTAGTTCCAACCCGGCGCTCACGGTGATTTTAGCGATCGTGTTTGCCGAGATTTCGGTGCTCGGCGGTATCCTGCTGGCGCTGGCCGGTTCGCTGCCGATCAGCCCATACGTGACCACCATTTCCTTCGTGATCTACCTGGTCTGCCGCGGCGTGGAAGCGCTGCGCAGTCCGCGCAAACACCAGGTTTAACCGCCGGCAGATCTGCCGGCGGACCCGCGGTCCAGCGCAGCTCAGCTGGCTTTGCGCCGGCAGTCCTCGCAGAGCCCGTAAATTTCTACGGTGTGCTCCGGATCGGTGAACCCATTTTCCGCGGCCACCCGCGCCGCCCAGCGTTCCACGGCCGGGGCGAGCACCTCCACGGTCTTCGAGCACACCCGGCAGACCAGGTGGTGGTGGTGCACCTCGGTCTCACAGCGCCGGAAACGGGCCTCGCCGTCACCGCTGCGCAAGACATCGACCAGGCCATCGTCGGCCATTGACTGCAGCAGCCGGTACACCGTGGCCAGCGAGACCTGCTTCGCCGAATCCACCAGCCAGCGGTGCAGCTCCTGGGCGGTGGCAAAATCGTCGACCTCGCCCAACGCCTCGGATACCGCGAGCCTCTGTTTGGTCACGCGGGTTTCTGGCTGCGCCATCTCGCTGCACCGTTCCTTCCTGAAAACTTTTTGGTCCGGGCCCACTAAGGCGCCCTTAGAACCTCAATTTTAGCCAACTTCGCCGCAAGAAACGTGTCTGTGACTGGCCGAGGGCGCGCCGTCGGCCTAGGCTGAAGCTATGCGCATCACATTACGCGGGCATTCCGCCATCCACGTGGCCACCATCGATGGTTCCTTGCTGCTCGATCCCGGCGTCTGGTCAGAACTTGACGGGGCCTTCAGCGGGATCAGCGCGGTGCTGCTCACCCATGAACACGCGGACCACGCAGATCAGCCACGGATTGCGGCCGCGGTGATCGAAAATTCGATGCTGCGCGTGTATGCGCCCGACGCGTTGGCCCGCGCCCTGCGTGAGGCGCTGCCCGGGCCCCACCAGGCACAAATTACGACGGTGCAGGCCGGGGACGACTTTGTGGTCGGCGGCATCCGCGTGCGCGCCTTCGGTGGCACCCACGCCACCATCCATAGTTCGATCGAGCTGGTGGCGAACCTCGGCTACCTGCTCGGCGAGAGCGAGCTCTTCCACCCCGGGGACAGCTATCAGGTGCCCATCGGGATTCGCCCGCAGGTGCTGGCGCTGCCGCTGATGGCCCCGTGGGCAAAGATCGCGGAGACCATGGATTTTGCTGCCGCGGTGGGCGCGCCGGTATGGGTGCCGATCCATGATGGGCTGCTCAACGATCGTGGCCGCAAGCTCTTTGACACCCAGCTCTCGTCCCGAGCCCAAGATTCCGGCGCGACGCTGCACCGGCTGGAGCCGGGCACCAGCTACGAACTTGCACAGATCGGAACGGGCGCATGAAACCACTGATTCCGGCCTCCGAGCTGGCTGCACGACTAGCCGAGCCCACGCTGGTGCTGCTCGATGTGCGCTGGGCGCTGGGCCGCACCGACGGCAAGGCGCACTACGCCGCGGAACATATCCCCGGCGCGGTATTCGTCGACCTGGACACAGAACTAACGGGCGCCGTCACCCCGCATTCTGGCCGTCACCCGCTGCCGGCGCCCGCAGATTTTGAGGCCAGCGCGCGCAGTTGGGGGATCGCCCAGGATTGCTCCGTGGTCATCTACGATGATTCCGGTGCGCTGGCCGCCGCCCGCGCCTGGTGGCTGCTGCGCCACGCGGGTTTTGACCAGGTGGCGGTGCTCGACGGCGGCCTGGACGCGTATAAGGAGCTGGGCGGACAGCTGGCAAGCGGCCAGGAGCATAACCCGCCCGGGGACGTGCAGCTGAGCTGGGGCGCCATGCCGGTGCTCGGATTCGAACAGCTACAAGGTTATGCCGGCACGCTGATCGATTCGCGCGCCACCGCCCGCTACCTGGGAATCGAGGAACCTATCGACCCGGTGGCCGGGCATATTCCCGGGGCACGTAACCGGCCCACCACAGACAACCTCGACGCCCAAGCCAGATTCCTGCCGCCATCCGCCCTGGCCCGCGCCTTTCAGACTCTGCAGCAGGGAGCAAAAACGGCGGGGGATGACGCTGGGTTAGCCGCCTATTGCGGGTCCGGGGTGACCGCCTGCCACCAGGTGCTCGCCGGCGCGCAGGCCGGATTGGAGATCGCGCTCTACCCGGGCAGCTGGTCACAATACTGTTCCTACCCGCAGGCGCCGGTCACCACCAGCGATGAACAACACCGCCACTAACCGAAAGGCCCTTTATGAGCACGCTCTTCAGCAAAATTATCAACGGAGAGATCCCGGGACGCTTTATCTGGTCCGACGAGACCTGCGTCGCGTTCCTCTCCATCGGACCGCTGCGCGATGGCCACACCCTGGTGGTGCCGCGCGCGGAGATCGACGAATTTACCGACGCGGACGACGCATTGCTCACGCACCTGAACCTGGTGGCGGCGAAGATCGGCCGCGCGCAGAAACGAGCGTTTAATGCGGCCCGTGCCGGGCTGATGATCGCCGGTTTTGAGGTCCCGCACCTGCACGTGCACGTCTGGCCGACTAATTCGCTAGCCGACTTTGACCTGTCCAACGCGGCCGTCAATCCGGATCCGGCACGCATGGACCAGAACGCGGCCGCACTGCGTGAGGCGTTGCGCGAAGACGGTTACGCGCAGTTCGTCCCGGCAGGCTAGGCTCCCGCGGGATGCTGGCTACAGCGCCGCCAGCGAATCCTTAATCGCCTTGCGGATGCGCTTCTCGCTGACCGAATACGCGGTACCCAGCTCTTGGGCGAACAGCGAGATGCGCATTTCTTCGAGCATCCACTTCACCTCGCGCAGCCCCGCCGGAGTGCGAGCTCCCTCGGGGACTTCAGCCAGCGCGGCGTCGTAGTCATCCTCCAATTTCTGGATCACCATCAAGCCGTGCCCGTCCCTGGTCACCGCCCCGGAGGTGAGCTTGGCCAGACGGGATTCGATGCCCTGTAAATACCGCGGCAAGCGCATCAGATGCCCGGCCCCGGTCGCGGCGATGAACCCCGGGTAAATGAGCTGTTCCAGCTGCGAGCGAATGTCGCTGACCGCGGCAAACATCGCCAATGACTTAGTGGTCTTCAGCGCGGTGTGCACCCGGGTTGCGGAGCCGAACACCTTGGAAATGACCGCGGTGATCGCAAAAATTGTGTCGATTTGCTCGGCGCGTACCGCTTCAAACAACTTCTCAAAACCGGCACGATCCATCGGCAGCACCTCGGGGACCAGCTTGTCCACCGCCGCCATGGTGCAATCGGCGATCAGTTCATCGATCGAACCATGCGGGTTCTGGCTGAAGGCCAGCCGCTCGGCATTATTCAGATGCCCGCTGACAAACTTCGAGGCGGCCGGCAGGCGCAGCATCAGCAAGCGGATAATTCCGGTCCGATGCGCGCTGCCGCGTTCGGCGGCGCTGCGGTAAACGCCCAGGCTCACATCCTTGCCGGTATCCACCAACCCCGGATAAGCGGTAATTTCCTGGCCCATCACGGTGGTGGTGACCTTTGCGGGCAGTACGTCCGCCTGCGTGTGCAGCGTCGGCCAGGCGGTCAGCCCATGCTGATCCCACTGGCCGGAAGAACCGGAAGATCCGGAAGATCCGGAAGCTGCCGGGGCCTGCGGCCCCTTCGCGTTGTTGGTGCCCTGAACCGGCTTCGCACCCTGAGCATTTTTGCTCTTCGCGCCAGCTTTACCGGCAGCACCGGTTTTGCCAGCCGCCGGGGGTGCCGGTGCAGCGGAACCAGGGGAGTTGACCCCACTGGCCAACGCCGCCCGGTTCGCCGCCGCCAGCTTGTACTGCAACGCGGCCAAGTCATCGCCGCGGCCAAGCACCGTACCGGCAGAGTCAACCACCTCAAAGCCGAAGCGCAGGTGCGCCGGAAGCGTCGAAAAATCAAACACCTCCGGGTCCACCACAATGCCGCCCAAACGGCGCAGCACCAGTGCCAAGGATTGGGCCAAATCATCGCTGGCCGGGTCAAAATCGGTGTCAAGCATGGCAAGCGCACGGCCGGCCACGTCGGGAGCCGGAACAAAGTTCTTGCGAATCGCCTTGGGCATCGAACGAATCAACGCGGTGATCAGTTCGTGGCGCAGCCCCGGAATCAGCCAGCTGAATCGCGCCGGATCCAACTGGTTTAAGAACACCACCGGAACCTGCAGGGAGACGCCGTCACCCTCGGGCCCGGTAGCCGCCGGGTTGTACTCATAATTCAGCGGCAGCGCGATGGAACCGTGGGACCAGGTGCGTGGGAACGCGGTCTCATCAAGCTGATCCGCGTCGGAGGCGAGTACCGCCGCCGGATCAAAGTCCAGGAGCCCAGGATCGGCGGCCGAGGCGCGCTTAAACCAACGATCAAAGTGCCGCTCGGAGACCACATTTTCGCCCAGCCGCGAGTCGTAGAAGTCGAAGAGGTCCTCATCGGAAATGCGCAGGTCATGACGGCGCATCCGGGTTTCGAGCTCTTCAACTTCGGCCAGCACCGCGCGGTTGCGGGCGAAGAACTTGTGGTGGGTGCGCCAATCGCCCTCCACCAGGGCATGGCGGATAAACAGTTCGCGGGCCAGCGGCTGATCCACCCGCCAGTAATGCATGCGGCGCTTGGCCACGATCGGCAGGCCGAAGAGCGTGACCTTCTCGTAGCCCATCACCGAGCCCATTTTTTTGGACCAGTGCGGCTCCGAATAGCTGTGCTTGAGCAGATTCGGGGCGAGCTCCTCCACCCATGCCGGGTCGATCGCCGCCGCGGTGCGCGCCCACAGCCGCGAGGTTTCCACCAGTTCGGCGGCCATCACCCAGGTCGGCGACTTCTTAAACAATGCGGACCCGGGAAAAATCGCGAAGCGCCCGCCACGCGCCCCCTGGTAATCACGTTTGCGTTCATCATAGAGCCCGATGTGCCCCAGCAACCCAGCCAGCAGCGACTTGTGGACCTGGTCCTCGTTCGCCGCCGGGTCGATCGGTGCGGCGGCCACGGTAATCTGCAGCGACTTGGACAGCTGGCGAAGCTGGGTGAACAGATCCTGCCATTCGCGCACCCGCAGGTAGTTAATGTATTCGGACTTGCACAGCCGGCGAAACGCCGAGGAGGACAGCTCTGTTTGCTGCTCCTGGAGATACGCCCAGAGGTTCAGCAGCCCGATGAAGTCCGACTTTTCGTCGGCGAAGCGCTTATGCAGCAGCGCTGCTTTTTCGCGCTGCCCGGTGTCTTCGCTGGGCCGTTCGCGCGGATCCTGGATGCTCAGCGCCGCGGCCAGCACCATCAGTTCCTTAGCCACGCCACGGTTCGCGGATTCCAAAATCATCCGGCCCAGCCGGACATCGAGCGGAAGCAGCGCAAGTTTGCGTCCGATATCGGTCACCACCGCGCGCTTGTCTTCACTCAGCGCTCCGAGTTCGCGCAGCAGATTTACCCCGTCGGAGATCGCCCGCGCGTCCGGCGGCTGCACAAAACCGAAGTGCGAGACCTCGGCGGCGGTGGCCACCACACCCATCGAAATCATTTGCAGGATGACACTTGCCAGCGAGGTGCGCAGAATCTCCGGGTCGGTGAATTCCGGGCGCGAATCGTAGTCCGCCTCGGAGTACAGCCTGATCGCGATGCCCTCCGAGACACGCCCGCAACGCCCCGAACGCTGATTGGCGCTGGCCTGGGAGACGCGTTCGATCGGCAGGCGCTGCACCTTAGTGCGGTGGCTGTAGCGCGAGATGCGCGCGGTGCCGGTGTCGATCACATACTTAATGCCGGGCACCGTCAGCGAGGTTTCGGCCACGTTCGTCGCCAGAATAATGCGCGGTGCGGCCCCCGGGTGGAAGACCGCATGCTGTTCGGCCAGCGAAAGCCGGGCGAACAACGGCAGCACCTCGTAGCGCGGCAACCGTTTGTTCGCCGCCACCAGCGCACGCAGCGCGTCGGCGGCATCGCGGATTTCACGCTCCCCGGAGAAGAAGATCAGGATATCTCCGGGCGCCTCGCTTGCCAGCTCACGCACCGCGTCGGTGACCGCGTCCAGCGGATCCCGGTCATCTTCAAGCGAATCAGCGTCCTCGTCGGATAAATCCTCGGTGGATGCTTCCAGCGGGCGGTAGCGGATTTCGACGGGGAAGGTACGCCCGGAAACCTCGATGATCGGCGCCGGGTCAACCTCACCGGAGGGTAAGCGGGTGCCAAAGTGCGTAGCAAATCGTTCCGGGTCGATGGTCGCGGAGGTGATGATGAGTTTAAAGTCCGGCCGCTTGGGCAGAATCTCTTTCAGGTAGCCGAGCAGAAAGTCGATGTTCAGGCTGCGTTCGTGCGCCTCGTCGATGATGATCGCGGAATATTTTTTGAGCAGCTTGTCGCGCTGAATTTCGGCCAGCAGGATGCCGTCGGTCATCACCTTCAGCTGCGTCCGGCGGGAGACTTCGCCGGTGAAACGTACGTGGAAGCCCACCTCGTCGCCGATCTTGGTGCCTAGTTCCTCGGCGATGCGCTCGGCCACGGTGCGTGCGGCGAGCCGGCGCGGTTGGGTGTGCCCGATCATGCCCCGCTGTGCCAGCCCGAGTTCCAGCAGCATTTTGGGCAGCTGCGTGGTTTTACCGGACCCGGTCTCACCGGCGATGATCACCACCTGGTTCGCGCGGATCGTCTCGATGATGTCCTCGCGACGCGCGGATACCGGAAGGGTTTCGGGATAAGAAATGCTGATGGCCATGATGAGCCCATTCTATGGCCCGGGGCTGCGCATCGCCGACTTCGGGCGATGATCCGCGTGCGAGAGAGGCACTCGCGGGATAAAGCGTTGATTTGTGTCACATCTTAGGCACTGTCAATTTTTCATTCCGTCCACTGTCTGGCCGTCAGCTTCGGGAATGAAGATACGGATTTGTCTCCGGATCGGCGCTAATCGTGCAGTTGTGCGCGTTAGCGGCCGGTTGTGGGGTTAAACGTCTTTACTCACCTCGGGTTTGAAGCCTAGGTGAGGTCGTTCACATGTAAGATCGTGGGTAATCACCTGCACGTGGTTCGGGTAGTTCCCGCTCCGGTTCGTCGTCGCTGACGGGTTGGGAACCGAATCGGCCGGGCATGGGGACATCACTCGCATATGGGAACTTGTTGAAAGGAACACCATGAAGAGCTTCACCGCTTTGAAACTTGTTGCACTTGCCGCCTCCGGCGCGCTGGCACTGACCGCTTGCGGCAGCAGCACCGGGGATGAAACCTCATCCAACGGCGGCGCCGCTGCGGAAGGTCCGGTCAAGATCGGCACCATCCAGTACGTTTCGCACCCCTCGCTGGATGCTGTCACCAAGGGCTTCAAAAAGGGTATGGAAGAAGCTGGGTACACCGGGGACAAGATTTCCTACGACGACAACAACGCCCAGGGTGACCAGGCCACCAACGCCTCGATCGTAGGCAAGCTCGCCTCAGATTCAGACATCGATCTGGTCCTCGCGATCGCCACCCCATCGGCCCAGGCTGCGGCTCAGTCAATCACCAGCATTCCGGTACTTTTCTCCGCCGTCACCGATCCGGTGGATGCGAAGCTGGTAGCGTCCAACGAGGCGCCGGGCGCCAATGTCACCGGCACCTCGGACAAGAACCCGGTCAAGGAGCAGCTCGAACTGCTCAAGCAGATCTCCCCAGACGCCAAGAAGGTCGGCATCGTGTACTCCTCGGGCGAAGCGAACTCCGCCGTCCAGGTCCAGTGGGCCAAGGATGCAGCCGCAGAGCTGGGCCTGAGCATCGAAGAGTCGGCAATCTCCGCTCCCTCGGAAGTGCAGCAGGCCGCCAACTCGCTCGACGTTGACGCATTTTATGTACCCACCGACAACGCCGTAGTTTCCGCGCTCGAAGGCCTGCTGCAGACCGCGCAGAACAAGAAGATCCCGGTCATCGCCGCCGATGGTGATTCGGTCAAGCGTGGCGCTACCGCCACCTTCGGCATCAACTACGAGAAGCTCGGCGTGCAGACCGCGAAGATGGCTGACAAGATCCTCAAGGGTGAAGCCAAACCTGCCACCATGCCGGTTGAGACGTTAACCGAGGTTGACCTGTACCTCAACGACACCGCAGCGAAGAAGATCGGACTTGAATTCCCAGCGGAGCTCAAGGACAAGGCGATCGAAACCTACTAAGGGTTTAGCACTACCCACCACCAAAGGAGGCGAGGCGCGAGATTTTAACGCCTCGCCTTCGTCGTGACCTATGAACTTTCTTACCACTCAAGGATCCCACACATGATCACAGCGGTTGAACTCGGGCTGATTTACGCGTTGATGGCGCTCGGGGTATATCTGACGTTCCGCATTCTCGACTTCCCGGACCTTACCGTCGACGGCAGCTTCACCACCGGTGCCGCGGTCGCCGCGGTAGGCATCGTGAACGGAATGAATCCGTGGCTGGCCACCGCGCTGGCCTTCCTCGCCGGCATGGTCGCCGGGGCGATCACCGGTCTGCTGCACACCAAGGGCAAGATCGACGGCCTGCTCGCCGGTATTCTGACGATGATCGCGCTGTATTCGATCAACCTGCGCATTATGGGCAAGGCCAATACGCCGCTGCTGGGCGAGGACACGCTGATCAGCCCGCTGCGCGCGGCCGGAATTCTCGGCTCTGCCACCTCGGTGCTGATCCTCTTCGCCGTCGCGCTGCTCTTTGTGGCCGCGATCGTCTGGTTCCTGCACACCGAGATGGGCATGGCGATGCGCGCTACCGGCGATAACCACGAGATGATCCGCTCCTTCGGGGTCTCCACCGACAACCAGAAGATCCTCGGTTTGGCACTGTCTAACGGTTTTGTGGCGCTGTCCGGCGCGGTGATCGCCCAGTACCAGGGCTTCGCCGATGTGGGCATGGGCATCGGTGTGATCCTCATTGGCCTGGCCTCGGTGATCGTCGGACAGGCAATCTTCACCCAGCGCTACATTTGGCTAGCCGCGGTGGCCGTTGTCTTCGGCGCGGTCATCTACCGTCTGGTCATCCAGTTTGCGCTGGTCGCCGGCCTGGAGGTCAACGACATGAAGCTGATTTCCGCGGTGCTGGTGGTCGTTGCGCTGCTGCTTCCCAAGTGGAAGGGCTTCCAGAAAATTATGAAAAACTTCAAACGCAAGGACTCGGACGCCGAACCGATCTCCGAAGAGGTGCGCAGCAATGCTTGAAATTAAGAACCTGTCACGGACCTTCTTCCCCGGAACGGTCAACGAGCGCAAGGCGCTGCGCGATATCAACCTCTCGTTGGGCTCCGGCGAATTTGTCACCGTCATCGGCTCCAACGGCGCCGGAAAATCCACGGTGCTGAACATGGTCGCCGGCAAACTGTACCCGGACACCGGATCGGTGACCGTCGACGGTAAAAACGTCACCCGAATGGCCGATTACCGCCGCGCAAAGTACATCGGCCGGGTCTTCCAGGATCCGATGGCCGGCACCGCGCCGACGATGAGCATCGAAGAGAATATGGCGCTGGCCCACGCCCGCGGCCGATTCCGCGGGCTGAGCATGGGGGTGAGCGCCAAGCGCCGCGAGCTGTTTGTCGAAGAGCTCAAATCCTTGGAGCTCGGCCTGGAAAACCGGCTGAAAACCAAGGTGGGCCTGCTCTCCGGCGGTCAGCGCCAGGCGCTGAGCCTGCTGATGGCTACCTTCTCGAAACCGAAAATCCTGCTGCTCGACGAGCACACCGCGGCGCTTGATCCGCAGCGTGCGGCGCTGGTGTCCCGGTTGACCAATGAGATCGTGCAACGCCACCGGCTCACCACGCTGATGGTCACCCACAATATGGAGCAGGCGCTCGCGCTGGGCACCCGGTTGATAATGATGCACGATGGGCAGATCATTCTGGATCTGGATCAGGAGGCGAAGTCCGAGATGACCGTTAAGGGTCTGCTGGGGGAGTTCGAGAAGATCAAGGGCGCGCAGCTCGATGACCGCACGATGCTTCAGTAGTTCCGCGGGGGCAGCTTAGACTGTGCCATGCTGCTAGCCGCCGGTGTTCCCTTCGTTTTGACGGGGTCCACCGGCGGCTTGCTGCGTTAACCAGCGGAGCTTTGGCCTGCGGGCAGCGCACCGTACTACTGTTGAAGCCGAATGCCGAATGCCGAATGCCGAATGCTGAATGCCGACGACGGAACCGCTGGACCGCGATGCGTAAGGCAGGCCAAGCAGTCGAGCAGATCAAGCAGATGAGCAGATCAAGCAGGGGAGCGGCGAGGACAGATGGCACGCACACAGATTCCGGTCATCGGGTTAACCGGGTATTTAGGCGCAGGGAAAACCACGCTGCTCAACCATTTGCTGCGCACTCCGGGCGCGCGGATCGGCGTGGTGGTCAACGACTTCGGGGTGATCAACGTCGACGCGGGGCTGATCACCGGGCAGGTGGATGCCGCCGAGTCGATCGCCGGCGGCTGCGTATGCTGTCTGGATGACTCCGGGGGACTGGACCAGGCGCTGGCCACGCTCGCGGCCCCTCGGCTGCGCCTGGATGCGATCATTATCGAGGCCAGCGGGGTGGCCGAACCCTTGGCTCTGAGCCGGCTGATCCGTTTCAGCCAGGCAAAAAATGTACGCCCCGGCGGGCTGATCGAGGTAGTGGACGCGGCGAACTACTTTGACACGGTGGACACCCTTGAGCAACCGCCTGCGCGTTTTGAAGCCGCCTCGCTGGTGGTGCTGAACAAGATCGACCTGCTTGAGGGCAGCGAAGAAGACCGCGAAGCTGCGCTGGCGCGCATTGCGCAGCGGATCGCGCTGCGTAACCGGCAGGTGCCGCTGGTGCGGGCGCAGCGTGGGGCGATCGACCCGGATCTGGTCTTTGATGTGGCCTTGGCGCAAGAACCCCGAAGATCAGCTGCCGCTGGGCGCACTGCTGCGTGCCGACCATGGATCGCATACTCACCAGCATGCGGCGGCGGTCACCGTGGCCGCGCCGGAGCCGATTTCCCCGAGCGCGCTGATAGATCTGCTCGAACGCCCGCCATTCGGGGTGTACCGGCTGAAGGGAATGGTGGCGGTAGTTACCGCGCGCGGCGCAAAGTGGTGGGCAGTGAATCTCACCGGCCGGCAGATCCATGTGGCCAGCTATCGCGGAAGCGGCCAACCGGGGCTGGTGGCTATCGGTGTGCGGATCGACGAACCGGCGGTGCGTGCGGCGCTGGAAACGGCGGTGCAACCGCACCAGGCGGCAGATGCGGCGGGACTGCGCAGGCTGCAACGCCACGCGCGGCTCAGCGCCTAACGCAGCCGGGCAGCCGGGCGGGAGGGCAGGAGGGCAGCCGGGCGCAGGGCGGTGAGATCGTGCGCCGGAAAGAGGTAAAGAAAAAGGTTCCGCAGTGACTGCGGAACCTTTTTGCTGGTGCCCCTGAAAGGAATCGAACCTTCGGCCTTCTGCTCCGGAGGCAGACGCTCTATCCACTGAGCTACAGAGGCGTGTTGCTGAGCAACAGGAAAAATACTATCAGGTGACCGCGGCATCTGCGCAATCCATCTGGGCCGCACGCGGAGATCAAATGCCTAGAGCATCACAAGCGGTTATGTCATGAATGCCTAAGATGTGCACGAAAAACCGCTATTCTTGTACGGTGACTCCTGAAGAACTCTCCGCTGCCATATCCGCATGCCTTTCGCAGGCCGTAGCCGCCGGCGAAATCGCCGTCGAAGTACCGAAGACCGTCCGCGTCGAGCGGCCCAAAAGCCGTGAGCACGGCGACTGGTCCACGAACATCGCGCTGCAACTGGGCAAGAAAGCGTCCATGGCACCGCGTGACTTCGCGGCCATGCTGGTGCGCCGGCTTTCCGAGGTTGCAGGCATCGGCGGCGTGGAGATCGCCGGGCCTGGCTTCCTGAATATCACCCTTGATACCGCCGCGGCCGGCGAGCTGGCCCGCACCATTGTGCAGGCGGGGGACAGCTTCGGCCACAACCAGGCGCTGACCGGCCACGTGGTGAACATGGAATTTGTCTCCGCCAACCCGACCGGACCGCTGCACATCGGCCACACCCGCTGGGCGGCGCTGGGCGATGCGATCGCCCGCGTACTTCGCGCTTCCGGCGCCCAGGTCAGCAGCGAGTACTACATCAACGATGCCGGCAACCAGATGAACGTGTTTGCGCGTTCGGTCTACAACCGCATGCACGGCCTGCCGGTTCCCGAGGGCGGCTACCCGGGCGAGTACATCAAGGAGCTGGCGGACATCGTGCTGGCCCAGGCCCCGGAGCTTGCCGATCAGGACGAAGAAACCGCGCTGCCAAAACTACGCGAGCTTGCCTACACCGCGCAGCTGGCGGACATTAAGTCCACGCTGGCAGACTTCGGCGTGAACTTCGACGTCTTCTTCTCCGAAAGCACCTTGCACGATGGCGGAGCGGTGGCCGACGCGGTGGCACGCTTGCGCGAGCAGGGCCACATCTTCGACCTTGAGGGCGCGGTCTGGCTGCGCACCACCGACTTCGGCGATGACAAGGACCGGGTGCTGATCCGCGCGAATGGTGAACCGACCTACTTCGCCGCCGACGCCGCCTACTACCTGTCCAAGAAGGATCGCGGCTTCAGCGAAAAGATCTACCTGCTGGGCGCCGATCACCACGGCTATGTGAACCGGCTCAAGGCCATCGCCGCGTGTGCGGGGGATGACAAGGATCAGAACATCGAGGTGCTGATCGGGCAATTGATCAGCGTCAATGGCGCGAAGCTGTCCAAGCGCGCCGGCAACATCATCGAGCTGCGCGATCTGATCAACTGGATCGGCGCGGACGCGCTGCGTTATTCGCTGGCGCGCTACCCGGCCGATTCGCCGATTGCACTGGACCCGGAACAGTTGAAGAAGAACACCAACGACAACCCGGTCTTCTACGTGCAGTACGCTCATGCGCGCTCTTTCGGCGCCTCGGTGAACGCACAGGCCAAGGGCGTCACCCGCGGATCCTTCGATGCCTCGCTGCTCACCGATCCGAGCGAAAACGAGTTGCTGGCGGTGCTCGGCCAGTTCCCTTCGGTGGTTGCCGGCGCCGCGCAATCACGCGAACCGCACCGCATCGCCCGCTACCTCGAACAGGTCGCAGGCGCCTATCACTCCTGGTATGCCGCAACCCGCGTCACCCCGCTGGGCGACGGACCGGTCCAGGAAGTGCATCACACCCGGTTGTGGCTCAACGACGCCACCACCCAGGTTCTGGCCAACGGACTGACACTGCTGGGCGTCTCTGCGCCCGAGAGGATGTAATTTTATGACCGCTTCACCGCTGGCTCCGGCCTGGCTCTCTTTCCCGACCGACGTCAACGCCTTGCGCGAGATCCAGTGGGCCGCCGGGGTTTCCCGGGGTGCTGCCGGTGAGCTTGCGGTCCAGGGGCTGGGCGTGAGCGCGCTCGCCAAAGAATTTGGGACCCCGCTCTTTGTGCTGGACGAAGATGACTTCGCCGCGCGCGCCCTGGGGTTTAAGACCGCGTTCGACGCAGCCTTCAAAGAGCTGTGCGGGGGAGTTGACGTGTACTACGCCGGCAAGGCGTTCTTGTGCACCTCCGTGGCCCGCACCGTGATCAACCAGGGATTGCGCCTGGACACCTGTTCGGGCGGCGAACTTGCGGTGGCCGCGGCCGCCGGGGTGCCGGGGGCCAAGCTCTCGCTGCACGGCAATAACAAGTCGGCCCCAGAGATCACCCGTGCGCTGAATATGGGGGTGGGACGCATCGTGATCGACTCGCTCGACGAGTTGGAACGCGTGATTCTCATCTCCAGCGACCTCGGCGTGAGCGCACAGGTGATGCTGCGGCTGACCCCCGGGGTGCACGCCTCCACCCATGAGGCGATCGCCACCGCGCACGAGGACCAGAAGTTCGGGCTCTCCATCCAGCCCGGCGCCACCGGCACCTCGCCGGCCTTGCAGGCGATCGCCCGCGCCATCGAAGCGCCAAGTATCAACCTGCTGGGTTTGCACGCGCATATTGGTTCGCAGATTTTTGAGTCCGACGGTTTTGCGATCGTCGCCCGCACCATGCTGGGCATCCTCGCCCAGGTGCGTGAAATCCATGAGGTGAGCCTGCCCGAGCTGGACCTAGGCGGCGGTTACGGCATCGCCTACACCGAGGCTGACACCCCATCCACTCCGGCGATTCTTGCCGGGCAGATGGCAGAAGTGGTGGCGGCCACCTGCAAGGAGCTGGACCTGGATTGCCCGCGCATCTCCATCGAGCCCGGACGTGCGATCGCCGGCCCCTCGACCTTCACCCTGTACGAGGTGGGTGTGCGCAAGGACGTCAACGTCGAAGACGGTTCCGGGTCCACAAGCCCGCGGCGCTATGTGTCGGTGGACGGCGGGATGAGCGACAACGCCCGCCCGGTGCTCTACGACGCGGATTATTCGGCGGTGCTGGCCAATCGTATGACGGCAAACGACGCAATTATTTCTCGCGTAGTTGGGAAACACTGCGAGTCAGGTGACATAGTCGTGAAAGACGTTTACCTGCCCGACGACGTAGCCGCCCAGGATTTACTGGCGGTTCCGGGCACCGGGGCCTATTGCTGGGCGCTGTCCAGCAACTACAACTATCTGACCCGTCCGGCGGTAGTTGCGGTAGCCGGAGGATCAGCCCGTTTGATCGTGCGCAGGGAAACCGAATCCGATTTGTTGGCCCGTGACATGGGAGTTTAAGTGAGCGGTGAAAAAAGCCTGAAGGTCGCACTACTAGGTTGCGGCACGGTGGGTGCCCAGGTGGCACGAATCCTGATCGAGGACGGCGGCGCGCTGGCGGCCCGCAGCGGCGCCAGCTTGGAACTGGCCGGGATTGCCGTGCGCAACCTGGACGCCAAGCGTGATGTGCAGCTCGATGCCAAGCTCTTCACGCTCGACGCCGAGGCGCTGATCGATTCCGCCGACGTAGTCATCGAACTGCTCGGCGGGATGGAACCAGCCGGGGCGTATATCGAACGTGCGCTGGCCCGCGGGGCGAGCGTGATCACCGGTAATAAGGCGTTGATCGCCGCCCGCGGGGCACAGCTGAACGCCGTGGCCGCATCCACCGGCGCGCAGCTGCGCTACGAGGCAGCGGTGGCCGGCGCCATTCCGATCCTGCGTCCGATCGCCGACTCGCTGGCCGGTGACCACATTAACAAGGTCATGGGCATCGTCAACGGCACCACGAACTTCATCCTCGACGCGATGGATTCCACCGGCGCGGCCTTTGACGACGTGCTCGCCGAGGCGCAGGCGCTCGGTTATGCCGAGGCCGATCCTACCGCCGACGTGGGCGGGCTCGACGCCGCCGCGAAGGCAGCAATCCTCGCCTCGCTGGCCTTCCACACCACCGTCTCCTCGGATCAGGTGCACACCGAAGGCATTACCGAGGTTTCGGCCGCCGACGTGACAGCCGCCGCCGCCGCCGGATACGTCATCAAACTTCTGGCGATCGCAGAAAAGCTCGAGGCGGGCATTTCGGTGCGCGTATACCCGTCGCTGATCAAACGGGATCACCCGCTGGCCTCCGTACGCGGCGCGTTCAACGCGGTGTTTGTGGAGGCAGAAAACGCTGGCGACCTGATGTTCTATGGCGCCGGCGCCGGTGGAAACCCGACCGCCAGCGCGGTCATGGGCGACGTGGTCGCGGTGGCGCGGCAGCTGGCCGCCGGGGCTCCCTTGCCCCATGGCTCGGCCGATACCGCGGCGAAGCTGATCGATTTTTCCGCCATCAGCACCCGCTACTGGATCGGATTGACCGTTTTTGACGAGCCCGGTGTGCTCGCCCGGATCGCCGCGATTTTTGGCGAACACGGGGTCTCAATCGAATCCATGAACCAGCAGGCTGCGCTCGGCGACGGTCCGGCCGCGCTGCGTATCCTCACCCACCAGGGCACCGAAGCCGCCCTGGCCTCCACCGTCGCGGCGCTCAAGGCGCTGGACGCGGTGGACACCGTACTATCCGTAATGCGAGTTGAAGGAAACTAACATGGCTCATCAGTGGCGTGGAGTCATCCGCGAATATGCCGACCGCCTGCCGGTCGATGAGAACACCCAAGTGGTCACGCTCGGCGAAGGCGGCACCCCGTTAGTCTTCGCCCCGGCGTTGTCCAAGCTCACCGGGTCCGAGGTGTACCTCAAGGTCGAAGGGATGAACCCCACCGGTTCTTTCAAAGACCGCGGGATGACGATGGCGATGACCGCCGCGGTGGCCGCCGGCGCGAAGGCAGTAGTCTGCGCATCCACCGGTAACACCTCGGCCTCCGCCGCCGCCTACGCCACCCAGGCCGGGCTCAAATGCGCGGTGCTGGTCCCGGAGGGCAAGATCTCCATGGGCAAAATGTCCCAGGCGATCGCCCATGGTGCGGACATCATCCAGATCGACGGCAACTTCGATAACTGCCTGGACGTCGCGCGCAAGCTCAGCGAAAGCTACCCGGTGTTCCTGGTGAACTCGGTGAATCCGGCACGCATCGAAGGACAGAAGACCGGCGCCTTTGAGGTGGTCGACTTCCTCGGCGACGCCCCGGATTACCACGTGCTTCCGGTGGGCAACGCCGGCAATATCACCGCCTACTGGAAGGGCTACAAGGAGTACGCGGCGCCCTACACCAACCAGGCCGGGCAGGTGCTCGATGCGGTCTCCAGCAAAACCCCGATCATGTGGGGCTTCCAGGCCGCCGGGGCCGCCCCGATCGTCCTGGGCCACCCGGTCACCGAGCCGGATACCATCGCTACCGCCATCCGCATCGGCAACCCGGCCTCCTGGGAACAGGCAGAGGCCGCGCGCGATGAATCCGGCGGCCTGATCGACTCGGTCACCGACGAACAGATCCTCGCCGCACACCGCTGGCTCTCGGCACGTGAAGGCGTGTTTGTGGAACCTGGTTCCGCCGCCGGCGTGGCAGGGCTGATCAAGCACCACGCGGCGGGCAACGTCCCGGCCGGCAAGAAGATCGTGATTACGGTCACCGGCCACGGCCTGAAGGACCCGAACTGGGCCCTGCAGAATGCCGACGGCAGCACCGTAGAACCAACCAAGGTCGGCTTCGACGTGGTGGAAGTTGCCACCGCCTTGGGCCTGTCCTAACCACTGAGCAGCGGCCCGTCGTGTCCTTGAAGGGTGCGGCGGGCCGAGTACTGCCACCGGCATTTTCTCCCAAGCGCTAGCGCGCGAACCCCGAAGGAATCATGACGCAGCAGATCGCCCTGGGCCAGCAGATCATCGTGGCCCCACCGGCCACCAGTGCAAACCTCGGACCGGGTTTTGACTCCCTCGGTCTGGCCCTGGAATACCGCGACCGGCTCACCATCCGCACCGCGGCGCACAGCAGCGTCACGCTGCACGGCGAGGGCGCGGACTCCTTGCCTACCGATGAATCGCACCTGATCATCGCGCAGATCCATAATTACTGGAAGGCGCGCGGTTTTGCACCGGTGGGCATTGAACTGCACGCGGAGAACAACATCGCTCATGCCCGCGGGATGGGTTCTTCCGCCGCCGCGATCGTCGCCGCCTTTGCCGCCGCCGACGCGCTGCTGCCGGCGGCAGCCCAAGGCGGGATCAACGCGATTTTCCAGGCGGCCGCCGCTTGGGAAGGCCACCCGGATAATGTGGCGCCGGCGGTGTTCGGGGGATTGAGCATTTCCACCACCAACACTGATGGAAGCTTCAGCTCCGTGCAGGTTCCGTTGCATCGCGCGGTGCGCGCGGTGCTCGCGGTGCCTTCCAACGGGTTGTCTACCGAAGCCGCGCGTGGGGTGCTGCCCGCACAGATCGAACATGCAAAGGCCGCCGCAAACTCTGCCAGTGCCGCCTTGCTGATTCACGCGCTGAGCAATGACCCGGCGGTGCTTTTGGCCGGTACCCGTGACTACCTGCACCAGGATTACCGGGCGGTGGCGATGCCGCAAAGCGCCGCGCTGCTGGAGGCTTTGCGCGGAAAATCTCTGGCCGCGGTGATTTCTGGTGCCGGGCCGACGGTGCTGACCTTGGTCGCCGATGAGGCCGGCGTGCAGGCCGCACGCGCGGTGATCGAGTCCTTCGCCACAACTTCTTCGGTGCAATGGGACATCAAAGTGCCTGCGCTGGCATCGAACGGTGTTACAGTAGAAGTGCTGTAACACTCAAGGCAGACCGGATTGCTAAGCGCACTGCGCTGTAGCGAATCCACTTGGCCAGTGTTGACCGGAGGAAACGCGGGTTCCGCAATTCTCTTCGTCCAGCCCTTCCGGATCTTTTCTGCAGTTCACAGCACCCTTGATACCCCTTTTTTGTGCACGCTTGTGCCCGGAGGTATCTACCGATTAAGTCCAGTGTTCGCCTCAGGCATTCTATGTGCCGTGAGCGGCGTGGACGGTGTCACCACCACTGTTTACCGGCGGTGGCACCTCATATAAACGGCACAGTGGGTTTGTTTGAACCAGCCCATCCTACGAGTCAGAAGGAACTTTCGTGACCGAAACCACAAGCCTCAACGAAGGCGTGGACACCAAGACTTCCGAAACCAAGAGCGCCGGCCTGGCCTCTTTGAAGATGACCCAGCTCCAGCAGCTGGCCTCCCAGCTCGGCATCACCGGCGGCTCGCGCATGCGCAAAGCCGACCTGGTGAAGTCCATTGGCGATCATCAGCGTGGCGGTTCCATTGCCGCGAAGGACGCAGCGAAGGAATCGGCTAAGACCGCTTCGGCACCTGCTGCCCAGCAGGCCGAAACCGCACAGGCCCCGGCGCAGTCCGAGACCAAGGCACCGGCTAAGGCCACCCGCGGCCGCCGTGCGCCGAAGGCAGCCGAAGCACCAGCAGCAACCGAAAACGTTGCCGCAACCGAGGCGCCGGCGCCAGCAGCCGAGCAGGCCGAAAAGCCTGTGCGTGCACGCCGCACCTCGCGCCGCGTGACCGATTCGGGCAAGATCAACGCTCCGGCATCGGCCGAAAACCCGGAAACCGCTCAGGCACCGCAGGCGCCTCAGGCCCAGCAGACCGAGCAGGCTGAAGCCGAGCCGGTCCGCGCCACCCGCCAGCGTCGTAATCCACGCGCCAAGGTTGCACAGCCAGAAACCAGCGAAAGCACCGGCTCGGAGGCCCAAGCCCCAGCTGAGCAGGGTGCATCGAACGGTGCTGCCGAGACCGAACAGTCCGGCGAGGCACGCGATGAACGCCGCGAACGCGGCAACCGCCGCGATCGCAACTCGAACCGCCGTGAGCGCAATAACGACCGCAACAACGATCGTTCTAACGACCGCAATGCTGAGCGTAACGACGAGCAGGGCGGCCAGGATTCCGAGGATCGCTCCAACGATCGAAATGATCGCCGTGAGCGCTCTAACGAGCGCCGCGAGCGTAATAACGACCGGAACAACGACCGTAATGCTGAGCGTAACGACGAGCAGGGCGGCCAGGATTCCGAGGACCGCTCCAACGATCGAAATGATCGCCGTGAGCGCTCCAACGAGCGCCGCGAGCGTAATAACGACCGGAACAACGATCGCAACGATGAGCAGGGCGGCCAGGATTCCGAGGACCGCTCCAACGATCGCAACGACCGTAATGCAGAGCGCACCGAGCGTAACCGCAACCGCCGCGATCGCAACCGCAACGACCGTAACGACCGTAACGACCGTAACGATCGCAACGATCGCAACGATCGAAACAACCGCAACCGCCGCAACCGCCGCGATGATCTCGACGAGCCGCAGCTGAGCGAAGACGATGTCTTGCTGCCAGTGGCAGGCATCCTGGACGTGCTGGAGAACTACGCTTTTGTGCGCACCTCCGGCTACCTGCCAGGTACCAACGATATCTATGTGACCCTGGGCCAGGTGAAGAAGTACAACCTGCGCAAGGGCGATGCGATCGTCGGCGCCGTGCGTGCACCGCGCGATGGTGAAACTCCTAACCCGCGCCAGAAGTTCAACGCCCTGGTGCAGTTGACCTCGGTGAACGGCAAAAAGCCTGAAGACAACATGGAACGCGTCGAGTTCAACAAGCTCGTTCCGCTGTACCCGACCGAGCGTCTGCGCCTGGAAACCGATCCGAAGCTGGTCGGTCCTCGTGTGATCGACCTGGTCGCTCCGATCGGCAAGGGCCAGCGCGGTCTGATCGTCTCGCCTCCGAAGGCCGGTAAGACGATGATCCTGCAGGCTATCGCGAACGCGATCACGGTCAATAACCCAGAGGTGCACCTGATGATGGTGCTCGTGGACGAACGTCCCGNGGAAGTCACCGACATGCAGCGCACGGTCAAGGGTGAGGTTATTGCCTCCNCCTTCGACCGTCCGGCCGATGACCACACCACCGTCGCGGAGCTCGCCATCGAGCGTGCCAAGCGCCTGGTGGAAATGGGCATGGACGTGGTGGTTCTGCTGGATTCGATGACCCGCCTGGGCCGTGCCTACAACCTCGCAGCCCCAGCCTCCGGACGTATCCTGTCCGGTGGTGTGGATTCGGCCGCGCTGTACCCGCCGAAGCGTTTCTTCGGTGCCGCGCGCAATATCGAAAACGGCGGCTCGCTGACCATCTTGGCTACCGCACTGGTAGAGACCGGGTCCAAGATGGACGAGGTCATCTTCGAGGAGTTCAAGGGCACCGGCAACATGGAGCTGCGCCTCTCGCGCAAGCTCGCCGACAAGCGCATCTTCCCAGCGGTCGACGTCAACGAGTCGAGCACGCGCCGTGAAGAACAGCTGATGAGCGCCGAAGAGGTGCGCATCATGTGGCGTCTGCGCCGGATGCTCTCGGGCATCGAACCACAGCAGGCACTGGAAGTACTCACCGGAAAGATCCGTGAGACCGGATCGAACGCTGAATTCTTGATGCTGGTCAACAAGACCACCCCGACCAAGGATTAGCACCGCTGACCGCCATGGCGTTCAGGCAGTTGGCATTCACGCCGACCGCCTGGACGCCATCGGCGCGTCACACCACTTAGACTTTGACTTAGAGTCCGCGACACACGATCCGTGAGCCGGGCACCGCAGAACAGGAAGAACAGCGATTATGTTTGAATCCGTCAAGACGCTACTTCAGGAGCACGCCGCGATTCAGGCGGAGCTCTCAGACCCAGCGGTTTACGCCGACCAGGCTAAGGCCCGCAAGCTCGGCCGGCGCTCGGCGCAGCTCAACGGTATCGTCGACGCATATAACCGCTGGAAGTCGGCGACCGAAGATCTGGAAACCGCCCAGGAAATGGCCGACGAGGACCCGGATTTCGCCGAGGAGGTCGCGAGCCTGCAGGTCACCTTGCCGGAGCTGGAGGAAAAGCTGCGCCGCCTGCTGATCCCTCGTGACCCTAACGACGCGCGCGACGTGATCCTTGAGGTCAAGGGCGGGGAAGGCGGCGACGAGGCGGCACTCTTCGCCGCGGACCTGCTGCGCATGTACACCCGCTTCGCCGAGCACAAGGGCTGGAAGGTGGAGATGATCTCCTTCAACGAGTCCGATCTGGGCGGCTACAAGGACGCCCAGGTGGCGATCAAGGGCAAGTCCAATGATCCGGCCGAGGGAGTCTACGCGCAGCTGAAGTTCGAGGGCGGCGTGCACCGCGTGCAGCGCGTACCGCAGACCGAGTCCCAGGGCCGCATCCATACCTCGGCCGCCGGCGTGCTGGTGCTGCCCGAGGTGGACGAGCCCGAAGAGGTCGACATCCACGCGAACGATCTGAAGGTTGACGTCTACCGTTCCTCGGGTCCTGGCGGGCAGTCCGTGAACACCACCGACTCCGCAGTGCGCCTGACTCACTTGCCTACCGGCATCGTGGTGGCCATGCAGAACGAAAAGTCGCAGATCCAGAACCGTGAAGCGGCGATGCGTGTGCTGCGCTCGCGGTTGCTGGCCCACCAGCAGGCCATCATCGACGAAGAGAACTCCGCCGTGCGTGCCAGCCAGATCCGCACCATGGACCGTTCCGAGCGCATCCGCACCTACAACTACCCGGAAAACCGCATCGCCGATCACCGCACCGGTTACAAGGCCTACAACCTTGACGCGGTGATGGACGGCGAATTGGCGCCGGTCATCGAATCCTGCATCCAGATGGATGAAGAAGAGCGCCTCGCAGCGCTGGGCGAGCAGTAAGCGCCAGCGAATTCCTGTGGAGCAACTGAATACCGCCCGGCGCACCGCCGCCGCGCAGCTGCGCGACGCGGCGGTGCCCTCGCCAGGCGTTGACGCGGACCTGCTGCTGAGTTTTGTGACCGGCGACAGCCGTGCAGAGCTCAAACTGCGCGAACTGCGCGGTGAGAGCCTCACCCAGGAGCAGTACGCACAATATCTGGAGCTTGTGAACCGCCGGGCGCAGCGTATTCCCCTGCAGCACCTGACCGGTGAAGCGCATTTCCGCTACCTGACACTGAAAGTTGGCCCCGGGGTCTTCTCTCCGCGCCCGGAAACCGAAACCGTGGTGCAGGTCGGACTGGATTTCATCGGCGATGTACAAGGTTCACGCTGTGTAGATTTGTGTTCTGGTTCCGGGGCGATCGCCGCGGCGCTGGCCACAGAACTTGATTCGGCGCAGGTGTGGGCGGTGGAGCTGTCCGACGAAGCCATCGGCTACACCCGCGCAAATTGCGAACCCCATGGGGTGAGCGTGCTGCATCAGGACGCCTCGGCGCTACCGGCGCAGCTGCACGGCAGCATCGACCTGGTGATCTCCAACCCGCCCTACATTCCGCCTCACGCGGTGCCACGCGAACAAGAGGTCCGCGAGCATGACCCGCAGATGGCGCTGTACGGTCTGGGCGAGGACGGGCTGCAGATCCCGCGGCTGGTCTCCGCAGAAGCCAAACGCCTGCTGCGCACCGGGGGACTGTACGTGATGGAACACGCCGAGGTGCAGGCAGCAAGCGCCGCGGCGATGCTGCTCGACCTCGGATTCACTCAGGTTACCGGACATCTTGACCTCAGCGGTCGTCCGCGGGCCACCAGCGCCCTGGCCCCGCTGGCCCAATAACCGTTCAACGCATGAAAGAATAAACCCGTGAGCACAACATACTTGGTTAGCACCGAAGCACAGCGCGAGGCAGCGATCGCCGCAGCAAAAGCCACCCTGGGCCAGAAGCGTTGCATCGTGCTGCCCACCGATACCGTGTATGGGATCGGCGCCGACGCGTTCAGCCCCCAGGGTGTCGCAATGCTGATGGCGGCCAAGGGGCGCTCACGGAATATGCCACCTCCGGTGCTGATCGCCCAGATCGCCACCATGGATGGGCTGGCCCGCGACATCCCCGATGACGCGCGTAAACTTGCCGACGCTTTCTGGCCCGGTGGACTGACCCTGATCCTGCCCGCTCAGCCCTCGCTGACCTGGGATCTGGGGGAGACCCGCGGCACCGTCGCGCTGCGTGTACCGAACGATGAAACCGCGCTGGAACTTCTGCGTGCCACCGGACCGCTGGCGGTCTCCTCGGCGAACCGCACCGGTCAGCCGGCGGCCACCACCGTAGAGGAGGCCATCGCACAATTGGGTGACAGCGTTGAGGTGTACCTTGACGGGGGATCGCGTGCCACCGGAGAAGCGGACACCACCTTGCCTTCGACCATCGTCGATGCCACCGGGGACACCCTAGTCGTAGTGCGTGCCGGAGCTATCGACATCGATGAACTGCGCGTGGTTGTCCCCAATATCCTCCCCGCGGAACCTGACACGCCGAATCAGGACGTATGAGAAGCTACGTCGTACTGATCGCGTTTAGCTTCGCGACCTCATTTTTGCTCACCCCGATCATCCGTTCGGTGGGAGAACGTTTTATCCGCGGACAGCTGGTGCGCGAGCGCGATCAGCACCAGGCTCCGATCGTAAAATTTGGCGGCCTGGGCATCATGATCGCCTTCGGCGCGGGACTGTGGCTGGCCGGCCAACTGAGTTTCTTCTCCGGGGTGTTTGAGAACTCGGATCCCATCCGCGGTGTGGGGATCGCGCTGATCCTGATCGCGGTGCTCGGGCTCTGGGATGATGTGGGAGATCTGCGCTGGTACTACAAGGCCGCCGGCCAGGTGGTGATCGGCATCGTGATCGCCACCCATGGGCTGGTGATCCGTTCCTTGCCCGTGGGCACCTGGCGGATCGAAGAACCGTGGGTACAAGGCGCGCTCACGGTCTTTCTGGTGGTGCTGACCATGAACGCCATCAATTTCTCCGACGGGCTCGACGGGCTCGCCGCCGGGCTCGCAGCCATCGGCGCGGCCACCTTCTTTATCTACTCCTACATCCTTGCTACCCATGTAAGTGCCGATGACTACGCCAATGTCGGTGCGCTTCTTTGCGCATTGTTACTCGGCGCTTGTTTGGGATTCTTGCCACATAATTTTAACCCCGCGAATATTTTCATGGGGGAGACCGGAGTACTGACCATCGGGCTGGTCCTGTCGGTTTCTGCAATTGCCGTGACCGGGGACGTGCAGGGTCTGGACGCGCACCGCTTCCGCAACGTACCGGCCTATATGCCGATGGTGTTGCCGATGGTGATCGTCTTCTTGCCGGTGCTCGATCTGAGCTTGTCGGTGGTGCGCCGATTGCTGAATAAACGCTCGCCGTTCTCACCTGACTCTAAGCACATCCACCACCGGATGCTTTCCCAAGGCCATTCGGTGCGTAAAAGTGTGGTGTTGCTCTACGTTTGGGCCGCTTTGGTTGCAGCCACGGTGGTTTCAATTGCGTTCATCCCGCTTGCGGTGCTGATCCCGATCATTGTCATTCTGGTCATCGGCGCCGCTTTGCTGACCTGGTGGCCGTTGGTATCGGTTCGTTTTGGGAATCTGCGACGCAGGCTTGGCAAATAATTCCGAAGCAATCAGTTTCTATCTCGTGTAGAATTCATTATGGATCATCTCCCAAGTGGTTTTATACTGCGCGGGGGTAATGAGTTTCATCAGCATTATTCGGTTGCAGATAGATCTTTGACAGCGAACTAGAAGGAGAGTGCGGGCATGAATTCACATTCGGCTCGCGTTGTCGTCTCTGCCGCTCCGAAATCCATCTGGCTACCAATTCTTGGTATCTCCATGCTGTACTCGTTGATCGCAGCAGCCGCATTTTTCCTGATTTCGTGGTTGGTTGCAGATTTACGATATGCACTGTCCGGGGCTCTAGCTTCGGGGTTAGTGATCGGCTTCTTCGCCGTCAGCATTTTGATTGCTGAGGCCGCCGGACGATTCCGCAGCACGTGGGCCATGCCCGCGTTTCTGGGAACTTTCGTCATCAAGGTATTTGGTATTGCCTTCTTGCTGTTGAACCTGGGATTGCCTGACTGGGTTAATCGACAGGGATTCGTGCTTGCAGCTGCAGTCAGCCTCGTTGCCTGGCAGACCGGTGAGATTCGTGCCTTTATGAAGACACGACTTGCCATCTACAACGAAGCATAGACATCGTGCCGCCGGCCTTTAGGTCTGGGGCGAGCTGTGAGTTTGATAAGCTTACTACGGGTCATTTTTGGCGGGTTGCTTAACGGTGATCGGCCGTCTATGACTGGCATCCTCGGGGCAACCTGAAGATGGCACTTCATCAGCGTCGATGCGTTACGCAAAAACTCTGATGTAACCCGTTTGATTTTTTCTTCACACGGTGAGAGGCAGTTACCGCCAGTCACCGCCTTTTGCCCGTGACCGTTACTGCAGAGAGGACAGCGCGTTGTTCGCGTTTGCGCTCCCAATGGCCTCAGAAGAAGGCGGATTTATTCCGCCATCCGTATCCGATACTCACCTCCCGGAGATTTTCCCGTGGTTCGCTGAGTACGGAACCGGTTTCGGCAAGCAGATGTTCATGATCGTGCTTTCGATCGTGCTCATTACTTGGTTCTTCACCGCGGCCATCAAGAACCCGAAGCTGGTTCCAAGCAAGACGCAGTACCTCGCCGAGTCCGGCTACGCTTTCGTGCGTAACGGAATTGGCCGCGACATCATTGGTGAGAAGAACTTCCGTCCTTGGATTCCTCTGCTGTTCGCGACCTTCTTCTTCGTCCTGCTGAATAACCTCTTCGGAGCAATCCCATTCCTGCAGATTCCATCGTTCTCACACGCTGGTTCTGCATATGCGATGGCCATCATCATCTACGGCACCTGGATTGCCGTAGGTTTGAAAAACCATGGTATTCGCTACTTCAAATTGGCAGTCGTTCCGTCCGGTGTTCCGGGCTGGATCATGCCGCTGATGATTCCTTTGGAAATCATCTCTAACTTCATCGTCCGCCCGATGACGCACTCATTGCGTTTGATGGCAACGATGCTGTCCGGTCACATCATCGTGATGCTGGCTGCTGCCGGCGCTCGTCACCTGATTGTTGTTCAGGATTCCTTGGCTATGAATGGTCTTGGCGTCTTGGTCATCCTCGGATCGGTCGCAATGTACTTCCTGGAACTTCTGATCATGGTCCTGCAGGCCTTTGTATTCACCCTGCTGACCGCGATCTACCTCCAGGGTGCAATTGAAGCCGACGCCCACTAAGGCCAACACTTCTTCCACCCACTAAAGATCTTCCTTGAATCGCTCAAGGAATACCTCACAACCTACCGGCAAAAGCCCGGTATCTTGAAAGGAACATAATCACATGTTGCATGGCTCCCTGAATATGATCGGCTACGGCCTGGCTGCAATTGGTTCGGCTATCGGCGTTGGCATGATCTTCGCTGCTTACATCAATGGTGTTGCTCGTCAGCCAGAAGCACAGCGCATCCTGCAGCCAATCGCAATGCTTGGCTTCGCACTTGCTGAAGCACTTGCAATTTTGGGCTTGGTCTTCGCCTTCGTCGTCGGCGCCTAGTCTTTTCGCAACTTGTAGTGGCCTCGCCACTATCGCGAGGCGTACACACAAAGCGGAAACTAGTAGATAAGGAATAGTGAGAATGAACAGCACTGATTTCATCCTCGCTGCGAGCGAATCGGTTAACCCGTTGTTGCCGAACCCGTGGGAGATTCTCGTCACGGGTGTTGGTTTCGCGGTCCTTCTGTTCATCGTCATCAAGGTAATTGCTCCGAAGTTTGAGCAGTCCTATGAAGATCGCGTCACCGCGATCGAAGGTGGCCTGGAGAAGGCTGAAGCAGCGCAGAAAGAAGCAGAAGAGACCTTGGCACTGTACAAGGCTCAGCTTCTCGAAGCCCGCACGGAGGCTAACCGCATCCGTGAGGAAGCTCGTAGCGAAGGCGCTCAGATCCTTGCAGATCTGAAGACCAAAGCAACCGATGAGGCTACTCGTATCACCGAGCAGTCGCACCGTCAGATTGAAGCAGAGCGCGTTGCTGCTCTGACTTCGCTCCGCACCGACGTGGGCGTATTGGCTACCGAGCTTGCTAGCAAGGTAGTCGACGAAGCTCTCAAGGACGACGCCCGTGCACAGCGCGTGGTTGATCAGTTCCTGACCGATTTAGAAGCTCAGCAGAACGCAGGTGCATCGAACTAATGGCAAGTGTATCGAGCGAGTCACTAGCAAAGGCTTTGGAGTTTTTAGAACCCAAGCTGGCACAGGCATCTATTGATCTGCCAAAGGAACTGTTCGCGGTCCTGGAAGTACTGGATGCAAATGCCGGTCTTCGCCGCGCAATGACTGATCCAGCCCGTGAAGTTGCCGATAAGGCAGGCCTTCTGGCGCAGCTGTTGCGCGGAAAGGTTTCGGCTGACGCCGAGGCCACCGTTGCACAGTTGGCTTCCACCCGCTGGAGCTCGGAACGCGACATTAGCGATGCGCTCGAAACGCTGGCAGTTACCGCGGTCTCCGCGGTAGCCGAGCAGCAGGACGGCGTTTCTGGGCTGAACAAGCTGGAGCAGGATCTGTTCTCCTTCATCGAGGTAGTTCGTGCTAACCACGAACTACAGCGTGCGTTGGATGATGCTCAGGCCCCAGACGAGGCTAAGCGTGCACTGGCGCTGAAGCTCGTGCCTAACGCGTCGCAGACCGCACAGGTTTTGATCTCCCAGGCTGTGTCAAACCCACGTGGTTTGAAGCCAGCGGCTTTGATTGCACGTTTTGTTGAGCTAGTGGCCAAGCGCCAGCAGCGGTGGATCGCTTCGGTGACCAGCACTGTGCAGCTCTCCGAGACTCAGCTATCGCGTCTGGAAACCAGCCTGAACAAGCTTTACGGTCGTCAGCTTAAGCTCAACGCCACCACCGACCCATCGCTGGTCGGTGGACTGGTGGTCAAGGTTGGCGACGAAGTTGTCGACGCTTCCGTGGCATCACGCGTGGCAGATTTGCGCCGCGCCCTGGCTAGCTAGGTTTCATTGGAACCGGGAGTGATCCCGAATCCGGTGTCCTAGCTACCAGGACCACAACAGACTTCATTCACATTCGATTCGTATCTTTTCTTTTCAGATACGAGTCACAATTTAGGAGAGCAGGGACTGCAGATGGCCGATTTGACCATCAATGCCAACGACGTCCGTAATGCCCTAAACGAGTTCGCATCATCCTACGAACCGGGTAAGGCAGAGCGTACCGAGGTGGGACGCGTCGTCGCCGCGAGCGACGGCATCGCCAAGGTGGAAGGTCTTCCTTCCGTCATGGCCAACGAATTGCTGAAATTCGCTGATGGCACCCTGGGCCTGGCCCAGAACCTTGACACCCGCGAAATCGGTGTTGTTGTGCTTGGTGACTTCACCGGCATCGAAGCTGGCCAGAAGGTCGAGCGCACCGGCGAGATCCTTTCGGTTCCAGTCGGCGACGGCTACCTGGGCCGCGTGGTTGACCCACTGGGTGAGCCAATGGATAACCTGGGCCCCATTGAAGCCGAAGGCCGTCGTGCCTTGGAGCTTCAGGCACCAGGCGTGACTCAGCGTAAGAGCGTGCACGAGCCAATGCAGACCGGTATGAAGGCTATCGACGCCATGATCCCGATCGGCCGTGGCCAGCGTCAGCTGATCATTGGTGACCGCCAGACGGGTAAGACCGCTATCGCGGTTGACACCATTCTGAACCAGCGCGCCAACTGGGCCAGCGGGGACCAAACCAAGCAGGTTCGCTGCATCTACGTGGCTATCGGACAGAAGGCATCGACTATCGCTGCCGTTCGTCAGACCCTCGAAGATCAGGGTGCACTGGAATACACCACCATCGTGGCGTCCCCAGCATCTGACCCAGCAGGCTTCAAGTACTTGGCACCATACGCAGGCTCGGCCATCGGCCAGCACTGGATGTACGGTGGCAAGCACGTTCTGATCGTCTTTGATGATCTGTCCAAGCAGGCTGAAGCTTACCGTGCGGTATCACTGTTGCTGCGCCGTCCACCAGGACGCGAAGCTTACCCAGGCGACGTTTTCTACCTGCACTCCCGTCTGCTTGAGCGTTGTGCCAAGCTTTCCGACGAACTCGGTGCAGGTTCGATGACTGGTCTGCCAATCATCGAAACCAAGGCAAACGACGTAGGCGCGTTCATCCCGACCAACGTCATCTCGATTACCGATGGCCAGATCTTCTTGCAGTCGGACCTGTTCAACGCCAACCAGCGTCCAGCCGTCGACGTAGGCATCTCGGTGTCCCGCGTGGGTGGTTCGGCACAGGTCAAGGCCATGAAGAAGGTTTCCGGTACTTTGAAGCTTGAATTGGCTCAGTACCGCGACATGGCTGCCTTCGCGATGTTCGCTTCGGACCTGGATGCTGCTTCCAAGCAGCAGCTGACCCGTGGTGCACGTCTGATGGAGCTGCTCAAGCAGGGTCAGTACACCCCGTACCCGGTCGAAGAGCAGGTCGTTTCGATCTGGTCGGGCACCAACGGCTACCTCGACGACGTGCCAGTGGAAGATGTTCAGCGTTTCGAAGCTGAGTTCATCGACTACCTGCGTCACCGCACCGAGGTACTGACCGTGATCGGCCAGACCGGCAAGCTGGAGAACGAGACTCTGGAAGCCATGAAGACTGCGGTTGTAGACTTCAAGGCCGGATTCTTCGGTGACGGTGATGACCAGTTGGTCGCCGCCGGACACGAAGAGCACGACGCTCTCGATGCCGAGTCCGTTGACCAGGAAAAGATCGTCAAGCAGAAGCGCTGACAATTTCCTTCACGTTTTGGGGTGCGGCGCCGCTAGCGGCGCCACACCCCGAGCGTAGGGAATAAGGAAAGGACACACATGGGAGCCCAGATTCGGGTCTACCGCCAGAAGATCGGATCGACTAAGTCGATGGCCAAGATCTTCAAGGCGATGGAACTGATTGCTGCATCCCGCATTGGTAAGGCACGTACGCGTGTTTCGGCTTCATTGCCGTATGCCAATGCGATTACCCGTGCAGTAACCGCCGTCGCGTCCCAGGCCGATGTCGAACACCCACTGACCACCGAGCCTGCACAGGTTCGACGGGCAGCCGTTTTGGTGATGACTTCGGACCGAGGACTTGCCGGGTCCTACTCCGCCAGCGTTCTGAAGCAGGCTGAGCACCTCGTGGAACTCCTGCGTGAGGATGGTAAGGAAGTCAAGACCTATTTGGTCGGCCGCAAGGCTCAGGCTTACTTCGATTTCCGTTCACGCGGATATGAGCGAGTGTGGACCGGGGATACCGATTCTCCGCGTTTCGAAACCGCACGCGAGCTGCGCGATATCCTCCTAGAGGATTTCGCCACCGACTACGAGCAGGGTGGCGTGGATGAAATCCACGTCGTATACACCCAGTTCAAGTCGATGGTTACGCAGGAACCGACGGTCATCCGTCTGTTGCCGTTGGAGGTTGTCGAGGATGATTCCGAGACTCCAACCGACGAGCTTTTGCCACTGTACGAGTTTGAGCCATCGCCGGAAGAAGTGCTGGACGCACTGCTTCCGCGATACATCGATTCTCGATTGTTCAATGCCCAGCTGCAGTCCGCAGCCTCGGAGCTTGCTGCACGTCAGCGCGCGATGAAGGCTGCAGGCGACAACGCCGGCGAACTGATCAAGAAGTTCACGCGATTGCTCAACAACGCCCGTCAGGCTGAAATCACCCAGGAGCTTTCGGAAATTATTGCCGGCGCAGACGCGCTGGACAGCTAAGTTTCCGTTTCTCTCCGACCAGACAAGAAGTGAGAAAGATGACTGCCCAAATCAACGAGCAGGTTACCGCAGGGGCCACCGGCCGTATTGCCCGCGTGATTGGCCCGGTCGTGGACGTCGAGTTCCCTGCCGATGCACTGCCTTCAATCTACAACGCACTTACCGCAGAGCTGACCCTCAACGGTAAGACCACAACTATTACCTTCGAAACCAGCCAGCACCTCGGTGAGGGCTTGGTCCGTGCGGTATCGCTTCAGGCCACTGACGGCCTGGTTCGCGGTGCCCAGGTGAAGGACACCGGCGCTTCGATCTCCGTCCCAGTAGGCGACGGCGTCAAGGGCCACATCTTCAACGTATTGGGCGATGCCCTGGACGTTGACAACTCGGAGATCCAGGTCACCGAGCGCTGGCCAATCCACCGCCCAGCACCGAANTTCGCGGACCTTGAGGGTTCGACCGAGATGATGGAAACNGGCATCAAATCGATCGACCTTCTCACCCCTTACATCAAGGGTGGCAAGATNGGTCTGTTCGGCGGCGCAGGCGTGGGTAAGACCGTGCTGATCCAGGAAATGATCACCCGTGTGGCACGTAACTTCGGTGGTACTTCGGTATTCGCCGGTGTGGGCGAGCGCACCCGTGAAGGTAACGACCTCTGGGTTGAAATGGACGAAGCCAACGTTCTGAAGGACACCGCCTTGGTGTTCGGCCAGATGGATGAGCCACCTGGAACTCGTTTGCGCGTGGCACTGTCGGCACTGACCATGGCGGAATACTTCCGCGATGTGCAGAACCAGGACGTGCTGCTGTTCATCGACAACATCTTCCGCTTCACCCAGGCCGGTTCCGAGGTGTCGACCCTNTTGGGCCGCATGCCTTCGGCCGTGGGTTACCAGCCGAACTTGGCCGATGAAATGGGTCTGNTGCAGGAACGCATCACCTCGACGAAGGGCCGCTCGATCACCTCGATGCAGGCTGTCTACGTCCCGGCCGATGACTACACCGACCCGGCTCCAGCAGCAACCTTCGCTCACTTGGATGCAACCACCGAGCTGTCGCGTGAAATCGCGTCGCGTGGTCTGTACCCAGCGATCGATCCGCTGACCTCGACCTCGCGCATCCTGGATCCGCAGTACATCGGACAGGATCACTACGATACCGCCATCCGTGTGAAGGCGATTCTGCAGAAGAACAAGGAACTCCAGGACATCATCGCGATCCTGGGTATCGACGAACTGGGCGAAGAAGACAAGATTGTTGTCGCCCGTGCACGTCGTATGCAGCAGTTCCTGTCGCAGAACACCTACACCGCGAAGCAGTTCACCGGTGTCGAGGGTTCGACCGTGGACATCAAGGACACCATCGAGGGCTTCAAGGCCATCGCCGATGGCGACTTGGACCACATTGCAGAGCAGGCGTTCTTCAACATCGGCGGTCTTGACGACGTCGAGCGCCAGTGGGCCGAAATCCAGAAGGCCAGCTAATCATGGCTGAGCTTCAGGTAGAAATCGTCGCGGCGGATCACTTCGTGTGGTCCGGTGCTGCGAAGCTGGTCAAGGCACGGTCGGTTGACGGCGAGATCGGCGTTCTGCCCGGTCACGTTCCGATGCTGTCGGTGCTTGCCTCTGGGGAGCTGGAAATCGCTCCAGTTTCCGAAGCTCGCTTCACGGTGCAGATCGACGGAGGATTCTTCTCAGTCGATTCGGACCGCGTAGTGATCGTCGCCGATAACGCTGTGATTGGTACCGCAGCGTAGGCGAACCATTGATTGAGATAACCGCACCAGTTCTGCTCGCACTGCTCGTCTTGACGTGCATCGTGCTGTTCTTCGGGGCCATGGCAGTGCGCCGCATTCAATTGCGGCGCACGCTGGGCACCTTCGACGCCTCCATCCTCACGCCGAAAGGCCGGTGGATGATGGTGATCGCCCGCTACGGCGGGGGACATGTGGATCTGCTGCGGTTTTTCTCTGTCTCCCCGGTGCCGCGTTTTGTCCTGCAGCGCCGCGGATTGGACCTCAATGGCTGGCGCCGGCCGACCGCAAACGAATCGATGCTGATTCCCCCGGGGTTTATCATCGTGCAACTGATACAGGCCGGCGAAGATCGAGAATTGGCTATGGATTACCGTGACTACACCGGATTTTCCGCCTGGCTTGAAGCCGGGCCGATCGCCGGTAGCTGGCAAATCTGAGTTTTTGCGGGGAGCACCCGCTGCCAAGATCCCGCCGCATCACACCTTCAAGGTGTGATGCGGCGGGATCTTCTGCGTGGGCGTGATGCTGTTTTAGAGCACCTGGCCGTTGCGGATGACCTGGTGCAGCTCCAGCTGCGCGTCGAGTACCACCACGTCGGCGCAGAAACCGTAATGCAGCGAGCCGACCTCATCGGCCAGGCCGATCAGCGAGGCGGGGATACAGGTTGCGGACTCGACCGCGCGGGTGAGCGCGATGCCGGCGCTGACTGTGCAGCGCAAGACCTCAAGGAGCGTGGCGGTGCCCCCGGCCAGCGAACCGTCGGCGAGCCGGGCCTGGCCGTCGCTGACGGTGACCTTTGCCGGGCCCAGGGAATACTCCCCATCGGCAAGTCCGGTAGCGGACATCGAATCGCTGACCAGCACCACTCGCTGGCCACCGACGAGGTTGAACACCAGGCGCACGGTCTCGGGGGACAGATGCACATCGTCGGCGATCAATTCCAGGTAGGCGTTGCCGCGGACGGCCTCTTCCAGACAGGCGGCCACCGGACCTGGCTCACGGTGATGCAGCGTCGGCATGCCGTTGAACAGATGGGTGACCGTCGGCTTTTCGGTGAAACCGTCGACGCCGGCGTTTTGAAGCTGTTCGCGGGCGAACTGCAGTGAGGTGGAGGTGACCTGCGCGCTGGCATTGGTGTGGCCTAGTGAGGGCACCACACCGAGCGCGACGAGCTGTTCGATGAGCTCCTCGCTGCCGGGCAGTTCCGGTGCATAGGTCATCGTGCGCAGCTGCCCGCGGCTGGCGGAGATCAGCTCGTCGACAAATTCCGGATCCGGATCGCGCAGGAACCGCGGGTCCTGGGCGCCGCAGCGGGCCTCGGAGAGGAACGGACCCTCGGCGTGGATGCCTGCGATCTTCCCGTCCTCGGCGAATTCGGCCAGGATTTCCGCGGCGAGCAGCATTTCTGCCGGTTCGGCGGTGACCAGTGAGGCCAAGAGCGTGGTGGTGCCTGCGCGGTGCAGGTAGTCCAGGGCGTCGGCGACCTGACCGTGCTCCGGGTTGGCGAAGTCCGCGCCCAGCGCCCCGTGGTTGTGCAGGTCGATGAGCCCGGGGATCAGGATGGAGCCTTGCGGCACCTGGTGCTCGGGGAATTGATCGGCGTCGGACTGGGTGAGCCAGTCATCGCGGCTGCCGGCGAAACGGATGCGATCGTCCTCGATGGCCAGTGCGCCATCGTTGATTTTCTGCCCGTCGGAGATGAGCGTGGCGAAGATGGCGTAACGCGAAGCGGTATTCATGTACCTAGCTTAGAAGAGTCTGCCCGAAGAGTCATCGATTCCGCGCATCACATCGTAATCCAGGGTCAGGCAGCGGATTCCGCGGTCCTCGGCCAGGGTGCGCGCCTGCGGTTTGATCTGCTGCGCGGCGAAGACTCCGGTGACCGGCTTGAGCAGCGGGTCGCGGTTGAGCAGTTCTAAATACCGGGTGAGCTGTTCCACCCCGTCGATGTCGCCGCGGCGTTTAAGTTCCACGGCCACCGCGGCGCCCGACGCGTCGCGGGCCAGAATATCTACCGGGCCGATGGCGGTCATGTACTCACGGCGCACCAGCCGGTGCCCGGTGCCCAGCAGTTCGATCTGTTCGGCCAGCAGGCGCTGCAGATCGGCCTCCACACCATCCTTGATCAGCCCCGGGTCGGTCCCCAGCTCATGGGCCGAATCGTGCTCGATGGAGTGGAAATAAATGGTCAGCTTGTCATCGGTCTTGGCACTGGATACGTTCCAGACGCTGAGCGCGCCAAGCGCGGCGGCGTCCTCATCGGGACTCGCCTCACGCAATACCAGTGGCGGATTCATCCAGTTCAGCGGCTTGTAACTGCCGCCGTCGGAGTGGATCAACACCGAACCATCGGCCTTGACCATAATCAGCCGGGTAGCTAGGGGGAGGTGGGCTCGAAGACGGCCCTCGTAATCTACTGAACACTTTGCAACCACTAAACGCACGCGCTCAAGCCTACCGCTAAGCCGGTGGGGTTTGCGACCCGGTGCCGGCGCGGTTCGCTGGCGAGGCCGGTAATACGGCATGATTAAAAGCATGCCACGCTCGAACCGTCCACGCCGCTCCAGCGGACCCGCCGCAAAATCCAGGCCGCGGTCCGCCGGGCCCGTCCGTGATCAGGGCGCGGAAGATGACTGGATGCAGCGCGCCCGCTATGGGGTGGCGAAGCTGCAAGATGCCCCCGATGGGCAGTGGCATGTGCGTAAGGTATCCCCGCTGAACGCGCAGAAAATCTATACCTGCCCGGGCTGCCATCGTCCGATTACCCCGGGGGTGGCCCACCTGGTGACCTGGCGGGCCGATCATTGGTCGGGCGACGATGCGGCGGCCTCAAACCGGCGGCATTGGCATCCGAACTGCTGGGAATCGCGCTCCTACCGGTACTGAGTTTTACCGGTGTGCGAATTTACGCGTGCGCCTGCGCGGATCGGCAGATTAGAGCCGGTCCTGGCGGGCAATGAATACCTCGCGCAGCAAAATCATCGCGCTGGCAGCGACCGGAATGGCCATCAGTGCGCCGGTGATGCCCACCAGGGTGCCGCCGGCGATCACCGAGATCACCGCGACCGCGCCCGGTACCGCAACCGCCTTGTTCATAATGCGCGGGGAGATGAAGTAGGCCTCGACCTGGAGGTAACCGAAGTAGCAGATCGCGTAGATCAGCGCGGTCTGCCAGCCCAGGGTGAGCGTGACCAGGGTGACCAGCACCCCGGCGATCACCGCGCCGACCAGCGGAATGAAGGCGAGCATCGCGACCAGGAGGGTCAGCAATGCCGCGAAGGGGACCTTGAGCAGCGTCATCAAAATAAGCGCCACCAGTGCGTTGAGTACCGCGACACTGGCCTGGCCCATCACGTAGTTACCCACCGAGCGGGTGATGCGGGTGATGATCTGATCCGCGCGGGTGCGCTTGGAGCGCGGGACCAGGCGCAGCGAGAAGGACATCATGCCCGGCAGCGAGGCGAGGAAGTAGATCGCCAGCACCAGCACGATCAAGACCCCGAACATTGACTGCGCGACGGTCTGCGACACGCCCAAGACGCCACCGAAAACATTGGTGACCGCGCCGGAGTCGCCGAAGAAGCGTTCCACCTCGGTATTAATGCGCGCCGAGACTGCGTACTGCGCGTCGATCTGCTTCACCCAGGGACTGTTGAGGAAGTTATCCACGATCTCCGGGGCGCGGGAGATGAATTGGGTGATCTGCGCGATCAGGGTAGGAATGATCAGCGCCATGAAGCCGCCGAAGACCGCGAGCAGGCCCACCATCGTGCTGGTCACCGCCAGCGGGCGGTTCAGCCCGCGGCGCATCAGGAAGCGCACCACCGGGTCCAGGCCCAGCGCGATGAACAGTGCGATCGAAATCCAGGTGATCAGCGAGCCGACATTTGTCAGCAGGTAGTAGCCGGCCAGCGCGAGGCCGACGCCGATGGTGCCAAGAAAGCCCATGGAGATCGGGTGCAGCGCGGGGATCGGCTGGGGAGTGCCGGTGTCGCTCTCGGGCAGTTCATCGGGCGCGCCGGGGTTCTTTGGGGCCTTGAACATCGAGTTCACCGTGCGCGAGAGCAGACGCGCCCAGCGCGTGGTGGCAGAACGGAGCTCGGCGGGATCCTCGGGATGCGCCGGATGCGCCTGGGGTGTTGCCCGCCCTGATGCGTCGTGGGACTGCACGCCGGGGTCCGGGGATGTGGCAGGAGAGCCGGGCGCCGGAACGCCGGGGTGGTTGAGCGACGGTGGCCCGGAGGAGGTGGCGGACTGTGGGGGATGCGCCGGTTCGCTGGCCGGGCTTTGTGCGGCGTGGTGCTTTGCCGCATCGCCGCGCTGATCGGGCGACTGATTACTGTCCATGGCACTGAGCATACCGCCCGTAAGCTTGCACAAAGTGCTCTATGACACCCCGGCATGTGCATTTGAGGCAGTTCACAGTCCGTTCTCGGAACCATTGGGGCGAAGGACTCGTTAGACTTGTGAAAGAACAGCTGTGACCGTTGGCGAATAGGTGAAGTCGTGCGAAAAGTTATCTCCGTGATCGCGATCCTACTGGGGGCAATTGCCCTGGTGGTAGGCATCGGACAGAAGACCTTTTGGGCCCCGCCCGAAACGGTCACCGCAAGCATGCCAGAGTTTAAGGAAGAGTCGCCGCTGACGGTTATTCAACCCTCTGTGCAGAACCCGGGCTCCGAACCGGTGGAACTGGTGATCACCGGAAAGGGCGAATTCACCGCCTCGCTGGCGCGCAGCTACGATGTGGAAGCCTGGGTGGGCGACGCGGCCCACGTGGAGCTGACCGGTGTTGACCGTGAAAATCATCAGCTGATCGCCGAGCGCATCGACGGGGAGAAGAAGACTCCGAACCCCGCAGGCGATGACCTGTTCTTCGATTCGCAGAAGGCCGATGGCACGATGACCTACCGCTGGACCGCCCCGGATGACGGTGACTGGTCGCTGCTGCTGGCAGCGGACGGCACCAAGGCGGCGCCCAGCGAAATCTCGGTGACCTACGCCAACGACGACGCCATGCCATGGGCCCTGCCGCTGATCATCATCGGCGCACTGCTGTTGGTGCTCGGTGTAGCCCTGCTGGTGATGCGCGTAATCAAGCCGGCTAAGTCGGCTAGCTCCGGACGCCGGGCGGAAACCGCGGTAGCAGATGCCAAGAACGGGCCGACAAAGCAGAACTCACTCGCGGTTGCCGCGGTGCTGGCTCTTGCGGTGAGCGGGATCAGCGTGCCGATGGCGCCGGCCAGCGATAAGCCCTCGGAATCTGCGCAGGCTTCTGATTCGGCGAAGGCTTCTGAGCCGGCGTCTGATTCGGCGTCGCAGTCCGCATCGGACTCGGCACAACCTTCGGAATCCGCACAGGACGAAAAGCCGAGCTACCCGGTACTCACCGAGGAGCAGCTGCAGCGGGTGCTCAGCGACGTGGAGAAGCAGATCGGCAAGGCCGACGAGAAGAACACCACGAAGGATTTGGACTCGCGGGCCTCCGGTGCCTTTAAGGACCTGCGCACCAAGCGCTACGACATCCTGAACGACAAGATCAAGATCGCTAAGCCGCTGGCGCTGAAGACCTCGGTTATTCGTTCGGCCGCGGTGCCTAATAGCTCCGAGGCTAAGTTCCCGCGCGTCATCACCGTGGTGACCGCGAAGGATTCGGATCCGGCCACCTTGCCTATCGCCCTGACCCTGCAGCAAAACAGTGCCCGGGATAACTACAAGGTCACCTTCGCCGCGCAGATGCTGCCGAATTCGACCTTCCCCGGGATCGCGGTCGGCGACCCATCGGTGACCCAGCTCGACGCCAATGCCGAGGGGCTGAAGGTCAAGCCGAAGGATGCGCTGACTCAGCTGGCCGACGTGCTGACCAATGAAAAGTCCAAGCACAAGGACAACTTCGCGGAATCCGAATTTATCAAGGCGATCCACTCCGGGCAGAAGGCCGAGCAGAAGGATGCCAACGAGGCGAAGGTGAAGTACTCGCGCACGGTCACCGATAAGGACACCGCGGTAGTTTCCACTCCCGATGGCGGGGCGATCGTCACCGGTCGACTGAATCAGAAGGCAGTCTTTGAACGCACCGAGGATGCCGACCCGCTGGAGAGCGCCGACGAGCTGACCAAGAAGCTGCTTGGATCGAGCACCTCAAACGGTAACGTAGAGATCACGTACGCGGAACCGGTGATGATGTATATCCCCGCATCCGGTAACGACGACAAGATTCAACTGGTCGCCAGCGAGGTTTCGTTGCTGAGCGTCAAGCAGGTGGAGGAAAACTAATGACTGAACCACATATCCCTTCCGCGCGCGGAGCCATCGACCTCGGCGCGCTGGCAAGCTCCGGGCCACAGGCCACCGAGGCCGACAGCGCGGCTGGCGCAGTCGCCACGTGGACGATGAACCTTGATGAGGCAGCGTTCCAGCCCTTTGTTGCCCTGTCCCAGCGGGTTCCGGCGATCGTTTCCCTGGGCTCGCCGCGCGTGCAGGTCTCTGTGGATCTTGATGCTGCGCTCAAAACCCTGGTGGATCGCCGTGCCGGCAAGATGGTGCTCGGTGTGGTTGACGCGGAGAAGTACCCGAATATCGCTAAAGCCTTCAACGCCGAGCAGATCCCGATGGTGATCGCGCTGGTCAATGGGCAGCCGGTGCCATTGTTCCAAGGTCCGGCAGCTGCCGAACAGATCGACCAGGTGCTCAACCAGCTGGCCGAACTGGCGACGCAGCAGGGGCTTGGCGGGAGCGTTCCGGCGTTCTCCGGAGACAGCGGCGAAGCAGAATTACCGCCATTGCATCAGAAAGCGGTGGATGCGATCGACGCCGGTGATTACGCCGCAGCGGAGGCCGCATATCTTGAGGCTTTGGCCGAAAAGCCTAATGATCACGACGCTCAGGTGGGCGTGTACCAGGTGCGTTTGCTCTCGCGCACGGCGAATCTTGATTTGAACGATTCGCGTGCCGCCGCGGCAGCGAACCCCGAAGATCTTGACATGCAGCTCAACGTTGCCGACCTGGATTTGGTCGGCGGGCATGTGGAAGACGCCTTCGCACGGTTGGTGACGTTGATTTCCAGGCTGGCCGATGAGGACCGTGAGCGTGTGCGCCGCCGGTTGATTGAATTGTATGCGGTGATCGGCAACGCGGATCCGCGCGTGGCGGCCTCGCGCCAGAAGTTATCTCGGGTGCTCTTCTAACCCGCAGCTTGATCCGTTGGAGAGGCGACCGGCCACATTTTTTGCTTGATGTGGCCGGTCGCTTTTTTCTGCCCGCAGGCGATGTCCCCACCGTGGGGGCTGCGCCATAGCAGGCCGCTGGCCTTTGAGATTAACTCCAAAGGATGATGCAAGTTGACTTGGGAGATTGATATTCTCGAAACATGAATAGCATGGCGCTCGAAATTAGAAATCTTGCCAAGCAGTTTGGCGACAAGGTGGCGGTGGATAACGTCAGCCTGCAGGTGCCCACCGGATCTTTTTACGGACTGGTCGGACCCAACGGCGCGGGTAAAACCACGATGTTATCGATGGCCACCGGCTTGCTACGCCCTGATCAGGGAAGTGCACTAGTCAACGGCGTAGACATCTGGGCGGCTCCACACGATGCGAAGGCCACCCTAGGCGTACTTGCCGATGGGGTACGTCAATTTGACCGGCTGACCGGACGGCAGCTGGTGACCTATGCCGGGTTGCTGCGGGGCATGGATCGTGAAGAGGTAGCCACGCGCACCGAAGATTTGCTGCGTGTAATGGACCTCGGCGCGGACGGCGACAAGCTCGTCGTGGACTACTCCGCAGGTATGACGAAGAAGATTTCCCTGGCGACCGCGATGATTCATTCACCGAAGCTGCTGGTGCTCGATGAGCCTTTCGAAGCGGTAGACCCGGTGTCGGCGGCCAATATCCGAGACATCCTCAATGACTACGTGTCCTTTGGCGGCACCGTGATCGTCTCCAGCCATGTGATGGATCTGGTGCAGCGGATGTGCTCGCATGTGGCGGTCATCGACGGCGGCATGCTTAAAGCCTCCGGATCGGTGGACGAGGTACGCGACGGAATGAGCCTGGAAGATCGCTTTGTGGATCTGGTCGGCGGGCGCGGAACCAGCGAGGGGCTGTCATGGTTGCGCACCTCCTAAGGCTGAAGCTGCGGCTGCTGGGCAACGGGTTTAAACGAAGCCCTTGGCAGTTGGTGGGCGTGATCATCGGCGGGCTCTACGCGCTGGGGATCGTGGTGATGCTTTCGCTGGCCGGCTGGTTTACCGCCGAACAAAGTGATCTGCGCGGCTGGATCGGGATTCTGGCCGGATCGGTGATCGTGCTGGGCTGGGCGGTGATTCCGCCATTGATTACCGGTGTGGATCTGACCCTTGAACCGCAGCGCTTTGTGCACTTCGGGATCGACGAGAAAACCTTGGCGCGCGGGCTGATCCTGGCCGGATTCATCTCCATCCCGGCGGCGTTGACGCTGCTTGCGGCCCTGGGATTCTCCACAATCTGGCGGCTTGACCCGGCCGTGCTGGTGGTAGGTCTGCTTTGTGCGCTGGGTACCTGGCTGATGGCGATGTTCGCCTGTCAGTACCTGACGATCGTGGCCACCGCGCTGCGTGGCAAGCGGCGCTTCCGCGAATTGTCCTTTGCTTTGCTGTTCTTATTGCTGGTTGGCCTGGGGCCGATCTTCAGCACCATCGGGTCAAACGCGGATTCAATTGTTGAGGTATTGGTGCCGATGTCCGCGGTTCTCGGCTACACGCCCTTGGGCGCTTTTGCCGCGGTGCCCGGTGCGCTGGCTGCCGGCGAAATGGGAAAGACCGCGATTTATGCCGTGCTGGCGCTGGTGTACCTGATCGGACTGTACTTCTTGCTCACCAGGGCCACCGGCAAGGCGACGGTGACCCCGCCTGCGGCGCAGCGCGCATCGACCGCGAAGGGCTTGGGCTTTTTCAAACTCACTCCGGCGACACCTGCCGGTGCGGTGGCTGCTCGCGCACTGACCTACTGGTTCAAGGACCCGCGCTACGCGCTGAGCGTGATCATGGTGCCGATGCTTCCGGTGATCTTCTACTTCGCCGGCGGATCTACCGGCAACTACACAATGATGCTGTTACTGGGACCGATGATCGGCATCCTGATGGGTTTTTCGATCTCCGCCGACGTTTCCTATGACAACACGGCTTTTGCATTGCATGTGCTCACCGGAGTTTCGGGCAAGGCAGATCGTCTGGGGCGCGTGATGGCCTGCTTCGTGCTGGTGATCGTGCCGCTGATTTTGGCCGCGGTACTTCCTGCGTCGTTGACCGGTCAGCCGTGGCGCATTCCCGGGGACTTGGGGCTTTCGCTCGGTGCGTTCTTGATCGCGTTGGGTGTTTCATCGATCGCTTCTGCCCGCTACACCTACGCGGTACCGCTGCCGGGGGACAACCCGATGAAAACTCCTCCGGGGAGTGGGGCTCGGGTGGTGGTGACTCAGCTCGCCACCTTCGGCATCATGGGTGTGCTGCTGATTCCGACGCTGGTTCCGTACATCACCGGTTGGGTGATGCACTCGTCGTTGGCTGGTTACATTACCTTGGCCGTAGGGCTGATTACCGGGTCGCTGATGCTGTTCTTTGGCATCCGGATTGGTGGCAAAACCATGGATCAGCGTGCGCCCGAGCTGATGCAGTCGGTATTGATCAACCGCTAGAGGTATCTGGCGACAATGTCCACAGCGCTCGGACCGGAGAAAATCCGGTTCGAGGGCTGCGGGCGTTTTCGTGTTTTAGGGGCGTTGCGACTCAGCCGTTTCGACTGCGGGGTAGGTGCGGTGTTGCCCTAGCTGACCTGCCGAGGTCAGTCCCAGTAAGTATTCCGCCGCGGCAACTGCAACGGGTCAAGATGCTTCGGCAAAATCACATGCGGCAACCCATCAACCACCACAAGCTTAATCCGGCCAGAATCAGCATCCATATGCGCACCCCGGCACAAACCACCCAAATTGATCAGCTTCGTCTCGCCGCCCAACC
>Ga0065705_10001782_pt1 | contig 148934 bp, 124 predicted proteins | sample SwibulcommuniRL2_FD_59092 | JGI IMG/M metagenome (GOLD analysis project Ga0065705, IMG submission 59092) | Bulk soil microbial communities from switchgrass field near Rose Lake, East Lansing, Michigan, USA - RL2 Bulk Soil v2 (version 2) | ecosystem: Environmental > Terrestrial > Soil >...
TGTTCATCGAGAGTCCTTGTTTCATCACTCCAGCACACCGCTATGCTCGCTGGAACACCAGAGTTTTCGCGAGCAAAAGTAAATGAGGCATGGGCTTCATTTCGCGAGCATTCATGATGAGTCAACGCGCCCTCTTGCGTGGTTACCGCAGGTTGAGCTCTCCTAGTAGATGGCGCTTCGTTTTCCATTGCTTGAAGAGATTAGAAGCCTTTGCAGCTCCAGTTGGGGTTGCAAAGGCTTTTCTGTGTATTCGCATCAGCGTTTGAATAAGGATTCGCTCGAAGGTACACCGACCGTCGAGCCAGAGCGGTGGCGTGTTTTCCCCAGCATCACGGCGCAACGAGGAGAACACTGTGGGTTATTCTAGGTTGGACCATTCTGGTATTAATTGCCAGCGGTCTCGCGAAGGCCCCTAAGCCACGAGAACAGGGCGGCAGATGGTTCGCTCCGCTGCTTCTAGATGTACTCGGTGCGATTGTGGGTGGCTGGATCGGCTCAGCACTCTTCAACGTAGGCGTTGACCAGTTCTGATCCCTGTCCACTAGGCTCTTAGCCATTGGTTCATTGATTGTGCTGGCCATCTGGGCGCTGCTTACGCGCAAGCGTGCCTAATCTTTATTCCTTCAAAAACGGTCCACCACAAAATCGTGGTGGACCGTTGCCATATCCATTCAAGGTGAGTGCTACACGTCTTCGCAAGCATCTCATTAGCGGGAATCGAAATCCTGATCCAGCGACGGCCTAGGATCGGTACCTGCCTGCCGCTCCGTAGGAGAAAGCTCGCGCCGGTCAGATTCCAGCGTACTGTGCTCATGGACACTCACGCGCAGGCTCTCAACTTCTTGGGCTCGGTCAGACCAATATCCAGGCTCCAAACCGAAGCCATTCGTCGCCTCTTCAGCCCTCTGCTTGAAACCATCACGATGGTCCTCCAGCGCATTATTCAGATCTTCGAACTCATCATGGCTGACACTGACATTAATACGTCTACGCGGCATGAGAATCACTCCATTCTTGTTAGACAGGCTAGATAAATTCGGGTTGGCTCAAAAATACTCCCTTTCGGCGAAGATGGCATCAACCACAAGGTTTCCAACAGAAACGACAAAGCATCTACTCCAAACGGGGTTGCTCCCGAAGCGCCACATTGGTCTCGCCCGTGATGCTATGCATTATCCGATGGGGAAAAACGTGCTCCCCCAGCCATAGCAGAGACCCGCGGCTCCGTTTGCCCGAGAGTGCCTGTTCGGCGGACATCTGTCTCCACGCTGCCGATCATCGATTCCAAGAACTTGGCGACGGCAATGCGCTCGCTCTCGGACAGCGAGCTCACCGCATCCAGCATTCGCTCATGCATCTGACGCAGCGTCCCGCGGACCTCGGTGTCACTGTGTTCCGTGGGCACAATCCCCACCGACCGCCGATCTGCAGGATGCACAATACGTTCGGCATAGCCGTCACGGCATAACCGGTCTATCAGCACCGACACTGAAGCGTTGGAAATCTCCAGTTCTTCAGCAAAATCTCGTTGGCGGGGAATCACCCCTTTGCGGTGCTCCCTCAGAAGGAAGCGCAACGCAGACATATCGGTTTCATTCATTCCCATCGAACCACGAGCGACAGCTCGCATCTTCCGTTCCGCCTCACGGTAGCGTCGCATGAGGTTCAACAAATCCACTGCCTCGGGCACCGAGCTTCCCTCCTGATACCAGTACCCGCTGGCCTTATAACTGCTCATGAGAACTCCCTCCGCCGGATATGAACTTGCTGCCCGCACCCCGCAGGCTCCCCCTGGCTTTTGCTCGAGATCCAGCTTGTCGAAACGAAAAAAAATAATGTAACCTGTCTAATAGTTAGACAGTCTAATCATATTCTACTACGCAACAGCAACCAGTGCCGGAGTGAAAGATGAAAAAATCCCTAGCAGTTCCTGTAGAGACCACCACGCGTCGTGTCAAGGCGTGGAGTGCGCGGATGCAAGACATCGCAGTCTTCGGCGCGCAGCAGTGCCGTAGTAGAGACAGCGTGCATTCAGCAATTTGCACTATCACTGGATCTGCAGAGGCGCTGGTGGTGAATTTGGCATGTACCGCGAAGAGCGAAGTCCAGGTTTCCGAGCTGATGCAATACGTCGATGAGGCGCTCTTACCGCAGATGGAAAAGGCCCTCGGTGTCCAGTTTGAGGTGCGCAACCTGCAGTTCGCTGTCGCCGGCAGGGGAAGCCTCCTCGCCTCCCCTGAGCATATAGATGGTGTTGAACTCCCCAAGCATTGGCTGGATCATCCCTTCGCTGCACCCGTGCTACCCCCTGCTCCTGGCATGGTGATTGAAGCCAGCAAGCCACGGACAGATTTGCACATCGTCTAGAAACTGCACCACCTGTCGCCAGCACAAGGCGGCAGCCCCCAGCGGCAGGGCCAGCCCAAAGCCTACTCTGCTCTGGATTCCTGACCTCCCTCACAATTTTCATGAGCAGTGCTAGAAAAGGAAGTATCCTAAATGCCCGGTCGAATCGATCGAACCCAGACCGCAGTCAGAGTCGCAGATTTTCTCGCCACACGTGAAGGCAAAGCTCACCTGTCCGACTTTGGCTGGGCGCCGGGAATGCCAATCGTCATGACCCAACCGGCCGAATCACTCAATGATGCCATGGGGATGGTGTCGCTCCACGGACGGGCAGTCCTGATAGCAATGCTTGATGCGCATACTGAAGAGTTACTCATGGCGCATGTCACCATCCCGCAAACCGCCCTGACAGTCACGAAGGCAGCTACGGATCGGCTCACCATGGGAGAGTTCTTCGATCACCTCACAACGCAGTCCATTGCTGAGTTCCGTGCGAAATTCTGGAAGCATACCGCCGTCGCCCACAAGATCCCCACGTGCACCGCGATGCGGACTGTGAATACCACAGCTGCACGCTACCCGCTGCCAGCACCCTGACGCATATCGGCCCCGGTCGCTGCGGGTACCAGCAGGTAAAAACCTTGCTCCCCTGGTTCTGACTCATTCCCTCTGGCTGGCCAACAGTTTCGTTGGCTTAGCGCGTGGGCAGGAATCGGGTGATCTCTCCGGTTAATGTCTCTATCCAAGTTTGCGGGTACCAGGCTCACCATCCGAACTACAAGGAAACATCCGTACCGTCCCCAACGAGGATCTTATTCGGTTGGCAATCAGGGCTGGATCAGGTTCGTTACAGGATTCCTTGGCCTAGGTGTCGGACGGAACATTTGATCAGCACTCTGGGCCAACTTCACAGCCGAGGTGTCGCCACAGACTTTCGAGAGCCTACGTAGCTCAATCACGTTTGGCAGAATGTGCGGACTTCTTGCCGCACTGCGCGAGAAACGAACCGGTGAGCTAACTTAGTGGGTGGCCACTCCATCTTCAGGGCGTGGTGAACAATGTGGGCGCCAAAGGCGGTTTAGCCTAGAGTCATGCGTGGTTCAGGTCCTGACCTGAGCTTCGCATTGTTCGGATCGAGCGTTTCACCTCACTCATTCGTGCGAAAAACCCAGTCGAATGGTCAAGTGTCTTTATCGGGCACTTGACCATTCGCATTTCCCGGCCACTCGAGCAACCGACCTTCTCGGTTCATGTGTCCCACGTAGCAGGCTTGCCGGCATGACTAAACCTGAGCGCTCAGAAACCAGTGAAGAGCCACGACGAGTAAGCAGCGTTTATTTCTTGCTCAGCTTCGTCACCACTGTGGTGTATCCAGGCTTCGAGGCGGTAATCTGGACTGTCAGTTTCTTGCCAGTGTCCGACTTAATCACGGTGTAGCGGGGCTTCGTGGACTTTTTGATGATCTTTCCCGAGCGCAACCACTGATACGAGACTTTGACGCCCTTCGTATTGTAGGTGCCCGCGCTAACTTTCAATACCTTGCCAGTAGCCTTCTTGCCTGTGATCGCAGGCTTCTTCACTACTTTCAGCTTCGCTGGAACGACCTTGGCAGTAGACGCACTCGTGACAGTTTTCGTGTTGTAGTTCGTCATGGAGTACTTCGCCGAGACGGAAACGCGCTTGTTCAGATCGGTTTTGGTCAGGGAGTAAGTTTTGCCACTAGCACCCTTAATTTTCTGCCCATTGACCATCCACTGGTAGCTAACGGACTGCGAGGCAGGTCTCGAAGTGGCTGCCTTCGCAGTCAATTTGCTGCCAACTTGGGCTGTCCCGGTGATGGCGGGTTTGCCAACAGCGAAGTTTCCCTTGCCAACTTTCACCGGGTCACTGGTCGGCAAACTCGCAGAGAACTCATCTGACCAATGGAAACTAACCTGGACAGAGACCTTCAGATCAGGGAACTTAGCACCAGGAACAAAAGTTGACCCGGTCGCCCCAGTAACGGGGCTCCCCTGGACATACCATTGGAAACTTCGTTTGAATCCAGGGAAATACGAAGCATCCACTCTGGCAGTGAGTTTCTCAGTCACGATCTTGCTTCCGGTGATCTTGGGCTTCGGAAGAGCTCCCACACTAGATGAAATAGGTATCCCGTACCTGACAGTGTTTTTGACCGCAGCAACCCAATACACCGAGGACTCAAACACGGGTTTGGTGGAGTAATCCACCTCGATCACGGCGTTAGTATCCTTTCTAGCTAACCGGTACGTCTGCCCCGTAGCTCCGGGAATCGCTTCGCCATTGCGCATCCACTGCAAACGCGCGAAAGGATAGTTGCTCACCGGTGCCAGAAGCAGATCTCCAATGACCGCAATATCGTGGCCCTCGAACGATGGATTCTGTGCCAAGCCAATAGGCGTGAACGTGACAGTATCGCGAATGCCAAAGTGCCACGACGAGTGGTAGCTGACCGACCCGAGATTCGGCATTCCAGGGATCGGCTCTTCTTCGCTCCTGTAATCCACGAGGAGGTTCCCAACTCCAGCTTTACGCGCGGTCACACCTGTGGCAGTGATGTCAGTGAGTCGTCGTTCAGTGTGGTGGCCGAGATACTCCTTCGGAGTGAGCGTGGTTCCGTCAACAGCGAGCACTGGTTTGATGCTTGCGGTTTCACCGATTTTCAGATCCACGCGTTCTTGGCCGTACGTTGAGACGTCCAACTGTTCCAGGTTCTTCAGTGAGGTTGCCCAACGGTAATCAGTGGAGCTCGACGCAAGAACATCAAGAGATTTGAGGGTTGCAATATTGCCCAGTGGCGCAAGGTCAACGATGCGGTCCCTGGGGAATACCAGGTCCAGTTCTTCCAATGCAGGCAGTTTCGCGACTTCCGAAAGCGTTGCTGGTGGGGCCTCTGTCATCCCAATGCTGCGCAGCTGCGGGTTCTGGCCTAGTACTTCCAACCCGTTCAAGGTCTGCCCCTGAAGCGTTTCGACCGAGATCCACTCAACGCTCTTGGCCATCGGAAGCTGACGCAAAGAAGTGACGTTGCGACACGACAGGCCAGTAACCACCTCGGAGGAATCATCCAAAGACTCACTACAAGAAAGCGCCGTACTAGGCGCAGCATAGGCTACCGGGACAAGGATTGAAGGCGATAACGACAAAATGCCGATGGCTGAAACGATACGGCGCAGAAATCCCATAATTCCCCAAAAAATTAAAGTAAAAATACTCAGAACATCATCCCACAGCTCACGCTCAGCTACCCCTACCAGTGAGCCAGTGAGAATCAGGCGACGAAAAGACCATTTTTTCTGGAACCGGGATGCTTTCCACACCAGAATAAGTACGCTAAATTTATCTTCCATGTGCATTCACCCGAATGCACGACCGGTTACAGGTGCCCCCTCCAGCGCTCCATTAGCAGCGCCAGTACCTGTCACCGATGCGCTTCCGCATAGAAAACAGGAAAACATGACCCCTCGCGTCCCTGGAGCTTTGCTCTCCACCGCAGTTATCTCAGGCCTACTCCTTTCGGCAGCGCCAGCGCATGCTACGCAAATGATGCCATCATCGAGCAGCACCCAGCATGCCGCCATTTCAGACAGCGGATTCCCGGCCCCGGAGCCGAGTAGCAGCCCGTCCCAAACCGCCCCGGAATCAATCCCGGAAACGGAGACAAGAGCCCCCTCCGATATCTCCGAAACCTATGCCCCGGTTGCTGAAGATGACTCCGATCAACAACAAGCTGAAATACCCGCCGACTTCAGCGAAGAACAAAATGCCGAGACGGCAATACCGCAGCCCACCGAAAGCACCACTGGGCCCGCACCTACGACTTCGACAGAGCCATCATCGGTTCCTGCCCCGACCGCTCCCACCGCTGACATCGTTGAAGAGAAAACAGTAACCGAAGAAGACGGCCCGGAATCTGTAGAAGGCACGCCCAGTCCGGAACCCAGCGAATCTTCGACAGCCGAACATCCCAATTCGACTTCGCTGCTGACCGATGAGGACGATGAGCTAACTCCTGAGCAGGAAGAGATCCTGAAAAAGCTCGAGAAGATCACTCCGAAGGGGATGGATGACTGGACTGAGCAGCAGTGGAAAGACTTCACCCAGAGCGAGGACGGCATTGAGTACGATCGTCTCTGGGACGAGTACTACGAAACATTGCCTGAGTGGGAAGACACGCTTTCTGAGGAACAACGTGCTTTCTGGGAGAAAATCGACCAGATGATCCCCGAAGGTAGCGACGGCTGGGACGAAGCGCAGTGGGATGCGTTCTATTCGACCCCTGAAGGCCAGGAAATTGAACGCCTCACCAATGAGTTTTTCGACGAATACTATGGCGATGACTTTGGTTTCGAACTCACGCCGGAAGAACTAGCGTTCTTTGAAGAATTGGAACGCAGGACGCCTGCGAGAAGCGATGAGTGGAGTGATAAGCAATGGGAAGAGTACTTGATGACCGATGAGGGTTATCAACTACTTGGATTCTTCCTCACCTTCGAGTTCGACCAGATTAAATCACCAGAAGAACTAAGCAAACTTATCAAGACCTACCGGGAGTGGTTCGACGACGGAACAGGATGGTTTGATGACTTCGTTAACCGCTATCTCAACGGACCTGAAAATGAGCCTGTAATCCAACCGTCAGCCTCGCCAGCACCGCTCCCTGGCACAAATATTCATCCTGAGGCATCTGAGATTGTTCCCGCAGTAAAAACTGTGAAGGCCATGAGTAAGCGTTTGCAAGAGGTCGCTAACCCTGTTGCGAAGAAGATGCGGGTAGCTAAGCAAAGTTCAACTGAGTTAGCTGAAACAGGGTTCAGCAGCTTGATGCTTGCAGTCGGTGGCGTCGCTCTTTTATTTGTCGGAGCGCTGGCCATGCGGCGCAAACGCAAAACTGCTGTGAAGTAAAACTGTACTGAGGGGTAATAGGAAGTTGAAACATCCGCCCGTTACCGCTCCGCTGGCTCTATAGGCCAAAATCCTTTGTTCCTTCGTTTCGCCAGTTGCCGGGTGTGTCAGGAAAGTCTTTTCTAAGCCATGCCCGATAGGTGGTGGTCATTCCGGGAACAAAAAGACTAGAGGCATGAATTCTAATTAGAAAGAGAATCCCGCCCTCGCGAGGAGGGCGGGATTCGCGTTTGGCGTCCGGGCCGTTCAACTATCCCCATAGTTAAACATTTACAACGCAGATCGTCCCCACGATCCGTGTTAACCCCTTGCACGTCTAATAACGTACCTCCATTTGATCGCCATTCATATATTTGAAATCGGAAGTTTGACGAACGCAGGTAACAATTCTTCGGAATTCAATTTCTGTGCACTTCACTGCTGGTTTAAAACTTGAAGTAATTTTTACTACCCAAACTCCTATTTGGACTTTTTTACTGTTAGCGTGGAATTACACCGCGCTGGGAAGCCCAGTTCCTTTCCCCCATGTAGGAACTGAAAGTGGTGTGCGCTGCGTCTAACCCCAAGTAGGCGTAACGTCCCATTATCGAATGAAAATGACCCCGGATCAATGATTCGGGGTCATTACTAACTGGGACTCCGGCTATACCTCAACACGCCAGACAGCCCAGAGCGCCTTCCTGAACCGCTCCGGGCTTAGACCTGCTGGTGCGCGGCGGCAGAACCGCTGGCATCAAACGCGGCAGAGATTTCCGGAACGGACGTGACGCGAGCGAACAGCCCCATAGATCCGAGGGAGGCCTGGTGGGACGATACGTCTGCCGCGGAGGAAGCATCCGACTGCACGAAAGTGTTGTATCCCAGATCCGGGGTCTGAGAAAGTTCTGCCCGAAAACTTACACTAAGGCGTTCGAAACCTGTTGAAAGGGTTCATGGGCAGTTGATTTTCTAAGTGATTGCAGGCCGCGGGAATCAGCGGATTCGCCGACCAGACATTCGCAGAGGACCTTGAACGCTTTGTCGACTAGTCAGTGGCTGGTCGCCGCTGGGAACGCACAACCACTCACTGACCCATATTTGTCACTTTCGAAAAATCAACGTTCGGCTCTCAGCGTTTGCCCGACCCAGCGGAAGCTTGACGTCGGGAATTTCAATATTTATCAAGCCCCATCTACTCCAGGATCGACACCGGCATGACGTTAGCGTGAATTTCCGTACCGATCTTCCTCAGACGCCGTATTGATCAGAATCCCTGCGTTCGTGATGAGCGGAGATTCAGCTTAGAACAAGGCCACCTTCTGTGGGCTAGAGAAGATCTGGTTGATTTCTTCACGCTCGGTGTCCGTGGGGACCCAGCTAATAGCCTCTGCATTGGCCGTAACCTGCTCCGGACGCGTCGACCCGGCAATGACCGAGGATACTGGCTCTTGAGCCGCGAGCCAGCAGAATGCGAGTTGTGCTGGGGTGAGATCTCTTTGCGCAGCGAATGCAGCAATCTTATCCAGCTGCTCGAAGTCACTGGTTTCAAGCAACGCCTGACGAGCGTGCGTCAATCGGCTTCCTTCTGGAGCCTGCCCCTTGGAATATTTTCCGGTCAGCAAACCGTTTGCCAGCGGGAAGTAGGGCAACACGCCGAGCCTGAATTCCTTTGCTGCGGGCAAGACCTCCAGCTCGGCTCGGCGATCAATAAGGTTGTAATGATTCTGCGCTGAAATAAAGCGTTCGGTGCCCAACTCACGGGCCACATACTCGGCCTGCGCAATTTGCCAGCCCGCGCGATTCGAGTGCCCGAGATAACGCACTTTTCCGCTGCTCACCAGATCATCGAGAGCTTTCAACGATTCCTCAATGGGGGTGTTCGCATCAGGAGTATGAAATTGGTAGAGGTCGATGTGATCGGTTCCCAATCGGCGCAATGAAGCTTCTACCGCTTTAACGATGTATCGCCGAGATCCGCGGGCGTTGAAGTCTGGACCATTCACGCCCTTCATGTCCATGCCAAATTTGGTAGCAAGCACGATGTCTTCACGTGCATTGCCCAGCGCCTTGCCAAGGCGTTCTTCGGATAGTCCTGGCTCACGCCCATAGCTGTCGGCGACATCAAAGAGGGTGATTCCTGCATCGAGGGCGGCGTGGATCACCGCGTCGGTTCCGGCTTGTGATTCCGTGGCCGTTCCTGGGCGCCCCAGGTTGTTGCAACCGAGTCCAACAACCGAAACGCTCAGACCACTGCGGCCAAGCTGACGAAATTCCATGAGCACCTCTTTGATAATTTGCGCGGTGCCGCTTCACTTAGCCGGCGACTTACCCATAGGCTATCGGGTAGGACGGTGTGCTGAACATTTCACACCTCGATTCACTGTGTTGCATATTTATCCATTAGGATGGAAACATGTCAAAAGTCCTCACCTCTCTCCCTGTCGGCGAACGCGTCGGTATCGCGTTCTCCGGCGGCCTTGATACTTCGGTCGCAGTTGCCTGGATGCGCGACAAGGGCGCCATCCCTTACACCTACACCGGCGATCTGGGCCAGTACGACGAGCCAGACATCGATGCAGTTCCAGACCGTGCTCTGGAATACGGTGCCGAAGCCTCGCGCCTGGTCGATTGCAAACCAGCCTTGGTCGAAGAAGGCCTCGCAGCACTTGCTTGCGGCGCCTTCCATATCCGCTCCGGCGGAAAAGCCTACTTCAACACCACCCCACTGGGCCGCGCCGTCACCGGCACCCTGCTCGTTCGTGCAATGCGCGAAGACGGCGTGGATGTCTGGGGCGACGGGTCGACCTACAAGGGTAACGACATCGAGCGCTTCTACCGCTACGGCCTCATGGCCAACCCGAAGCTGCGTATCTACAAGCCATGGCTTGACCCAGCATTCGTCGCTCAGCTCGGCGGCCGCCAGGAGATGAGCGAATGGTTGCAGGAGCACGGCTTCCCATACCGCGACTCGGCAGCAAAGGCTTACTCCACCGACGCCAACATCTGGGGCGCAACTCACGAAGCAAAGACCCTGGAGCTGCTGGACACCTCGCTTGAGGCAGTCGAGCCAATCATGGGCGTGAAGTACTGGGACGAATCGGTTGAGGTTAAGTCCGAAGATGTTTCGGTCACCTTCTCCGCCGGCCGTCCGGTAGCCATCAATGGCAAGGAGTTCACCGATCCGGTGGCCCTGGTCAACGAGGCGAACATCATCGGTGGCCGTCACGGTCTGGGCATGAGCGACCAGATCGAGAACCGTATCATCGAAGCGAAGTCGCGCGGCATCTACGAAGCACCTGCTATGGCGCTGCTGCACATCGCGTACGAGCGCTTGGTCAACGCGATCCACAACGAAGACACCGTAGCCAGCTACCACAACGAAGGCCGCCGTCTGGGCCGCCTGATGTACGAGGGCCGCTGGTTGGATCCACAGGCTCTGATGCTGCGCGAGTCGCTGCAGCGCTGGGTCGGTTCGGCCATCTCCGGTACCGTAACCGTACGTTTGCGTCGCGGCGATGACTACACGATCCTGAACACCGAAGGTGAAAACCTTAGCTACCACCCGGACAAGCTGTCCATGGAACGCGTAGGTGACGCAGCCTTCGGTCCACTGGATCGTATCGGTCAGCTGACCATGCGTAACCTGGATATCGCCGATTCGCGCGGTCGCCTGGAACAGTATGCAGGCATGGGCCTGGTGGGCGGATCCACCGCGAAGCTGGTTGGCGCACTGGAAAATGGTGGAGCGAACGACATCGTCGACGCCTCACCGGTCGACGAATCGGGTCTGGCAACGGACCGCGCCATCGAGTCCGCAGCATTTGACTCCGGCACCGACTAAGGATTTTAGTCAAAAACACTAAGCCGGCCAGAACATCAGAAGATGTTCTGGCCGGCTTAGCTTAACCGCCAAGATTCGAAAATTCCTAACTGCGGTTAGGCGTCGATCAAAGTCAGCAGTGAGCTCACGGCGATCGTGAAACCAACCAGCGCGACCAGGCGCAAGATCAGCCGGATACGCGCACCGGTTTTTGTATTCGGTGCCGGCAAACGGAAGCCCTGCTCCACGATCCACGCGGCAAGCACCACGAACACCCCAGCTAGGGCCACCTGTACGTGCGAGACTTCGCTCAGCAGCGAGGTGATACCGATACCAACGATTACGCCGAGGCAAGCCTGAAACACCAAGTGCAGAGGTGTGCGTGTAGCACCAAATTGCGATGTCTTACGCTTGGCCCCCGGGGTTTCGTCCCGGTCCTCTTGAGGAATCATCTGTCCTTTGTCCTTAGTTCATGGAGAAGCTAATGTGGGCCGGTGTCCTGGCCCGAAGGTTTTTAGCTCAGTGAAAACGGTTTGGCAGGCATTGGGTGCGCCATCTTGACCGCTTCAATATTGTCGTACGGGGCAATTCCGACACTCATCTTAGTGGTATCCAATTTGGCGTCACGGACGCATACCTTGACCGAGGCGACTGCGAGTTTCGGAGCCGGCGAAAGGATCCGAATATTGAGCTTGTTGGGTGCGAAATCACTTGATTCAACGGTCCCTAGTCCACGCCAGGCCAGGTGTCCGGTGAGCGCTTCCTTGGCTTTTTTCTCCATGTAGCGATCGCGCTCAGTGCCGTCTTTGGTTTTTAGCGCATACTGGACAATCACCCAGCTCTGCTCTTCGGCTGGGATCTGTGCGTAGCCGTCTTCTTCGCAGGCAGCAAGGAAGCCGGCGAAAAGCTCGTCGGCTCGTTCCACCTTGACATCTTGAACATCGCTGGTCTTTGACATGTGGCCCACGGTTCCGTGATTAATCACGAACTGGCCCAGCTCGTCTTCATCAAACTGCTGGTACCAGGCTTCGCGGAACTGCAGTTCGTTCTTCTCATCCAGCCGGTAGGTGCGAATAATCGCCATCTTTTTGTCCTTAGTAGTGGTGATAATGCTGGGCTCAGCGTGGAAGTTCCGCGACCTTTGCCAGCCAAATTTGTCGGTGTGAGTCGGTGAAAGGTGGTAGGTTTTCCGCTACCTGGGCCATGAGTGACGCGCTGGTCTCGCGCATCTGACGCTGTAGTTCTTCGGGGTAGTTCATCTTCAACGCGTGCTCTTCAAACTCATCTTCATCGTCTAAAAAGGTACCTCGGGTACGTGAACGAATGACGTCGAGGTCCATATCGACCGAATTTACTTCCCATCCCCCACGGCGCAGCTGATGCCAGCCGATCGAGGTGGCCAGATCGATGTAAACGTCAAAATCGTCGGCTGGGTCCGAGTAGAGGGTAGCAACCCAGAAACCATGGTGCGGAATGAGGCAAAGCGCATCGGTGCGCGCCAAATGTGCGGTGCCGGGACGGGCTACCAAGGAACCCGCCGGTTGGTGCAGCCAATGACCATGTTCATCGGCGCCTAAATAAAATCCGGGGACCACCCAATGCGGCGTGCCATCGTATTTCCATGCGCGGCTGACAATGAGCGAGCCGAAACGCACCGGTTCCGGGGTGCGCGTCAGTCCGGTGGGAAACGGCATTGGTGCGCTCACAGCTTGGGGATCTGGCCAGTTGGTAAATCTTGTCCAGGCAGCGGGCGCGCGAACGGCACCTTAGTTCCAAGCACCTGGGCTAAGGTATCCCGAGCCACCTGCTGAGCGGTGAGTCCCACCCGCTCGAGTACCTGGGCGCGGGTGCCGTGGGCTAGGAATTCTGTAGGTAAACCGACTTCGTTCAGTGCCGTGTCTACTCCGGCTGCCCGCATCTCGGTGCGCAAGCGGGAACCGACACCTCCGGCGCGCACGCCATCTTCGATGCAGACCACGATGCGGTGGCGAGCGGCGAGCGAGACGACGGAAGCTGGAACGGGCAGCACCCAGCGTGGGTCAACGACACTCACAGAGATGCCTTGGCTGTTCAGCCTTTGTGCCACGTCCAGCGACAGTTCGCTCATGGCTCCGACCGAAACGATCAGCACGTCCGGGGCGGCCCGATCTCCGAGGCGAGCGAGCACATCAACCCCGTCAGGCAATCGATCAATCGCCTCAACTTCTTCACCGACCGACCCCTTAGAGAAGCGCACCACGCTTGGTGCGTCGTCGATGGCCAGTGCTTCGCGCAGTTCTTCGCGCAAGCGTGAGGCATCGCGAGGCGCCGCCAGATGAAGATTCGGCACGATCTGGGTCAACGCCATATCCCACATACCGTGGTGGCTGGGACCATCTGGGCCGGTGACTCCGGCACGGTCCAGCACGATGGTCACGCCGGCCTTGTGCAGGGCAACGTCCATCAGTAGCTGATCAAAGGCACGATTCAGGAAGGTCGCGTAGACGCAGACCACTGGGTGCAGACCACCGAAGGCTAAGCCAGCGGCGGCTGTCATCGCGTGCTGTTCGGCAATACCAACGTCGATGACGCGCTCTGGATATTTGTCTGCCATTTTCTTCAGGCCCACCGGCTGCAACATGGCCCCGGTGATTGCGACAATGTCATCACGTTCGTCGGCAACTAAAGCAATTTCATCGCCAAAGACGCTGGTCCAGCTTTTGGCTCCCCCACTCGATACCGGGACGCCGGTTTCTGGGTCGATCACGCCTACCGCGTGGAACTGGTCTGCCACGTCGGCGATGGCCGGAGCATAACCATGACCCTTTTCGGTCAACGTGTGCACCAATACGGGGCCACCGAATTGCTTGGCCTGGAGTAACGCTTCTTCAACGGCGCGCTGGTTATGCCCGTCGATCGGGCCAATGTATTTCAGCCCAAGGTCCTCGAACAATCCCTGCGGGGCCCACCAATCTTTGATTCCCTTTTTGGTGGCGTGCAAAGATTTGTAGGCGAAAGTTCCTACGGCGCCCGAATCTTTGAGCTTGCCCTTGAGCTTGCTCATGGCATCCTCATAGGACGGGTGAGTGCGGAATTTATCTAGTTGCTGACGCAGCCCGGAGAGCTGGTTGGCGAGCCCGCCGATGGTTGGCGCGTAGGAACGCCCGTTGTCATTGACGACAATAATGGCCTTGCGGTCTTTGTCAGCGGCAATATTGTTGACCGCTTCCCAAGCCATGCCGCCGGTCAGTGCGCCGTCGCCGACTAGCGCGATGGCGTAGCGCTCGGTCTGCTTACGAAGTTTGTTGGCCCGCGAGATGCCATCAACCCAGGACAGGGAGGCGGAAGCATGTGAGGACTCGACGATGTCGTGCTCGGACTCGCTACGGTCAGGGTATCCGGCCAGACCGCCTTGCTGGCGCAAGGTGGTGAAGTCTTTGCGTCCAGTGAGTAATTTGTGGACGTAGGACTGATGCCCGGTGTCAAAAACGATGGAGTCGGTCGGTGAATCGAAGACTCGGTGGATGCCTAGCGTCAGTTCAACGACACCCAGGTTTGGGCCGAGATGGCCGCCGGTACGCGCAACGTTGGCGATGAGGAAGGCGCGGATTTCTCCTGCGAGCTCTTCCAACTGCTCCAGGGTGAGAGCCCGCAGATCGCTAGGCTTATTGATGGTCTCCAATAAAGACACTGTCATCCCCTTTACATGTTCGCCCATTACGGACCGGTCAATCCATGCGAAACACTTATTATAGCTTTCGCAGGGCACTTTCCATTATCCGTCACGTTTGGTGATGGTGCGAATTTCCTGACAATGACCTTGACTACTGTCACTGAAATTTCGCGCCGGGCGTGGTGTTTATGAGTTTCTCAGAACAGATCCAGCGCATCTGACAACATCTGGTGCCCCTGCGCTTCAAAATCGGTGTCTCCTACCTGATAGGCCCAGACCGCGGTCCCGATTGCTTCGCGTAACGAAATGACCGGCCAAGTTCTGGAATCTCGTGGATCATCTCCGTATCCTTCAAGGAACGCGGATTCCAATTCTGGTGCATCTTTGAACTGCTGAACGGCTAACCGGTTCAGATCGCTCGACGCAGGACGAAAGTCGAAACGACCAAAATCAATGACGTGCAGACTGTCCCCATTAATGATCCAGTTGCGTGGTTGCCAGTCACCATGGGTTGGTACCAACAGGGCAGGCCCGGTGCGATATTCACGCAGTGCAGTGCTCGCGCGTGCTGCGAGGCGCTGATCGATTCGATGGTCATCCGCAAGCCAGCTACGGCATTTGCGAATGAAAATTTCCTCGTAGTTCTCGTCGTTGTACGAAGATTGCTCGTGGAAAAGGCGCAACGCATGTCCGGCCTGTACGTGGATTTCTGGATCCAATGCGGCCGGCGAATGGTCGCATAAGTACCCGGGCAGATAATCCATCACCAAAAGCCGCAAGGGCTCGTCGGCAAAGCGTGCATGGGCAGTTATTCCTCGCTCAACCAGTGGTCTTGTAAACCTCGCGTGAGCTGCAAATTCGCGTTGCATGTGATGATTCCTCGGTCCAGCAGTTTTGAGGATATATTGTCGTCCACTTGATCGAAGCTGCAGAACCTTGGTGTCAGTCAGGCCCCACGAGAGATCTGCGACAAGTTGTGGATCGGTGAGCCATTCCTCTATTCGTGCGGCTTGGTCTTCGGTGAGCAGTTCCTGGTGCCAGCTACGACGCATGTTTCAAGCTCCTTGTGCGGTTCACTTCCCATACTAAAGAGAATTTTCACCGTTTATAGGCCTTCACAGTGATTCTTTCGAGAAGGAAATCTAGTCGCTGGCCGAGGCTCGCTGAGGCTGAATTTTGTGGGCGGACTGATGCAAGCGGATCAGTCCAGGTTAAGCGGCCGAAGGCCTCAAAGCTTGCGCTTTGAGGCCTTCGGGTTGTTTCAGAAGCTGAAACTAACTAGTGGTCAAGACCTTAGTTAGAAGCTGCGATCTGACGCAGGACGTACTGCAGGATGCCACCGTTACGGTAGTAATCTGCCTCGCCTGGGGTATCGATACGCAGATCCGCATCGAACTCGGTGACCTTGCCGTCTTCGGCGGTAGCGGTCACCTTCAGGGTCTTCGGGGTGGTGCCGTTGTTCAGCTCAGTCACGCCGGAGATCGAGAAGCTCTCGGTACCGGTTAGACCCAGCGAATCAGCGGACTCGCCCTGTGGGAACTGCAGTGGCAGAACGCCCATGCCGATTAGGTTCGAGCGGTGGATACGCTCGAAGGACTCGGTGATGACGGCCTTGACACCCAGCAGTGCGGTGCCCTTGGCAGCCCAGTCACGCGAGGAGCCCGAACCGTATTCCTTACCACCAAGAACGACCAGCGGGGTGCCGGCTGCCTTGTAGTTCTCCGCAGCGTCGTACACGTACGACTGTGGAGCGCCATCCTGGGTGAAGTCGCGGGTGAAGCCACCCTCGACGCCGTCCAGCAGCTGGTTCTTGATACGGATGTTCGCGAAGGTACCGCGGATCATGACTTCGTGGTTACCACGGCGTGAGCCGTAGGAGTTGAAGTCCTTGCGATCCACACCGTTTGCGATCAGGTACTGACCAGCCGGGGTTTCCGACTTGAACGAACCTGCAGGTGAGATGTGGTCGGTGGTGACCGAATCGCCAAGCTTGAGCAGAACACGAGCTGCGGAGATATCCTCAACCGGAGCTGGTTCGGCGGTCATGCCGTCGAAGTAAGGTGCCTTACGTGCGTAGGTCGACTTCTCGTCCCACTTGAAGGTCGAGCCTTCTGGGGTGTCAAGTGCCTTCCAGCGCTCGTCCCCTTCGAAGACGCCTTCGTAACCCTTGGCGAACATGCCTTCGTCGATCGAGGAATCAATGATTTCCTGAACCTCGACAGGCGATGGCCAGATGTCCTTCAGGAAGACATCGTTGCCCTCGTTGTCCTTGCCCAGGGAATCGGTTTCGAAGTCGAAGTCCATGGTGCCGGCCAGTGCGTAAGCGATAACTAGTGGCGGGGAGGCCAGGTAGTTCATCTTTACGTCTGGGTTGATGCGGCCTTCGAAGTTACGGTTACCCGAAAGAACTGCGGTGGCTGCGAGGTCGTTGGTGTTGATTGCCTCGGAGATCTCGGCATCCAATGGACCGGAGTTACCGATACAAGTTGCGCAACCGTAACCGACCACGAAGAAGCCAAGCTTCTCCAGGTATGGCATCAGGCCGGACTTCTCGTAGTACTCGGTTACAACCTTCGAGCCCGGGGCGACCGAAGTCTTGACCCAAGGCTTGGAGGCCAGACCCTTGTCGGCAGCATTGCGTGCAAGAACTGCAGCGGCAAGCATCACCGAAGGGTTGGAGGTGTTGGTGCACGAGGTGATCGAAGCGATCGAAACCAAACCGTGGTCGATGGTGAACTTCTGACCATCTTCCTTGGTGACCTCAACTGCGGTCGATGGACGTCCAACACCCTGGGTGTCTTCGGTGTTCGATACGTAGTTGTGGATGTCCTTGCGGAACTGTTCCTTCGACGAGGACAGCTCGATGCGGTCCTGTGGACGCTTCGGGCCGGCGATCGATGGAACAACGGTGGAAAGATCCAGCTCGAGGTATTCCGAGAAACGGATCTCGCGGCTTGGATCGTGCCACATGCCCTGTTCCTTGGCGTAAGCCTCAACGAGGTCCACGTTCTCCTGGCTGCGGCCGGTCAGGCGCAGGTAATCCAGGGTGACGTCGTCAATTGGGAACATTGCGGCGGTGGAGCCGAACTCTGGGGACATGTTGCCAATAGTTGCACGGTTAGCCAGTGGCACTGCTGCCACGCCTTCACCGTAGAACTCAACAAACTTGCCAACAACGCCGTGCTTACGCAGCATTTCGGTGATGGTCAGCACCACGTCGGTTGCGGTCGCGCCGGCTGGGATCGAGCCAGCAAGCTTGAAGCCGACAACGCGTGGGATCAGCATGGAGACAGGCTGGCCGAGCATTGCTGCCTCGGCCTCAATGCCACCCACGCCCCAGCCCAGCACGCCCATACCGTTAACCATGGTGGTGTGTGAGTCGGTGCCGACACAAGTATCTGGGTATGCGCGCAGCACGCCGTCAACTTCGCGGGTCATCACGGTGCGAGCCAGGAACTCGATGTTGACCTGGTGCACAATGCCGGTGCCTGGTGGGACGACCTTGAAGTCGTCAAATGCAGTCTGGCCCCAACGCAGGAACTGGTAACGCTCACCATTGCGCTGGTATTCGATTTCCATGTTGCGCTCAACGGCGCCTGCGAAACCAAAGGTATCAATCTGCACGGAGTGGTCGATGACCATTTCGGCAGGTGCCAGTGGGTTCACGCGGGTAGGATCTCCACCGAGTTCCTGCACTGCCTCGCGCATGGTTGCAAGGTCAACGATGCAAGGTACACCGGTGAAGTCCTGCATCAGCACGCGGGCTGGCGTGAACTGGATTTCGGTGTTCGGCTGAGCCGATGCATCCCACTGGCCTACGGCCTTTACGTGGTCTGCGGTGATGTTCGCACCATCTTCAGTGCGAAGCAGGTTCTCAAGTAGAACCTTCAAGCTGTAGGGAAGGCTTTCCGAGCCTTCGACCGTATTCAGTCGGTAAATTTCATATTCGGTTCCCTTGACGTCAAGTACGCCCTTGGCACCGAAACTGTCCACTTTACTCATTGGGACTCCTCTCGCCAGACACTCATTCTTTATGCATGCTCAAACATAATTCCAGTTAGGCGCTCCTAACTGAGAATGTCATATTTGTATTGCTGCAGAGCTAACCCCAGTCTATCCGCAACTGAGAGAAAATGCCGGATCCGCAGAAATTTTACGCTTAATTTGTGATTCAAGCCCCTAAAATCATCGTCTAACGGCGGACGAACAGACCAATCGACTCCATATGGTGAGTATGCGGGTATAAATCGTGAATCTCCATGTGATCTAATTCGTAGCCGCGAGCCATCAAACGGGCCGTATCTCGGGCAAAAGCTGCCGGGTCACACGAGACGTAACAAATGCGCGGAACACCACTAGCAGCCAATTCCGCTGCTGACTGCTTATCCAAACCGGTGCGCGGTGGATCCAAAACCACAGCATCCAGCTGAGCCTCGCGAGCCAGCTGGCGCATCAAGCGTTCTACCCGGCCGCGTGTCACAGTTACTTGTGGGGTCTGAGCTAAATTTTTCTTCGCATCCGAGTGCGTTCCCGGTGCACCTTCGATGCTAAAGACCCGGCCTTGAGGTCCAACAGCTTCGGCTAGCGGCAAGGAGAAAAGTCCCGCGCCGGCGTAAAGGTCGGCGATGACTTCGCCAGAGTCTGGGGCCGTGAGATCCATGACGCGCTCGGTCAACAGCGTTGCGGCACTTCGGTGCACCTGCCAGAAACCTTCACCGGTAATCCGGAAGGAATTGCCCAATACCTGCTCGGTGAGCCAACCGTTGCCGGCGATAACTTCTAGCTCGCCTTTGCCGTCAGCTGCAGAACCGCCCACCTGGCTAAAGACGGCAAGGTTGACACCCTCTGGAAGTTGCTTCGCCACACGCAATGCGGCACCGGGACTAACTTCTGAAAGCAGCACGAGCACCGTGGAATCGTCCTGGCTTGAAACCGCGGCTTCCACCCGATCGATTCCGCTAAAGTCCACGGTATACAGCCCTATGGCTTCGATCCCAGGATGCGCCAAAGGCATTTGGGTAATCTCGGTCAGTTCATTGCTGCGAAAACCGCTCATAGCCAAACGGCCGTTCTCGGTCACCGAGTAGGACATCCGGGTACGCCAGCCAAGGCCGTCCGGATTACCGGGTACTGCCTGCACCTCTGGGAAATTGTAGTCTTCGGCCTTCAGCCCACCTAGACGAGTCAGCTGCTCCGCGGCCACCTGCGCTTTGAGCACGCGCTGGTAATCCAGACTAATATGGCCAAATTCTGCTCCTCCCACCGGGTCACGGTGAGTCAGCGCATCGGCCTGATCCCAGACATGAGGCACTCGATGTTCGCTGGCTTCGAGTACTTCAACAACATCGGCGCGCCAAAACTTGGCGGTTTCCCCGGCATCCGTCAACACCACGTTGACCAGTTCGCCGGGAATCCCATGGCGGACAAAGATTACTCGACCTTCATGCCGTGCCACGGTGTGTCCACCATGTGCAATGGAGCCCAGGCGTAGTTCTAAAGTTTCGGCAGCGTTCATAAGTATTATCCTTCGTGAGGTGAGGTGTTTCGGTGCGCCGAGGATTCCTCGGTCGGTGCACCGAGCAGTGCGTCGGAAGAGCTCAGCAGGCGCCAAGGCACCGAGGCAATGAGCACTCCAGGTTCGTAGTGCAGTCGGTTTTTGACCCGTTGGGCGGTCTGGTTGTGCACCAGTTGCTCCCACCAGTGGCCGACCACGTATTCGGGAATGTAAACCACGATGAGATCCCTTGGTGATTCCCGCCTAATCGACCGGATATGTTCGATCAAGGGTCCGGCGATATCGCGGTATGGAGAGGCCAGCGCGGTGATCGGAACCGGGATGCGCAATCGATCCCAGGTTGCTAAGGTGCGCGCGGTTTTCTCCGCTTCGATATCCACGATGATCGCTTCCAGCTTTGATGGACGCGAGGCCCGGGCGAAAGCCAGGGCGCGTAGCACCGGTTTACGTACCGTGGACACGAGTACCAAGGCATGAACTCTTGCCGGCAGCGCGGTGGCCGAGTGCTCATCATCAATCGATAATTCGCTGTCGACCTGCTGGTAATGACGTTGCAAAGATTCCATAATCAGTGTCAGCGCTACGATGCCCAGCACCGCAAGCCAGGCTCCGTGAACAAACCGAGTGGCAAGCACAACCACCAAAACCAGCAGTGACAAAATCAAGCCGATCAGATTCAACAGACGCTTGCGGCGCTTCGCCGCACGGATCTTCCGGTCGGTCACCGTCACGAGCACCCGGGACCAGTGTTTGAGCATGCCCAGTTGGCTAAGGGTGAAGGAAACAAACACCCCGACCACATAAAGCTGCACCAGGATTGTCACGTCACCGTTGAACAACAGAATCAGAACAATGGCAGCAAGACCCAGAGATAAGATGCCGTTGGAAAACCCAAGGCGATCCCCTCGGGTGCGTAGTTGTCGCGGTAGAAAGCCATCGGAGGCTAAGTGGCTGGCGAGGTTTGGGAACGAGTTAAAAGCTTGGTTCCCGGCCAGCAGCAGTACCGCGATGGTCAGAATCGAAACCACCACGGTGCCGAGGAAAAAGTTCCCAAAAACGGCCTGGGCCAGCTGGCCCAGCACCGGTATTTGCGCATAGGCCTCGGAGATAGGTTCACCGTCTAGCATCAGTGAAGTCTGCGGATCGGCGACTACCTTAATGCCTGTAGCCCGCGCCAGCATCAACGTACCTAGGGTCAGCACACCGGACAATAGCCCCATGGCCAACAGAATGCGACCCGCATTTTTGGCACGCGGTTTGCTGAGGTAGTGGACGTTGGAAATCGGTACTTCGATTCCGGTCAGCGCGGCCGAACCGGTGGAAAACGCGCGCAGGATCAGTAACGCCCCAACAACTCCATGCATACCGGTGGCAAATTCTTGTTCCGGGATGATTGTAAATTCGGCGCTAGGGGCCAACCCTAAGTTTCCGGTGAAGGCCAGCACGGCACCGACGGCAATCATCACCAGCATGCCGCCGACAAATAGGTACACCGGAATTGCCAAGGACCAGCGTCCTTGGCCTCGTCCTCGCAAGTTTGCGACCACGAGGAAGGCAACAATGGCTGAGGCGACCGCGGCCCGGTGCTCCCCCAAAGCCGGGAAAACACCAGAGAGGTACTGCGCCGCAGAGGAACTGGACACGGCAACCGTCAAGACAAAGTCGACCAGGAGCGCCGAAGCCACGGTGGTTCCCGAGCGGGGACCTAAGTTCTTACGGACAATCTCGTAGTCTCCCCCACCCGATGGGTAGGCCTCTACCGACTGACGGTACGAGAGCACCAGCACCAGAAGCACCACGAGTACCGCAACTCCCACAGCTGGTGAAAGCATCGTAGCGGCGATTCCGGCCATGGCAAGGGTCAACAAAATTTCGTCAGGCGCGTATGCCAAGGATGACAGCGCGCTGGAGGAGAAGATCGGCAAGGCGATCTTGGGTGGGACCGGTTTACGTTTAAGCTGTTCAGTGCTAAACGGTCGGCCCACGAGGATCCTTTTGAGACCATCAAATAAAGCAGGCACGAGATAACGTTATCTCAGGGCACGGCCTAGACAGTAGCGTTGGGTCAATGATGTGCTTCGCACCGGAGGCTATTGTTGCTTTCGGAGCTGTACATTGAGCAGCACAAGCAAGTTTTACTGGTGGTAAGAAGCGAGGAGTTGGCGGTGGCGCACTTTGTGATCATGGGTTGCGGACGCGTAGGCGTTGCGCTGGCTCATACGCTGGACGGAGCCGGGCATTCGGTGGCCGTTATTGATCAAGACCCCGAGGCTTTTCGCCGGCTAGGACAAGAGTTCTCCGGCAGCAAAGTTATTGGCCTCGGCTTTGACCGTGACACCTTAGTTGAAGCAAAAATTGAGGAAGCGTATGCCTTTGCAGCAGTTTCCAGCGGTGATAATTCCAACATTCTTGCCACCCGCGTAGCCCGTGAAAGTTACCACGTACCCCATGTTGTGGCACGTATTTACGATCCCGGACGAGCAGAAATTTATCAGCGGCTGGGAATCCCCACGGTCGCAGCGGTGCGTTGGAGCACCGACCAAGTGTTGCGGCGCATCCTGCCGGACTACTCGATGCGCGGAGATTACCGCGAACCGTCGGGACGGTTGATGCTGACTGAGGTTGCCTTGCATCGTGATTGGTATGGCCACCTCGTCAAAGAAGTCGAGGAAGCTGCCGGGGTCCGTGTGGCTTACCTGACTCGTTTCGGCGAGGGAACCATTCCGCAAAGCCGCACGCGGCTGCAAGGCGGCGATTTGGTACACGTGATGATGAATTTGGACCAAAGTAAAGACGTCGAAAAAATACTTGCCAACGCACCGGTCGCCGTCAGCGACTGAGACTAGAGAGCTAATCCACGTGAAAGTTATGATTGCCGGCGCCGGGTCGGTGGGCAGCTCGATTGCCCGCGAGCTGGTTTTGAATTCTCATGAGGTGCTGGTCGTTGACCAGAAAGCCGAAATGGCCGAACGCGCAGACCTGGACAATGTCCAGTGGCTCATTGGAGATGCCTGCGAACTGGCGGTATTACAACGCGCCAAGCTCGAAGAGTTTGATGTAGTTGTCTCTGCCACGGGTGATGACAAGGTCAACTTGGTGGTCTCGCTGCTGGCGAAGAGTGAGTTTGGTGTCCGCCGTACCGTGGGACGCGTGAACCATCCAAAAAATGAGTGGATGTTTGATGATGCGTGGGGTGTCGATGTAGCCGTCAGCACCCCGCGATTGATGACTGCATTGGTCGAGGAGGCCGTCGAAGTAGGCGACCTGGTTCGGCTACTGACGCTCAAAAGCGGCGAGGTTCATATGGCGGAATTCACCGTGCCCCACGACTCCGAGCTGATCGGCCGTACCTTGGGCCGCGTGGCTTGGCCGCACGACACCACGATTGTGGCGATTGTGCGAGACAAAGCACCCTTCCCACCCAGCGATGATGATGTTATCGAGGGCGGGGACGAAATCTTCTTCATCACCACACCCGAGGCCGAAGCTTCCTTGCGGACTACGCTGCGCGGGATAAAGCGTTAGGACTTCTCGGTAGCCGGGCGTGAGACCAGCCAGGCAAACCACAGGCCAGCAGCGTACAGCGGCACACCCATCAGTGCGCGAGCCAGGCCCAATGCCACCACGTTGTCAGCAAAATACATCGGCAGTTGGACTGCCAATCGCGCGATAAAGACCGCGATGATGATCCAAGTGGCGACGGCGTAGCGGCGCAACCTGCCCGGTTGCTGCCGCCATTCGGTTCCCTCGTTGCGAATGAAACCGAACAGCACTCCTGCCAACGGCCATTTGATGGCAATCGAGATGACAAGAGCTACCAGGTATCCGGCACCGATGAAGAAGCCGGGAACATAATAATCTTTGGCTTCCCCACTGGACCGGGCAGCAAAGGCACAGATCAAGATGCCGATCAGCCCACTGGCCGCCTGCACCAATGTCGATTTATTGATCAGCCGCACAATCATTAAGATCACGCCAAGCCCGATCGATGCGATCAGCGCCCAGGACAATTCGCGGCTTAGCGCATAGACCATCACGAATACAAAGCCCGGAATTACCGTCTCAAGAATTCCGCGCATGCCACCAACGCTGGCGATGACATCGATCCCACCGTCTGCGTTCTGCGATAGCTTTGCGTTCTGGCCGAGGCTGGAAGCTAGCGAGTGCTCCTTGGGAGCTTGTGACTCACTATGCTGTTCTTCGTTATTCATTGTTCTCACTTCTGCCTCGGTCGGTCCTCAAGACCTGGTACCCGACTATTTTGGACGTCGCCACTACCCATGGATTACCGGAACGATCAAATACCGGGGATTAAAAATACTGGGGACCTGATCAACTGGAGCCACCATGCCCGCATATTTGATTTTCACTCCAGGCTTGATTCCAGGTACCTGTTTTTGTCCCATGAAGAGTAACTTCACATGCGCTACGGTGCGCTGTCGACCGGTAGCAGCGGCTAACTGGTCAACGACCACGGCAGTGAGCCGCGGTGGAGTATTCGGCGCCGAGTAGCTAACCGATTGGATATACCCGACGTGCTCGATTCGCCCCTTGTCGGGCAGCTCGGACAACGAGTCAAGATGCCGATGAGCTGGTCTTGATTCTCTGCCATCAAGCTGCGCCGATAAGGGGGCAGGCTCGCAGGACATGTCCTTTAGCCGATCTGGGTAATTTCGGGGCCGCGTTCCGGACGGGTAATTTCCGGCGAAGGAGTCTCGACACGCGTATTGGCGTTACTTGGCACGTTCAATGGAAGAAGTTCGGCCGGAGGCAGTGGCTTGTCCCCACGGTTGACCACGACGCTGCGCAGAAGGTCATCGATAACCTCGGTGGCGGTCTCGTCTCCGATGGCTGCCCCGCCCACCACGGCGCGCAGGAACCAGCGTGGACCATCAACACCGACGAAACGCAAGGCTACATGTCCGGCACGCCCATCAGGAAGCTGCTGTGGAACCTTAGCTAGCAGCTCTTCGCCATGTTCACCTTCGCGGGAGAAAATTTCTCCATTCTGTTCGCGAATGTCACCGGTGATTTTCTCGCGGATTCCGGGCCATAACGACTCCGACTTTGATGAGGCAAAGGCCATCAGCTGCACGCGTGATTCGGCGATTTCTAGCGAAACAGCAACAACTCGCTGATTAGCCTGCTCGATATCCATGCGTACCTTCATACCTGGTATCGGCTTAACTAGAATCGAACCGAAATCGAGGTAGCTGTCGGTATCAGACACGTCACTTATGTCGAAGGGACCTGAACTAGTCTCGGGCTCCGTGGAGCTTGGGACAGTGGTTGGCTCTTCGACCGGATTTGCTTCCGACTTCTTACGCTTGAAAATCATGATGTCCTTAAATTTTGCGCTCTCTACATCAAGAGTACTTAGTTCGCGGTAAATCCGCCGGTTGAACCGAAGCCGCCGGTTCCGCGAGCAGTGTCGTCTAGTGTCTCGACCTGCTCGAATTGGGCAAGTTCGACTTTCTGGATGACGAGCTGTGCGATTCGATCCCCGCGCTTCACTTCAAATGCGCTGGTGTTATCCGTATTCAACAGTGTGACCATGATCTCGCCGCGGTACCCTGCATCTACCGTACCCGGTGCATTGACCACTGTAATTCCATGCTTGGATGCCAAGCCACTTCTTGGATGAACTAGACCCACGTAGCCGTGCGGAAGCGCGATCGCGAGACCGGTGCGGATCAAGGCCCGCTCACCTGGTTGGAGCACTGCGGATTCGCGAGCATGCAGGTCAGCTCCGGCGTCAGAGGGGTGCGCGTACCCAGGTACCGGCAGGTCTGGGTCCAGCATCTTGATCTTTACTGAAATCGTGGGCTCGTTCATGAGTTTTGCTTATTCCCCCGAGGAATTGTGTGGTCATTTTCTACCTGCTCAACTCTATCGTGAGCAGTTCAACGTGCCCGCCAGATTTCTCGGCGGTTCATAGCCAGCGAAATAGTGCCTAAACTGGAGGGTATGAGTACTCCCAGCCCAGAGGCTTCAAATGTTTTATTCCGTGAAAAGCTATGGCCGTCGGCCGGCACATGGATTTGGCCTTTATTGATCGCCATCACCGCGGGTGTTGCTATCGCACCGATCAGTGTCCCGTGGGGTTACGCCACCGGGCTGATTGTCCTAGTCGCCATCGTGGTCATCTTCTTGCTCAAGGTTCCCACCTTGGAAGTCACCGGCGAAAACCTCACCGTAGGACGCGCGACCATCGAACGTAAATTTGTCGGCGAAGCGGTCGGCTACCGTGGCGAAGAAGCTTTTAAACAACGTGGTCAGAAGCTGCACGGTTTAGCCTTTATGAACCTGCGTGGATGGCTAGATGCGGTTGTTTGCATCGAGGTAACCGATCCGCGCGATGAGACACCTTACTGGATTACCTCTACACGTCGGCCAGAAGAGCTGACCGCGGCCCTCAACGGTGTGATGTATGAATACACCGAAGAAGGCCAGCGCGAGTCTGAATCTCACCACGCCGAAAGCCCAACAGACGATTAGCGTCCAAGTAGTCCAGACGCTCTTGTGACAGATCTATTGCATCGAGTCTTGCGAGATTATCCTTCGCACTCGGTGCAATATTTTTGTTCCTGCTCTTCACGCGCCAGCTGCGAACGGTGACGGACCATGAAGCATGAGGCGCAAGTGAATTCATCGGCTTGCTCCGGAACAATGTCAACATTGGCTTCATCCTGACCGGCTTCTCCGCCTGGCAGAATGAAAGCTTCGGCAAGTTCTGCTTCATTCTCATCGATCAGGTTCGCGCTTGCAGCGGTGCCTAATTTTTTTGCCGCGGCCAACTGCTCGGCACGGGACCGGTCTTGACTGGTCTCGAGTGAAGCAACGTTTTTGTTGACCATAATCGTTTCTAACTCTTTTCTTCTGGCGAAATACTCGCTACCGGAAGCCTGCTGGCAAACAACGGTACCGGCCTAAAAGTATAACGTTTAACAGGGCACAACATTCCCTCCGGTGACATGGAGGGAGCAAAGTGATATGAACTTGAGACGAATCTTGCGCCACACCCGGGGCGGTGGTAGGAAATTGGGCCCATCAGTGGCAGAGTTTTACTCAGGAAATAGACCGTGTGGAGGGTAGTAATGCGTCAGCTGAGACTGGTAGGAATTCATGAAAATGGTTCCAGCCTGCAGGTCAGCAGCGACGACGGGATGAGTTTTGAACTTCCTGTCGACGATGCGCTGCGCAGTGCAATGGCCGAAATCGCCCGCTCGCGGGCGCCACGGAACCGAGATGAGTCTTCGGTTCATTCGCCACGTGAGATTCAGGCGCGGGTACGCGCCGGTGCATCTGCCTATGATCTTTCACTTGAGTGGGATGTTCCGGTAGAGCAAATCATCAAGTATGAGGGTCCCGTTCTCGCAGAACGCGAGCATATCGCAGAGTTAGCTCGTCGCGTTGAGGTCTCAGGACCACAAACCGACGCCGAATACCGAGAGGTCTTCGGTGAAGAGCCAGCGGATCTTGGATCGATGGTGGTGCATCGTCTGCACCAGCTGAACATTGATGCCGAGCACGCTCGCTGGAACTCTTGGAAAGATCCAGAAGGACAGTGGATTGTCACGGTCCAGTTCGACTCACCCCTGCACTCTGAAAACGTTGAGTCACTAGACAACGGTTCGAATGAGGACAAAGAAAATATCGCAAAGTGGGCTTTCACTCCGTCGCGTAAATCTTTGAAAAACCTGAACCGCTGGGCGCAAACCTTAAGCGAGCAGCAGGCTCCTGAATACTTTCGCCCGATCGCAGCCGTAGGACAAGCTGAGGCTCCGTCTGCTCCGGCTCCGGCCGCGGAGAACAATGACTCCGATGAACTAGTCAGCCTGCTCAACGCCCGTCGCGGTCAGCGATCTCCCGTGGATCCTGCAAAGGATGACCGGTTGAACGAAATCATTGAACGCAGCATGAGTAAGTATGACAAGGATGAGGAAGATTCATTCCCTCACCTATCTCAAGGTGTGTCTTCAAGAACCTCGCAGCTGGTAGTAGTCACCGATAAGGAAGCTTCTGAAGATGCCACCCATGACGATGGCGATTCAGCTGAGGATAACGCTCCGCGTAAACCAAAGCGGTCTTCTGTTCCCAGCTGGGATGACATCATGTTTGGAAAGCGTAAAAAGGACACCGATTCTTAAATAGTCGGATCCGCGAAAAGTGAGAGGCACCGTGCAAAGAATATTTGCACGGTGCCTCTCACTTTAATGTGTGCGCATCAGCACGCAAGTAAATTATTTGGTGCGGAGCGTAAAGAGGGGAACAAACCGTTCCGCCGCTGTCAACGAACCATGTTGGCCGACCATCTCAAAAGCTGTGGGAGAGACTCTGCGGCCATCATAAAATGCGATTGGCTCGGCAGCCAGAATCATCAAATCACCCAGACGTGCTGCGTGCTCCGCTGAAATTTTGCCGAAGTAGCCCAGGTCGATCGCTTCCTCACGACTGAGCACCCAGGCTTTAGTGCCATACGCACGCTGCCACGCCTCACGCACGTGCTGGCGCTGAGTCGGGCTAGTATCAGCTGCAAAGCTCAGTTGGACACCACGTGGTTCACCGCTGGTCAGTTCTACACCATCAATAAGTTCCGGCTCCAGGCTATAGTCAATGCGCTGCGAACTGGGCACATCCACCATGCCATGGTCGCCGGTGATGAGTACCGTGGTTTCCTCCGGTAAACGTGAAACTAACGTCTTAATGACGTAGTCAATTTCTTCGAGGGAATCTCGCCACTGGCTAGAGTCCACGCCAAACTTATGGCCTGCCTTATCCAGCTCGTTGAAGTACGTGTACACCAGAGCATTGCGATTCTTCGCAAAAATCTCGTGGGTGGCTCTGGCCCGCGCACTGGTTTGCCTAGCGGCAACAAAATTCGGGCCACGCAAAGAGGCACGAGTTAATGCCGATTTTTCGAACAATGGTAACGATACGGAGGCCACATGAATTCCGTGGTCACGTGTTGCCTCAAAGATCGTGGGAAGAGTTTGCCAACCATCGGGGCTCAAATCTGCAGGCCACCCACCCAACTGGTTGACCACGCGGCGGCGCTCAGGATCGATAACATCGTAGCCAAGCATGCCATGCTCTCCCGGCGTCACCCCGATCGCCACGCTACTCAAACTCGTGGCAGTGGTCGAAGGAAAACCAGTACCTAATTTTTGTGCTCGCTCAAAGAGTGAACGTAAAAATGGCGCATGTGCGACATGAGATTTGAATTGATTCCACCCCAAGCCGTCAACCATGACCAGGGCAACCCGTTTAGTGGGAGGTAGCCCTAACGGGTTCAGATAGCCGGGAACACCCAGTGCCGTAGCAGCCGAAGGAAGAATCTCCGATAACGTTGACTGCCCGTAAGCGGGAGCAACCGGCAGCGCTTGCGGCGGCGTAGGCAACGTCGAATTGCTGATTTCTTGGCTCATAGCTAATCAGATAGTTTCGTGGCGAAGACGAACCGCGAACTCACGCGCTTTATTCACTGCACGTTGTCCGTCGGCTTCAGCGCTCACGCGAATTACCAGGTCTTCTGGCTGCGCGGTTCCGCTCAGCCCGTGATCCGAGTCGCATTGCGGATCTGCACAAGAGGCAGGTTCCAAATCGATACGACGAGTGCCATTCCAAGACATTCCAAACGTCAATTCTCGCACTTCATCACCGGTGCGGTAGTGCTGCGGCTGGTGATACACATAGTTGGTAGCCACTGACGCAATACGGTGCAATGCGATCATTTCGGTTGAAACCTGAGCCATGACGTCTTTACCGTGATCATCAAGTTGCTGATCGTCAACGTGGATGATGTACAGGACTTTTTCACTGAGCACCATCACCGTAATATGGCGATGCACTTCGTTGTGATCAAAGTGCGTCTCTAGATGGACATAGTGGTCAAGTACCGGTTGGGACATCATCGCTTCAGCTAGGACATCCTGCACCATCTGCGGGTAAAAACCTGCCCTGACCAGATCGTGCTGCAATTCAGCACCAGCGGTAGTGGAATACGTTGGTGAGTTCATAACCCAATTCTACCGAGTACTACCGACCAAATCATCCAAGCCAGTCCTCAGCTCAACTTCGCAGCGCGCGCCTGACACTATCTGTGCGCTGTTCGGCATCACCTATTTTTATGCTGACGCCCAACACACTCAATGATTCCTGGGCCACACTGACCGGAGTGAAGTTCATAATGGTGATCGCTGGATGGTGATCTTTGAGTAACGAGACACGGGCAATGAAGTCCTTCAAGGACACCAGATCCACTGCGGGCAAGCCCTGATATCCGAACAGTCGGATGCTGCTTCGCGGCCGGCGGATTAAGGTATCAAGATCTTCGATGGTCAACGGCGCCACGGCATGAGACCAGTCATTGAGCAGATTGACTGGATCTCCACTCAGTCCAAAGGAAATCACCGGCCCAAGGAGCGGATCTTCCACCGCCTTGATCACGCACGCTTGTCCCGCCGGGGCCATAGTTTGCACTTCGAGGGAGTTCACGTTGTATGCGGCCATCAACGTACTCATATGTTTGAAGTTAGCTTCTAAACTCTGTGCGTCAGGAATATTGAGACGCACTCCCCCGAGGTCTAGGCGCTGGCGCAGATCCGGGTCATTGGCTTTGAGCGCTACCGGCCAGCCAAGTCGATTGGCCGCCGCCACGGCCTCTTGCTCGTTGTTGACTACCTTCGAGTCGAAAACCTTGATGCCATAAAATCCGAGAAGTTTGACTGACTGTTCGTGGGTAAGCTCTTGAAGCTCGGTCCCCGAAATACCGTTGACTAGCTCTTCCAAATACTCGTGGGCACCGATCGCATCAACGTCCGAAAAATCAGGTAGAGCCTCGTAGGGCACATTCATCCACTGGCTGTAACCGTAAGCCTTAGCCAGAGCACCAATCGTTTCGGTTGGCGAGGTAAACACGGGAATTGAATGATGTATCCCCTCGCGGATCTTCGTATCAGTCAGTCCGGTCAGCAACGCTATAACTGGTTTGTCTTGACCGCTGAATTCGGAGAGTACTTTGATAACCGACTTGGCGTCCATGCCCATATCCGGCAAATGGGCCACCACCACAGCGTGTACCTGCGGATCATGAAGCAGATCCCTGACCCGGGCTCGGAGTATTCCCGTGGAGCGCGATTGACCCTTCGAATAATCAAGCTCTTCGCGTTGCGCGGTAGCGAACAAATTCCGTCCTTCGCTAACATCGCACACGACTTCAGCCAACGTTAAAGAGTTGGAGAGCACCGCAACTTGCGGCCCGGCGGGAGCAGGGAAAACGGAGAGCAACGAAGCGACGTCCATCAACTCTTCGATAGATCTGACCCGGATTACCCCCGATTGGCGGAGCATCGCGTTCAGTGCTTCAGGCGGAGCTTCGCCTAAACGTACCGAGTGTCCTGGGGGAAGACGGCGTCCGAGCAGATCTGATTTCGCTACGATCACTGGTTTGCTGCGCGCCAGACGGCGGGCAATGCGCGAGAATTTACGTGGATTACCGAAAGATTCAAGATGCATGGCGAGTACCGCGGTTCGTTCATCATCTTCAAAATACTGCATCGCATCATTGCCAGATACATCTGCGCGTAGGCCAGCCGAGATGGCACTGCTCTGGCCCACGTCCCGTTGCATTGCCGCGCCTTGCAGGACGATGCCCATGGCTGCCGACTGACTAAACAGGCCCACCTTGCCAGCAATTGGTAATTCCCTGGCCAGCGAAGCATTCAGCCGGATCTCCGGGTCTGTGTTCAATACCCCCAATGAGGCAGGGCCGACCACACGCATACCATTGGCGCGGGCCAGGGCCACAAGTTCGCGTTGCGCGAGAAGTCCGTCGACCGATTCGTAGCCGGCAGTCATAATAATCAGGCTTTTAACACCGTGAGCGCCGCACTCCGTAATGGTTTCCAGTACACGTTCGCGAGGCACACAAATAATAGCCAGATCTACGGGGCCGGGCACCTCGGTAATTTTTCCGTAGCTGGTCAAGCCACCCACTTCGAAGGCCTGCTCATTTACCGCATAGACAGTTCCCGAGAAGCGGCCTTCGACCAGTCGATCAAGCACATCGTGCCCAATACTCCCCCAAGTGCGGCTGGCACCAATGACAGCGACTGATGAAGGAGCCAGGATCGCTGCCACGCTACTTGCTTCGGCACGGTGTTCGCGGGCTTCGGTAACTTCACGGGATTTATCGGTGGGATTGATGGGGAATTCGAGCATGATCACGCCATCTTCAAAGTGACGTGCCACCGCGTAACCTGCATCTGAGAAAACAGTGAGCATCTTCCGGTTTTCCGGCAAAATCTCAGCCGTAAATTTCTCTATACCGTTTTCACGCCCCGCAGCCGCGAGGTGTTCGAGCAGGATTGATCCAATGCCTGTGCCTTGATATTCGTCAGACACGTTGAACGCCACTTCGGCTTCGGTGGGATCATCCAAACGGTCATAGCGACCAACCCCGATAATTTTTGAACCGCGAACCACGGTAAACGCCACCCGGTTGTGATGATCTACATTGGTGAAGCGGTCGAGTTCTTTAGGAGTCAGCGATGACTTGTACGTAAAATAGCGTAGGTAAACCGAAGTTTCAGATTGCTGTTTATGCATATCTTGCAAGGCCTGAGCATCTTTGGGCGTAATTGGCCTTAGATGCGCGGTCGTGCCATCGCGAAGAACAACATCTGCTTCCCAGTGGGCTGGATATGCCGCTGAAAGTTTACGATCCACCATAGGCTTAGAATAGTCGCGCTTTCGTGTTTGCGCCCAGACGCAACACGAAAGTAGAACATTTTAGGCCGTGAAGCAGCAGATGAAGGGCGTAGACAGAGTAATGGCTCGCAAAAAAACCCCTGAGATCCCAGAGGATTTCGTCGAAAACATCGTCGATATTGATGTCACCAGCGAAATGGAATCCTCCTTCTTGGAGTACGCCTACTCGGTGATCTACTCACGCGCGCTGCCGGATGCCCGCGATGGTTTGAAGCCGGTGCAACGACGGATACTTTTCCAAATGTCTCAAATGGGTTTACGCCCAGAAAAGGGCCATGTAAAGTCCGCTCGCGTGGTCGGTGAAGTGATGGGTAAATTACACCCACACGGCGACACTGCGATCTATGACGCCATGGTCCGGCTGTCTCAGGACTTCTCACTGCGTCTGCCACTGATTGACGGCCACGGAAACTTCGGCTCTCTTGATGATGGCCCGGCAGCGGCACGTTATACCGAGGCCCGACTGGCTGCTTCCGCGGTAGCCATGACCGCGAACCTCGACGAAGACGTGGTGAACTTCGTCCCGAACTATGACAATCAGTTCATGCAGCCCGAGGTTCTTCCCGCTGCATTCCCCAACCTTTTAGTCAACGGCACTACCGGTATCGCGGTGGGCATGGCCACGAATATGGCACCGCATAATCTGGGTGAAGTGATTGCGGCAACTCAGCATTTGATTGCAAATCCTGATGCTACGGTCGAAGATCTCATGAAAATCGTTCCGGGTCCAGATCTACCCTCCGGCGGAACGATCGTGGGGCTCGACGGAGTGAAAGATGCTTACCGAACCGGTCGCGGCGCATTCCGTACCCGTGCCACCGTTGCTTTGGAACAGATTTCCGCACGCAAGTCAGCATTGGTCTTCACCGAACTGCCCTACACGGTGGGCCCGGAGAAGGTCATTGAAAAGATCAAAGACGGGGTCAACAACAAGAAAATTGTCGGTGTCTCCGACGTCGTTGACCTCACCGATCGTCATCACGGACTGAAACTCGTTATTGAGTTGAAGAACGGTTTTAATCCGAACGCGGTGTTGGCCGCTTTGTACAAATACACGCCGCTGGAAGACTCCTTCGGAATCAACAATGTGACGTTGGTTGAGGGCCAGCCACGCACCTTGGGCCTGCGCGAATTATTGAGCGTGTATGTAGATCACCGCATCGATGTGGTGCGCCGACGTACCACTCACCGTCTGGCTAAACGCGAAGATCGTTTGCACCTGGTTGAAGGTTTGCTGGTTGCGATTGTCGATATTGATGACGTCATCGCAATTATCCGCTCCTCAGAGCAGACCGCCGAAGCCCGTGAACGACTGATGACGGTCTTTGATCTCAGCGAGCCCCAAGCAAGCCACATCCTTGAACTGCGCCTGCGTCAACTAACTAAATACTCACGCATTGAGCTGGAAGCCGAAGCCGAACAGCTACGCGCCGAAATCGAAGAACTGCGTAAAATTCTGGGCGACGACAAGATCCTGCGTGCGCTTGTCTCCGACGAACTCGGCCAGATAGCAGAAACCTTCGGAACCCCGCGACGTACCAAGCTGAATAAGTCCTCCGCCTTGGAGCCGTTGAAGGGTACGGCCCTTCCAGAGGCGGTAGGCACCGGGAAAACTGCGAAGCTCGCTTTAGAAGTCTCAGATTCTCCTTGCTTCGTTTTGCTCTCGGCTACCGGGCAGATCGCCCGCACCCATGACCGGGCAACCCTTGACTTTTCCTCCGCCCGAATCAAACATGACGTGCTCTTATCTCAAGTGCCTTCCACTGCACGCGGTGAAATTGGTGCATTGACGACTCACGGACGAATGATTCGAATCTCACTGATCGATGTCCCTGTGCTGCCCGAAATTCATGGCTTCCCGCAGCTGGCCAATGGTGTTCCGGTTGATGAGTTCCTCAAACTCGAAAAGCGTGAACGAGTGGTGGCCTTGCTGCCACTGAATCAAGTCTTTGCCTTAGGCACCAAGAATGGTGTGGTCAAGCGGGTTACCCCGGACTATCCGCTGAACCGCGATGAATTTGAGGTCATCACGCTGAAGGATGGCGATTCGGTCGTTGCGGCTGCACCATCCGGTGACAATGATGAGCTGGTTTTTGTCACCCGGCAGGCACAACTTCTCCGTTTTGCTGCCAGCGCAGTGCGCCCGCAGGGACGCACTGCAGCGGGGATGTCAGGCATCAAACTCTCCGGAGAAGATCAGGTTATTCACTTCGGTGTGGTGGGCGATGCAAATGATGACGCCGTGGTGGCCACCATCGCGGCCGGCTCACAAACCTTACCCGGTACTTCTGGCCAGTCGGTGAAGGTCAGTCTCTTTAGCGAGTTCCCGGCTAAGGGGCGCGCGACCGCAGGTGTCAGGGCACACCGCTTCGCCAAGGGTGAAGACCACCTGGCGTTGGGTTACGCCGGCCATGGTCCAGCCCGCGCAAGCTCAACCGCCGGGGTGGTTCGTGCTTTGCCCACCGAGTTCGCCAAGCGAGACGGCACCGGCGCCCCATTGGCGCAAACGATCAACATTCTTGGCGGCACCCTTGTTGGCCAGACACCAATCGCCGGAGCAGCCCAAAGCCTGCCCAATGAACCAACCCCAACGACCCCTAGTGTCGCACCAGTGACTAAGCCGCGCGCTAAGCCTGAGCTACACCCGGGCGAGGACACCTTGCCGTTCTCTGACGGCGGTGTACTGCTCTAACTCCTTGGCAATAAGTTAGTCAGCTTGTGTGAGGGTTCGGTCAAGTTGATCGAACCCTCACACATTTGTGCAAGTCTCCTATTATGAGTGATCAGTACGACCGTCCGACCGGCGAGCGCTTCCCGGAGCGTGTGGATTAGTTCTGCGCTTTCATCTTCGCCCAGGTGTGCGGTGGGTTCATCGAGCAGGATCGTTTGATGTCCCCCAATGAGGGCGCGAGCCACCGCCAGTTTGCAGCGCTGTCCTCCGGACAGCCGGTGTCCGCCGCTACCGATGCGGGTGTCTAGTCCTTTGGGTTCATCGGCATACCAGCGACCAAGCCCTACCCGGTGCAACACTTCGATGAGCTGATCATCAGAGGCTGTCAGCTCGGCAGGCACCGCAAGGTTGAGGTTTCGACGCAATGTTGAGTCAAAGAGGTGCGCCTCTTGCGGACACCAGGCAACCGTGCCCATGGAACCTTGGCTCATTGGCCGGTAGTTCCCCTGCTCGTCAATTACGTCCAAGGTTCCGGCGCTGGCAGGTAGTGCGCCAAGCAGCGCGGTCATGAGTGTAGATTTACCCGACCCCGAGGCTCCGGTCAATGCGGTCCACTGACCGGGCAGTATCTCGGCATCCAGATCGGAGAGCACCGCGACACCCGGTACGTAGCCCAATTCTAAACCCTTGAGCCGATACCCGTGGACGGTGAAATTTGGCTCGTCCAGGTGAGCGGCTTCGGTAAGTTTGCCGGGTTGGTCAATCCCCCTGCGGGCAAGTTGCCCGGTCAGCTCGCTCAGAGCCCGCCCTTGTTGAACCGCATTCAGAGCGTTGGACGCCGGCTCGCCTAAGGACAGAGCCAGTATGACCGCCAGAGCCGTGTAGGACGCATTTACGTCTGAGGCGAGAACTAGGGCCACCGACAGCAGCACCGTGGTCAACGTTGCCAGGGCCGGCGCGGTGCCTTGCCCATAGGCGTGGCGACGAGTTTGTTCGGTGTTGTGTTGCTCGGCGTCGGCGAGTTTGCGTAGCATCCTGTCCAACGCTCCAAAGGCGCGCAGTGATTCCTTATGCCGCAAGATCGCGAGAACCAGTTGGTTCACCTGTAAGCGGTGTTGCAGTTGCATAGCCAGGTGGCGGCCCTCCACGGTCTTCACCAACCATCGGACAGGGAAAAGCAAGAGTAGCCCAGCGCTCAAGGCGAGGTATCCGAATTCTGCCTGGATGAGATACAGCACCGCGGTGGCGGTAACCCAGACCAGTGTTGCCTGCAGGGGTGGGAAGAGTACCCGGGCGATACTGTCTCTTAGCTCGTCGACTTCGGCCAGCAGGTAGCGCAGAACCAGTGAGGACCGGCTCATCACTCCCCATTGCGCGGGGTTAGCGACCATGGCATTCCACAATTTCTCGCGCAGGGCTCCGGCGTAGCGGAGTACTGCGTCGTGGATGGCCAGTTGTTCCAGATATCTGAAGACTGCTCGGCCGATGCCTAGAGTTCGAACCATCACGAAAGCAACAGTCAGATGCAAGATGGCAGGCTGGTAGCTGGACTCGACGATCAACCATCCACTCAATCCGGCGAGCGCCACCGCGCAGAGTATGGCCAGCACCCCGTAGCAAAGGGCCTTGCGGGCCGAAGCATAGCGTCCAACGACCTCACGGCGTGGGTTCCAATCACCCGGCTTGAGCGCGTCAGCGTGCGAATCATCCTCGGTGGGAGCTGCAAATTGTTGGCTAGCGGTCTCCTCTGTGAAGCTAAGCCCGCCCACACTCTGCCGGGGTTTGCTGCCGTCGATTAGCGGATCATGGCTGGCAATGAGTATTGCGCAACGTGCGGGTACTTCGTTAAGCAGCCGTCGCACGTTGTCGGCATTGTCTTCGTCCAGATGGGCGGTGGGCTCATCTGCCAGTAAGAGGTTACATTCGGGAACGGTGTGGACCCGTACGAGCGCACGCAGTACTTCTAACCTGCGCAGTTCACCGGGGGAATACTCCCCGATGGAACGTGGCAACATCTCAATGAGGTTTAATTCGGCCGCCATGGACAGTACGAACTGGGCAGGCGCCTGAGGAACATCTTGTGCGAGTTGCGCGGTACCGGTTGCCTCGTTGAACCGGGGATGCTGGCTGATCACTGCGAGTTCTGCACAGACGTGAATTGTGCCGCTCACCAGCTCGCTGGCAAATTCATTGTTACTCGTGTGGGTTTCGGCAATAAGTTTGAGTAGGCTCGTTTTTCCGGTACCACTGGCATTGCTCAAAATTTTTCGTTCGCCGGCCTGCAAGCTGAGGTTGAAATCCTGATAAATATAGTTTGTGTGCTGATATTGCAGGTTCAGGTTTTCAATTTCCAGGACATGCCCAGCGCTGGCCGGGCAAACTGCCTTCTGTAGCTGCTTTGCCGGTGTTGCCTGGATCTGCTTTTCATACCGGGCAAAGGCTGCTAATCCATCGTCTGCCGCGTGGTAGGCCGAGCCCACCTCGCGCAGCGCTACGAATAGTTCCGGGGCAAGAATCAAGATAGTCAGTCCAGCGGCCAAATCCATATTTCCGCCGACTAGTCGCACGCCGATTACGACCGCTAGCACCGCGACGGACAACGTAGAAATCAATTCGAGCCAGAAGCTGGACATGAATACTGTTTTCAGGTTGGCCATGGTGGCCACCCGGTAGCGTTCGCTGACTTGCCTGATGGCGTGCCCCTGCGATTGTGCTCGGCCTAGTCCCAACAATGCGGGTAGTCCTTGGGCAAGTTCGAAGAGCTGGTTAGCCAGCGCATCAAGTTTGTTCTGGGACTGTGCAATGGTGTCTTGTGTGTGCATCCCAATGAGTGCCATGAATATCGGTATCAGGGGAATCGTCAACAGCAAGATCAGCGCGCTAAGCCATTCAAGGCTCAGTACATAAATGCCTAAGAGCAACGGGATTAGCGCGGCCCCAATGAGCGCCGGGATGAATTTGGTGAAGTAGTCGTCGAGCTTTTCCACGCCATGGCTGGCAAGTGTCGCCGTCTGTGCCACCGTTTGGTCATGGTTCGGATGTCCGATGATGCCGGGGCGGACAGCAACGGTGGCGATGAGCTCTGAACGCATTTTCTCTTTGGCGCCCGCACCTACACGTCGGGCCCCGGCATTTAGTGCCCAGACCCCGACGGTGCGAAGCACTGCCCCAGCCAATGCCATCCACAGTAGCTTCGCTGAGTCCTCTTGGCCTACCGACATCCGTGTAATCCATGTAGCTAGTGCATAGGCGACAAGGATCAACCCGATGGACTTGAGTGCCGAAAAAAGCGCTAGGAAAGCGATTTGTCGGCGTTTGAGAAGAGCACGTGGCAAAAAGCGCGGCGCAGACATCTGTTGTACCTTTCGGACTGGCTAGAACTACTTCACGGCTGAGGTCACGAGATGGTCTTCGGGGATATGCTTCTCGCTGATGCGTTTACGAAAGACCCAGTAGCTCCATGACTGGTAGGCAAGGACCAGTGGCACGCCGAATGCAGCGACGATGCTCATCAGTTTCAGCGTGTATGGGGAACTCGAAGCGTTATATACAGTCAGATCAAATGCCGAGTTGATGGTTGAAGGAATCACTACCGGGAAGGCCGCGGTGAAGATCGCAGCGACAGCTCCGACGAGCATGATGCCCAAAGCAATAAACGAGCGGCCCTCGTGGCCTGCACGGGCGCTAAACCATGCGAAGAACGCGGCAACCAATGCCAGTGCGAGCACCGTCCAGGCGGCTAGCGATGTATCTGCCAGCACCACGGCTGTGGACCACAGCATCAATGGCAAAACGCACCATGGCATCCATCGCACAAACTGCTGCCCGGCCCGTATGCGAATCGGGCCTTCGGTTTTCAAACGCAGGAAAGCCACAGAGTGTATCCAGCTAAATGCCACGACCGCGACGCCGCCGAGAACGGCGTGCCAAGTGAACCACGCGAATGGGCCACCTACCCGGTCCACCGTTTTCGTTTAGGGGCAGCCCTAAGGTGGTCAAGGCAAGCATGGCGCCCACCCCGAACGCAGCGATCAACGATCCCCAGCCCAAGGCCAAATCCCAAAACCCACGTGTCGTAGGGTTTTGTGCCTTGCCACGGTATTCTATGGCTACCGCACGGAAGATTAATGCCACCAACACCAGGGTCAGCGGAATGTAGAGTGCGGAGAACAGCGAGGCATACCAGTAGGGGAAGGCTGCGAAGGTGGCCCCGCCTGCGGTCAGCAACCAGACTTCATTTCCGTCCCAGACTGGACCGATGGTGTTGAGCAATACGCGTTTGCGTTTCTCGCCTCCCCGACCCAGCCCGATTTGCATGCCTACGCCCAAGTCAAAGCCTTCAAGGAAGAGATAACCGGTCCACAGTACTGCGATGAGAATAAACCAGAGAGTTGGAAGCCAATCCATTACTTTCCGCCTGTCTAATATGCGAAGGCGAGTACGTCGCCGTCGTCGTCGCTGGGGTCCTTGCCTGGGGTTTGTTCGGTTTCCAGTAGTTCGGGCATGGCTGATCCGGTTCCACCGCGGATATACCGCGTCAGTAGTACCAGTTCAACAACCAGGAGTACCCCGTACACCAAGGTCAGGGTAATCAGGGAGAAGAGCATCTCCCCGGCACTGACCGTTGGTGAAACAGACGCCGCGGTATACATAAATACTTGGTCCACCCCACCCATTTGTGGGTTCGGGGCCACGGTAAATGGCTGCCGCCCCATTTCGGTGAAGATCCAGCCCGCGGAGTTCGCTCCAAAAGGTGCGGCAATGCCAAGAAGTACCAGACGCGACAGCCACTTACTTTGCGGTACGGTCCCCTTGCGGGTGACCCACAAGGCCAATGCAGCAGCCACCGCGGACAACCCGCCGAGGGTAATCATCAGACGGAATCCCCAGTAGGTCACCTCCATCACCGGCAGGTAGCTGATTTCTTCTCCCGCGTATTGGCCGAATGCTGGGTCATCTGGGTAATGACTACCGTATTTTTCCTGATACTCAGGAATGAGCGTGTTCACGCCTTTGACCGGCGTCTCAAAGTCTCCATTGGCTAAGAAGGAAAGCAGACCGGGTAATTCAAAAACTGCCACGACGTCGTCACAGGTAGTAGCACCTTGAGTGCCAACATTTCCTAAGGTCAGCACCGAGAAGCCGGTGCCGTCGTGACAGGCAGCTTCGGCGGCAGCCATTTTCATTGGTTGCTGTTCAAACATCAGTTTGGCCTGCTCATGGCCAGACAATGCGACGCCGAAGAAAGAGATTGTGGCGATGAGCGCACCTATACGCAATGAGGTAAGCCAGACCTTGTGGTCGGTGCGGTCACGCACGTGGCCCTTGGATAAATCTTCGCCAACCACCACACGCCCATTCGCATCGATCGTGTCGATGCCTTCTTTACGGCGTCGATATAGATGGAACCAGGAAATCCCGAGGAGAAACCCTCCTGCAACGGCGAAGGCACCGAAGATGGTATGCGGGAAGGTGACTAGGGCGGTATTGTTCGTAAATACGGCCCAGGCGTCTGTCATCACCGCACGGCCATTGATCAGTTCGGTGCCTACCGGGTGCTGCATCCACGAGTTGGCAACCAAGATGAAGTACGCCGAGAGGATAGCTGCCAGCGATGCGCACCAGATGGTAGCCAAGTGAATGCGTCGAGGTAGTTTTTTCCACCCGAAGATCCATAGGCCAAGGAAAGTGGATTCCACAAAGAACGCTAAGAGTGCCTCCATAGCCAAGGGCGCTCCGAAGACATCACCGACGTATCGACTATATTCACTCCACGCCATGCCAAATTGGAATTCTTGGACAATCCCGGTGGCCACTCCCATAATGAAGTTGATGAGGAACAACTTCCCCCAGAACTTGGTCATCCTTAACCACTGTTCGTTGCCAGTGCGGTGCCAAACGGTTTGCATCACCGCTACGGTCAGCCCTAGCCCAATAGTTAGTGGCACCATCAAGAAGTGATACACGGTGGTGATCCCAAATTGCCACCGAGCAATCTCTAAAACATCCATGGATTCCTCATTTGTCACGAGTCCGCAGCACATGTACTTCTACGTTGCGTAGAAAAGCTCTTACCGTCACCTTAGACCAATTTCGACAGCTTGTAGAAATCGGCTCCATTCGAATCATTCACCATCGAGCGCCACGCTAAAACAATCAAAATTCCCAGCATTGACACAGGCTGGAGTTTCTGAAACAAAAAAACCCAAGTCAGCACAATGCAACCCTTACTCCCGAGTGGCTAAATGCAGTTACCGGCAAACCCGCAAATCACCCGATACTTTTACGTCATGTAGAAATATCGGACGAACGCCTATACAATAGAATCTCCAAGCAGAATGTTTACACTCCTTATGAAGTGCGACAACACTGCATCAGCACTAAAGCAAGTGAGGTAAGACCTGGTGGCCAGCCTTGGCGATCTGGAACGCTCCGTCATGGACCTACTGTGGGATTCCGCAGAACCGCTTACCGCTAATGATCTTCGTGATGCCCTAGCTGCACGCGGTACTGATGCGAAGGAACTCGCAGTAACCACGGTATTAACCGTGTTGGCGCGACTGGAAAAGAAAGGACTCGTAGCGCGGGAACGCTCTACTCGTCCACATCGTTACACCGCGTCCTCTTCTCGTGAGGACCATACTGTTGGACTGCTAAATGATGCTTTGGGCACCGCCCAAGATCGCGAAGCCGTCCTTGCCCGATTCATCGGAGGAATCTCGGCTGATGAAGCCGTGTCCCTACGTGCTATCTTGGATTCTGTAAAGACTGTCTAAGTAACACGAATTTCGGGGACTGGGTGCTTCTCACCTCATATTTCCTAGCGGCGTTGGCTATCGTCTTGGCGTGGCCGACGCCGTTGGCTTTGTCGAAAGCAAAATGGACCGCACGCGCTCCTGTCGCTGCCGTCCTGCTGTGGCAAGCTATCGCCTTGGGCGGCGGCTTATCCATGATCGGGTCAATGCTGGTTTGGGGGCTAACCCCATTAGGCAATGACCTCATTTCTGCTCTCCACGCCGGCTGGCTCTTAGCCACTGGGGATCCCAGCGTGAACTTCCCCGGGGTGATCCACCTGTTTGCGCTGAGCACTGCCTTCTTGTTTGCTTTGCATCTTGTGTTGACCCTAGTGCGGGCTTCATGGCGCACCACGAGACAACGTGCTAAACACCGCCAGCTGTTACGGCTACTGAGCAACCCTTCTCAGACAAGACCTAACACACTGGTCCTGGACCATGATTTGCCCGTGGCTTATTGTGTGCCTGGGTTTAACGGATCCGTTACGGTGCTATCGCGAGGTCTACTAACCCAGCTTTCTGCCGATGAACAGCGCGGCGTCATTGCCCACGAAAGCTCACACCTAGATCAACGTCATGATTTTCTCATCTTGGCGTTCACTGCGTGGCATGAGGCATTACCGTGGTTGCCGACTTCTCGTTTGTCCTTGGAAGCAGTGCGCCAGTTAATCGAAATGCTCGCTGATGATAAAGCACTAGAGGTCGTTACCCGCCCGGTACTTCTTAGAGCTATCGTTGGGGTAGCCTCCTCTATTGCACCGGCGGAGACCAGCCAGGACAGCGCTAAGGGATTAGCAGGAGAAATTGTAGGTATGCCCGGTGGAGAAGTCTCCTCCCGTCGCTTGCAGCGTCTACTGTCGCCTGTGGCACCGCTGAGTGGGTTCCAAAACTTCGTGGTTCTCTCCTGTACGGTCCTGTTGCTTGTATGCCCGACAATTCTTCTTATTGCCCCGCGCCTGCTGTCTTGGTAGTCCACCTGACGCACCGTCCGGGAAGCTAAACAGCATTAAAATTTATAGCCCTGTCATTGATCATCTGAGGCGATCAATGCCAGGGCTATAGTTCTCAGCACAAAGCTTGGCTAGACGTCGATACGGTCTCTTTCAAGATTCTCAGCGCCAGCGATGATGAAGTTCTTTCGTGGCGCGACGTCTGATCCCATGAGCAGGTCGAAGACTTCCTCTGCTGCCTGGGCATGCTCGATCCCCACGCGGCGAAGCATACGATGGCGTGGATCCATTGTGGTCTCTGCCAACTGATCTGCGTCCATCTCACCCAATCCCTTGTACCGCTGAATTGGCTCTTTATACTTCTTCCCCTCGGTTTCCAGCTTCGCCAGCAGACGAGTCATCTCGGCCTCCGAATAGGTGTAAACAACCTCGTTGGCCTTAGAGCCGGCATTGATCACCTCAATCCGGTGAAGTGGAGGCACAGCGGCGTATACCCGTCCATGCTCAATCATGGGGCGCATGTATCGATAGAACAGCGTCAAAAGTAACGTTCGAATATGCGCGCCGTCCACGTCAGCATCTGTCATCAGGATGATCTTGCCGTATCGCGCCTGTTCAATATCGAAGCTACGACCTGATCCGGCGCCGATGACCTGAATCATCGCCGCGCACTCAACGTTCGAGAGCATGTCCGAGATGGAAGCCTTCTGCACGTTGAGGATCTTGCCTCGGATAGGAAGCAGGGCTTGGAATTCACTAGAACGCGCTACACGTGCAGTACCCAACGCACTATCGCCCTCAACGATAAATAATTCCGAGCGTCCAACTTCCTTGCTACGACAATCAAGTAGCTTAGTCGGAAGTGAGGAGGATTCAAGCGCAGTTTTACGACGCTGGGTTTCCTTATGCATGCGGGCTGAAATACGAGACTTCATCTCGTTGACAACCTTCTCAAGCAGCGTGGCTGCCTCGGCTTTTTCACCGCGTTTAGTCGATGAAAGACGTTCGTTGAGCGCCTTTTCGACAACCTTTGTCACGATCTGGCGTACTTGCGACGTGCCAAGGATTTCCTTGGTCTGCCCCTCAAATTGTGGTTCCGCAAGGCGCACGGTTAATACCGCGGTCAGGCCGGCCATGATGTCGTCTTTTTCGATTTTGTCTTTTTGGCCGAACTTCAGCTTGCGGGCATTGGACTCGATGTTCTTACGGAAGGATTTCAGCAGTGCCTGTTCAAACCCTGCAATGTGCGTTCCACCCTTGGGAGTGGCAATGATGTTTACAAAGCTACGCATCGTGGTGTCGTAGCCGATCCCCCACCGCAACGCTACGTCGACTTCGCAAACTCGCTGAACGTCTTGCATATGGCTGCGGCCATTTTCATCGATTACTGGGACCTTCTCATGGAAAGAACCACTGCCGTGCACGCGCCAGACATCGGTGACTGAAGAATCACTGCTTAGGTATTCAACGAATTCGCTGATTCCGCCGTCATGCTGAAATACCTCTTCGTAGGAGCCTTCGGCTCCTTCTGTTCCGGGCAGGCCACGATCATCACGCAACGTAATACGTAGGCCAGGAACCAGGAATGAGGTTTGACGCGCACGATTTTGAAGTTCCTCATAGGAGAACTTCGCGTCAGGGGTGAAGATGTGGTCATCCGCCCAATAACGAATTCGAGTACCAGTAACCCCCCGCTTTGCTTTACCAATGACTTCCGGAGTGGTTGCTTTTTCGTGGGCGGTAAATGGTGCGTCCGCCTTTGGCTTGCCACGGTCGCTAAACTTTCCTGGTTCGCCACGGCGGAACTGCAAAGAATACGTTTTTCCGCCACGATCAACTTCAACGTCCAAACGCGCAGATAGAGCATTCACCACGGAGGCTCCTACGCCGTGCAGACCACCAGATGCGCTGTAGGAACCACCACCGAATTTGCCACCTGCGTGCAACTTAGTGAATACAACTTCCAAGCCGCTTAGCCCTGTCTTCGGCTCCACATCTACGGGAATACCACGGCCATCGTCATGCACTTCGACGGATCCATCTGAATGCAGGATGACGTTTATGGCTTGGCCGAAGCCACCGAGGGCTTCATCAACCGAGTTATCAATAATCTCCCAGAGACAGTGCATAAGACCGCGGGAATCGGTAGAACCGATATACATGCCGGGTCGCTTGCGTACCGCTTCGAGACCCTCAAGAACGGAGAGATGACGGGCATTGTAATTATCGGTTGAGGCCACGGGGCTGCAATCTCCTACTGACGCGGGAAAATAATGAACTGGTTCCATTCTACTCGTTTATGTGTTCGAACTTGGTGCTACTGGAACTCGCCGGTAATTCGCCAAAAATTCAACCAAACTTATCCACACTCGCTACGCGGTGAGCGAAAGCAAGCCGTTTTGGGCATAAAGTCAGGCTCATAGCTGGTTGTATAGAGTGAACATCGATTTAAGGAGGCTGGCAATGACTACTACTACCACTAGTCGTGAACTAAACGCCCTGGACCGGTGCGACCGATGCGGCGCACAGGCCTACGTCCGGGCAGTGCTGGCTTCTACCAGCGGGGAACTACTCTTCTGTGCTCACCACGCACGCTCCGTGGAATCCAAGCTACGCCCAATCACTTCGGTCTGGCAGGACGAGTCCTCACGACTGTATGAAAAGCCAAAGGTCGACATAAACGACTAACTGATCGGATACTCATCCGATGAGCAGAAAGGGTGATCCAGCCACGAGCTGGGTCACCCTTTATTGCTTTAATAAATCACTGGTTAGCTCGACTAATAAAAAATAATGCGGTCTCCCTACCTAAGAAAAGGTTGGGAGACCGCATTACTTCAAAATGTTTAGTCTAGGTAATCGCGCAGAACCTGTGAACGCGATGGGTGACGCAACTTCGACATGGTCTTCGATTCGATCTGACGAATACGTTCACGGGTCACACCGTAAACCTTGCCAATCTCGTCTAAGGTCTTCGGCTGGCCATCGGTCAGTCCGAAGCGCATGGCGACAACGCCGGCTTCACGTTCGGACAGCGTATCCAACACTGAATGCAGCTGTTCCTGTAGCAGCGTGAAGGACACCGCGTCAGCTGGGACGACCGCTTCAGAGTCTTCGATCAAGTCGCCGAACTCGGAGTCTCCATCTTCACCCAGTGGGGTGTGCAAGGAAATTGGTTCACGACCATACTTCTGAACTTCGACAACCTTTTCAGGAGTCATGTCCAGTTCCTTAGCCAATTCTTCTGGAGTCGGTTCGCGACCGAGATCCTGAAGCATTTGACGCTGGACGCGAGCCAGTTTGTTGATGACTTCAACCATGTGCACAGGGATACGAATAGTACGCGCCTGGTCGGCCATGGCACGGGTGATCGCCTGACGGATCCACCAGGTGGCGTAAGTCGAGAACTTAAAGCCCTTGGTGTAGTCGAACTTCTCTACAGCACGGATCAGACCCAAGTTACCTTCCTGGATCAAGTCCAAGAAAAGCATGCCACGGCCGGTGTAACGCTTCGCAAGCGAAACTACCAGTCGAAGGTTTGCCTCTAGAAGGTGATTTTTGGCGATCTTGCCGTCGTGGATAATCTGCTCGTAGTCCCAGCGCAAGCGCTGATCCATCGAACCATCATCCTTGTTGATCTTGTCGGTAGCGAAAAGGCCCGCTTCAATGCGCAGAGCCAAATCAACTTCCTGCTCGGCGTTTAGCAGAGCGACTTTACCGATCTGCTTGAGGTAGTCCTTGACCGGGTCGGCGGTTGCGCCGGCCACCATGACCTGCTGCTGAGGAGCATCGTCATCGGCTGAAGACAAAGTGAATCCCTTGGATTCCTCTTCCTTTGCCGAGCCTTCCTTGGAGCCAGCTGCGTCAGAAGCACCCGACTCAGAATCGTCTTCGGACTCTTCAGAACCCTGCTCGTTCTCCACCGGTTCTTCGGTAGCTGCAGTCTTCTTGGTGCGAGGCGTAGCCTTCGCACGGGTAGCGCGCTTTTTCGCGACAGGGGTCGTTGCCGATTCCTCGGTCTCTGCCTCAGTTGCCATACGATTAGCGTTCGTCTCAGAAGATGACACGAATAACCTTTCTAACGATGCGTTCCGGATGCACCTGCCGGTAACACCACTATGACCCTGTCAAGTCCGAATGCGTTGTAATCAGTGACTCAACGCGACGGCGGGTACATTGTTATCAACGCACCGACCACGTCTAATGTTCCCAAAACTATGTTTTTCGAACTTAGACATCTCGAACCTAACCGGGTCTGTTTTTTCATTATCCACTAATTCGCCCACAGACACCACTTGGACAAGTTTCCCGCGCGTCTGCTATCCCATTTTGGCTCTCCAGGCACGAAGCTCATCAGTTGTCCATTCGGGCATGGCTCCCCTATTCATCAATTCACGAAGCAGCTGGGCCAGACGATAGTCTCCTTGCTCATCAAGAACTCTGTCTAACAACATGATGGCCATCGAGCCACGTCCGCGCGCCCATTCGATCCACGCCAAGATGCATAACAAGGCGTGGCGTTCTTCAGCACGGGCGACTCCCAATAAATCTCGAGAAATAGACCAGAGCCTTTCTATGCGTCGCCAGTCTGGGCCCTGCCATCCTCGTCCCAAAAGAAAATCTGCCAACGGTTTAGCCTGGTCTTTCCCGGAATTGAGGCATAGTTGCTCTGCCATGACGATGGTTTGTTCGGCACCGACGCCAGCAAGATAGGGCAGGACATCGCGAACGATTCTTTTTTGGAGCCCGGCAAGCATTCTGGCTGCTCCCGATTTCGATGAGTGCAGGAATGCCTTTGCTCGCATTTCATCCATATCTAGGACGTCAGCCCATTGCTCCAGGCTTTCCAGTACGTCTAAGGCAAGAGCCCTGGCGAGTAGTCGAACCTCTTCGGCGTTGTCCCATTCTTCGATCCCGGTCCCGTCCCACGGACGGTCTAATGGCGCCGATCCTGCAAGTACCAGCGAAAGGTTCGTGTTTCCTAGGGCAACGTTTGGGCGAGGAACGGATATTTTCACGTCGTCATCGGCGTAGTCCCAGACCTGGCCGCCAGACAGACACCATGCCTGACGCAGATCAATGTCGGTAAATTCGAGGGCTTCATCAAGTTCGCCGACGACTTGCCGGTATGGGACATTACGTGGATTACGACGACTTTCCGGCGCATACACAACGGCCACAAGGCTACGCACTTGCGGCAAACGATGTAACAAATTGAGAACTTGTCCCAGCCACGCCTCACGATGTTCGTGATGAATTTCGCCCGGCAAATCAACACGAAGCGTCGCTTCAAGTCGTTGGCCAACAATGAGCAGGAGCACTAATGAATTTTGCGGATGAAATCCAAGTGCGTGGGGTATGTAAGCAAACACGTCATCGCAATCAGAGAGCGAGAGGGGCTGGCGTTCTGGTGTAGTAGTCATATCCCCACGATGCGCCTAAAGACGTCGGGGCATCACGACTTCAGTACGCGCTGTGGAGAACTATTTATTCAGGAATTTTTGCGCTTTGGCGGCGTGCTTTACCGCGTTCGATCAGCATGAAAGTGATGCCAATTAATGCCATGACAAACTGCACCGAGAGGGCGATACGGAATGCTGGCAAATTATACAATTCACCGTTTGATCCGCTCGCGGCATACTGCCAGTCCATGATCGCACCGACCAAGTAGATCGTGACGAAGCCGCCAAAGAAACCGCCGGTGTTTACCAACCCCACGGCCGTACCCATGAGGTGAGGCGGGTTAAAGGTCCGCGCGAAGTCGAAGGCAATGACTGAGGACGGGCCGCCTGCTGCGACAGCAACAAGTAAAAGAATTAACACCCATAACGGTGCAGTCCCCGGCCAGAACAGTACGACGGCCCACATGAAGATCATCGCTGCAATCACACCCAGAGCGAAGTTGGAACGCTTGTCCGGGTATCTAGCGGTAAGCGCGCCAAGAAATGGCCCATACAAAATGGCAACAATCACAAAAATCGACATCAGAGCCGAGGCGAAGTCACCATCGAGCCCTTGGCCCTGGACGAGGAACGGGTACCCCCAGGAAAGAAGGAAGACGTTGAGCATAAATGAGGTGGTGAAGTGTGTCCAGAAACCCAAGCGTGTGCCGGGTTGTTTCCACGCAGCGCTCAGCCGATCCCGGGTACTCATGGGAGCGCTGGTACTCAGGTGCGCCCATCCAGGACCGTTGCGTATCAACGACACGGCAATGAGCAGGCTGGCTAGGGCTAAACCTGACATCACCGAAAAAGCAGGTGTCCATCCGAACTGAATTAGAAGCAAGTGAAACGGAAAAAGACTGACAAGTTGGCCCATTTGGCCAAAGGTTCCAACAAGCTGGGTCAGTACCGGAATTCTAGAGCCTGAAAACCATAGTGGCAGCAGCTTCAATACGGAGACAAACACCATCGCGTCGCCCGAGCCGACAAGGATTCTCCCAACGAGTCCCATCGGTACGTTGGTAGAGATAGCTAGGAACGCCTGCCCGAGCGCCATCAACACCGACCCGCTGATGATCAAGATTCGAGGTCCTACTTTGTCCAGCAGTAGCCCGATGGGCACCTGAGCGCCGGCGTAAACGACAAGTTGAACAACCGAAAACGAGGCCAAAATCTGTGCGGTTGCATCAAACCGTTCGGTAGCCTGCAAACCAGCAACACCGAAGCTTGTGCGCTGGGAAACCGCTGCCATATAGGCAAAAATTCCGGCACAGAAAACTATCCATGAGCGAGTCGAATTTAGATGCGACTGAATCACTGGTCGGGGTCACCCGATGTGGAGTCGTTATCCCCGGTCTCTCGGTTGGCATCTAGCCATTGTGCGTTGTCTTCGATGGTGGCAAGGAAATTTTCGACACTTGCACCAAGCTCATCGGCGTCCGGGATTCTTTCGTCTTCATCCAGCAACAGTGAACGCCGATCATGTTCTTCAGCGTGCGCGTCAAATCGCTTCTCGAAACCGAGAACCATTTGCTTAACGTCGTTGCTGCCTTCAAGTTGTTCCGCAAGTTGAGACTCGATCAGTCGGCCAGCTTCACGTAGTTTTTCGGTCGGGAGCGCCAATTTCAGAGCCGCCCCTACGTGCTCTAAGGCCGCTACTGCAGCGGCAGGATATTCGGCTTCGGCCAGATAATGCGGCGTGTGGAGCGAATAGCCGACTACGTCACGGCCAGCATCATTGAGTCGAATTTCCAATAGTGAAGTGAGGCCAGAGGGAGTTTCAGCCGTCGGGCTCCAGGTAGAAATATTTTCGATCAGGTCTTTGCGATTGCCGTGAGCGGTCACGCCGACAGGACGGGTATGAGGCACAGGCATCGGTAAGGACGCGGTACCAATCACTAGATTCACGTTGAAAGCTTGAATAAAGTTCAGTAGTTCTGCGATGGTTCGCTCCCAGCGCAGATCCGGTTCAACGCCGGCAAAAAACCAGAACTTGCGGTCCAGTTCATCGGTCATCAGATAGATTTCCAAACGCGGCTCTTGGTAGCCTGCGAAGTGGTCACCAACGAACGTCACGCGAGGTCGTTGAGTACTGTAAACCACCAGCTCATCAGCGTCGAAGCGCGCATAAAGCTCGGATTTCAGGTGCGCAAAAAGCTCGTTGCAGACCAAATCGTGGGCATGCCCGGCGTCGGAGGCACCTCGCAACGAAACATACATGCCCAGACCCTGCAAGCTGGGATCGTCCAGGTTGGTGCTGACCAGAGTCATCAACGGTTCCTTGGACATTCACACCTCATTTGTTTCCGGTTACTGCCGCTACGGCCACAAAATCATGTAGCTCAAGGAACTATCCTAACTGTTTGCCCTTTCGCTCGCTGTGAAGTGAGGCACGCCGAGGTGCAACCTTCGGCTAACATCGTGTGTAGGAAATACTCAGCTCACCGGCTCCATCTACCGGTTATCCTCACGGGCTGAACCATCCTTAGACCCTACAAAGGCATAGAAGGAATGATTTTGTGATCAACTCCAGTGATCTCACGTTGACCGCCATTGGTGCAGACATCAAACGGAAAAACGCCGACACGCTCATCTTGGGCGTCCTAAAAAAGGACGACAAGGTATCCATTGCCGCTTCGCCACTTGCAGCCGAGACCACCGCAGCCTTGGAACAGTCGCTCCTGGCACTCAACGTTGCAGGCTCGGCCGACGAGGTGACTCTGCTTCCAGCTGTTGAAGGTACCAAGGTCAAGACCATCATGTTCATCGGACTGGGTGTGAAAGAACTCAGCGAACTGACCGATGAGAAGCTACGTCGCGCAGCCGGTTCGGCAGCACGGCAGCTATCGAACGCCAAGACCGCAATCTTTGCGTTGCCAGCCGACAGCACTGAACAGGTCGCCGCAGTGGCCGAGGGCGTAGCTTTGGGCTCATACCGTTACGAAAATTTCCGTTCGAAGAAGAACGACAAGCCAGTGCTCACCGAGGCATTCATCGCGACCGCGGTGGCTACCTCCAAGGATCTGCCGAGCTTGCTCAAGCGTGCCGCGGTCATCGGCCGCGCCGTGCGTGGGACCCGAGACCTGATCAACGCACCCGCAAACATCTTGTACCCAGAGTCATTCGCCAGCGCGGTGAAGGATCATTCCAAGTCTTTGCAGTTAAAGGTCACTATCTTTGATGAGAAGCGACTGACCAAGGAAGGCTTCGGCGGTCTGATGGGCGTCGGTGGCGGTTCGGTCCGTCAGCCTCGCCTGGTCAAGGTTGAGTATTCGCCTTCCAAGGCCGCTAAGCATTTGGCTCTGATTGGTAAAGGCATCACCTTTGATACCGGTGGCATCTCGATCAAACCAGCCGCCGGAATGCACGCAATGAAGTCCGATATGTCCGGTGCCGCTGCCGTATACAACACCATCGCGGCCGTGGCAGAACTTGGCTTAGATCTGAAGGTCACCGCGTGGCTTTGCTTGGCCGAAAACATGCCAGGTGGCGCGTCCACCCGTCCCGGTGACGTATTAACCATGTTTGGCGGCAAGACCGTAGAGGTACTCAATACGGATGCCGAAGGTCGTTTGGTGATGGCCGACGGTCTTGCCGCAGCAAGTCTTGAGAACCCGGACGTGCTCATTGACATTGCAACGCTGACCGGAGCGCAGATGCTCGCCCTGGGCTTGCGCACCGCGGGCATCATGGGCAATGAGCAGGTTCGTGACGATTTGGTAGCCGCTTCGGACGCCGTTGGTGAACTTGCTTGGGGCATGCCACTGCCAGAAGAACTTCGTCCGACCATCGAGTCGCAGGTCGCCGACTTGGCAAATATTGGCGAGCGGATGGGCGGCATGATGACCGCTGCGGTGTTCTTGGAAGAATTTGTGGGCGAAACCAATGGTCAGAAGATCCCTTGGGCGCACATTGACTTTGCGGGTCCAGCCTTCAACGAGGGCTCCGCATGGGGCTACACACCGAAAAATGGCACCGGATCGCAGGTGCGCACTCTCGTAGCATTTGCCGAGAAGATGTCCGGTACCCGCTAAAAATGCCTTTTAGAACACATTCCGGTGCGGGCGATGTCATAGCCCGCACCGGAATGTATGCCAAAATACGAGATATGGCCGACTTTTAGCCAACTCAAGATGACTCTGGTGCATTGACGGTACTAAAGTAAGTTTTGAAACATCACCGGTGAATTTTTACTCGCGCCCTCGGACGTGGGCGAATAAGTTCACCACCCGATCCCCTGGTCGGCCATGGCCGACCTCACTTAGCTATTACGAGGGAGCGTTCACGTGGCCGATTCGGCAGCAACGCAAGAATTTGATGTCCTCATCCTCGGCGGCGGTTCCGCTGGATACTCAGTCGCATTGCGCGCCATCCAGTTGGGCTTCACCGTCGGATTGATTGAGAAGGAAAAGGTCGGTGGCACTTGCTTGCACACTGGCTGTATCCCGACTAAGGCGTACCTGCATGCAGCAGAACTCGCCGAGAATGCTCGCGAAGGTGCCAAGTACGGCATCAACTCGTCGCTTGAGTCAATTGACCTCGGTGGCGTACGCAAGTACAAGGACGGCATCGTCGCCGGCAAGCACAAGGGTCTTCAGGGTCTACTGAAGATGAAGAAGGTCAACGTTATCGAAGGTAACGGACGCCTAGTCTCCAAGGACACCATTGATGTAGATGGTGTCGCATACAAGGGCAAGAACATCGTTCTTGCTACCGGCTCGACTTCCAAGACCTTCGGTCTGGAAATCGGTGGCCGCGTGCTGACCAGCACCGAAGCGCTGAACATGGTTGACATGCCAAAGAGCGCAATCGTGCTCGGTGGCGGCGTCATCGGTGTCGAGTTCGCTTCTGTCTGGAAGTCCTTCGGCGTCGACGTCACCATCGTTGAAGGCCTGCCTTCACTGGTGCCAAACGAGGACCCAGCCATTATCAAGACCCTTGAGCGTTCGTTCAAGAAGCGCGGCATCAAGTTCAACACAGGTGTCTTCTTCGAGAAGGTCGACCAAGACGAAAACGGTGTGAAGGTCTCGCTGGCTGACGGCAAGGTTCTCGAAGCAGAAATCGTTCTGGTTGCAGTGGGCCGCGGCCCAGTCACCGAGAACATGGGCTTCGAAGAGCAGGGCATCACCCTGGATCGTGGTTTTGTTATTCCAAACGAGCGTCTGCACACCGGCGTAGGCAACATCTACGCCGTGGGCGACATCGTGCCAGGCGTTCAGTTGGCACACCGCGGTTACCAGCACGGTATCTTCGTGGCCGAGGAAATCGCCGGTCAGAACCCAACCATTGTTGAAGACATCAACATCCCGAAGGTGACTTTCTGCGAGCCAGAGATCGCTTCCGTTGGCTACTCAGAACCTGCTGCTAAAGAGAAGTTCGGCGAGGATCAGATCGAGACCACCGAGTACAACTTGGCTGGTAACGGCAAGTCCTCGATCTTGGGCACCTCCGGCCTGATCAAGATGGTCCGCGTCAAGAACGGTCCAATTGTGGGCGTTCACGGCATTGGCGGTCGCATTGGTGAGCAGATCGGTGAAGCACAGCTGATCGTGAACTGGGAAGCATACCCAGAAGACGTTGCGCAGCTCATCCACGCACACCCAACTCAGAACGAATCGCTAGGCGAAGCCGCAATGGCTCTGGCTGGCAAGCCACTTCACGGCTAATTTCGCTGATAGTTCACCGGGTAGCACGTTCACACGCGCTACCCGGTGTACTAAGCTCGGAGGCAACGCCTCCATTCATCGGTTTATGGGTGTGCACTAGTAGTTAGCTGCCCACCCAAACCACACTTCAAGCTTTATTTAAGAGGAGATACGGGAAGATGTCTGAGACCGTAAACCTGCCCGCACTGGGTGAAAGCGTTACCGAAGGTACGGTAACCCGCTGGCTGAAGCAGGTCGGCGACCGCGTAGAGGTTGACGAGCCATTGGTGGAAGTTTCCACCGACAAGGTCGACACCGAGGTTCCATCACCTGTTGCTGGCGTTATCGAAGAAATTTTCGTCGCCGAAGATGAGGAAGCCGAAGTTGGCGCGCCTCTAGTTCGTATTGGCGATGGCTCTGGTTCCGGCGATGCAGCTCCTGCGGCTCCTGCCGAAGAAGAGGCACCAGCTGCTGAAGAAGCTCCTGCAGAAGCACCAGCGGCCAAGGAAGAAGAGGCAGCTCCGGCTGCAAAGGAAGAGGCTCCAGCAGCTTCCGGTTCCGGCACCGAAGTCACCCTCCCAGCTTTGGGCGAATCGGTTACCGAAGGTACCGTCACCCGCTGGTTGAAGGAAGTTGGCGAAGAAGTAGCCGTCGACGAGCCACTACTTGAGGTTTCCACCGACAAGGTTGACACCGAAGTTCCATCGCCAGTTGCCGGCACCTTGCTGGAAATCCGCGTAGCCGAAGATGACACCGCCGAAATCGGTGCCGTCCTTGCAATCATCGGTGCCGCCGGCGCTGCTTCGGCAGCGAAGGAAGAAGCACCAGCTGCTCCAGCACGTGCTGCCAAGGAAGAGGCTCCGGCCTCTCCAGCACCAGCTGCCAAGGAAGAAGCGCCAGCAAAGGCAGAGGCTCCTGCTGCACCAGCTCCAGCTGCTAAGGCCGAAGCACCTGCAGCAGCAGCACCAGCAGCTGAGAACAACTCCGACGCTGGCTATGTAACTCCATTGGTACGCCGCTTGGCTAACCAGCACAGCATCGACATCGCCTCGGTCAAGGGCACCGGCGTGGGTGGACGCATCCGTAAGCAGGACGTTCTCGACGCAGTGGCCGCCAAGGAAGCTGCAGCACCAGCTGCTTCAGCCCCAGCAGCAGCCAAGCCAGCGGCCGCACCGGTTGTCGAAGCTTCATCGTTGCGCGGTACCTCCGCGAAGGCTCCTCGCATCCGCCAGGTGATTGCCCGTCGTATGCGCGAGTCCCTCGAGGTCTCCACTCAGCTGACTCAGGTTCACGAGATCGATATGACCCGCGTGGTCAAGCTGCGTGCTTCTGCCAAGACCAATTTCAAGGCAGTCAACGGCGTCAACCTCACGTACCTGCCATTCATCGCCAAGGCTGTTGCCGAAGCACTGAAGGCACACCCGAAGCTGAATGCCGAGTACGACGAAGAGACTCAGCAGATCACCTACCACAATGCCGAGCACCTGGCATTTGCTGTCGACACCGACAAGGGCCTGCTGGTTCCTGTTGTTTCGAACGCAGGCGATCTGAACCTCGCCGGCATGGCTTCGCGCATTGCCGACGTCGCAGAGCGCACCCGTACCAACAAGATTGGTCCGGATGAGCTTTCCGGTGGCACCTTCTCGATCACCAACATTGGTTCGGTTGGCGCACTATTCGACACCCCGATCATCAACCAGCCACAGGTTGCAATCCTGGGCACCGGTGCGATCGTGAAGCGTCCAATGGTTATCACCGACGCGGACGGCAACGATTCGATTGCCATCCGTCACATGATGTACCTGTGCCTGACCTACGATCACCGTCTAGTCGACGGCGCCGATGCAGGTCGGTTCCTGCAGACTCTCAAGGCTCGCCTTGAGGGTGGCGCATTCGAGGGCGACTTGGGTCTGTAAAGCCCCCAAATCGGCTTAGAATAGCTAGCTCAACGATCGCCCCTTCCGTTACTTCGGGAGGGGCGATCGTCGTTTCTACAATTCGTCGAAAATCAATTAGGCTAGAGTCATGACCTTCTTAACTCTCTTTCTAGTTTTTCTGCATATTCTCGGCGCAGCAGCGATCTTTGGCGGCTGGCTGGCTAATTTCAAGACCCCTACCGTCAACGTGTGGCAGTGGTACGGCGCCATCGCCCAGCTGGTCACCGGGCTAGCCCTGGTGGGTATGGCTGAGGCTAATGGTGGGGACGTGAACCACATCAAGATCGGCGTCAAGGTCGTCATCGCGATCATCATCGCAGTTGCCGCATTCTTGGGCCGCAAGAAGATCAAGGCCGGCGAGGAAGTTTCTACCGGACTTGCCCACGCCACAGGCGGCATGGCGCTGATCAATATCGCGATCGCTGTGCTCTGGGTCTAGCCCCACCGCACCCTCGGTATTAGTCAAAGGCGAGGTATTCCGGAATTTCTCGGATGCCTCGCCTTTGTCATGCCCCACGGCCAAGCAATTTACCAATTTTCCATTGCCCTTCAACGAGTTTGAGTTCCACCTGAATACGTTCGTGAGCTCCGCTCGCCGCACGATGCACCACTTGGTTCTTTGCATTCACATAGTCATAGGCTTCTTGGGTCGAGGTTGCGCTGAGTATCACGGTGTCAGGGTGTGCACGAGCCATAACCGAAATGTCTTCCAGCGTCGTATTCAAACCACTGAGCCCTAGCTCCAGCTCAGCCAAGCTGTCGAGCATTTGCCTATCGCGTTCCAGCTGTTCAGAGGCAGGCGGATAGATCGCCGCTAAGGCCTTCATGTTTTTCGCTTCCAAAGCTGCATCACGTTCGCCGGAGAGTTTGAGGAAGTTGGCAATGACGACATCGGCTGAAAATGCACACGCTGGGACCACCGCAGCGTCTTGGATCCGGCAGTCTTCAACCGGCACCGCCGGTTCCGTGTTCTCTGTCTGGGCGCCATTCCACTGGTCCCCCAAAAGATTCACGCCCAAGATACTGACGGCAATGAGCGATATTCCGCCGACGACAGTCAAATACACCTTGCGGCGTCCCGGGGTTTGATGTAGCTCGTGCTCTTGCCAGTGCGGCTGTGTAGCTGGCGATGATTTCCTGGGACCTTTCGTCTTCAGAACCTTGACCCGCGCATGTTTCGATTTCATTTCGGGGTGAAAGGTTGCCATCAAATGAGTCGAGTCCGTTGGCGTGCAATGTTGCCAATCAATGGGTTCGGCCTGTACCGCTGCAAATAATGTTCTAGCAAACTGTTCCGCCGTTGGGCGATGACGGGGATCTAAATGCAAAGAATCCAGCATTAATTCATGTATGAGTGCCGGTACTTGCGGGAAGATTACCGTAATGGGCGGACGCTGGCCCGGCTCTGGAGGCGCGGTACCCTCGAGTAGATACCAGAGGCAAGCGCCGAGTGAGTAAACATCCTGCTCACCTACGCGGGATTCTATTTGGCATGCAGCCACTTCTGGTGCCATAAATCCCGGTGTGCCCGAACCTACGCTCTGGTCGCTGCCAATTCGTGCCTCTTGGAAGTCCCCCAGCTTGGGCATGCCCTCGGCGGTGAGCAATACATTGCTCGCCGAAACATCCCCATGGATCTGTCCACTGTCATGCAGTGCGGAGAGGGTTTGAGCAATCGGGGCCAAGGCCGTGACGCACTCCCCTAACGAAAAAGGGCTGCGCTGGTCAAGAAGCTGAGCCAGGCTGCCGCCCGGGCAATACTCCATGAGAATGCCGTCGCCTAATTGTGTCGTGAGAGTACCGTAAAAATCAACGACATATTTCCTTGCTGTTTCAACCTGTTTCTGTCGCAAGGAACAAATACGTTCTGCCTCAGAGGAAATCTTCAACACCATGTAACTCTGATCTGAGTCACGACGCATTAACCAAACTTTGCATGGTGACTTGGCATTTAGTGGTCGTACCGTCACGTACCCCGGACAGGTCGGCCACGCCAGTAAATTGTTTGAATCACTCATGATTCAGTTCTAACGCAAAATCGAAAAAGGCGTTGAAGTTATCCACAGCTAAGCCGTTGACAACCAATTAGCAGGCAATGTTCCAAAAGGCGTAGGGTTGCCAATATGGCGATCGAATTCGAACGAGTCGGACTCGGCACGGAACTAATTCCATATATGCAGGCATGGGATTATCAGCAAAATTTGCACGATGCTGTAGCAGCCGATGAACAGACCCCAAGAGTCCTATTTCTTGAGCATGAGGCGGTGTATACCGCCGGCAAGAGGACCGAACCTGAAGATTTACCACTTGATGGCACCCCCGTTGTCGACGTTGATCGCGGAGGAAAGCTAACTTGGCATGGCCCCGGCCAGCTCATCGGATATCCGATCGTGAAACTCAAGAAGATCAGCGCGATTCGTCTGTACGTTGAGACCTTAGAAGAGGCGTTAATTAACGTTATCGATGAAATGGGAATCCCTACCGTACAGGTTAAAGGTCGCTCAGGCGTTTGGGTACCAGGAGTTAACGGCGAGCAGGACCGAAAGATCGCCGCTATCGGTATCCGTATCAACCGTGGAGTCACGATGCACGGGTTTGCGCTGAACTGCTCGAATAACCTCACTGCATATGACCAGATCATCCCCTGCGGCATCACCGATGCCGGCGTCACCACAATTTCCCAAGAACTAGGCCAGACAGTTTCCCCCAACGATGTCGTTGACCGGGTACAAGAGGAACTTGAGCGTTTGCTCACTCCCCAAGTCGTCTAAGCACCAGAATTCAAACGTAGAAGGACCCCCTTAATGAGCATTGAACCTGAAGGCCGTAGACTGCTGCGCGTCGAAAAACGCAACGCCCAGACTCCTGTGGAGCGTAAGCCAGAGTGGATCCGCGCAGAACTGAAAATCGGCCCCGAATATGTCGGGCTAAAAAATCTGGTGCAGTCCGAGGGCCTGCACACGGTGTGCGAAGAAGCCGGTTGCCCAAATATTTTCGAGTGCTGGGAAGACCGCGAAGCGTCCTTCCTCATCGGCGGCTCAGAATGCACCCGCCGCTGTGACTTCTGTCAGATTGACACCGGCAAGCCCGCAGCACTTGATCGTTCAGAGCCATTCAAGGTGGCTATGAGCGTTAAAAAAATGGACCTCCGTTACGCGTCGATTACCGGCGTAGCTCGCGATGACCTCGAAGATGAGGGTGTCTGGCTCTACGCCGAGACCGTACGACAGGTCCACAAGATGAATCCCACCACCGGTGTGGAATTGTTGATCCCAGATTTCTCAGGTAAACCAGATAATTTGGATGCCATTTGCGATTCCGAACCTGAGGTTTACGCCCACAACGTCGAGACCGTTCCACGTATTTTCAAGCGTATCCGTCCGGCCTTCCGTTACGACCGTTCCATGGATGTCATCAGCCATGGCCGCAAGCGCGGCTTGATTACTAAGTCGAACCTCATTCTGGGCATGGGCGAAACTCGTGAAGAAATCTCCGAGGCCATGCGTGACCTGCACGAGGCCGGTTGCGATCTACTGACCATCACCCAGTACCTGCGCCCTACCGAGCGCCATTTGCCGGTGGACCGCTGGGTGAAGCCACAAGAATTCCTCGAACTGCAACAAGAAGCCGAAGAACTCGGCTTCTCCGGTGTTATGTCTGGCCCATTGGTACGTTCTTCGTACCGCGCTGGCCGACTCTGGGCTGGCGCAATGCGCAAGAAGGGCCGCGAGATTCCTGAATCATTGTCCAACATTGAATCCTCGGGTACTACCCGGCAGGAAGCCGCTTCGATACTTAGTCGCTAAGCAGCACGAGAGTTTTATGGTCGTCGGACCCAACAGCCGTAAAAGCGGTCGTTGGGTCCGACGCTTTGTCGCGTACAGTGCCAAAAACCAAGTAAATTCTCTAGTAAAGAGTCCTGCAGAAAAATAAGCCAGTTAGATCGCGTAGAATTGAAGCACTATGGCCAAAAACTCCGATAACGATGCGGCCGCGCAGCAGAAGCGTGGTTTGTTTTCGCGTAAACCCAAAGCTGAAAAACAAAATAAAGAGCCCGGTCGCCTAAAGCAAATGGGCCAGGTCTTCCAGATGACCCGCCGTAATGACCCGATGGTCGTTTGGTGGATGCTACTGGCATTCCTTGGTGTCATTGTTGTAGGTCTGATCATCGGCATTCTGATCCAGAACTGGATCACCTTGCTGATTATCGCGATCCCGCTCGGCTTACTTGCAGCCCTGTTCATTCTGTCCCGACGGGCCGAGAAAGCTGCGTTCGCGCAGCTTATAGGTCGTCCAGGCGCCGCCGGAGCAGCAATGAGCGTGCTACGTCGAGGCTGGATTTTGAAGGATGAGCCAGTAGCGTTTAACCGTCACCAGGACCTAGTGTTCTTGGCAGTTGGACGCCCAGGCGTCGTACTTGTTACCGAAGGCCCAACCAACCGCGTTCGTGATTTGGTAACTTCCGAGCGTAAGCGTATTTCTCGCGTGCTGCCAAACGTTCCGATCCATGTGATCAACGCCGGCCAGAGCGAAGACCAGACTGATCTGGTCGACGTGAGCAAGAAGATGAAGAAGCTCCCTAAATCGATTACCAAACTGGAAATCAGCGCAGTTGATAAGCGACTGACTACCTTGACCGCGAACCGCTTGCCGATCCCTAAGGGCATCGACCCGAATCGTGCACGACCTAACCGTCGCGCTCGCTAATCTCGGTCAAAAGAAAAACCGCACTAGAATTTCTAGTGCGGTTTTTCTGTGTCTGGACTACATCAAATTCTTTAGCGGATATTCACCAGAACGCTCTTGGCGGCTCGATCGTGGAATCCGCGCTGGTCTGCGTCAGAGAAGAACACTGGAATAACCAGACACAGCAGGACCGATCGAATCACTCCGGCCAGCGGTTTCACCGCCGTTCCGTCCATCGACTGCACCTGAAGCCCGAAGGTACGATGCCCAATACTATGACCGGTGAAACCTACGGCAATCATTTGCCCTACGAGGAAGAGTAACAAGGTCGCCAGGTCTCTAAAATCAAATAGCCACCAGCTGAGCAACATGCACAGTCCCCAGTCTAGGCAGAGCGCGCCGACTCTGCGGGGGAAGCGCCCAATCGATCCGGCGCCCTTTTCAGGACGGCCTAATCGTTGCCCCGGCCATTCTTGGGATTTTAATTGCGGGGGGCCTTCAAGCCACGAGCTAAAGTCTTTACGTTCCACATACCCAGTGTATCGGGGGCAACTGTGTGAATCTCATCAGTTTGTTACGAGTCACATTGCAACTCTGACGGGGAACGACGCGCCCAAACGATTCCTATGTAACGTGGCCGAAACAATCGAGACACCAATGTGAAACGGATTCTAGGTAAGATTACTAGGTAAGCAAGAGAACCGGTCACATTCACTTGTGTGATCGTTCCGTTTACCAAACCAATATCTCAACAGGGAGTAACCTGCACATGTTTACCAGTCCAGAAGAAGTCTTGGCCTACATTGCCGAGGAAGAAGTCAAGTTCCTCGACGTCCGCTTCACCGATCTACCAGGCGTTCAGCAGCACTTCAACGTCCCGGCAAAATCCGTGGACGCAGACTTCTTCGTCAACGGTCAGCTCTTTGACGGTTCCTCCATCCGCGGTTTCTCTGGAGTCTCCGACTCCGATATGCAGCTAATCCCGGATGTCACCACCGGCTTCGTTGATCCGTTCCGCATCGAGAAGACCTTGGCCTTCAACTTCTCCATCATCAACCCGCACACCGGTGAGCCCTACCACCGCGACCCGCGTGGCGTTGCAGAGCGAGCCGAAGCATACCTAGAGTCAACCGGCATCGCGGACACCGCGTTCTTCGCACCAGAAGCTGAATTCTTCATCTTTGAAGATGTCCGCTACGAATCCACCCCACAGGGTGCCTTCTACAAGATCGACTCTGACGAAGCTCCTTGGAACACCGGCCGCAAGGAAGAGGGCGGCAACCAGGGTTACAAGACTCCTTACAAGGGTGGCTACTTCCCAGTCTCACCAACCGATAAGCAAGCAGACCTGCGCGACGCGATCTGCGTCGAGTTGGACAATGTTGGACTCGAAGTTGAGCGCAGCCACCACGAGGTCGGCGCTGCCGGTCAGGCTGAAATCAACTACAAGTTCAACACCATGGTTCACGCAGCTGACGAACTAATGCTCTTCAAGTACGTAGTGAAGAACGTGGCCGATGCATGGGGCAAGTCCGCTACCTTCATGCCTAAGCCAGTCTTTGGCGACAACGGCTCGGGCATGCACGTGCACCAGTCATTGTGGGCCAATGGCGATCCACTGTTCTACGACGAGAAGGGCTATGCCGGACTTTCCGATACCGCTCGTTGGTACATCGGCGGCCTGCTGAAGCACGCTTCTGCAGTGTTGGCTTTCACCAACCCAACGGTGAACTCCTACCGTCGCTTGGTCAAGGGCTACGAAGCACCGGTGAATATGGTTTACTCGCAGGGCAACCGCTCCGCAGGTATCCGTATCCCAGTGACCGGCTCAAACCCTAAGGCAAAGCGTATTGAGTTCCGTGCGCCTGATGCATCCTCGAACCCATACTTGGCCTTTGCAGCACAGCTCATGGCTGGCTTGGACGGCATCAAGAACCGCATCGAGCCTTCGGACCCAATCGACAAGGATCTCTACGAGCTTCCTGCCGAGGAAGCCAAGGACATCCAGCGCGCTCCTGAGAGCCTAGAAGAAGCATTGAAAGCTCTAGAAGCCGACTATGAGTTCTTGCTCGAAGGCGGCGTATTCACCGAGGATCTGGTCCGCACCTGGGTCGAGTACAAGCGTGAAAACGAAATCAAGCCACTGAGCCTGCGCCCGAACCCATACGAGTTCGAGCTCTACTACGGTTGCTAATTCTTCACACCTGCTAGCTAACCGCTAGCAGAAAGGCCTGTCCCCCTGGGGACAGGCCTTTCTGCGTTACTGCATCCAATAGCCCTAAGACTTACCGGATGAAGCTTTTCTGACATAGCGTGGAGTCATGGACATCAGTACATGGCTAACGGTCAAACGCGACGACAACGAAATCGTCGGCTACCTAGAGCCCCTGGACGCAGCCTACGACAAGGTGCGCCCTCGCTCAGTCCTTGGCCACCCGGTAGTCGATGCATGCGACTACATGGACGGCGAAGAGCTGCTTTTAGAGCGAGGGATTGGCGAGCTTGCCGACCACTGGACATTGCATGCTGAGGACCACCGTGGTCAGGTGCCATTGGCCATACTTGAGGTCTCAGCTAATGGCATCGTGGTCGCCGACGCGTTACTGACCAAGGCGTTGGCGCCCACCGAGCGAATTATCGTGCCATGGCCGGATGTCGAGTCAAGGCTTATCCCATGCCGGGGTGCTTAATAGCGGGTTTTTTCTTCCATGACGGTCCATTCGGAGAAGACCTCCGCGGCCTCATCAAGGGGAAGATGCGTGAAGGGGATAAGCCGCTCCCCCATTGGCTTGTCGAGCTCTGTATAGATCAGCTCGTCATCAAAGCCGATGCCCGCGGCGTCAACCCGCGTATTGGCGTAGTAGACGTGCCGAAAACGCGACCAGTAAATTGCGCCCAGACACATCGGGCAAGGCTCGCAACTTGTGTAGAGTTCGCAATCTGAAAGATCAAAGGTGGCCAGTTTGGTGCCGGCGTTACGTATCGCGACAACCTCGGCATGAGCGGTAGGATCATTGGTTCCAGTCACCTGGTTGGTGCCCGTAGCGATGACTTCGCCGGCCCTGACAACCACTGCGCCGAAAGGGCCGCCCTGATTTGCTTGCATCCCGCGACGTGACATTGCCACGGCTTCGCGCATGAATCGCTCGTCCATTTCTTCTACCGTTCCATACTCTGTTGCAGGAATAATATTCGGCACTCAGCTGTCCCTGATGCCTGACGCCAGTCTAGGCAAAATCTCTGTTAAACGGGGAATCTCGTTGATGAGTTATTTACTAGCTTTTGAGCTTCAACGCACGAAAGTACCGCCACCGAGCCACGACTTGCGCTACACGTAACAACGGATACAGCACTCGCCACGGCATAGCCGAAGAAGGTTTGGTCAATGACCTGATGGTGAGGAAAATATTTTCATCACGGCGTTCTAGAATAAATGCTTCTTCCCCGCGGACCGGATGCCCTGGAAGCGTTTGATAGGCAAAACCCACACGATATTCGGTGTTCACTACGGCTACCACCCGAACCGGTTCAAGTACCGTCATCCCTAAGGCGTGCACGCTGATTGCCGGTTCTTGTCCGGGTACCACTGGTACGGCGGGAGTGACCCTAAAACCACTGCGCGTTTTGATTCCCCAGCTCAGCAATTGAGCAGTGGCCCACCGCCATTGATCAACACCCTGGCCAATGTAGCGGCTCTTTTCCCAACATGCATAATCATCCGAGTTTGGTGACCAGCCCTTGTTGGACGGGTCGGTCAACGTCGTTTCGTATTGCTTCTTCAAGGGCGGACCTAGTCTTCGAAACCATAGAAAAGTTGTTCAAAAATCGCCCGGGAATGTCTCGTAGCTCGCAGATAATCTTCTTCCAGAGCAGGTCCCTGATTTGCTTCGTAGCCACACCAACGCGCTACTGCCTCCATATCGCGGGCGGACCGGGGAAGCACATCGCTAGAGCGTCCCGAAGTGATGATCTCTGCACTGCGAATACGAGTAGCCATTGACCAGGTGTAGTCCAAAAGTTCGGCATCTTCTTCGCTGATTAGTTCGAGCCCAGCCATCGCATCAAGTGCTTTGCGCGTTGCTGGTGTGCGCAATGAGGTATGTTTCCAGGCGTACTGAAGCTGGTAAAACTGCACCAACCACTCGATGTCGGATAGCGATCCTCGGCCAAGTTTAAGATGCCGGTTAGGATCCGCTCCGCGTGGCAGCCTTTCGGACTCCACACGTGCTTTGATCTTACGGATATCTTTCATCTCAGACTCGTCAAGTCCCTTACCGTAACGAACTGGCTCAATAAGTTTAATGAAGTCTTCGGCAAGCTGAGCGTCACCGGCGAAAGGACGGGCACGCTGTAACGCCTGCCGTTCCCAAATTTCCACCCAGCGCTCGTAGTACTTTGCGTACCCGTCAAGGGAACGAACAAGCATCCCGGCTCGACCTTCGGGGCGTAGGTCCGAATCAACTTTAAGCTTTACTTCGGCCGGGATCGCTGGCTTCAGCGGTTTCACGCACCAGGAAATCAGCTCCGTGACCACTCGCAGTGCCTGCTCCTGCGATTCTTGTGCACTCGCGTCGGGCAAAGGCCGCTGGACAAAGAGCACGTCAGCGTCCGAACCATAACCGATTTCTGCACCGCCTTGGCGCCCCATGGCAATCACCGTAATCACCGCATGCTCGCCATGCTTTTGTTGATCAGCATGGAGCAAGACCTTCAGCACACCATCGATCATATTTCCGTCGATATTCGAAAGCGCTTCTCCAACTTGCGAGACATTCAACAGTCCAGCTCCGTCAGCAAGAGCTACCCGCAAAAACTCGCGTCGGCGTACCAGCCGAATTTGTCGGATAGCCGCTTCTGGCTGCTTAGTCCGATGAATGATAGAGGCGTTTTGCTGTTGTAGGCTCTGATAGGACTGCGGTATCAAGGCTGCGTTTGAACCCAGCCACGCGGCCGCAGCTGGCTCATTAGCCAACAGATCGGTGAGGAAACGAGTGTTGGACAGCAGATGGCTCAGCCGTTCGGCGGCCGCGTTGGTATCACGTAGCATCCCTAAGAACCAGGGAGATTTGCCCAGAGCCTCACTCAATCGGCGAAACCCCAGTAGCCCGGCATCCGGATCTACACCGTGAGCGAACCAATCCAGCAGCACTGGCAACAGCTGTCGCTGCAGGGAAGAACGGCGCGATACTCCCCCAGTGAGCGCTTCGATATGGCGCATTGCAGCCTTCGGATCCAAATAGCCCAACGCTCGCAACCGTGCCTGAGCAGACTCTGGAGTCAACCGAACGTGATCTGCAGAGAGGTTTGAGCTCGTGACCAGCAGCGGCCGGTAGAAAATACGCTCGTGAAGGGAACGGACCAAACGTTTGGTCTCATTCCAGCGGCGTAGCAACCGGCTCGGGGTTGGTGGCTTGCAAGTCGCCGACCCCGCGCACTGCACGGGCCAGCACGCGCTGGGCGCCCTCAACGCGTGGCATCAGGTGGGTTCGGCGAAGCTGGCTCAACTGGATACGGTGCTCCAGCAGACGCAAATACCGGTAGGACTCATCAAAGTTTTTGGCGTCTTCACGACTGATATAGCCGGTTTCGCTCATGGCGCGAATCGCTAGCGTGGTCGTCGGCACCTGAATGGACGGTTCAACTCGTCCGTGGACCAGCTGCAGTAACTGCACCGTGAATTCCACATCTCGTAGCCCACCTGGACCGAGCTTAATTTGCCAAGGAACTTCTTCCTTGTCGATATGATCTGTCACCCGGCGGCGCATCGCTTGAACGGATTCCACAAAACCTTCGCGTTCCGAACTTGACCAAACCATGGGTGAGACCATGCGCTCATAGGAGCGGCCCAGGTCGGTATCTCCGGCGATGGCACGTGCTTTGAGCAAGGCTTGGAATTCCCAAGAATGTGCCCAGCGTTTGTAATATGCCTCGTGCGACGACAAGGTCCGCGTCAGCGCACCGTCCTTACCCTCGGGACGAAGATTTGCGTCAACTTCCCAAAGCATCGGTTCCGGCCCCGGAGTCATGATGGCCCGTGCTGTGTTGCCACAAAGAACTGTGGCAATGGCCGCCGCCAGATCCTCATCTACGTTAGGAGTGCTTCCATGCACGTAAATGACATCAACGTCTGAAATATAGTTCAGCTCCCGGGCGCCGCACTTACCCATGCCAATAATGGAAAGCTTGACGCAGTCAACGTCTTCCGGACTGTATTGCTCGGAGGCTTCTGCGCGGGCGATCGCCAAGGCGCCTTCAAGCACTGCGCCGGCCATATCTGCCAGTTCTGCGGCAACCAACGGAAGAATTTCTTGCGGGTCCGCAGCTCCAAGATCACGGTATGCCAAGGACAGCAGGGCCTTGCGATAACTTGCACGAAGTTTTTGCCGCGCATCAGCACCGATACTGGAGGAAATCCAATGATTATTGGCTGTTCGGGTTGCCCCGACAGACTCCAGCATCGCGCTACGCATAGTTTCCAAGCTGACCGGTTTAAAGGTTCTGCTCGGAGCCTCACGCACAATCTCCAATGCTTCGGGACACCGGATGAGAAACTCTCCCAAAGCCGAAGAACCACCTAGCAAGCGGACCAATGCGAGACAAATCTCAGGCTCGCGAAAAATACTTGCGGCTTCCGGATGACGGTCCACCAAACGCAAGGCCAGCAACAGTGCTTGGTCTGGGTCCGGCGCATGCGCCATCATCCTCACAATTAGCACTGGGTCAATTTGCGCTAGTTCCTCTGATTCAAGGAATTTCTTTGCGCGTTCGGTATCGCTGAAGCCAGCGTTAATCAGTGCACGTGAGGATACTTCTGCCATGTTTTTCGTGTGTCTCCTGCTGCCGCCACTAGGTGAGCGTGACGTGCGTCTTAGAGGATTCCCAAATATTTGTTGAGCTCATAAGGGGTAATTACCTGACGGTACTCTTCCCACTCTGCTCGCTTATTCGCTAGGAATGAGTTGAAGACTTGTTCGCCAAGTACCTCGGCCATGAATTCGGATTCTTCCATCGCTTTCAGCGCGTCATGCAAGGTACCAGGCAGCGGAACGTGGCCCGAAGCGCGCCGTTCGGCGGTGGACAATGCCCACACGTCATCTTCGGTTGGTTCCTCTAGCTCGTAATTCTCGCGGATCCCCTTCAGCCCGGCGCCAAGCAATGTTGCATACGCCAGGTAAGGATTCGCTGCCGAATCAATACCGCGGTACTCCACTCGTGCGCTTTGGCCTTTACCCGGCTTATACAGTGGCACACGGACCAGAGCTGAACGGTTGTTATGACCCCAAGAACGGTAACTTGGAGCTTCGCCGCCGCCCCAAAGCCGTTTATAGGAATTGACGAACTGGTTCGTGATTGCCGTCATTTCCGGCGCATGGTGCAAAATTCCCGCGATAAACGATCGGGCGACATCAGATAGTTGGTACTCACGGCCGGCTTCAAAGAACGCATTTGAGTCGCCTTCGAAGAGCGAAAAATGAGTGTGCATGCCACTGCCCGGCTGATCCGAAAACGGCTTGGGCATGAAGGTTGCATGAATGCCCTTCTGCATCGCCATTTCCTTGATCACCGTACGGAAGGTCATGATGTTATCCGCGGTCTGTAAAGCGTCCGCGTAGCGCAAATCAATTTCGTTCTGGCCAGGACCGGTCTCATGGTGGGAGAACTCCACCGAGATTCCCAAAGCTTCCAGGGTCGTGACCGACGCGCGACGGAAATCTTGCCCAACTCCGTCGGGTACATGATCAAAATAGCCGCCGTTATCAATGGGCTGCGGGCGTCCCTGTGCGTCGAGTTTGCTGCTTTCCAGCAGGTAGAACTCGATCTCTGGATGTGTGTAGCAGGTGAATCCCATATCAGCGGCTTCGGTCAGCTGACGCTTGAGCACTTGACGTGGATCCGCGTTAGAGGGCTGGCCTTCGGGGGTGAGGATGTCGCAGAACATGCGGCTGGTGGGTTCTACTTCACCACGCCACGGCAAGATCTGGAAAGTCGCGGGATCCGGTTGCAGCAGCATGTCCGATTCGGAGATGCGCGACAGCCCATCGATCGAAGAGCCGTCAAAGCCCAGTCCCTCTTCAAAAGCGTCTTCGACTTCTGCCGGAGCCAGTGCCACAGACTTCAAGGAACCGACCACGTCGGTAAACCACATACGCACAAATCGAACGTCTCGTTCTTCAATGGTGCGCAGCACGAATTCTTGCTGACGATCCATAATTCACCGCCTTATAAAAATCTTTTATTCCCGCGCTGATCACGGCGGGGAGTTAAACAACTTGTTGCAAGACTATACGTTTTAAGCCCCGATCTCGCCCCCGCATCGCAGGGTGTAAGTGCGATAAGGTTTTTCTATGCCACAACCATATCTTTCTGACCCCGACAAAGGCCCATCACGCATTCGGGTTCACCATTTACAGCAGGCTAAAGAACGCGGCGAAAAGTTTGCCATGTTAACTGCATATGACGTCATGATGGCGGAAATTTTCGACCAAGCCGGGATCGAAATTCTGCTTGTCGGTGATTCAGCGGCGAATACCGTGATCGGCTACGATTCGACCCTGCCAATTACCGTGGACGAGATGATCGTCTTCACCAAGGCAGTTTCAAACGGTACCACGCGTGCTTTGGTTGTCGCAGATCTTCCTTTCGGCTCGTATGAGCAGTCTGCACAACAGGCTGTGGCCACTGCTGTGCGGCTGATGAAAGAAGGTGGCGCGCAGGCGGTGAAGATTGAAGGCGGCCAAGAATTCGCTGAACACGTCCGTGCCATGGTGCTAGCTGGCGTGCCAGTAATTGGACATATCGGCTTCACCCCGCAGTCTGAACATGCCTTGGGAGGGTACCGGATCCAAGGTCGTGGCGATGCCGCCGAAAGCATGATCGCCGACGCCAAAGCTCTAGAGCATGCAGGTGCATTCACCATCCTTATGGAAATGGTTCCGAGCCCTGTTGCAGCGAAGGTCGATGAAGCACTGACGGTACCAACCATTGGTATTGGTGCGGGTAACGCGACCACCGGTCAGGTATTGGTATGGCAGGATATGCTGGGCTTAGGAGCGAACCGCACGCCACGTTTTGTCAAAAAATTTACTGATCTTCGTTCGGTGATTTCCTCGGCGGTAAGCCAATATCATCAGGAAGTCGTCAGCGGTTCTTTCCCATCTGCCGACTACGAATTCAAAGAATAAGTCGCTTCGCGCTTAAACGAAGAACCCGCGTATGGGAATACTCCCCTACGCGGGTTCTGCATATTTAGGCTTCTTCTTCGTCCTCGGCATCCCACGCTTCGTTACGAGCCTGCACCTTGCTCATCGCGTTGCGTGCTGCCTCTTCAGTATCGTAGGGGCCTAAAAGTTTCGTCCAATCGGACTGTGGACCCTTCTCAATACTTCCCGTTGATACGTTGTACCAATACTTGCCTTCTTCTGAAATGGAAGTTTCGCTCACCGTAAGCTCCTCGGGTCGTTGGATCTTGATGACTCAACGCTAGCTCAATCTCACGCAGTTCGGTTGATCTTCAAAGCGTATGTTGTGCTCATTGCGTAGTTAGAATGTTTATATGGCTACTGTCGCAACTGCACCTCTTGGAACCTTGACTCCCGGCACAATCTTTCCCGAACTGAGTGTCCCGGCCGATATTGAACGCCCCGAATACGTGGGCAAGGCGGCCCCTGCAGAAAATACTGCCTCAGAGGTGAAAAGCCCCGAAGTTATAGAAAGAATACGTATTGCTTCGCGCATTGCCGCTCAGGCATTGGCCGAAGTGGGCAAAGCCTGCCAACCCGGAATAACCACCGATGAGCTTGACCGGCTAGGACACGAGTTCCTGATGGACCACAAGGCTTATCCTTCCACCCTGGGATACCGCGGTTTCCCGAAGTCTTTATGCTCATCACTGAATGAAGTTATTTGCCACGGCATCCCAGACAGCACCGTGGTCCAAGATGGCGACATTATCAATATTGATATCACCGCCTACATTGGTGGAGTGCATGGGGACAACAACGCAACATTCCTCGTCGGGGACGTTGATGAAGAGTCCCGGTTACTCGTTGAACGTACCGAAATGTCGCTGAAACGTGCCATTAAATCGGTCATGCCCGGCCGAGAAATTAATGTCATCGGGCGCATTATTGAAAGCTATGCCAAGCGTTTCGGCTACGGCGTGGTCCGCGATTTCACCGGACATGGTGTCGGTGAGGCTTTCCATTCCGGCCTGATCATTCCGCATTATGATGCGGCGCCCGCCTATAACACCATTATCGAACCCGGCATGGTGTTCACAATCGAACCGATGCTCACCTTGGGCACCACCGAATGGGATATGTGGGAAGACGATTGGACGGTAACCACCCGCGATAAAAAGCGCACCGCACAATTCGAACACACGCTGTTGGTGACCAACGACGGGGCTGAGATCCTCACACTCCCATAATCGCGTAGCACCGAAACATCGTCAAACAGCACAGGCCAGGTATCCACCCGCAAGGTTGAGACCTGGCCTGCGCTATATCTGCCACCATGACTGGCGGGTCAGGTTAGTTTGCTGTCAGTGGGCGTTGGTTGCCCTGTGGCGTGCTGGAACGGCGATCACGCAACTTCGCCATCGCAGTTTCAAAATCGGCAAGCGACTGGAAATTGTGATAAACGCTGGCAAATCTCAGGTAAGCAACCTCGTCCAGACGAGACAACGGCTCAAGGATGGCCAGGCCGACCTGATGCGCGGGAATTTCCGCTGCACCTGAAGTGCGGACAGTTTCCTCAACTTCTTGGGCAAGGATGGCCAGATCGTGATCAGTGACTGGCCGCCCTTGGCATGCCTTACGCACGCCGTTGATGACCTTGTGGCGCGAGAAAGGTTCAACTGCACCAGACTGCTTCAACACGTTCAACGCAGCAGTTTCAGTGGTGGTAAAACGACGCGAGCATTCGGTGCACTGACGACGACGTCGAATGGATACGCCATCATCGGCGACTCGACTATCGACCACACGCGAATCAGCGTTGCGGCAATAAGGGCAATTCATGACACCTCCAACTTTTTGCGATCGTGGTGCTAACCTACGCCGTCGGCGTACAGAAATTCACACACGTCACCTAACAGTTTAGCGTCTAATGGGCTTGGCGCACCGCGACCGCGTCACCGTGTGCTGGAAGGTCCTCGGCGTTGGCAAGATTGATCACGTGAGCGGCCACCTCAGCAAGCGCCTGCTTGTCGTAGTTGATCACCTGGATGGCTTTGAGGAACGTGTTCACGTTCAGCCCTGACGCGTGCAGTGCGGTACCGCTGGTTGGCAGCACGTGGTTTGAGCCTGCGCAATAGTCCCCGAGGGACACCGGAGCAAATTCTCCGACAAAAATCGCGCCTGCAGCATTAATCTGCGTTGCCACCTCGTCGGCGTTGACAGTCAGTACTTCCAAGTGCTCAGCCGCGTAAGCATTACACACTGCGACACCCTGGACGAGGTCATCAACCAAGATGATTGCGGACTGCGCACCAGACAGGGCCTGCTGGACGCGTTCGGTGTGTTTTGTGGCTGCTACCTGCGTGACGAGTTCGGCGCGCACAGCGGTGGCGAGAGCCGGTGAATCGGTCACCAGCACGGCCGCCGCATTAGCATCATGTTCGGCTTGTGAGATCATATCTGCCGCGACGAATGATGCGTTGGCAGTTTCATCGGCCAAAATCGCAATTTCAGTGGGCCCAGCCTCCGCGTCGATACCGACCACGCCTTTTACCAGACGCTTCGCGGTGGCCACAAAAACATTGCCTGGACCTGAAATAACGTCCACCGGTTCAATATCTCCACGCTGGTCGTTGGGCACCTGCACACCGTAGGCAAACGCTGCCACGGCCTGGGCACCGCCCATTGCGTGTACCTCGGTAATTCCCAACAGCTTCGCGGCAGCCAGGATCGTAGGGTGTGGCAGTCCGCCAAAGTCCGCCTGCGGTGGGCTTGCCAGCGCAAGCGAGGTGACCCCTGCAGCCTGTGCCGGAACGGTGTTCATGATGACCGAGGAAGGGTACACTGCCAATCCGCCCGGGACATAAAGACCAACACGTCGCACCGGAACCCAGCGCTGCGTCACGGTTCCGCCATGGCCATATTCGACGGTGGCGTCCTGAGGCAGCTGGGCTTGAGCAAAGGCGCGTGCGCGCTTGATGGACTCTTCTAATGCCAAGCGAACCTGCGGATCAAGCTCGTTCAAGGCTCGGTCTAATTCAGCTTGTGGGACCCGGGTATGTTCCAGTTCAACCTTGTCGAACCGCTTGGCGAGGTCTTTGAGCGTCTCCATGCCATGTTCACGCACGTCATTAATGATTTGCTGGACAACCTCTGCGGCCGTCTGCGAATTCATTTCAGGTCGAGGCAACTCTGCTTTGAGCTGAGCACGGTTGAGTTTCGCTCCACGCCAATCGATGGTCGCGAGTTCGGAAAAATCGGTATCTGGGTTTAAGGTCACCACCCCAGTTTAACGTGTAAGACCGGATTGGGTTCCCATAAGTTACCCCATCCGGTCATACGTCGTGCGATTGCTACACGTCCAGACAGGCCGGGCCGAGCAGTACCTTCAAATCTCCGAAAAGGGCCGGGTTCGGATTGACCCTGAAATTCATGCCTAGCCGCATCAACGAGGTGCCACGGCTTCCGCTGAGCTTTACCCGCACCTCGGTGTTTCCACTATGGGTGCGAAGCACATCTCCGAGTTTCTGGATCAGCGTCTCGGTGGCTTTATGCGTTGGTATACCAATAACCACCGGTCCGGTTCCTGAGGTATCAGAAAGCTCGGGGATCATCATCTCTTGGGCGTTAAGTGTGATCGATCCATCGTCGCGGCGCTGTACCCGTCCCTTGATCACGACAATCAAGTCATCGGCGAGAATCTCGGCGATTGGCTGGTAGGCCTGACCGAAGAACATCACTTCCATGGAACCGGAAAGGTCCTCAATTTCGCTGCGTGCGTAGGGGTTGCCAGATTTTTTGGCAATACGCCGCTGCAGACCGCTGATCATGCCGGCTATCGAAATAACATGCCCGTCGGCTGGTCCTTCATCGGATAACACGCTCGTCACCGGCATATCCGCGTACTGGTCAAGAGCGGAGCCCAAACCTTGGAGCGGGTGGTCCGAGACGTAGAGACCGAGCATATCCCGTTCATAGGCAAGCTTTTCCTTTTTCTCCCAGTCGGGAAGATCAGGGATTGCTACCGTCATCGCATCTGAAACTTCGGAGGTGTCCAGCGCGCTGAACAGATCAAACTGGTTCGCAGCTTCGTTACGCTTAAGCTGAATGACCGAGTCGACGGCTTCTTCGTGAATGGCCACCAGGGCACGGCGCGGGTGCTTCAAGGAGTCGAAGGCACCGGCCTTGATTAAGGATTCAATAGTGCGCTTGTTACATACCACTGCAGGGACTTTGCTCAAGAAGTCGCTGAAGTCCCGGTACGCGCCCTTTTCGGTGCGCGCTTCAACCATGCCGGCCACCGCGTTAGCACCGACGTTACGGATAGCGCCCATGCCGAAGCGGATGTCTTTACCCACAGGGGTGAAGTTCAGCGCTGATTCATTAACATCCGGGGGAAGCACGGTGATGCCGATGTGCCGGCATTCGTTCAGGTACAGCGCAAGCTTGTCCTTGTCATCGCCCACCGAGGTGAGCAATGCGGCCATGTATTCGGCCGGGTAGTGCGCCTTAAGGTATGCGGTCCAGTAGGACACCACCCCGTAAGCAGCTGAGTGGGCTTTGTTGAACGCGTAGTCGGAGAACGGCAGCAGAATATCCCACAGGGTTTTCACCGCTGCGTCTGAATAACCATTGTCGTTCATACCCTGTTTGAAGCCGGCGAACTGCTTATCCAGTTCTGACTTCTTCTTTTTACCCATGGCACGGCGCAGAATATCTGCTTGGCCCAGCGAGTAGCCAGCCAGCTTCTGCGCGATCGCCATAACCTGCTCCTGATACACAATCAGGCCGTAGGTACCGCCGAGAATGTCGGCTAGTGGTTCTTCAAGTTCTGGGTGGATCGGGGTGACTTCCTGCAACCCGGTTTTACGCAGCGCATAGTTGGTATGCGAGTTAGCGCCCATGGGGCCCGGCCGGTACAAGGCGATCACAGCGGAGATATCTTCGAAGTTATCCGGGCGCATCATTTTCAGCAGTGAGCGCATTGGGCCACCATCGAGCTGGAACACACCAAGGGTGTCACCACGTGCCAGCAGGTTATAGGCTTCGGTGTCTTCGAGCGTCAGTACCTCGAGGTCTAGTTCATCGCCCGTGTTATACGTGATGTTTTCTAACGCATCGGAAATGATGGTGAGGTTGCGCAACCCCAAGAAGTCCATCTTGATCAAACCCAAACCTTCACAGGTAGGGTAATCAAACTGGGTAATAACCTGGCCGTCTTGGATACGACGCATGATCGGGATGACGTCGATGATCGGATCCGAGCTCATGATCACGCCGGCGGCGTGAACGCCCCACTGACGCTTCAGCCCTTCAATGCCCTTGGCCGTTTCGAAAACCCGCGCGGCTTCTGGGTCGTTGGCCACCAGATTACGGAAATCTCCGGCCTCTGAATAACGCTTTGAATCTGGGTTATCAATATCGTTCAGCGGGATATCTTTGGCCATCACTGCCGGTGGCAGTGCCTTGGTCAAGGTCTCACCCATGCTAAATGGGTAGCCCAGCACACGCGAGGAATCCTTCAAGGCCTGCTTGGTCTTGATGGAACCATAGGTGACAATCATAGAAACGCGTTCGTCGCCATACTTTTCGGTCACATATTTGATGACTTCCGAGCGGCGCCTATCATCGAAGTCCACGTCGAAGTCGGGCATGGACACACGTTCCGGGTTCAGGAAACGCTCAAAGATCAACCCGTGCACCAAAGGATCCAGGTCGGTAATACGCATCGCGTAGGCAACCATGGAACCGGCACCGGAACCACGTCCTGGACCGACTCGGATGCCATTGCTCTTTGACCAGTTAATAAAGTCGGCGACGACTAGGAAGTAGCCGGGGAATCCCATGTTGATGATGACATCAAGCTCGTAGTCGGCCTGTCTACGTGAGTCTTCAGGGACGCCATCGGGGTACCTGTAGTGCAGTCCCTTATCGACTTCTTTAATGAGCCAGCTGGTTTCATCTTCTCCCGGCGGGCAAGGGAACTTGGGCATGTAGTTCGCGTTGGTGTCGAAAGAAAGATCAACACGGTCAGCGATTTCAAGGGTGTTGTCACACGCTTCCGGGTGTTCTTTGAACAACTCGCGCATTTCGCGTGCACTCTTGAGGTAATAGCCGGAGCCAGAGAATGCGAAACGGCTGCCGCCCTGGTCGTAGGTCGGTTCGTCGAGGGTGGAACCGGAGTTGATGGCCAGTAGCGCCTCATGGGCCTTCGAATCGGCTTCATGGGTGTAGTGAAGATCGTTGGTGGCAACGAGCGGAATGTCTAGTTCTCGGGCCAGGCGCAGAAGATCCTTGGTGATTCTACGTTCAATCTCTAGACCGTGGTCCATGATCTCGCAGAAATAATTTTCTTTTCCGAATAAGTCTTGAAGTTCGGCTGCCGCTGCCTTGGCCGCATCGTACTGGCCTAGACGTAGCTTGGTTTGGACTTCACCTGAGGGACAACCGGTGGTGGCGATCAGGCCTTCGGAGTGTTCGTTGAGCAGTTCCCGGTCCCAGCGCGGGTATTTGCCAAAAACTGAGTCTAGAGATGCTCGGGAGGATCCTTTAAAGAGGTTATCCATGCCCTTGTTGTTGTAAGACAGCAAGGTCATATGGTTATACAGGCCACCACCGGAGACATCGTCACCCTTTTGAGATTCGTCGGTGCGCCACTTCACACGAGTCTTATCGTTTCTCGCCGTGCCAGGAGTTACATAGGCTTCTACGCCGATGATTGGTTTTACTCCGGCGTCGGTAGCCCTCTTCCAGAAGTCGAAGGCACCAAAAAGGTATCCATGGTCGGTAATCGCCATGGCTTCCATGCCTTGTCGGTTAGCTTCTTCAAAAAGCTCCGAAAGCCGGGCCGCCCCGTCCAACATGGAGTATTCGGTATGGGTATGCAGATGGACAAAACCGTCACGTGTCGCGCTCACTGAACCAGTCTAACGATTTACGCCACGAATATCGTCCACCTGCCACCGGCTGTGGGAGCTCTCATAGCCGGTGGGCCAATAGACTAGTAGCTACCTTCGCGCAACAGTTCTAGCGCACCGGCGAGGTCATGAGGGTATTCGCTTTCATATTCAACCCAATCTCCGGTGACGGGGTGGCTAAATCCCAATCGTTTGGCGTGCAGCCACTGGCGCGTCAACCCTAATGCGGCACCGAGGTTCGGATCTGCCCCATAGGTCTGGTCACCCACACAAGGGTGTCCAAAGGCGGAGAAGTGCACACGAATCTGATGGGTGCGCCCGGTTTCCAGATGCACTTCTACCAAACTTGCTCGGCCAAAGGCTTCGAGCATCTCGTAGTGCGTGATGGAGTCGCGTCCACCTTCGAGGACCGCGAATTTCCAGTCATGGCCTGGGTGCCGGCCGATCGGTGCATCAATGGTGCCTTCAAGAGGATCAGGCAGTCCTTGAACTACCGCATGGTAAATCTTTTTGGGGGTCCGTTCCTTGAAGGCGCGCTTCAACCCCGTATAGGCACGTTCTGATTTGGCTACCACCATGAGACCGCTGGTTCCCACATCGAGGCGGTGAACAATGCCCTGACGCTCGGCAGCGCCGGAGGTCGAGATATTGTAGCCTTCAGCCATGAGTGCACCCACGACGGTAGGCCCGACCCATCCAGGCGAAGGATGCGCGGCGACACCGACCGGCTTATCGATGACAACGTAGTCGTCTTCGTCGGCAATGATCTTCAAATCTTCCACGGCAATTACTCTAATTTCTAGTGGGTCGGACTGCGGTGGAATACTCACATGCAACGCATCGCCGGCTCGAACCTTCAGCGGCTTGGTCACCACGCGTCCATTAACTTCAACCATGGAGTCTTTGAACAGCGTCTTCGCCAAAATTCTAGGGATCTCCAACGCCTTGGCAAGATACGAATCCAGCCGTTGACCGGCATCCTCTTCAGCCACGAGGAGATCATGGATCTGAGTTCCCTCAGTAGTGCTCATGCAGTGGGCTCCGTCTTCTCATCGTCAGCGTCAGCCTTGTTGTTCTTGGGTGGATCACCGATGGTTCCATCGAGGTTGCGTCCGCGTATCAGCATCAGCGCCACCACGATCATCGAACAAACGATAAATGAGTCTGCGACGTTGAAAATTGCGAAGTGCTGGACTGAGAACATGTCGACAACGTGACCGAAGCCAAAGGCTGGTTCGCGGAACAACCGGTCGGTCAAATTGCCTAGTACTCCCCCAAGCAATGAACCTAAGACGATCGCCCAGCCGCGTGTGCCCACTTTACGTATCAGCAGATAAATCACGTATACGGCTACCGCAGCCTGCAAAATGGCGAATATGATCGTGAAATCTTCGCCGATGGAAAAGGCTGCGCCAGGGTTGAGAATGTAGTGGATATCCAAGAAATTCGGAATCACTTGAATTGATTCGCCGAGTTTCATTGTTCTCTCAACGAGAATCTTGACGGCTTGATCCAGAAGTAGCGCGACTAAGGCGATGATCAGGCCAAGACCTGCGAAGCGCTTAGCCGCGGCAGTATTCCTAGATGGTGAAGCACTCACACTGTTACCCATTAATTCCCTTTAAACAACAACGGTGGTGCCGGATCAATCCGAGCACCACCGTTAATTGTACTGATATTTAGTTCAAGCCATCAAACCCGGTAAGGATTAGTTGGTCTTCCCTGCGTTATCAATGGATCCCTGCGACTCAAGGTCACGGAGCTGTCCTTCGATGTAAGTCTTCAGACGTGCACGGTAGTCACGCTCGAAGCCGCGAAGCTGCTCAAGCTTGCGCTCAAGTACCGACTTCTGCTGCTCCAGTGCAGAGAGAGTCTTGCGGCTCTTCTCTTCTGCGGTGGTAACCAGCGAGTTTGCCTCGGTTTTAGCTTCCGAGATAATCTTGTCGCGCTGCTCAACACCGGAGGCGACGTATTCATCGTGCAGACGCTGTGCCATGGCAAGCACGTTAGCTGCGGATTCTGCGGACTCGGTGCGAGGGGCAGCAGCAGGAACAGCGTTGGCTCCAGGAGCCGCGTCCTTCTTGTCCTCGACCTTAGCTGCAGCAACCTGAGCTTCGGTCTTCTTGACCTCAGCGGCTGGAGCAGCAACTGGAGTCTCGACCTTCTTAGGCTCTTCGGTCTTGGTTTCGACCTTCTTTTCTTCAGCTGGCTTAGCAGCTGGAGCGGCGGCAACTGGAGCAGGAACTGACTGTTCCTTGGCCGAGACGTTTGTGTCTCCACCCTGCCCTGCCAAGCGGCGGCGCAACTCTTCGTTCTCACCGGTCAGGCGACGTAATTCCACAACGATCTCGTCGAGGAAGTCATCTACCTCGTCTTGGTCGTAGCCTTCTCGGAACTTGGTCGGCTGAAACCGCTTATTGACTACGTCTTCTGGCGTCAAAGCCATTGGGTCACCTCAATACTGGGATCATTTCCGCCCGACAGTTGCTGCCTTGCGAAACACTTACCGTTCATTCAGTGTCGCGACCGGTGAAGTCGGAGCACCATTTCCTAAAGGATATAACGATTCGGACACTAATTACGAAACCGAACTGCCGGTTCAACTCAATTTTATTGTTTTTTGCTCTTCAGGACCTCTTTAGAACCTCGCATTCTTCTACGAAATCCCTAATCAGTTCCCTATGTTGTAACCTACGCCACTTACGATCGATTTGACAATCATTACAACGATAAACAGGATCAAAAATGACAAGTCAAGCCGGATTCCACCGATATCCAGAGGTTTGATCTTGCTACGCAGCCACCGAAGTGGAGGATCCGTTATCGTGACGATTGTTGTCGCAGCGAGCAGAGCAATCCCTTTAGGACGCCAGTGCCGAGCGAAACTTTCAGTTATGTCCAACACAATTCGCATTATCAGCAGAATTTGCAGGACAGCTAACAAGAGATAAATTATCCCGAACACCATTTTTACGCGCTCGCTCCTGGCAACTTAGCTCTGGTTAAAGAAGGTCGCCTGGGCTTCAGACTGCTTGCGGTCTTCTCCCAGTACTTCAACAGTGGCTGGGGACAGCAAGAAAACCTTGTTGGTTACTCGTTCAATCGAGCCGTGGAGTGCGAAAACCAGGCCAGCCGAAAAATCGACTAACCGCTTGGCATCGGTTTCTCCCATATCGGTGACATTCATGATCACCGGGATTCCGTCACGGAAGTTCTCACCGATGATCTTGGCATCGTTGTAAGAACGTGGGTGCACGGTAGTAATTTGACGCAATTCGGAATCCTCATCCCGTACTGAAGGGGCACGCTTAATGGGTGTGACCGGAGCACGGTATTCGTTCTCTGGTTCTTTGGCTACTGAATGCGGTGCAACCGACTTTACAACCGGCTGCGGGCGCGGGGCCTCGACTGGACGTTGCGTTGCAACATCTTCGACGGCCCGTACCTGGGTCCTCGGTTCTGAGTTGTCCGTTTCGACCTCACTCTGCTCAACGGCATCCGCCAAGCCGAGATAGACCATTGCCTTGCGTAGTCCGTCAGCCACGTTTTTTCTCCTCAGTTGTCCCGTGCATGCAACCCCAGGTGCATGAATCCGCTACTCTGACGCTACCGCACGCCAAACGGCTGGCATTGCTCATTCGATATTTTTGCGCGGTGTGTCGCGCAGGCCTATGTTTTCGGCCAAATCAGCCCGGCCAGTCGGCCCGACCGGGAACTTCTTCGGTAGGAGAAGAATCTCTCATCTTCTAAGGTGCAGACACCACTTTGCTGCACATTTACTCCGAGGTCTGACAATTCCTTGTGCGCGGAGGCCTGCAAATCGAGAGCCGGAGTACCCCAGCTAGTGTTGCTTCGTATTCCGGGACGAGACTGCTCAGATTCGGCTGCCATCGATTCAGGGACCTCGTAGCATCGGCCGCAAATTGCCGGGCCAATAACGGCCTCGATGTGCTCGGCTCCCAATGCTTGAAGCTCACCCACCGTCCGAGTCAATATTCCGTCCAGCAACCCGCGCCGGCCCGCATGAGCCGCTGCGGTGAACGTCTTCTGTCTGGCGGCATCTTTAGCGACGAACAGTACCGGCAGACAATCTGCAACCATCACCGCCAGCGCTTCGCGTCCGGTGGGGTCCACCAGTGCGTCGCAGGTTGGCGCTTCCGGTTCTGTCCACGAGGTGCGCCGCTGCGGAGCTATGTGCACCACCTCGGTGGAATGAATCTGGTTCATGAAGTGCAAGGAAAAACGACGAACCCCGATCGAGTCTTCCAATCTGGCCCGATGCTCCCCCACGAGGGAGGGATCATCGTTCACATGCAAGGCGAGGTTTCCCTCGGCTTGTGTAGTAAACGCCAGGTGGATACTCGAATCGAGGTTCGACGCGAAATGTAGCACTGCTCAGCTAATCGCTGATTTACTTCAGGAAGTCAGGAACGTCCAGATCGTCGTTCGAACCGTTAAGGTCTGAATCGACGACATCTGGAAGATCCTGGAAGGAGTTGTTCTGCTCTGCAGCAACCGGCTTCGCTTCCGGCGCTGGCGCCGCTTCTGCCGGTGCAGCCTGTGGAACGGGCTGCTCTTGCGCTGGACGGCTTGCTGCTGGCTTGGAGGCCAACGGAGCCATTGGCTTGCTGGTGACATCTGGCTCGTCAAATCCTGCTGCAATCACGGTGACACGCGCTTCGTCGCCCAAGGCATCGTCAATGACGGCACCGAAGATGATGTTTGCCTCTGGGTGTGCGACTTCCTGCACCAGTCGAGCAGCCTCGTTGATCTCGAACAAGCCGAGATCCGAACCGCCCTGGATGGAAAGGAGCACGCCGTGCGCGCCATCGATGGAAGCTTCCAGCAGTGGCGAAGCGATTGCTAGTTCGGCGGCCTTAACCGCACGATCTTCGCCTCGGGCCGAGCCGATACCCATCAGTGCCGAACCAGCACCCTGCATCACGGACTTGACGTCCGCGAAGTCGAGGTTGATCAATCCTGAGGTGGTGATCAGGTCGGTGATGCCCTGGACGCCGGAAAGCAAGACCTGGTCTGCCTGACGGAATGCGTCGAGCACCGACACGTTACGGTCAGAAATGGACAGCAGACGATCGTTAGGAATAACGATCAGCGTGTCGACCTCATCGCGCAATGCTTCAATGCCGTTTTCGGCAGAGTTCGCACGACGACGACCTTCGAAGGTGAATGGACGGGTTACCACACCGATGGTCAGTGCACCCAGTCCGCGGGCGATACGTGCCACGACAGGTGCGCCGCCGGTACCGGTGCCGCCACCTTCGCCGGCGGTCACGAAGACCATATCGGCGCCGCGTAGGACGTCTTCGATCTCTTCTACGTGATCTTCGGCTGCCTGGCGTCCCACATCAGGGTTAGCACCAGCGCCGAGGCCACGCGTAAGTTCGCGTCCCACGTCTAGCTTTACGTCGGCATCACTCATGAGTAGAGCCTGCGCATCGGTATTGATGGCGATGAACTCAACGCCCTTGAGACCGACTTCGATCATTCGATTGACTGCGTTTACACCGCCACCGCCGATTCCGACGACTTTAATGACCGCGAGGTAATTCTGTGGAGCTGCCACGTCCCGCTTCCCTTGTTAGATGTGCTACATATTTCACGATTCATGCGTAAAACCTTGACCCTTAACCTTAAGGTTAAGATTCTGTCAAGCTATCGCTATTAAGAACGCTATGAGCCATGTTGGCTTTCTGCAACGACCGCTGGGGCGTGTCGTCTATTGAAACCTATCTTTCCAGAATTTCCCTTGAGAATGTTCATCCCTCGCCCGTGGCGAACGACTTAATACGTCACCGGGTTTTCTGGGTTGGTTACGTCGATGACCTTAGCCTTGACCTTATTTTCTTTGAGCTGTTTCAAGAAAATATTAGCCACTTCGTTTTTAAGCGCGGCTTTATCTCCGTCTCCCCAGATCAGAGTCCGCTTGTTCGGCAATGCTAGTTCCATGAAGCCAGCCTGCGTGAGGGTCGCCGTTGACACCTGTTCGAGCACCTTTGGCTCCACGGTACTCAAAATTCCCGTCAGCAGTTGAAATTTCTCGGGATCTTTCGTTTCATCTGACGCTTTGACGCGAGGAAGCTTGGTTTTATCTTTCTCGCCAACCTTCTTCAGCTTCTCTCCGGACGAGGACACAATAAATGAGTTCTTGCCGTCCACTAAGATCGCAACAGGTTCAGCTTCAACGACCTCGACTACGAGAGTATCTGGCATCTTTGCCCGGACGACGATTTCATCCACGGCCGGTTCTTCACCGATCAATTCCGCTACGCGCGACTCTGAGATTCGTGGCAGCGGGACCCCTTGCAACGGTGCCAATGCTTCAAGTAGATTTTTCTCGCTGACCAATTTGCTGCCGGTCACTTCGATTTTTTTCGCCGCAAGCAACGGAGAAAAGCTCAGCACCAGCACAGCGGTAATACTCAAAGCCACAATGCTCGCGGCAATAATTAGCAGTAGCTTGCGGCGCTTTTTCTCCGGACTTGCCGGGAGCTCGACTACCTTGGAATTTTCCATCACATCAACCTCCAGATTTAGTCGAAGGACAATGCGGCAACTATTTGCTCGCCTAGGTCGGTCACATCACCGGCGCCGATGGTCATCACCACGTCGCCAGGTTCGGCATGCTCCACCGCGTGGGCTACTGCAGCTAGCGGAGTAAGAACCTCGCTAGGTACTTCAATGCGCTGGGCAATGAGCTCGCTGGTAACGCCAGGGATCGGCTCCTCGCGGGCAGGATAAATTTCTAACACCCTCACGCTATCTGCCAAAGACAGGGCCCGGGCAAACTGCCGGTAGAATTCCTGGGTCCGGCTAAAGAGATGAGGCTGGAAGATGACATGCAACTTTCCGTTGCCTGCCACCGCTCGGCCGGCCTTCAACGCGGCATCAACCTCGGTGGGGTGGTGTGCGTAATCGTCATAGACGCGAACGCCATTGCCCGCGCCTTTGAATTCAAAGCGGCGAGCGGCCCCAGCAAAGCTTCCCAGCGCCGCTAAGGCTTCGTCAATCTCCAAGCCCGCGTCCATGCCTACGGCTAGTGCCGCTGCGGCGTTGAGCAAATTGTGCTCGCCGGGCACCGCGAGGTTCAGTGTCTGGCTCTGGCCGCTACCCCACTCAATGGTGGCCTCGAATCGCCCATCCTCCAGAGCCCGAGCGTTACTTAGCCGGCGATCTGCGTGATCCGCAAAACCGTAGGTCTGGATCCGCAACTCGGGTCGTTCCTGACGCATCTTCCGCGCAAGATCATTTGCGCCTTGGTCATCGGCACAACAGATCAGCAGACCGTCTTCGGGCAGCAAACGGGCAAATTCTACGAAAGCCTGGTGGACTGCTTCGGCTGTGCCGTAATGATCCAGATGGTCTGCCTCAATATTGGTGACGACGATGACATCCGGTCGATAGTTTAAGAACGAGGCATCGGACTCGTCTGCTTCCGCCACGAAGATCTCTCCACGGCCCAATTCCGCATTCGTACCTAGGCTTGGAATGTTTGCTCCCACCGCGAAGGATGGCGCAGCCGATGCGGTTTTGAGCATATGAGCGGTCAACGAGGTAGTCGTGGTTTTTCCGTGGGTACCGGCGATAGTCACAACTTGCTGGTGTCCGCGCATAGTCGCTTCGAGTCCCTCGGAACGGTGCATGATCTTCAGTCCACGGCGCAATGCTTCATCGTATTCCGCATTGCCAGGTTTGATGATCGAGGAGATGACTACGGTATCCGCATCACCCAAGTTTTGTGGGTCGTAACCGATATGGATCCGGGCGCCACGCTCGCGTAGGCCTTCAAGGACTGGCAGATCCTTGGCGTCTGAGCCAGAGACTGCTACCCCATAGTCCAGGAGGAGTCGGGCTACGGCTGAGACGCCGACGCCGCCAACGCCCATCAGATGCACTTTGCCTAATTCGGCGATGTGGTTGTCTGGCTGCTGTGCCATAATTTAGCCTTTCTGACCCGACGTGGAACGTCGGGATGAAACTTCGTCGATAATCATTGCTGCCATTTGTTCGGCAGCGTCTCGTTGTCCCAGCGAAGCAGCAGCTTGCGACATCTGTTCAAGTTTATGCTGATCGGTGATCAAGTTCAGGACCGTGCCGGTGACATAGCCGGGAGTAAAGTCCGAGTTTGAAACAAGTAATGCGCCTCCGGCTGCAACCAGCTCGCTCGCATTAAGTTTCTGTTCACCGTTGCCAATTGGCAATGGAACGAGAACCGACGCGGTTCCCGCCACCGCCAGCTCACACACGGTGCCCGCGCCGGAACGGCAGATCATCAGGTCTGCCGCGGCGTAAGCGAACTCCATTCGGTCCACATACTCGCGTTGCGTATAACCGGCATGTTCCAGTTCGTTTCCTTGCGCATCAGTGATTTGCTTACCGCGGCCGGTGATATGCACTACGTGCACTCCTGCAGCGTCGAGCTGGTCAAGCGAAGCAACAATAGTCTCGTTAATGCTCTGTGCGCCGGAAGACCCACCGGTGATCACCAGCACCGGCGACTGATCGGTGAGGCCAAAGTACGCCCGAGCCTCGTCGCGAATCGCGGCCCGATCCATCAGCGCAACGTTAGATCGCATCGGCATTCCAACCTGGCGTGCGTCTGGTAATCCGGTGTTAGCGAATGTAGTTCCGACACCCACCGCGTGTTTTGCACCCAGCTTATTGGCCATGCCTGCAACAGAATTGGCCTCGTGAACAAAAGTTGGAATACCAAGCTTTTTAGCCGCTAGATAAGCCGGGGTGCAGACATATCCGCCGACGCCGAGCAACGCTTCGGCTTTGGTTTCCCGGAGTATCTTCTTTGCTTCATTGATTGCTTTGAGGAACCGAAACGGAAACTTGAGCAGATCCAGATTGAGGCTTCGTGGCATCGGTGCCTTGGGGATCAGCGCTAACCGATAACCGGCTTCGGGAACCAGCTTCGTTTCAAGCCCACCGGGAGAACCCAGCGCAACGACGCTTGCCTGTGAATCTTGCTGACGCACTGCGTCTGCGATGGCTAGCATTGGCGAAATATGGCCGGCGGTTCCGCCTCCGGCAACGACCAGACGGATCGGATCACTCATGGCTTTTATACTCCTCGGGTCCAAGACCAGCGATTAGGCACAATCAACGTAAAACTTACTTTGGCGACTTTTTTGTGTCCGTAGCAAAGTTCGCTAGGGCAGCGAGTTTTTGAGCGCGTGCTGAACAAAGCACGAAGCCCATAGCTAGCATTACCGCTAGCATTGCCGAACCACCGGAAGAAATGAAAGGCAGCGGCACACCAATGACTGGCAGCAATCCACTGACCGTACCAAGATTGATGAATGTTTGTCCGATGATCCAGGTGGAAATGCAACCCATCAATACCTTGGTGTACAAATCACTGGCGCGCATCGCGATACGGAACATGGCCAAGGCCAGCAGTGCAAACATGCACAGGACGAAGAGGACACCGACAAATCCGAATTCTTCGCCAAGAATTGAGAAGATGAAGTCGTTTTGCGCTTCGGGAACGTAGGACCACTTCAGTCGTGATTGACCTGCTCCGACGCCGAACCAACCGCCGGAGGCGAATGCGTGCAGTCCCATGCTGGACTGGTAACAGATTCTGTCATCGACACCGCAGTCAATTTTCAACCAGGCCAGCACACGAGCACGACGGTTAGAGGACGCGAATACCAGCACCGCGAGCATTGCAAAGCCAACAATGCCGGCCAGCGCCAGCCACTTCATCTTCAGTCCGCCAAGAAACAGTGCCGTGGCGATGATCAAAATCAATACCAGCGCGGTGCCTACGTCTTTTCCGGCTAACACCAGCAAGAGAATGGCGCCGCCGACGGGGAGGACGATGGGTACAAATAAGTGCTTGTAGTCATGGAGCATGTTTTGCTTTTTTTCAAGCATAAATGCAGCAAAAACTGCCAAGGCTAACTTCGCAAACTCACTGGGCTGCAGGCCGATGGAGCTGGTGATACGGATCCAGTTTCGGTTACCCAGAACCTCATGGCCTAGCGGAGTGAACGCCACCAGGAACAATAACAGTACCGCCACGAGTGCGGCTGGCCAGGCCAGTCTTTTCAGCGTTGCAGGTTTGAAAAATTGCATCGCTACCATCGCAACAATGCCTAATCCGGCAAACATCGCTTGGGATAAGGCCACGGTGAAGCCATCATTTCCGCGAGCAATAGCCTCAACGGACGCCGAGGATTGAACCATGAGCACACCAAATATTGCCAAGGCAATTGAGGTGACAAACACCAGCATGTAGTCGATCGAAGCGGTGCGTGCACTGCCGGATTCAATGTTGCCGATGAGCCGACCTACCGGGGAGAACTTAGGCTTTCTATTCCTGGTTTTTTTGCCACGTGCTGTTGCCATCATTGCCTCCCGTCCGGTCCAGTAGCTTACTTAGTTCCTGCGGTTCCCTCATCCATGACATCACTGACAGCGCTGATAAATGCGTTGCCACGCTGGGCGTAGGAACTGAATTGGTCCATCGAGGCAGCTGCCGGGGCCATCAATACGGTATCCCCGGATTGCGCGAGTTCGGCTGCCTTGCGCACTGCTTGGGTCATCACCTGCGAGCCGCTCGGAGGCACTGCCGTAGCAGCTTGTCCTAGCGCGGTGATGTCTACCAGCTGAACGTCACTCGCATGTTCGGCCAGTGCTGCCCGCAGTGAGTCGTTATCGGTTCCAATTAGCAGTACGGCGCGTAAACGCTGAGCATGAGTTTTGATCAGCTCGGTGTAGTCCACACCTTTAGACAGGCCGCCGGCAATCCACACCACCGAGCTAAAAGCTGCCAGCGAAGCGTTAGCTGCGTGCGGGTTGGTGGCCTTTGAATCATTGATCCACAAGATGTCATCGCGTCGCGCGACGGCTTGAATACGGTGAGCACCTGAATCAAAACTGCTCAGGCCCTTGGCAACGGCCTCCGCTTCTACCCCGTATGCGCGCGCCAAAGTAGCGGCCGCGGCGGCGTTGGCTGCGGTGTGCTTCGGAACGATTTCGCCGATGTCACTCAGCGCCACCAGTTCCAAGGCGTTGCTTCGGCGCTCTTCGATAAATGCGCGGTCCACCAATAGGCCTTCAACGATCCCTACGGTGGAAACCGTTGGGCTGTCGGTGGAGAAGCCGATCGCGCGGCATCCTTCAATAACATCCGCGTTCTCAACCATTTGAAGTGTCTTGGCGTCTGCGACGTTAAAGATCGCGGCGACTTGAGTTCGCTCATAGATCTTGGCTTTATCAGCCTGGTAGGCCTCAAAGCCACCATGCCAATCCACATGATCTTCGGCAATATTCAAGACGACAGAGGCCAACGGAGAGATGCTGTGGGTGTAGTGCAGCTGGAAGCTCGAAAGTTCAACAACAAAGACGTCGTAGTCCACCGGTTCACGAACCGCATCCAAAATAGGGGTGCCCACGTTGCCTACGGCGATCGCACGTAACCCGGCGGCCTGCAAGATCGCTTCGGTCATGCCTACGGTCGTGGTTTTACCGTTGGTACCGGTGATCGCTAGCCACTGCGGCGCGGTGCGCCCTGCACGGTTCTGCACGCGCCAGGCCAGTTCAATATCGCCCCAGATTTCGATCCCGGCTTCAGCCGCGGCGGCCAATACTGGGTGGCGTGGATTCCAACCTGGCGATACTACCACCAGATCCGGCGCGGCCCCGACAATCTGTGGCAAAGAATCGATATGTTCCGCACCGAGCAGCACCTGATGCGCTCCGACAATCTTCAGGGTCTCGGCACGCTGCGAGTTGATCTCATCATCTCGTCCGTCAATGACGGTAACTATGGCGCCAAGCTCAATTAGTGTATCGGCGGCGGAAAATCCGGAGAGTCCCAGACCCGCAACAACAACGCGCAGATCTTTCCAATTTGCATCCCAGCTGGTCAGATTGGCCAGTTTTTCACTCACAGTGCGACAACCCATTCGGAGTAGAACAGACCCAGTCCGGCTGCGACAAAGAGACCGGCCAGAATCCAGAAACGAATAACAACATTCTCTTCGGGCCAGCCCGAGAGCTCAAAGTGGTGTTGCAAAGGCGCCATCTTGAAGACGCGCTTACCACCGGAAAGTTTGAAGTAACCCACCTGGATAATCACCGACAAGGCGATGAGGACGAACAGGCCAGCAATGACAACCAGCAGCAGCTGGGTGCGTGAGAGGATCGCCATCGCTGCGAGGGCGCCGCCGATAGCTAGCGAGCCGGTATCCCCCATGAAGATCTTCGCTGGTTTAGCATTCCACCAGAGGAAAGCGATCAAGGCGCCGGAAATCGTTGCACCGAGCAGCGCTAGATCCTGCGGATCACGCACGGTGTAGCAAACTTCCATCGCATTATCGCGGCCACAGGCCTGGTTTTGCTGCCAGATACCGATGAGCGTGTAAGCGCCGAACACCATAATGGAAGCACCCGTGGCAAGACCGTCAAGACCGTCAGCCAGGTTCACACCGTTGGTGGTCGCAGTGGAGATCAGGTTAGCCCAAAGGACAAAGAGAATCACGACCCACCAGTGGCCCGGCGAAGGCCAGGTCAATCTTCAGATCCCGCAAAAATGAAATCGCCGTCGAGCCAGGCGTCAGCCCTTGAGAGTTAGGGAACTGCAAGGCAAGAACTGCGAAGCTGATGCCCACAATCGCCTGCAAGATGATCTTCTGGTAGGCGCGAAGCCCCAAGGAACGCTTCTTGGCGATCTTGATGAAGTCATCGAGGAAGCCGACAAGTCCCATACCGCCGAATAAGAGCAGAACCAGCAAACCACTTGCGGTGATCCCGGAGGAAGTACGCCCCATCAAACCTAGGATGCCGTGGGTGAGAAAGTAAGCAACAAAGACCGCAAGGATAAAGACCACACCACCCATGGTGGGGGTACCGGACTTCACCGCATGAGAATTTGGTCCGTCGTCACGCACTACTTGTCCGTACTGCTTTTTGGTCAGCAACCGGATATACAGCGGCATGGCCACCATGGTCAGCACTAAGGCAATGCCTGCGCCTAGAATCAATGCGATCATGCGTCTTCGCCTTCTTTCACCAGTGCTGCAATGTCATCACCTAGGTGTCGTAACCCGGCGCCATTTGAAGATTTGAACAAAACTATATCGCCGGGCAAAAGCTGCTCGGCAAGCTGGCTACGTGCTTCTTCGATGGTTTCCACGAAGTAGGCTTCGTCGCCCCAACTGCCTTCGAGCACCGCCGAGTTATATGCCAGCTTTGCGCCCCAGCCAATCACCAACAACTTTTTGATGTTCATTCGTACCGCGATGCGGCCCAAAACATCGTGCTCGTGCCGGGATTCGTCGCCGAGCTCCAGCATTTCGCCTAGTACCGCCCAGGTACGCCGGGCAACACCTTGCTCGTTAGGAAGTCCGAGTTCGGCCAGCGTGCGAAGTGCTGCACGCATGGACTCTGGATTCGCGTTGTACGCATCGTTAATGATGGTGACTCCATCGGCGCGCTCAATGCGTTCCATGCGCCAGCGACTGCCAGCAGCCAGCCCGTCAAGGGTCTGTGCAATCAGGGCCGCGTCGATGCCTAATTCAGCGGCAGCACCTGCAGCGGCCAAGATATTCGAGACATGATGGCGTCCAAGCAGACCTGAGGTGATGCGCTGGCTGTAACCATTAGAAAATTCGAGAGTCAGTTCAGGCTGTCCATCGGAGTTGACCACCACATTTTCAGCCCAGACGCTTACGTTTTCGGGTTTGTTGCTGACGGTACCGAAGTAACGTACCGCTCCCCCGGAGCGCTGCGCCATGCGTGCGACTCGCGAGTCGTCAAAATTTAGTAGTGCGGTCCCGGAAGCGTCTAAAGCTTCAACAAGTTCGCCCTTGGCCTTTTCAATATTTTCCACTCCGCCAAATTCACCGGCGTGTGCGGTACCTACACAAAGCACCACCCCGATCTTAGGGTGGACCATATCGGTGAGGTAAGTCAGGTGGCCAATACCGGTAGCGCCCATCTCGATCACCAAGTACTTGGTGTCTTCGGTGGCACTAAAGACGGTCAGTGGTACTCCGACTTCTCCGTTATAGGAGCCAATCGGGGACACCGTGGGCGCAACTTCGGACAGGATACTTGCCAAAAGGTCTTTGGTGGTTGTTTTGCCGGCCGAGCCGGTTATGCCGATGACCACGGCGTCGTTTTTCTTCTTCAGATAGTCAACGAGGTGCGCAGCGATCTGGCCCATAGCTTCGACCGCGTCTTCAACAATAATTGCCGGATGTTCGGCTCTTTGCTCGTCGAGGGTGACACGTTCGGCTAGGGCCAATGTGGCCCCGCTGGACAGGGCCTTGTCGATAAAGGCGTGTCCGTCAGAAAATTCGCCGGGTTTAGCAACGAAAAGGGCTCCGGGAAGCACGTCACGCGAATCGGTAGTAACCGATGAGATGACGGCGGATGGGGCGACAGTAGCTGTCGCGCGACCCCCGGTGATCGCGAGCAGGTCGGAGAGAGACAAATCAATCATGGCAATTAGGACTTTACACTTGAGCGGCGGTTGAGGAGGACTTCTGTGAGCTAGTAAATGGTCACAAATCCATGAAGCTTTAGCGCATTGGCCAGTTCGACGCGGTCATCCAACTCAACGTCAATACCGGCTACGTCTTGGCTAACTTCGTGTCCGCGGCCGGCAACGAGTATCGCGTCTTGCACTCCAGCCAAACTCACAGCGAATTCTACGGCTTTAGCGCGTGGCGCGATGTTAAATAGCTGGACCGATGTACGTTCAGCATCGATCACCGCTTGCGCGCCGGCGGCAACCTGTTCGCGGATTGGTTCCGGGTCTTCCCCATGCGGGTCATCATCGGTGACAATGACGATGTCTGCATGTCGCGCCGCCACTGCACCCATGTCTGGGCGCTTGGTCTTGTCACGTTCGCCGGTGGCACCGAAAACGATGATTCGTCGTCCTTGCCCGGTGACGCGCATCGATTCCAAGGCCTTGGCAATAGCATCGGAGTTATGCGCGAAATCAACAACGGCCACCGGCGACTCGCCAATGACCTGCATACGACCAGGAACCGATACCGACAGTGGGTCAGCTTGTTTCAGTGCTTCCTGGAGCCGTTCTAGTGCAACACCGCTGGCCAGCACCATCACGGTTGCCAGCGCCGCATTGGCAACATTAAACAGTCCCGGCAAACCGGTGCGGGCATGAATTTCACGTCCATCGCGGTGCACAATGGAGAACTCGTGTCCTAAGACGCTGGGCGCAATGTTCGCTACGTGCCAGTCGGCATCGGTCTTTGCATCAAGGCTCAGTGACTCGGTGGGAATCAACGCATTCTGCGCCAGTCGCTGTCCGTATGAGTCATCGACCATCACCACTGCACGCTGGCTGTGCTCCGAGGTAAACAGTTGCGCCTTGGTCTGGAAGTAATCTTCCATAGAGCCATGGAGATCGAGATGGTCCTGGGTGAGGTTGGTATATCCCGATACGGCAAACTGCAATCCGTCGACTCGACCGTAACTCAGCGAATGGCTAGAAACTTCCATAGCCACCGTGGAAATATCTTGTTCAAACATCCGTGCAAGGACCCCATGCAACTGCGTGGCCTCGGGGGTGGTGAGCACGCTAGGGATAATTTGACCGCGAGCAGACATTTCAATGGTGCCAACTAGACCTGCATGTGAGCCAAGGGCCTCGGTAATTGCCCGGATCATAAAGGTGGTGGTGGTTTTTCCATTGGTGCCGGTCACCGCTAGCAGTTCCGGGCAGTTCTGGGCAGTACCGTAGACCATGCTGGCGGCGCGAGCTGCAATTTTACGCACGTCGCTGACTACTGCCACTGGAATCGACGCCGGCTGCGTCAACAAGTTCAGGCCTGCTTCATCGGTGATCAGCGCGACGGCTCCGTTGGCCATGGCGGTGTCTAGGAATTCTGCACCGTGACGTTTTGCGCCCGAGATGGCTAGGAATACGTCCCCGGGCTGGACTATCTGTGGGTTCAGGCTCACTCCGGTAATGGGTCGCTTGTTAGCGGCTCCATGAGCGGTTGCAGCGAGAGGTTCCAGCAACTGATCAAAGTCCATGCCTTTGACTGTGCTAGGTCGCAAATGATGTTCCAGCTCGCGTGGCGTGCCTGATTCCTGAACTACCAAGGTTTCTTTTGTTCCTTACCAACGAAGACGTCATACGCTTCTGATTTTGTGGAGCTTGGTGGCACGTTGTAGGTGTTGAGTACATGACTCATTACTTCGGTAAACGTGTCGGCGACCGAAAAGTTTTTCCAGCTACCCTGCGGACGGTACATGGTTGCCACCACTACATACTGTGGGTCATCCAGTGGTGCTACGCCTGCGAAGGAATAGCTGTACCCGTCATAGCCTTTGTCACTCGCGGCCTGACCGGTACCAGTTTTACCGCCCACGCGGTATCCCGGTATCTTCATTTTAGTACCGGTGCCCGATTCCACGACACCTTCCATGAGCTTCAGCATCTCTTTTGCTGTCTCTTTCTTCACAACGCGGCTCGTTTTTGACTGATCCGGTTCGGTTACGCTTCCATCGTCGTTTTTATAGCCTTCGATGAGGCTCGGTGCGATCCGTTCCCCGCCGTTGGCTAGAGTCTGGAAGATCGAGGCAGTGTGAAGAACAGTTTGCGAATAACCTTGACCAAACATCGTGGTGTACTGCTGGCGGCGGTCCCAATTTTCCGGTTTCGCCAGCTGTCCGGCGCTTGCACCATTAAGTCCAAGGTAAATCGGGCTTCCTAGCCCAAACTTACGCATGTAGTCATAGCGTTGTTTTTTAGTCAGCTTGTTTCCGACCATCACGGTACCGGTGTTGTAGGAGCGTGCAAAAACTCCGGCCGCAGTCATATCGAAGGTGTCGTGTGGCAAGGAGTCGTTAATAGTCTCTTTGGTGACTGTGTACTTGTTCGGAACACGGAACTCGGTCTTGGGCGTTACCGCTCCCTGATCTATGGCCGCAGCAAAAATTGCAGCTTTGCCGGTGGATCCTGGCTCAAAAGCCCGGGTAATAGACACGGAGCGACGGAACTCTGGGTCGGTGGCACCCGGGTCATTGGGATCCAATTGAGCAGAGTCACCAATGGCGAGGATCTTGCCGGTCTTTACTTCCTGAACGACAACCGATACCCATTGAGCATTAAACTGCTTCTGCTTCTTCTCGGCCTCACGCTGTGCCACGTAGTTGACATCAGAGTCGATGGTCAGCATGACGTCTTGGCCGTTAACCGCTGGGGTCTCTTCAACCTCCGTGACCGGAATGCGGACCCCGTCGGCACTAACCTCAATCTTGCGACTGCCTTCGGTTCCTTTAAGATGCTTTTCTTGGCTTAGTTCCAAGCCTTCGGCACCCACCACGGATGTTTGATCCTCCGAGTTTCGCACGAAGCCTAGGAGCGGTCCGGCGATCACGCCTTGTGGGTACTGTCTTTCGCTGCGCAGCAATGGGGAAAGGCGTGGGATGCCGACTTCCATCACTTCGTTTTTAACTTCTGGAGTGACCCCCTTGGCCAGAACCACGTAGCCTTTGGGCTTGGCACCGTCTTGCGGCTGAACGGAAGTGGCAAGTTCTGCTGGATCTTGGTCGAGAATCTGAGCTAGTTCTTTGACCGCCTGATCCCAACCAATGAACTCGCTACCGTTGGTGCCATCGCGCTTGGCGCGGCGGAATTCATCTCGCTGGTCTCGCTGGTCAATGACCAGATCGTAACGGTCAACGCTGACCGCCAGCAATGTACCGTTGCGATCAACGATAGAACCACGGGTCGGCGCGATGACTTCTTCGCGCTGGCGGTCTGCCTGTGCGGCATCGGCGACGGTCGAAGCGTTAATTCCCTGTACCCAAAACAATCGGCCTGCGATTGCTAGGAGTGCTGCCAAAGATAAGATGAGCAAAAAACGCATGCGCTTTTTTGCTGTGTCCAGTGCGGTCGAGCTCACGGTGATACTCAGTCCCCTCAACGTGGTTTCTTGACAGCGAGAATTACCGTCGTGGTTCTAGCTTAGAAAGCGAAAGCTAGTTCGTCGGGGATTTGATCATTGGTGCAGGGATCGTGCCGCCGTTGAGTTCGCTATCTTTGAAGACCGGGCGTCCGTCGTCGGCAACCTTGCGGGTTGCCGTTTCGTCTTTCACTTCAGATTTCATGGAATTCTTCGAGTCCGCGGAATCGCTAGCCGGCTTCGCATCATCTTTAGAGGTATTGCCCACAGTAGGCACTGGAGCCTTGGACTCACTCTTCTTCGTGTCGGCCTTTGCCTTGTCGCGGATGCTCTGCCCCGGTAGTGGCAACGTCGCGTAGTTGGCGGAATTGCCTTCCACCTCCACAGCCTTGTCTGCAGACTTCGTGATGGAGTTGTCGTTGAGATCTACCAGTCCAGGAGCCCCCGGTGCTACTAAGCCAAGGGCTTTTGCTTTTTTGGCCAGCGCCTGCGGAGCTGACAGCGATTGGGCTTCCTTGAGCAGCGCCTGGTTTTCTTGCGAGAGCACGCGTTCTTGGTTTCGCAAAGACACAATGTCATATTGTCTTTGGGCTACCGACGTGTTCATCAGCACGAGCGTGACTATCACTGAAAATGCCACGACGACCAGAGCAATCACCATAACCAACATGGAGCGCTTGTTAGTCTCGTTAATACGCGGTACGAGTGAGAGGGTAACGCGCTGGCGCGAATCAATCTCTGGAAGTTCACTTGCAGCCACTGGTTCCGGACGAACGGCGCGAGCAGCACTACCGTCGACAACCGTCTGTGCGGTCATAGCGGCGGTCTTGGTGACTCGACGTTGGGCTCGTTGGGTCATGGGCTAGCTCCTTTTCAGAACTCTCTCGACCGCGCGCAAGCGGGCCGATGCAGCACGTGGATTTTCTGCGATTTCTGCTTCTGTCGGCTTCTCGGTGCCCTTGGTGAGTACCTTGAATTCGGGCTTGTGCTCTTCCAACTCAACTGGAAAACCCGGAGGAGCTGAAGAGGTAGAACCCTTGACGAAGTGACGTTTGGTGATTTTGTCCTCGAGTGAGTGGTAACTCATGACCACCACCCGGCCGCCAATATTTAGTGAGGACATCGACGCAGGTATGGCTCGTTCCAGAACGTCAAGTTCTTCATTCACCGCAATACGCAATGCTTGGAAAGTTCGCTTTGCGGGGTGCCCTGAGGTTCGTGCTGCAGCAGCAGGAACTACCGAGCGAATAACTTCGACAAGCTGAGCCGTCGTCGTGATTCGCTCTGTGGCTCGTGCATCCACGATGGCTGTGGAAATTCGACCCGCAAATTTCTCTTCGCCCCACTGTCGAATAATCTGCAGCAGTCGCTCTCGGTCCAGGTCATTGACCAAGTCTTCGGCAGTTGGACCAACCGAGGTGTCCATACGCATGTCTAGAGGCGCATCGTAGGAATATGCAAAACCTCGTTCTCGCTCATCGAGTTGCAATGAGGAAACACCAAGATCAAAAAGTACTCCATCGATTCCCGGGAAGCCCAGATCTTCCACAACGTCCGAGATTTCGTCGTAGACCGCATGTACAAGGTCCACTCGATCTTCGAAGGACTTTAGACGAGCTCCGGCAAGCTGGTGAGCCTGTTCGTCACGGTCAAGACCGATCAGGTGGAGATTGTCGAAGCGTTGAAGGATCGCCTCGGAGTGTCCGCCCATCCCTAGGGTGCAGTCCACAACAACGGCTCTACGTCCGTCGGCATTGGCGCGTTCGATGCCCGGTGCCAAAAGATTGACGCATCGATCCAGTAATACCGGAACATGTCGTTCCGAAGCTGGTCGTTGAGAATCTTGATTCGGCACTGCGCCCCCTTTTCGCTGTTGTTGTCTCCGCTGGAATCAGATCCCCATCCAACCTCGCGTCGATGATCGTTGATCTGGATCCGGGGAAGTGGAGCCAGAGCAAGTCACCATCAAGGTGGCTGGAGATCTCATCCCAGCGCTCTTGTTTCTGTGGAAAGTACCGGAACCCGAAATAGGTTCTAGTCTTCGTCCGTTTCGGAAAAAACTTCTTCTTGTTCTTGCAGGTACTGCTGCCAGGCCGTGGAGTCCCAAATTTCGATCCGGCTTCCCGCACCGATGACCGTCACTTCACGGTCCAAGCCTCCGTAGCTACGCAATACCTGCGGAATCGTGACTCGTCCTTGTTTGTCTGGCAATTCATCAGAAGCGCCCGACAAAAACACACGCGCATAATCTCGTGCTTTACGTGAAGTCAATGATGCCTGAGCTAGTTGCTCATGTTGCTTCTCAAACTCACGCTGGCTAAAGACATAGATGCAACGTTCCTGCCCTCGGGTAAGCACTAGGCCAAATGAGAGCTCGTCACGATATTTAGCAGGCAGAATTAGTCGACCTTTTTCATCGAGCCGGGGCGTGTACGTTCCAAGGAACATGCACACCGCCTTTCCCGCAAAGTGGTCTAATTACCCAATTCCCTCTACTGCACTCCACTTTACTCCACAACCCTCCACTGTCAACGCAAACAACGCGTTTTCGCGAGGAGTTGGAATTAAAAAAAGCCTTGATTTCGCGGGTTTTTCCCAGCTTCCGTTGTGGAGGGCCTAAGTAACGATGGATCGATAACTAAGGATTTCTAGCGCAAAAAGGCCGAGAAACCGCTGTTTATGGGCGAAATCTAAGCTTGGGGAGCATTATGGAGGGGTGCGGGGTGGAAAGTGGGGGTGAGTAAATAACCCCTAAAAACCCGTTACCTAGGAATCTGCCGAGAATTGTGCTGACGCCGGCCAAAGTCGATTAAAAGAAAAAAGAGGTGCAACCCCACAAAGGGTTACACCTCGAAAACAAAAATCTATCCGTCGGACTGGTCCCGCTTACGCTGGTTCCATTTCTCTTCCAGACCGCTCATGAACGGCGAATTTCCTGATCCCGATGGCTTGGAATTAGCCGGAGCCTTGATGCCACCGACTTTTCCTTCCGCCGATTTAGCAAGGGCCAGAAGAACGCCAGCGAACATGGCTGCGAACCCGATAACACCGACAATGATCAGCTGCTGGGAAATTCCAAAGATGAGACCAGCGAGTCCCACGATGACCAGAAGCGCACCAAGTGCAATGTTGCGTGTTGAAAGACGACCAGTACTTGCTGGAGCCTTCATGCTGGAAGCGAAGCGACGATCCTCGTGCAGTTGCTTCTCCAACTGCTCCAATAGACGTTGCTCGTGCTCTGATAGCGGCATCGCCTTCTCCTTCCAATCACTTCCGTAGCGGTCCATCACCGCCTACAGGTATAACGCACAACCACTTGGAATCGTTCCCAATCGGTATTTGCTACCTACTTATTAGGATAGTCTCTTTTGCCGCTCCCCTGCTAGTTGATCTTCAGCACTTTCAGGCAACTCCATCATTGTGAGTAGCAGACCTATTTTTCTTTAGGTCGCAAGAACCGAGCTGGAGACAATCCGAAGCCAGGAAAACGTTGGCTTATTTCGTCAGCAACTCTTTCAGCTTCACGGGTTTTCTCTTCCACAGGGTCCAGGCTCAACTGTATTCCCAGTTCAGGGTCGCTTAGCCTTTCCGCTTTGACACCCACCAGCCTTACGGACTGAGATAGCGGAGTCATGCGGCGCAACAGTTCGACGGCATGTTGACTTATAGTCGCCGAGGAATCAGTCGGTACCGTCATAGATCTACTTCGAGTCACTCCGCTAAAGTCCTGATACTTGAGTTTTAGCCCCACCCCGGACGCGGCTTTTCCGGAAGCCCTTAGGCGCTGTCCCAACCGGTGGCCCAACCTCAGTAGTTCTTCCTCGAGCACCTCGAGATCTTTCACATCACCAGCAAAAGTATGCTCCGCAGAGATGCTCTTCTCCTGCCGTGTCGTTTGCACCTGTCGGTTATCGATACCGTGGGCCAGCAGATGCAAAGAACGTCCGTGTTCTCCAAAGCGTTGGATCATTCGGGATTGCGGCTCGGTAGCCAGCTGCTCGATGGTTTCAATTCCCAGGGCGTGCAGTTGTTCCCCGGTTTTCTTTCCCACTCCCCACATCGCTGAGACCGGAAGCTGATGCAAAAATTCTGTGGTTCGCTCTGGAGCGACGACAATTAGGCCATCTGGCTTCGCGTGTGTCGAGGCGAGCTTTGCCACGAATTTGTTTCTGGCAATGCCCACGCTCGCAGGAAGATGCAGTTCTTCTGCCACATGCGCTCGGATCTTATGTGCGATTGCTACCGGTCCACCATGCAATCGCATACTTCCGGTCACATCTAAGAAAGCTTCGTCGATACTTACCTGTTCGACCAGCGGCGTAATGGTCTCAAAATAGTTCATGATTTGTGCCGAAACTTCGGTATACACACTATGTCGAGGCTCAATGATCGTGGCCTGAGGCATCAAGGCCATGGCTTGGCTCATTGGCATGGCCGAACGCACCCCACGTGCGCGGCAATCATAGGAAGCCGAAAGCACTACGCTACGACCGCCAGGGAATCCCACTATGACTGGTTCATTAAGTAGCTCTGGCCGGTCGCGAAGCTCTACGGATACGAAAAACGCATCCATATCCACGTGCAAAATTGCGCGATTATCCAGATCTGCCATATTCCTAGTCTAATGAGCGACCCGACGGTTCGGCGGATCACGATCAACCTCGATTAGTCCGCCGTTCCAGTCACCGTGATCGCGGTACAGAGATGACTGTAGAGTTGACAGTATCCGTTAGTAGTTCACGCTTAGAAAATGGTTTTTCATGTCCTCGCCTGAACCTCTGTCAGCTCTGGTATCCAAGGCTGAACAGATGAGTCGCACCTATACCGATGCGGTCGCCAAACTTCTGGAACAATTCTTGTCTTCAAAAGGTGACGAAGTTGCTCAGATTACCTCCAGCGCCACTGAAATTGTCAGTAGCATCCAAGATTTAGTACGTGGCGGTAAACGCCTGCGTCCACTCTTTGCGTACTGGGGATACCTCGGTGCTGGAGGAAATCCAGACGACGAGAATATCGTTCGTCTAGGCGTTTCTCTGGAGCTTTTTCAGGGTGCGGCCCTGATCCACGACGACATCATTGACAATTCCGATACTCGTCGTGGAAAGCCAAGCGTTCACAAGAGATTCGAAGCTCAGCACTCATCACTCGGTTTAACCGGCGATGCCGCCGCTTATGGAATGGCGAGCGCCATTTTAACTGGCGACCTATGCCTGTCTCTGAGTGAAGAAGTATTTGCGGAGATTGATGGGCTCAATTCAGCGACTCGATCCATTTTTAATAGGATGCGACTGCAAGTCATGGCCGGGCAATACCTCGACGTCCTTGAAGAGTCTGCCGGCTCTGCTTATGATCCGGCAGAAGCAGTGAAGCGGGCTCGGACTATCGTGCGCTTTAAGTCTGCAAAGTACTCGTCGGAGAACCCGTTTTTGTTGGGTGGGGCATTAGCTAATGCAGGCGCAGAATTGCTAGAAAACTATAGCGCGTTTGCATTGCCGCTAGGTGAGGCCTTCCAACTTCGTGACGATGTTCTTGGCGTCTACGGTGACCCTTCAGTGACTGGAAAACCAGCGGGAGACGATCTGCGTGAAGGTAAACGAACCGAATTGATCGCCCATGCGTTAGCAAAGTCCGCCCCGGCGGAACGTGACTTTATCCAAGACCGCCTCGGTGCCTCAGATATGAGCGACGTTGAGGTGGACAAGATGAGCACAATTTTGAAAACCTCGGGAGCTCTAGCGGAAACCGAATCGAGTATTAGCGAACTAACTGAGCAGTCTCTTACCGCACTCAAACTCATCACCGTTACGGACTTGTCGCTGGCAGGGATGCATTACCTCAGCGGCATCGTGACCAAAAGAAGTAAGTAAACAACCGTATATCCGTACTCAGTTAGCAGTGGCCGACCACGAAGTTTTTATTCGTAGTCGGCCACTGCTATTTCCAGGATCATTAGCGGGACTCCGTCGACGTGTTTTCGCAAATACCCGAGCACAAACTAAGGTCCCGAACATGAGGTTATCAACAACACGTTCGAGACCTAAGGTTTATGCAATCTTTACGATTAGTTCTGCTCTATTACCAAGCTAGAGCTTGAGCCCTACGACGGATTTCTGTTTTTCGCCCAGTACGAAGGGCATTCATCGGAGTCCCTGGAAGTGATTCGTCTTCAGTGAATAGCCACATGATGGCTTCTTCATCCGAGTACGCGGCATCCAGCAGGACTGACAACGTTCCCTTGAGACTTTCAACGACTGCACCATCAAGTACAAAGTCAGCGGGGATTGACCGCACGTTTCGCTCTCCGATTCGCACAGAGATAATGGCTCGTTCATCGAGTAACCGGTGTATTGCCCGGATATCGACATCAAGAATTTCGGCTAAGTCCGGAAGAGTCAGCCACTGGCCAACGGTTTTTTGAAGTTCATTCACCTCTTAAGGTTCCCACAAAAAGGTAAACCGTGCAGAAACTTCTTCCCGAATCGCCACAATGGTTTCCTTGCGCCCCACTAGTAGTGTAAATTTTCATGTATCACTTTGATAACAATTTCAACACGAACCACATTGGCCCCGTTGCCAACGAAGACGTGCGAACGAAGTTGTTACCTACTCCACTGATTTGAGGATTCACTCCATGCCCCACGAATCGAGCAATGCAGCTAAGCATGCGCTAGGCGTCGTAGCCGGCGCAGCTATACCTGCCGCGGTGATCGGCAGTCTGGCGTTAGCTCCAGCCGTACACGCGGCACCTGTTTCAGTTCCACAGAGCCCGAGCGTACTTGCACCTAAAAGCGTCTCGCCAGCAAGTCTAAAAATTGCTGAAAACCAAATCAAAGCTCACCTACTCGCTTCACGAGTTTCAACTCTTGGTCTGCCTGCCCAGCGCAGCGCCAAGGAGATTAAAGTTGAACCGGGAGCTTCCTTGTGGAGTATCGCCAAGGAATACAACACTTCGATCTCCGAGCTAAAGAAGATCAACAATCTAAAGAATGACGTGATTGTCGCCGGGAAGACGCTCAAAGTCCCTGGCAATGCGTCGTCATCGAAGAAAAAGTCTGCTCCGCAAACCCAGCAGAGCTCCTCTTATACCGTGCAGAACGGCGACACTCTAGGTGGTATCGCTGCCAAGCACGATATGAGCCTGTCCAGCCTGTTGAGCAAAAACGACATATCTACCAGCACTTTGATCTTCCCTGGCGATAAGCTCACCGTTGCAGGCAGCTCTAAATCATCTGCGCCAAAGAACGATTCGCAGCGCAATAGCTCGAACTCGGGTCAGGTAACGTATACCGTCAAAGACGGCGATACTCTCGGAGCCATTGCAGTCAAGCACAATATGAGCCTGTCGACCCTGCTGAGCAAAAACAAGCTCTCAGCTTCGAAGTCGATTTTCCCCGGTGATAAGATCACCGTTTCTGGCAAGTCCACAAGCAACGATTCAGACTCAAAGTCGAGCTCCCCTAAATCAACATCGAGCTCCTCGACCTACACGGTCAAGAGTGGCGATACCCTCGGGGGAATTGCAGTAAAGCACAATATGAGCCTGTCGACCTTGCTCAGCAAGAACAACATTAGCTCCGGTAAGCACATCTTCCCAGGCGATAAGCTCGTTGTTTCAGGCGGTTCTTCGGAATCGAAAAACACCGAAAAGAAGAGCTCACCAAAGAAGTCGGGCAACGCGACCTACACTGTCAAGAGTGGTGACACCCTCGGCGGTATCGCCGGTCAACACGATATGAAGCTGTCAGCTCTGCTGAACTTGAACCCTCAGGTAAGCTCGCAGACTGCCCTGAAGATCGGTGAAAAACTCCGAGTCTCAGGTTCTTCGGTTTCGCCAAATGGAAACATTGAAAAGAAAAAGGACCGTAAGATCGGTAATTCTTTCTTGGGCCGCACCTACCCGGATGCCACCGTGAACAGTGCCAACGAGAATAAGAATTACCTCGATTCCGTCTCGGTCCCAAGCCGAGACGAGATGAAAGCGCTGATTCGTTCCACTGCCAACAGCATGGGAGTAGACCCGTCGCTTGCAATGGCACATGCCATGCAGGAGTCTGGCTTCGACATGCGTGCGGTATCCCCTGCTAACGCCCTTGGCACCATGCAGGTCATTCCAAGTACCGGCGAATGGATGTCATCTCGTTTAGGACGCGATCTAAATCTTCTGAAGCCTCAAGACAATGTCGCAGCCGGTGTTGCTACGATTCGTTTCAACTTGGATAACACCAACAGCCTGGATGAAGCGATTGCATCCTACTACCAGGGCTTGGGTGGAGTTCGAAAGTACGGGATGTTCGAAGACACCAAGCGCTACGTTGCCAGTGTTAAATCTTTGATGAAGCAGTACAGCTAGACATGAGAAAATGCGGGTAGGTTCCTTCCGGAACTTACCCGCATTTTTTGTGCTCAGCGAAGTTGCTTAGACAGTATGGTGATCTCTGCGATGTCGATGCAATGGCATCTCAATGACGACCTTGGTCCCTTGCGGTTCCGACTGCATCCACTGAATTTCACCAGATAATTCGCTAGTGACCAATGTGCGGACGATTTGTAGGCCCAAGCCTTCACGCCGTGGACCTGCTGGCAACCCATGCCCGTCGTCCTGGATCACGACTCGCAACCAGTCTTTACCATCGTGTCCGCTGTAGCGGTTTGCTAGCAGCCCGACCTCACCATCACGGTTCGCTAACCCGTGTTCGACCGCATTTGTCACAAGCTCGTTGATGACCAGCGACAATGGAGTGGCTAAATCGGCGTCCAGCATCCCGAATTCACCTTCACGTCGTGTTGCCACACGCTGACCGGGTGAGGCAATTTCGACGATCAGCCTGAATTGACGATCCATAAGATCATCAAATTTTACGGTTTCGTTCAGACCCTTAGATAGGAAGTCGTGTACTGAGGCAATGGTCGAGACACGACGCATCGCTTGTTCAAGGCCTTGTTTACCTTCATCAGAGCTCATACGACGTGACTGCATACGCAGTAAGGCGGCAACCGTTTGCAAATTATTTTTCACCCTGTGGTGAATTTCGCGGATAGTGGCGTCCTTGGTGACAAGTTCTTTCTCCCGGCGCCTAAGTTCGGTGACGTCTCGGCACAATACCAAGGCACCCCAACGTCTGGATTCATCACGAAGTGGAATGGCACGCAACGAGAGCGTCACTCCGGAGAACTCTACTTCGGTTCGCCACGGCATTTTCCCTTGGAGTACTAAGGGCAGAGTTTCATCGACTACACGACGGTCACTAACCAGAGCCATCGTGAGATCTGCTAACGGTTGTCCTTGGAGCACTTCGGCTGCTCCCAAACGGCGGAAGGCCGACACGGCGTTAGGGCTCGCATACTCCACCACACCGTCAACATTTAGTCGGATAAACCCGTCGCCCACGCGCGGCGCTCCACGACGCGACCCGGTGGGGCTTGCAAAATCGGGCCATAGGCCACGAGTGCCCATGGTCAATAGGTCATCGGCGCTCTGCCGGTACACGAGTTCAAGATTTGAGGGGGTTCGGGCTTGGTTTGGATCGAAGTGCGAGGTGATCACCGCAACCGAACGATGCTGACGAACCAATGGGATCGCTTGGACCGAGGTGAGACCGGAGATCAGTTCTGCGCTTGGTTGCTCGGCAGATTTCTGCACCTTTTGGCTATCCCAAGCCTGGTCAACCATCATCCGTAGATCCTTGCGGATCCGTTCGCCCACAAAGTCGGTATGGAATACCGTGTGGGACGTTGACGGTCGTACGTGCGCGAGAGCCACGTAGGAACCGTCGCCGGTGGGGAACCAGAGAACCAGGTCTGCGAATGCTAGATCCGAGATTAGTTGCCAGTCCCCCACCAGTAGGTGCAGCCAGTCCTCATCACCGGGCCCGAGATTTGCTCGTTGACGTTGTTGCTCGGTAATGAGGGCCATTAGCGGGTGTTACCTCCGGACGATGGAACGCAGAAGGCGAAGGGCTACAGACAGCGACGCCATGTCGTCGCGTCCGAGGCTGTTTACTTCAGCAAACATTGTCTTCGCACGATCAAGGTTAGCCGCGTTTGCCTCTTCCCAGGCCGCAACACGCTCTGCCGGGTCGGCAATGTGTGCACCGTTATCCAACACATTGCCTGTTAGGTCCACAAGCGTCGTGTACAGATCATCACGCATTGCCGCACGTGCCAAGGCCTGCCAGCGGTCTGAACGAGGCAACTTGGTGATTCGGTTCAGCAGTTCATCGGCACCAAATTCGTTGTAAAGCACGAAGTAGGTCTCGGCGATCTGCTGCGCTGAATACTCTGAGCGACCCACAAGATCAGCAATATCCAGCAACGTGTAGGACTCAAACTGCGAGGCCCACATGCTGGCCCGGTGCTCATCGATTCCATGGTTGATGGCGTCTAGCTGCCATTCGTTGTATCGCTCAAGATCCGAGCCCACCAGGTATGTCGGCAGGCTTTGACGTAGCTGGCTGACAATCGGCTCGTAGGTGCGGACGATGTCATCTACCGGCTGCTGCTGATCGACGCGGTTGATGAACCAACGGGTTGTACGATCGAGCAAACGGCGCATGTCATGGTGTTGACGTCCCCAGTATTCGACATCGGTACCGGCCCGCTGGACGTTGATCGCAGCGAACTGACGGTCGAAGCCATAAACATCGCGCAGTGCGGTGAACATCTTTGCGATCTGGACCTCGTTGGCACCAGTCTCTTCCATGGCGCGGAAGACATAGGTGACGCCACCGATATTGATCATGTCGTTGGCGACAACCGTCGCAATGATTTCACGACGCAGCGGGTGCGTTTCCAACTGGTCCCCAAAACGCTCAACGAGCTGTTCTGGGAAGTAGCGGCGCAACGTTGCAACGTAGTACGGATCATCTGCCAGGTCTGATTCGGCTAACGCGTGAGCGAGCTGAATCTTGGCGTAGGCGGCGAGCACCGAAATTTCGGGTGTAGTCATTACTCCACCGGAGTTCTTACGCTCTTCGAGTTCCTCGTTACTTGGGAGGAACTCCAATTCACGATTCAGATCCGCGTGCTCCTCCAACCACTGCATCAGACGTTCGTAAGCTGGAGCCCAAACTTTCGCTGCATGCTTCTCGTTGAGTAGCAATACGTTCTGATCGAAGTTGGTCTGCAAGACCAGGTCGCCCACGTTGTCGGTCATTGACAGGAGGAACTCGCTTCGTTCCTCAGCGCTCAGCTGCCCGGCCTTGATCTGGCGATCAACGAAGATCTTGATATTCACTTCGCGGTCAGAGGTGTCGACACCAGCCGAGTTATCAATCGCGTCGGTGTTGAGAACAACTCCATTTTGCGCGGCTTCAATACGGCCTAGTTGGGTCATGCCAAGGTTTCCGCCCTCGCCAATGACCTTGACTCGGATGTCTCGTCCATCAACGCGGATCGCGTCGTTTGCACGGTCTCCAACCTGCCCGTGGGTCTCGGCGCTGGATTTCACATATGTACCGATACCGCCGTTGTACAATAAGTCGGCCGGGGCCGACAAGATGGCCTTGAGCAATTCGTTAGGGCTCATCTTGGTTACCGACGCGTCCAAGCCAAGCACTTCCCGAACCTGTGCGTTGATCGGGACCGATTTCAAGCTGCGGGAGTAGACCCCACCGCCTTCGGAGAGCAGGTTCTTATTGTAATCAGCCCAGCTGGAGCGAGGTAGATCGTACAAGCGCTGACGCTCGACAAAAGCTGCTTCTGGCTCAGGATTTGGATCCAAGAAAATATCGCGGTGGTCAAAGGCCGCCACCAGCTTTACCGTGCGGGTTCGCAATAGGCCGTTGCCAAAAACGTCACCGGACATGTCGCCCACGCCTACGGCTTTGAATTCGTCACTTTGTGTGTCCACACCCAGCTCGAAGAAATGACGCTTGACCGATTCCCATGCACCGCGAGCGGTAATTCCCATGCCCTTGTGGTCGTAGCCCACCGATCCACCGGAGGCGAACGCGTCGCCTAACCAGTGGCCCTTATCTTGGGAGATCGAGTTGGCAATATCGGAGAAGCTTGCAGTTCCCTTATCCGCTGCGACAACAAGATATGTATCATCACCGTCGCGACGCACTACATTCTCCGGGTACGCAACGTGTTCTCCGTTTTCATCGGTGATCAAGTTGTCCGTCAGATCCAACAAGGTTTTGATGAAGATTCGGTAGGAAGCTTTGCCTTCTTCCATCCACGCTGCACGGTCCACTGCAGGATTAGGCAATTGCTTAGCGTAGAAACCACCCTTGGCGCCGGTTGGAACGATGACTGAGTTCTTCACCATTTGCGCCTTGACCAGGCCCAGCACTTCCGTGCGGAAGTCTTCTCGACGATCCGACCAGCGCAGTCCACCACGAGCTACCGCGCCGAATCGGAAATGTACGCCTTCTACACGCGGCGAGTAGACCCACATTTCGTGTTTTGGTCGCGGGAACGGTGCGAAGTCAATTTCTTCTGGAGCCAATTTGAAAGCGAGCGCCACACCATCAGCGAAGTAGTTGGTGCGTTTGGTTGCTTCGATGACCTTTACGAACCGGCGAAGAAGGGTATCGGCGTCCAGCGTCGGTACGTTCTCCAGTGCTTCGGTGATCTGCGCATGCGCTTGGTCGCGTGCCGAAGTCGAAGCCTCAGCGGACAAGGCAGGATCAAAGGTTGCCTGGAACAGCGCAACGATTCCGTGAGTTACCGCGGAATTGTTCACCAAGGTCGAAGCAATGAACCCCGTGGAGTTCGAGACGCCGAGCTGCAACAGGTAGTGAGCGTAGGCACGAAGCATCGCTACCTCTTGCCAGGTGAGACCTTCGCGCAGTACCAGTGCGTTTAGCTTGTCCGATTCAGCTGCCGAGCGAACCACTGCCGAATATGCGTCGGCAAGTTTGCCTTCGATGGCAGAGAAATCAATGTCGGGATCAACCTGCAGTCCCATGTCATAGATGTAGCGTTCCCCCAGACCATCCGGGCTCAACTCGAACGGTCGTTCGTCGACGACATCCAGTCCCAGATCTTGAAGGACAGGCAGGATACGCGAGAGCAGCAATGGACGATCAACGAAGATCTTCATGCGCTTGGTGACCGGCGAGCTCTCGTCAAAAGGTGCGTCGTAGAACGAGACTACCGGCCCCTGATGCTCTGGGTCATTCAACTCGGTGAGCAAGTCGATGTCAGCCAGCGCGTCTTCAATTTCGAATTGCACCTTGTACGCCTCGGGGAAAGCACCGGCCCAAGCATTTGCCAGCTGGTTAGCGTCTCCCGAAGAAAGGCTCAGACGTGCGGTGTCGGTGATCGCATCGCTCCAAGAACGAACAGCCTTAGCGATACGGTCTTCCAATGCCTTACGGTCCACGACCGGGGCAAGTCCGTGGTGCTGCAGACGCAGGCGGTAGAAGAGACGAACCAGCGCACCGGCACCAAGTTGTGCCTCGTATTCGGTGGATACCGGGTTGAAGCTTGAGGCCAATTCCTTTTCAATACGCTGACGCACATCGGTAGAGAACCTGTCACGAGGCAGGTACACCATTGCGGTCACAAAACGCCCGTAAGAGTCTGTGCGTAAAAAGACCGAGGTACGCCGGCGTTCCTGCAGTCGCAGAATACCCAAAGCTATCTCAGTTAGCTCTTCAATCGAAATCTGGAATAGTTCATCGCGAGGGTAAGCTTCCAGAATCGTGACAATGTCCTTGCCCGAGTGTGAATCGCCAGCAAAGCCAGTGTTTTTTAGTACTGCCTCAACCTTTTCACGAACCACCGGTACTGACTTAACACTTGAGGTATACACCTTTGAAGCGAAGAGGCCGATGAAACGACGTTCACCGTTGACCTCGCCGTTTGCATCAAAGCTCTTCACACCCACATAATCGAGGTAAACCCCGCGGTGCACAGTGGAGCGCGAATTGGCTTTGGTAATGATCAAAGCGCTCTTATCGCGGGCCATGGCACGTCCGCGTTTAGTCAAATGCTGTGGACCCTGATTCTCCACTTCACGCATCAGACCTAGACCGCTGCCTTCCCGGGCAACCAGAACATCTTCACCGTGCTCGGTGCTGAGATCGTAATGGCGGTATCCCAAGAAGGTGAAGCGGCCATCGGACATCCAGTTCAGCAGCTCAACGGCCTGATCTAGTTGCGCGATGTCCCCCGCATTAGCGGTCTGTGGCAATGTTGCAGCAATGTCTTTGGCACGATCAAGCATGGCTGGCCAGTCCTGGACTGCAATACGCACATCCGACAAAACCTTATTTAGGTTTTCGACGATGGTCACTGCCTCGTCGTCGCTCAGGTCACGGGCGACCTCCACCGAGATCCACGATTCAACCTTGGTGTGGGTATCAAGTGAGGTCAACGCGCTGAGATCTGACAGAGCCGCAGTATCTCCACTGGCAACGTGCTGCAATCCTGAGTGTGACAGCTTCTTGATGAATCCGCTTTCGCGGTCGCGCGAGACGACGAACGTCGGGTGAACTACAAGCTGGATGGGCGCCGAAAGACGAACCAATTCCGCGGTGACGGAGTCAACCAGAAAAGGCATGTCATCGGTGACGATATGTACCACCGAAACGCCGTTGTTGCGGGTGATAGATACGTTAGCCGTGTCAACGTCACGGCCATATCCAATTTCTAGGTGTGCAGCCACTCGCGCTTCAAGTTCGTCGGGCGTGTACGCCGCAACGTCCTCTTGCGCGGTCTGGCCATAGTACTCGCCCACCAACTGCGTGGTGAGTGTCGCATCCATAAATGATTCTGACATGTTGGATTCCGACGAGTTCAAGTGAACGCCTCCAAGAACGAAATTCTTATCAATCCGCGTCTTTGCGGATCTCCGATGTAATCCACACTACCGTGTTTTCGATTCGTCAAGTTCATGCCTTTAGCCGAATCGACGACTCAAGCGTTTCTGCCTCTTATCCGAAGATTTAATGCCCACCAAACCCTTGATTTCAGTACGCAATGTACTTTTAGGAGCAATTTCAGCTAAAGGTGATCCAGCAAGCAACGCGGCGTTGCAGCTGACGGTATCCTGCGGAAGATAGCCGGCAATAGTATGGCGCGGTCCAAAACGGTCCCATGCTTCCAAAAGACGGCGTTTCGGGCTGTGACCAGTATTGGCAGTGCCAAGCTTGTTGAAAAGAATTTGAAGTTCAACACCTGGTATTTGTTCTTCAAACTCATCAATGGCTCGAAGTGCACGAGGAATTCCGACGCTATCGGCAGCAACAACCATGAACACTTCATCGGAACTACGCAGCATTTCTACCGTTACCGCATTCCGTTGAGGAGCTTGTGTATCGAAGCTGAGCTGCTCGTCTAATTCGATGGGAGATGCCACGTCCAGCACCACCAGATCATGATGTTCACGAAGCACTTCAGTGGCACGGCGTAAAGCTGAGGCACGTACTTCTGGCCACCTGCTTGCACGCGGTAAACCGGTAGCAACCTTGATGACTGCCGAGGCAACCTCAACGCTAAGACACGTTGCAGCTAAACGGGCTGGTTCTTTGGATCCCGAATCAATAACTCGACACAATTGCGCGATAGACGCAGACTCATCCAACAATCCCAATTGTATTGAGATCGAGGCAGCAAAAGTGTCCGCGTCTAGTATCACCACTGATTGCCCTCCCAGGGCTGCTTCCACCGCATAGTTCAAGGCAACGGTGCTTCGCCCTGGCGAACCTGGCGCTCCCCAAAAACACACAATTTTTCCGCTTGTGCCATCAGAGCCGGTACTAGTTGGCGATGCGTTCCCAGTATCGAGTCTCTCAGGATGGGTCAGTTCACGAAGTGTTCTCAGGACGAGTGGTTCTAATTCAATCATCGAGATGTCTGGTTCAACTTCCAGAAGACCGGTAATGATGTTCTCGGTCCGCGGTTTGTTGTCAAGGAGCACCAAGGCAGTGCGCAGAGCGGCAATTGCATCAATCTGTTCAACTGGGGGCAAAAGTTCACGGCCTGAAACCAACAGCACGTCTACTGCACCGACAGCACATACTGCGATTGCTTCAGCTACATCTTCACACACGCGTGTCACCATAAGTTCGCCTCGGTAGCCCTCGATTTGGCGCACCACATGCTCATCGTTACCTAAGACAACAACGCTGATACTCATTTTTGGGTTCCGGCAGGATTGTAGATAACAATAATTCTTGATTCATTTGCTAGCGCCTGGAGTAGAGGTTCAAGGTGGGTAGGCTCAACGAGCAGTTCCAGATTAGTTCCGGTCTGGTTCACCAGTCCGCCAGCTCTGGCCACCCTGGCAGATACTTCAACCATGCTCGCTAGTTGTTCCGGCACCCCATAGGTTGATCCTGCTTTTTCACGTTGCGCGATCCACACGTCCACAAAACTGCCCGGAGTGATAGCGGGCGTGAGGTCAGCCGGAAGTTCAATATTTATTGGACGGCGCGAGCCTAAGTCATTATGCGTAATCGAAGAGTTCGGGATGAACTCGCCTTCACCGATAAACGTATTAGCGCGTGCCTCACTGATCAGTTCCGGGTTCGCTGCCAGATATTGTGTACCTGACTCACCAAGCTGGACATTTTCAATCCTGAGATTTTGGAGTGTTAGCTCTTCTCCTAAGGTGATGTTGGCACCTGCGACATAGACCTCGGTCGTGTGGTTCAGCTCACGGACTAAATATACGGTGCCAACCACCGACGCGACCACCAGTACTGCACCTAGAGCGAGTCGAGGATCCTTCCATGTAGGGCGTTTGACCCGGGCCGCTGTTGTTGAACGAGATGCGCTACTACTCTGTTCACCAATCATTGTTTATCCTTTGACCGCACTAGTTGCTTGTTTCGCGAGCCTACGACAACTTGCGCACGCTGTGAACCCTTTGCCGCGAGGGTGTGGATTAATTCGACCCGGCGATTTGGATCCATCCAATGGTTTCCAAAGGTAAAAGTTGATAGCCGCTGATACTGCGATCCCGTGCAAATTCATCGCGCGGATGAATAGCGATGATGAGGAAGTCTGCACCTACCTGCCACAATGTCCCTTCGGCAACCAGCTGGCCGCTGACATCGTAAATAACAAGTCGTTGCCGATCGCGTAATACACCGCGCACTACGGCCGCAAATTTTACCGGGGATAAACGGGCACCCGGATTCAATTTCGTCGATGACAACCCAAGCGACCGTAATGCTAGCCAGCGAACTATCCACCGCGTCCCGTCGCTTTCCAAACAGAAGTACTCGGCGGCAACCGGTCCGAGCCTCGCATTGAGCTCTACTCCCCCGGTCAGCTTGACTTCCACGGTTGAGCTCTGCATCTCCAACAGCCGGTTGCGCATGCGTTCGGTAGCGCGCTCAACTCTGATACCTTCAGCTACTTCATCGCGTAATTGCGCTGCATGTTGAGCTTCCGCTTGGGCCTCAAGATCTTCAAAGAAAGATTCCCACCGCATGCGCCAACTGTACGAGAGATGAGTTTATTGGGAAACCCTATTCCCTAAATTCACTTAAAGTGTCATGATCTATATCTAATGACATCAAATTGCATCTACTCTAACCTAACGAGGCAAAGCAATGATCCGTCACCGAAAGACCTTCATCATTTGTCTGCTCGTCGCTGCTTGCTCTGTACTCACCTTTGCAGTGCACGATTGGGTGCGTTCCACGCGTCCGCGTTTTGAAGCGGACGGTGATCTCTTGCAAAACTCTCTGATTCTTTTTCTCTGCGCAGTCGGCATCTGTGTGTTAACGGGTCTTCTCACCTACTTGATGCTACGCATCGCCATCTTCGCAGCACGGCACGGCCATACCGGACCCTTAGAGCTCTTTTGCCGGATAGCTCCCACGCTAACCCGCCGGATCCTGGGCTCCGTTGTAGGCACCAGCTTGGCTTTCGCGGCTACCGGGCTCGCCCACGCCGCGACTTATACGATTCCGCAGGTTTCCTCTTCTCAGAGCGAAGAACTCGCGGCATTTTCAGATGACAGATTGGCAGTAAACGCACAACCAAATACGACGGTCCCAACCCCTGGGTGGTTGCCCGGTTCACTAAGTATTCCGATGAATCGGTTGATGGGTCCAGGAAAAGAACGCAACCGGCCGGCACCCGATAACGAGGTAGTAATCGTTACTTCAGGGCAAACGCTGTGGAGCATTGCCCAACAAATGTTGCTTAGCGACGGGTCGTCTGCAGAGATCGCCAAATTATGGCCGCAAATATACGAGTATGAATCGCGAGGTGATTGGAGACGATCCGAATATGCTTCAGCTCGGTCTTGAGCTGAAACTGCCCGTTGTCGATTAAGGAGGAAACCAAAGTGAGTATTCAATCAGAGACGTTCACCGAGCCCAGGACTGAACCGGTGAACATAACTTGCGCTAATGTTCCACTACGTATCTCTTCAGAACATCGTGAGAACAATAGAACGAGATCGCCCCAACAAATTTCGTTGGCCATGGATCGAATCTTCCGCCGCCCTGCGGTGACTACTTCGGAACGCAAGAACGTAATCGAACTTTCACACGCTGTATCTCGCGCAGTCTTTGAGATCATCGCCGGCTATCGCACGGTAGGCCAACTAGCGTTCGTTATGGAACCCGAATGCGTGAAGAAACTTCGTGCCCAAGCGATTTTACAAACCGGCGGATATACCCTTCAACCCGAACCCGGCACGAGTCATGGGCAGGTTAGGTCGTTGCATCTTTGGCCCACACTCTCCGGAGCTTATGAATGTTCGGTAATAGTTGCGTTTAAACACCGCGTCCGCGCCGTAGCTCTCAGAATTGAGCCATGGCACGGACGGTGGCAGATCACAAGCGTCGAAATGATTTAGCGGCGCTTGGCCTTCTTGTTTTTCTTGGCTGCCTTGGCAGGATTAGAAGCCTGTTCAGCCTGAGTGCTAGCTTCACCGTCTTCGTCGGGCCCAGTGAACTGCAAGTTCTTTGGAGAAGCTGGCGTTTGCACGGCCGCGGGGCCGGCCGTATTGGCCTCGCTACTGGCAGGAACTTCGAGGTTGAACAATGTTCCGATGCTTTCTTCACGAATGGATTCCATCATGGTCTGGAACATTGTGAAGCCCTCGCGCTGGTACTCAACCAATGGGTCACGCTGTGCCATGGCACGAAGGCCGATGCCCTCCTTGAGGTAATCCATTTCGTAGAGGTGCTCCTGCCATTTACGTCCAATGGTGGAAAGCACTACACGGCGCTCTAGGTCGCGCAGAACCTCAGAGCCAATGGCATTTTCACGAAGTTCATACTGGTACTTAGCATCGGAAAGAATTTCCGTCTCCAAGAACTTAGGCGTTAGATGCCCTAGGCCATTGACCTCTTCGATAACTTCATCGATGGTCAAACCGATGGGATAGAGCTGCTTGAGGTTCGTCCACAGCTGCTTCAGATCCCAGTCGTCAGGATTACCGACCAGAGTCACTTCATTAACCATGGCGGTCACAACATCTTCGAGGAAGTGACCCACCTTCTCATCGATATTGGCGCCTTCTAGGATGGCACGACGATCTGCATAAATTGCTTCACGCTGACGGTTCATCACGTCGTCGTATTTCAGCACATTTTTACGCTGTTCGGCGTTTACGCCTTCAACCTGAGCCTGAGCAGACTCGATTGCCTTAGAAACCATTTTTGATTCGAGTGCCACGTCATCTGGCATCGACGGGTTGTTCATGATGCGTTCGGCCATACCGGAATTAAAGCGTCGCATCAGGTCGTCGGTCATCGACAGGTAGAACCGTGATTCGCCTGGGTCACCCTGACGGCCGGCACGTCCACGAAGCTGATTGTCGATACGACGCGATTCGTGACGCTCGGTACCGAGTACGTAAAGCCCACCGAGCGAGGTGACTTCTTCCGCTTCGCTGGCAACGGTCTTTTTGGCGTTCGCAAAGACCTCGTCCCATAACGTGTTGTACTCTTCGGGATTATTTTCCGCGTCGAGTCCGCGACGTTCCATCTCTGCCACGGCTAGGAACTCGGCGTTGCCACCGAGCATAATATCGGTACCGCGGCCAGCCATGTTGGTGGAGACGGTAACGCCATTTTTACGACCTGCCATAGCAACTACGGCTGCTTCACGGGCGTGCTGCTTAGCGTTGAGTACCTCGTGGCGAATGCCTCGCTTGGCGAGCAGACGTGAGAGATACTCACTCTTTTCCACGCTGGTGGTACCAACAAGGATGGGCTGCCCGCTTGCGTGACGTTCAGCGATATCTTCGACAACCGCGTCAAACTTAGCAATTTCATTCTTATAGATCAGGTCGGCCTGATCGTTGCGAATTGCCGGTCGGTTAGTAGGGATTTCCACCACGCCGAGCTTATAGGTGCTCATGAACTCCGCGGCTTCGGTCTGAGCCGTGCCGGTCATGCCCGAGATCTTTTCGTACATGCGGAAGTAGTTCTGCAACGTAATGGTTGCCAAGGTCTGGTTTTCAGCCTTGATACTGACATTCTCCTTGGCCTCGATGGCCTGGTGCATGCCTTCGGAATAACGACGGCCTTCAAGCGCACGTCCGGTATGTTCATCAACAATCATGACTTCGTCGTTGACGACGACGTAGTCCTTGTCTTTTTTGAACAGTTCTCTTGCCTTGATGGCGTTATTCAGGAAACCGATCAATGGGGTGTTGTTCGACTCGTAGAGGTTGTCGATTCCCAGGTAGTCTTCGACTTTTTCGATGCCTGCTTCGAGCACACCGATGGTGCGCTTCTTCTCATCGACCTCATAGTCGTCATCGCGGTCAAGGCGCTTCACAATTTTAGCGAATTCGGTGTACCAACGGTTGACGTCACCCGAGGCCTGGCCCGAAATGATCAATGGCGTACGCGCCTCGTCAATCAGGATCGAGTCGACCTCATCGACGATGACAAAGTTGTGGCCGCGCTGAACAAGTTCTTCCTTGTTCCAGGCCATATTGTCGCGCAGGTAGTCAAACCCGAATTCGTTGTTCGTGCCGTAGGTAATGTCGTTTTCGTACTGCTTACGACGGGCGGCCGGATCCATATTCGACAGGATGCAACCGCAGCTTAAACCGAGGAACCGGAACACTCGACCCATAAGCTCTGACTGGTATTGTGCCAGGAAGTCATTGGTCGTCACCACGTGGACGCCCTTACCGGTCAGTGCATTGAGGTAAGCCGGTGCTGTCGCAACCAAGGTCTTACCTTCACCGGTACGCATTTCAGCGATATTACCCAGGTGCAATGCGGCGCCGCCCATGAGCTGTACGTCAAAGTGCCGCATGCCAAGGACTCGGTCAGAGGCTTCGCGCACCACGGCGAAAGCTTCCGGAAGCAGAGCTTCGAGCTTCTCGCCTTCGGCTAGACGAGCACGGAACTTATCGGTTTCGGCTTTTAGCTCCCCATCCGACATTTCGCGAAATTCGTCTTCCAACGTATTGATCGTGTCGGCGTAAGTTCGAAGAGTCTTTAAAGTCTTCTTGTCGCCGGTACGTAAAATACGTTCTAGCAATGATGCCACGTGGTAGCTCCCAATATCTCAAGCACAGTAAATTCTGGCGTCTTTAGTCTACGTGAGGAAATCAGCACAATCTGCTATTTCCCGGGGCGGTTTGATGTTCTACAAGCGAACAAGAACTGCGCTGACAGCCTGTTCACAGAAAATATTTCACTTCGCCTAAGCCGAGCCAGCGGGCCATCCGCGCAAGTTCAAGATCGAGGGCGGCAGGAACGTCAGTCGGCGCATGACTCTCGTAATGCACTGAATTTACCTGCAATTGCCCTCCGGCGCGGTCCGCTTTGAGATCGACCCTACCAATGAACCGGTCACCGTAGAGCATTGGAAATACATAGTAGCCATACCGCCGCTTCTCTTTGGGGACATAGATTTCGACACGGTATTCGAAATCAAAAAATAGTTCCAGACGGCGCCGGTTGAAAACCATGGAATCAAATGGGGCCAATAGTCGCAGATCAGGTACAATATTTCGCTGAATTTTTGTCTCTGGCAATAGATAGCACTGTTCATTAATGTCTTGAACTTGCACCTTTTGGACCATTCCTTGCAGTGCTAGAAATCCTAAAGCACTTCCTACTTCCTTCAGCGGCAGTCGGAAGTACTCTGCAATGCAGTGCTTAGTTCCGATCCCCTGGGCCGAAAGGGATTCCAAGACTAGCCTTCGCAGTGCTTGTTCTCTAGCTCTGTTTTCTACATTTTGGAGAGAAGGCAGGACTACATGCCCTAAGGCGAATAGTCGTTCAAAGCGTGAGTTTCTGCCTAGCGCGAGAATTTTTCCCTGAGCGAAGAGCGATTCGGTGACAATCTTGGTGTCGTTCCAATTCCATCCCCAATGCTCTCGATCTTTCATCGTCGCTACGTCCAGAGCAATACTCAACTCACGAGCACTAGTGCCTGGGTGTGCTTCGAGATAGATCAGCACTCGGTCTGCCAATGCTTTGAGCTCACTATCAAAACTCGCAGAACGGTCTACCCAGCGCCGGCGTTGCCACGGAATAAGGTCTGGCACCAGGTCGCTGCGCACATAACTGGCCTCATGAGCCCAGTACTCGGTGATTGGCCCATGCTGCTGCGACACAAGCGTGTCTAATAGCGTGGTGTCGTAATGACCTAATCTGGCGAACAGTGGAACGTAGTGCGCTCGCTTGACCACATTGATGGAGTCAATCTGAAGTTGCGCGATACTGCCAAGAGTTCTCTTGAGATGACTTGAGGAGATAGTAACTTCGGTGCGTGGACGAGACAGACCTTGGGCGGCCAACGCGATTCTGCGGGCTTGTGGTAAGCCCAGAATGCGTTGACCGCCCTGGTCGATCGAGTTGTTAATGACTAACCCTCGGTTGCCAAAGCCTTATCGCGGTAGCCGCGAATTTCGGTTGGCAGTTCGTCGCTTTCACTCAATGACGGGTCAAGGGTGATCACACCGTACTGGTACTGGGTACGTCCGTAAACTACCGAGTGCGCACCGGAAGCTTCATCGATGAACAGGTAGAAAGGGTGCCCAACGAGTTCCATGCGGTCTACTGCATCATCGACGCTCATAACTTCTGCAGGGAAGACTTTGCGGCGGATGACAACAGGTGAGTATTCCGCTTCCTTATCGTTAGCCTGAGCCTCAGCCGTTGCCTGTGCTTCAAGGGTCTCTTCAACCAGCGACTTGCCGCTTTGCACTACCGGCAGCGTACTAGTCGCCTCGTGAACAGCAATCGGCGCATGGTTTCCACGATGCACTTTCTTCTTGTCACGTGCCTTGCGCAGTCGTTCAAGGAGCTTTGCGAATGCAATGTCGAATGCCGCAAATTTATCGGCTCCACGGGCTTCGGCACGAATCGCCGGCCCCTTGGAAACGACCGTCAATTCGACGCTGAGCGCTGTGCTCTGATTGCGTGCATGTGTTTCCTGGACAACCTTCACGTCGATGCGCTGGACCTTACTGGCCAGCTGATCAACTTTCGTGATTTTCTCGTCCACGTACTCACGGAATCGATCCGAAACGGTGATATTACGTCCGCTGTAATTCAGCTCCATGGTGTCCTCCAATAGGGAGTCGGGTGACACAACAGCCCGGGGGTTTCCTCCCCCAAAGGCTGAAGATGGGCCTTCGCTGCATCTGTGATGCAACCCATACTTCACCCTATGCCACTTCCGTCAAGATTCAAGTACCCAACCGCTAGATTTCATATCGCGCTCAGCGAAATCGCTTAATCCTCTTCGTCGCTAGGAGGTTTCGTATAGGCAAGGACTACCGCACCGACTACGTCGTAACCGGCGTGAAAACAGGCAATCGCAGCCTTGCGCAACGTCGCGCCGGTGGTCGTTACATCATCGATGAGGAGAATCGGCTGATGCGGCTCTGTCGAAAGTTCGGCAATCAACGGCGAGTCGCCACCTCGCCTGGCCGCACCCGACTTAGATTTCTGCGCTCCGCTCAAAAGATGCCCGAACCGATAGTGCAATAAGGGCGCCGTTCGAGTGTGCGCGGCCAGAAGGCCTCTGCGCTGCGCCTCCTGCAGGATCACCTGGACCGGACGATAGCCACGAGTACCTACTGCACGCACCGAACTGGGCATGGGCACCAGCAACGTGGGTTGGTCAAATAGTCGAGGAGGGCAGGCAGTATTAATTGTGGCGGCCAGGAACGGCGCAAATTCTTGAGCCAAAAAATAGCGTTGCTGATTCTTGAAGGACAGGATCGCGCGGGCCAACTCATTGCGATAGATGCCGGTCGCGCTGACCGGTAGCTGCCATTGCAGACTGGGTAGCTCAACATAGAACTGGAGTTGTTCACCGAGCGGGGGCAAAAATAATTGCTGATGAACCTTAAGGCGGCATTCGGGGCAAAGCCGAAAATCGGCACGCTCGCAAATCGCGCAGCTTGCGGGCAATAGAAGGTTTATCGTTTCGCGCACCGCAAACATCAGCCACCCAACACTTCTCGTATGTACCTGGGTGTCCAGGAAATCCAGTAGGCGTAACGGAATCGGCATAGCTCAAGCATGATGGTGCTAGGTGCGCGCACAGTGAACTGTTCGCGCTTTGTGGACTCAGCCCGGGTAAGCGACGTCTTTGGCATAGTCATCCAGTGCATGCCACGAATTACCCACACGCGTGTAAAGTTCCTCGCTGGTTTCCGCATAAACCGGACGGAGATCGCCGACACCCGAAGTTATACCGGTCATTCCCAAGAGAAGCCCCAAGCGTTCCGAACCATGTTCAAAGGTGAGCTGCTCGGCAGCTACCTGTTCGGTGGTGCTCAGCTTAGCCACGATAATTGATCGGTCCGAGTCCCAGACCGCCGTTGATACCGGGACGGAGGGGTAGACCTTCATTGGTTCGTCGCTCAGGCCACGCGGAACACCATCTGCGTCACGCACAATTCCGGCGATATACACAGTTGATTCATTGTTCTCTTCTGCGACAATCAACGCCCTGGCTCCATCGCGGGAAATCGAAAGCGAGGTTACTTTCTTTCCCTCAAGCCACGAAACGCTAATCGGGCGGGCTTCGCCTTGCCCGGCCACATCTTCGGGAACTACTAGTAAGGGATGCTCCGCCGCGTTATCCGCTGTCCAGGTCCAGCCAGCCACATCAATCGATGGCCGGATCAAGGCCCCGCCTGTTGCGGCCAACCCGACTCGTCCACTTTCATCGATTGTCATCAACTGAGTGGATTTACCGTTGAGGAAAGCGTATCTATTGCCCACTGCGGACATGGCCGGGTTGCGCGGGTGGTAAGCCGAGATGTCTGGCACGCCACCGACGGGAATAATAGAACGTCCCTTGACGTACACCAACGACTCATTAGAGATCGCGATGAGTGTGTCTGGAGTACTTGGATTAATTTGCGCGGTAACAAAGTCCGCGGCTGGAGCCCCGAGGGTTACTTCGGTTTCCTCTTGCAACATGCGCACAGTACTGACCGAGGACAACGCGGTCAGCGTTTGCTCTAGTTGTTGCTGCATCAATTGTTTTGCACGGTCGGTGGATTCCCGAATGCTTTCGGCACTAAGATCAACAGTCGCCACACCGTCTTGTACCGGGACTGCTGAACGCACAAGAGTGCTGGCTGGAGAAAACGCAGAAACTACAGCGTTCTGCAAATAGGGTGCGGGGCCGGCGAGCAGCGCTTCCACCATGGAAGTGGTGGTGCCGGCGCCAGAGGTGAACCACCGGACATCAGGCACCAAATAGTTGAAGCTGGAGTCGTAGAAATAAATAGTCTGAGGCGAGAAAATCTTACTGAAGGAGCTTGACTCAAGCATGATGCCGTCTGGGGCCTTCGAGATCCGCCATTGGTCTTCAACCTTGGTCACTTCAACATCCACCGCACGCGTGGAGTGCTCTGGTTCCTGGGTATAGACGCCCATTGCGTCTATTTCGCCTGATATTTCAAGCTGTATCGTATACCGGTTGCTGTCTGCCCCGGTCAGCACGTTCATTGCCTCGTAAATCAGGGTGCGGCTATCACCTCGCCAGTCAGCACCCAGTTCGGGGGTCATGAATTCGCGTGAGAGCGCATAATCTTCTAGGACCGAACGCCCGGCCTCAACAAACCCCTCAACGATCCGCCGCGCGTCTGATCCCTCAGTGGGACCTTGCGCGTCGAAGCGGAAGGGCTGGGACTCTTCCTGATTAGACTCGGCCTGGATCTGCTGCACCATTGAATTGCGCGGAATAGTAGCGCAACCGGCGAGCACTAAGAGTCCGGTCAGCATGAGTGCCAGGAGCTGAGGTAGACGTAGGCGCATTATTTACTCTCCCCTAGGCCGTCTGTCGGATCCGTGGGTTTGAGGGAAATTTCATCCTCAATCAGAATATCTTCGTCATCCAAAATAAGTGGGGTGTAACCAATCTTTGGAACTTCGCCGGTCAGTGGGAAGGAGTCCCCGAGCAATCCAACGATTTCTTCGGTCACGGACGGTTCCAGAGGAAGCGGCGAGGAGGAAATGGAATCGAATGCGGTTCGCGGTAAGGTGAGCCGGAATACCGACCCAACACCTTTTTTTCCCCAGGTTTCCAAGCGTCCGTCATGCAGGCGGGTGTCTTCCATAGAAATGGAAAGTCCCAGGCCAGATCCGCCCGTGGTGCGAGCGCGAGCCGGATCTGCACGCCAGAACCGATCAAAAACGTGCTGGCTGGCCTCGGGGCTCATGCCGATGCCGTAGTCGCGAACGGTGACCGCAACCGAAGAGTCGTTCTGTCCGATGGTGATATCAATTGGGTTCTGCTCACCGTGCTCCACTGCGTTCAGCACCAGGTTTCGTACAATGCGCTCCACGCGACGCGGATCGAATTCTGCGACACAGCCTTCAGCCGGAGCGTTAAAACGGATGATCGAACCGTACTCATCAGCGACCGGAGTGGCGATGTCGATCACTTTGCGGACGATGACATTTAAATCAGTAGACTCACGGTCGAGCACCGCAACCCCTGCATCAAATCGGGAGACTTCAAGCAAATCGTTGAGCAGGTTCTGGAATCGTTCGATTTGTTCGTACATCAGCTCTGCGGAGCGTGAGGTGAGTGGATCAAAGTTCTCGCGTGCGTCGTGAATCAGTTCGGCGGCCATGCGCACCGTCGTGAGCGGGGTACGCAATTCATGAGAAACGTCAGAAACAAAACGTTGCTGCATAGCCGAAAGATTATTGAGCGCCGTGATCTGTTCCTGCAGCGACTGCGCCATGTGGTTAAAGGCGGTTCCGAGACGTGCAACCTCGTCTTTACCCGCAACCTTCATTCTGCGATCAAGATCGCCAGCAGCAATACGTTCCGAAACATAAGCTGCATCGGCCACGGGACGAACTACGGTGCGGGAAACAGACCAAGAAATGAAACCAACGACCAGCAAGAGCACTAGCCCGGTAAAGACCATGGCACGGTTGATGAATTCTAAGGTGCTTTGCACGCTGGATAAGTCGTAAACCAGATACAGTCCGTATTCACGGCCTGGCGGGATGAGTACCTTAGTGCCGATAATAATCCCTGGTTGCCGGCCAGAATCCACGCCAAGCTCAATGGAACGCCAGAAAATCCCCGAATTGTTCTGAACGCTTTCGGCAAGATCTTCGGGAACGACGCGAGTTGTCAGGGAGCCTGATGCCGTTGGTCCTACATACAGATTTTCGTCGCCCGCCACTGGGACTGGTTTAAGCACGAAGTCACGGATCACCGTGGCTCCATCACCTTCAAGCGTGGCCAGTGTGGAATTGACCAATGACTGCGTAGAGACACGGTCGGTGGTTGATGCCGATTCCAAAATAGAGCGCGCCTGGGTCAGTCCGCGTTCAGATTCTTTGGAAATCTGATTGAAGCGTTCGCTGAAAAGCGCAGAGGAAATCTGGTTGGAAAGAAAGGCACCGGCTGCCAGCAGCGCCAATGAGGTAAAGAGCAGGGTGGAAATCACCGTGCGATACATTAAGTGTCGCTGCCAGCGCTGGCGAATCCATTCGATTGGTCGCCGAATCCAGAGTTTCAGGCGCAAAAATGCGGGAGCTACCGGAGGGACTTGGGCACGCGCATCGACCGGCACAATCTCGTTTCCGGTCGTGGCGTGTTCACTCAACTTGCCGTACCAGCCTTGTAACCCACACCACGAATGGTCTGAATGACCTGTGGCTTCTCGGGATCTACCTCAATTTTTGAACGCAAACGCTGCACGTGCACGTTGACCAGACGGGTGTCGGCAGCGTGACGGTAACCCCAGACTGCCTCCAATAGCTGTTCACGGCTGAAAACCTGCCAAGGTTTGCGTGCCATGGTGACCAATAGGTCAAATTCCAAAGGGGTCAAGGAAACTTGTTTGTCCGCGCGGGTCACTCGGTGTCCGGCGACGTCAATGGAGACATCTCCTACGGTCAGAGTTTCTGCCGCATGAGTCTCATTCGGACGTAAGCGTGCCCGGACGCGCGCTACCAGCTCGGCCGGTTTAAATGGCTTGGGTACGTAGTCATCTGCGCCAGACTCCAGTCCGCGAACTACGTCGGCGGTATCTGATTTGGCCGTCAGCATGACTACCGGTACATCAGATTCAGCACGGATCTGCTTGCATACCTCAATGCCGTCAATTCCAGGCAGCATCAGGTCCAACAAGACTAGATCTGGATTTGATTCGCGGAATGCTTCTAATGCTCCGGATCCGTCGTAGCAGAATGATGCGTCAAAGCCGTCATTCTGTAGGACGATGCCGATCATTTCCGACAGCGCCTCGTCATCGTCGACGACTAAAATCCGAGCCTTCATACAACATCCCCCTGAAACCGAAAGCATTGGCATAAGCCACGTGACCTAAACGGGTACTTTTACTTTCCCCACTCTTCTCTAAGATACATGACGCACCCCCACTTTCGTGGTGTGACCGCACGAATCAAGACTTCTTCTATGCATCCACGCGGGTTTGCTCCAGAGCTTGGGCATAACCGGTGAGGTGTTGCAGGCACTCAATGACCTGCCTGGAGCTGGAGTGAGCGAAGCTCGTAGCCGGCATGAGTGTTAGCTGGCCAAGGCTAGTCAGCGGAAGACCTAATTGCTGCCACGGACGCAACACGTTATGTACGCCCTCAACTACGCCAGGTGCTCGCATACCCGGTGCTAAGAGTTGCAAATAAATTTGCGAACCGGCTTCGATCAGGGATGCCATCCGTTCCCACCGCGGGTGGTTCATCGATGGCGGGTCAATCAAATACCCGGTGACACCTGCCTGGTGCAGAATATCAACGCGTTTGATCCAGTCAGTATCAGTTCCGGGCAGGTTAACGATCACGCTAGTACCCTGAACCTGTGAAATTGTCTGTACAAATTGAGCATAGACTTCGCGGACCTCGGCGCGCGGGATTGAACGCAGCGTGCGATATCCACTGGCGGTGGGAAGCATTCCGTCAAGTACTGCGGGAAGCTCAGGCTCGTCCAGCTGCACCGTGAACTGCCGAATCGAGGTGCTTGAACGCAGGCGGAGTAGATGTTGCTTTACCCCGTCTGCGTAAGCCTGAAGTATGTCCCGTCGGGCACCGTGATCGACTAAGATCCGCTCGCCATGGCTCAAATACAGCCCCGCCGCTAACGACCATGGTCCCAGCACCGATACTTTGAGGCGTTGGGCCGGTTTCTTCTCGGCTCCCAGAACGTCGGCAAGCAAGTTTTCATCGCTTCTGAGGAAACTACGGGCTCGGCGGGCATCGATGCCATCGCCAACACCGATGCGCCAGCCATGAGGCTGCAAATCGAATCCCATGTCGCTGACCATCGAGGTACTTCGCCCCAAAGGATCTGCGCCCACTCCACGTTCGGCCAGCTGTGGCATGACCGCAAGATTAGGTTCGCCTAGTTCCCCACGAACAACCTTATGGATTTCCATCGGTTCCTGCCCCGGAAAGTGGCAGAATGAAGTGACGAAAACATCCGAGCGGGCGAAATCGTCACTGGTTTCAGTCATTTTTATGCGCGTCAGAAATGTTTTGGTGGTGTCGGATTACTTCAGAAATAACGAAGTTCAAAAACTTCTCCGCAAATTCCGGGTCAAGGTGCGCCTCATGGGCTAGCGAACGCAGCCGCTGAATTTGTGCTTTTTCACGGTTTGGGTCGCTGGGCGGCAGATCGTGGCGAGCTTTCAGTAGCCCCACACGCTGGGTGGCTTTAAAGCGTTCGGCAAGCAGATAGACCAGCTGGGCATCAAAATTATCGATGCTCCCGCGGATTGCATATAACTCGTCGAGGACTTCCTGCTCAACCTCTCCGGGCAGAGAGCTGGCATGCGGGTCGAATTCCTCGCTGGGCACAGTATTGTTCGGCTCGCTCATGGTCTTTAGTTTACGTGTTCACCTCCAGTATTTCCCATTAAGTGACGATGCCCCGACAACCAAGATCGGTTGCCGGGGCAAAAGCGGTAACTACGCCTAAGCGCGGTTCAGTTCTTCAATCAGCTTGCGTCGCTCGGCCTGCTCGCGGGGGTCCGGAACCGGCAGGGAGGCGATCAAACGCTGGGTATAAGCGTTCTGCGGATTTGATAGAACTTGCGAGCCGAGACCCTCCTCGATCAATGAACCGCGGAATAGCACGCCCACCCACGAGGCCAGCATGTCAACTACTGCCAGGTCATGGGAGACGAACAACGCAGCGAAGCCAAGCTCCGTTTGAAGTTCACGGAACAAATCCAAGACCTTCGCCTGCACCGAAACGTCCAACGCACTGGTTGGTTCATCCGCGATCAGCAATTTTGGTTCAAGCGCCAAGGCCCGTCCCAGTGATGCACGTTGACGCTGCCCACCGGAAAGTTCATGCGGATAACGGTCTGCATAAGCACCGGGCAATTGAACCGCTTCCAATAGCGAAGCAACCTTTGCCCGGGTCTGTGATGGATTCAGTTCTCGGTGCACGTTCAGCGGTTCGGCGACGCACTCCCCCACGGTCAGATGCGGGTTAAAGCTTGCCGCCGGATCCTGGAACACAAACCCAATCTGCTTACGCAGTGGTTTGAAGCTTCGTTCTTTGAACTGCGCCATTTCATAGCCCAACACATTAAGTGAGCCATCGGTAATCTTGTTCAGACCGGCGATACTGCGACCAATGGTCGTCTTGCCGGACCCTGACTCACCGACCAGTCCATAGACTTCACCGGCATGAATTTTCAGGTCCACTGCGTTGACTGCGGTAAAACCTGGGGCACCCAGGCGCCCTGGGAAGTGCACGCGCAAGCCCTTGGCTTCGACCAGTACCTCAGCCTGAGAATGCGGGCGTTCGCTCAAACCTTCTGACGCAGAATTGCGTCCCAGATGCGGGACCGCCGCCAGCAGCGACTTGGTGTAGTCATCTTGCGGGTTTTCAAAAAGCTCAACCGCTGGCGCCTGCTCCACGACCTGCCCGTGATTCATCACGATGACCCGATCGGCAATATCGGCAACCACACCCATATTGTGGGTAATGATCACGATTGCAGTACCCAACTCGTCGCGAAGGTTGCGCAGCAAGGCCAAGATTTCTGCCTGTACCGTGACATCCAATGCGGTGGTCGGTTCGTCGGCAACAATCAGAGCTGGTTTCAGCGCCAAAGCCGAGGCGATCACCACACGCTGTTTCTGTCCGCCGGAGAACTGGTGCGGATAGTAATCCACCCGTTGTTCGGGATCCGGAATACCTACCTGGCGCATTGCCTCGATGGCACGGGCTTTGGCTTCCTTCTTCGATACCTTGGTGTGCGCGCGGATGCCTTCCATGATCTGCCAGCCCACGGTGTACACCGGGTTCAGTGCGGTGGAGGGCTCCTGGAAAATCATCGACACATCTCGGCCTCGCGCAGCGCGCAAGGCTGAGCCATGAAGAGTAAGCATATTTTTGCCCTTGAGGTACACCGCTCCATGCGAAGCACCATTCTCGGCCAAAATACCTAGCGCGGTGCGCGCGGTCACCGATTTACCGGATCCTGATTCGCCAACGATGGCCAGGATCTCCCCCGGTTTGACGCTGAGATCAACGCCGCGAACCGCCGGGACGGCTCCGGCATCGGTGACAAAGTCGATGTTCAAGTCTTCAATGCGCAACACGTCATCGTTGCTTTGCGGATCTGTGTTCAGTTTCTTGTTCACCGGGTGACTCCTGCCTGCGTGATGCGCTGTGCTTTTTTGCGGCTAAAACGGCGCAACCGTGGATCGTTCAAATCATTCATTGATTCGCCAACCAGGGTCAGGCCCATCACCGTTAATACGATGGCAAGGCCGGGGAACAATCCGGTCCACCAGATGCCACTGGTGGCGTCAGACATCGCGCGGTTGAGGTCGAAGCCCCATTCTGAGGCGGCAGTCGGTTCAATGCCGAACCCCAGGAAGCCCAACCCTGCCAAGGTGAGCAGTGCTTCGGTCGCGTTCAAGGTGAAGATCAAAGGCAGTGTGCGGGTGGCATTTCGCAACAGGTGCGTGAACATCACCCGCCACGGGCTTGAGCCAATAACTTGTGCCGACTCCACGAATGGTTCTGCCTTGAGTCGCATGACCTCGGCGCGGACCACGCGGAAATACTGCGGGATGAAGACCACGGTAATGGAAATCGCCGCTGCCATGATGCCGCCCCACAGGCTTGATTGCCCCTGCGAAATCACAATCGACATGACGATTGCGAGAAGCAGAGAAGGGAAAGCGTAGATTGCGTCAGCCAGGACCACCATGATGCGGTCAAACCAGCCGCCGAGGTAACCGGAAATCAGGCCCAGCAGGACACCGATAAATAAGGACATCAGCACGGCGGCAATGATGACCCAGATCGCGGTACGTGCACCATACATGGTGCGTGAAAATACGTCGTATCCGGTGACTGTGGTGCCCCAAATAAATTTGTCGTCGGGCGCCGATTGACGCGGGAAGTCACCTGACATGTCGGAGGATTGCGCAAAGTCGAACGGGGCAATCAATGGAGCAAAAAGCGCCGAGACGATGAACAGCACCGATAGCACGAGACCTGCTATGAGCATTCCTCGTTGCAGTCCCGAGGACATGCGCAAGTGCGAAACTACCGGGAGCCTAGCGAACCAGGACTTACGGGCTGAAGCTAACGAAGGGATACTCATGGTTAGTACCTGACTCTCGGGTCGATCAGGGCCGCAAGGATGTCAACAATAAAGTTCGTGACAGCCACGATGATTGCGAGCACCACCACGATGCCCTGCACGGCGACAAAGTCACGGGCGGTGAGATACTCAGCCAGTTTAAAGCCGAGTCCGGCCCATTCGAAGGTAGTCTCGGTCAGCACCGCGCCACCGAGCAGCATGGCGATCTGCAGGCCCATCACGGTGATGATCGGGATCAACGCCGGGCGGTAAGCGTGCTTAGTCACCAAGCGGAATTCACTGACCCCACGTGAGCGTCCGGCTTCCACATATTCGCGGCCCAGCGTTCCGATCGCGTTGGTGCGCACCAGGCGCAAGAACACGCCACCGGTGAGCAGGCCCAAGGCTAAGGCGGGAAGCAGCGCGTGGGCGGTGACATCGCCCAGGGCAGCCATATTGCCACTGCGCAACGCATCCAACCAGTAAATTCCGGAAGGGTTCTGCAGTCCGGTCAGCGCGAGTTCGGTCTGCCAATCGGCGCGACCACTAATTGGCAGCCAACCGAGCCAGACCCCAAAAATTAGTTTCAGCAGCAACCCGGCAAAGAAGACCGGGGTGGCGTAGGAAAGAATTGCCAGGATTCGCAAAACTGCATCTGGGTAGCGATCACGGAATTTTGCGGCCACGAGGCCCAAGGGAATACCCACTGCGAGAGCGACGATGACCGCGTTAATAGCCAGTTCTAGGGTGGCCGCGCCATAGGTGACCAGTACTTCGGTCACTGCACGGTTGTCGCTCATCGTTCGTCCGAGGTTTCCGGAGAATACTTGACCTAGATATTCAATGTATTGAATAAAGACTGGACGGTCATAGCCAGCCTCATGGATTCTTATAGCTAGTTGGTCAGGAGTTAAACGTCCACCCATGGCTGCGGTAATTGGATCACCGGTGACGCGCATGAGGAAGAAGACCACCGTAATGAGGATAAAAACGGTGGGAATGATCAGCAGAAAGCGGGTAATCAGATAGCGGAGGAAACCTCCGCCTTTCTGCTTCGCTGGTTTGCGCGCAGGTGTCGGGCTAGGTGTTGTGCCCGTTTGCGACGTGATTGTCATCTTTTGTCCTTAGTATCAGGAGCAGGATTTTGGTGCTTGGTCCGAAGTGGACATGCCAAGGGGATCTACCTGTGGAGCAGAACTTCTGCCCTTGGGTAGATCCCCTGGTCTTAGGTGTTCTTATGGCGAGGCAGAGACTACTTGCTCAGCACACCGAGGCGGAACTTGAAGGACGCGTCCAAGGTCTTTTCAACACCTTGAACATCCTTGCCCGCTACGGCTACCTGCGAGCCCTGCAGCAATGGCAAAGTCGACAGATCTTCGGCGACCATGGTCTGCAGCTTCTCGATCGATGCGGTACGTTGTGCAACGTCGGACTGACCGCGCTGCTCGGAAATCAACGAGTCAACTTCCTTGTTGTCGTAGCCATTGGACAGGAAGTTATCGGTGGCGAAGAACGGCGACAGGTAATTGTCAGCATCAGAGTAGTCAGGGAACCAACCCAGCTGGTAGGCCGGGTAGTCGGTGACACGCTGTTTCTGGTAAGTAACCCACTCGGTCGACTTCAGGTCAACATCGAAGAGTCCATCAGCTTCAAGCTGCTTTTCAACCAGTGCGTATTCGTCACCGGAGTTCGGTCCGTAGTGGTCCGGGTTGTACTGCAACGCTAGCTTGACCGGAGTCTTTACCCCTGCGTCTTCCAGAACCTTCTTGGCCTTGGCAGCATCTGGCTTTCCATCGGTACCGTACATGTCCTTCAACGGCTCAATTGCACCGGTGAAGCCCTGCGGGACGTAGGAGTAGGCGGGGGTGTAAGTGTCCTTGTAGACATTCGTAGCGATTGACTGACGATCCACTAGGTGTGCAGCAGCCTGACGTACTGCCAAGGACTTAGCCGGATCAGCATCGGCGGTCTTAGCACCAAACGGCATGGAGTCGAAGTTGAATACAATGTAGCGAAGCTCGCCACCCGGCCCCTTATGGACCGCAAGGTTTTCTTCCTTGCCGAGGTCTTCAATGTCAGTTGGCGTCAGCGAACGCCAAGCAACATCGATCTTGCCCTCTTGAACCTCAAGTTTGAGGTTATTGGCGTCGGCGTAGTACTTGATTGCTGCTTTGGAGTTTGCCGGAGCGCCAAGCACACCTTGGTACGCGTCATTAGCAGCGAAGGAAATCAAGTTGTTCTTGTTGTAAGAATCGATGATGTACTGGCCACCGAAGGCCTTAGCATCGACGATTTCTTTGTCATCCAGCACCTTGTCGGCTGGGAAGACCTCATCATCAACGATAGGTCCAACCGGCGAAGTCAGCACCTGTGGGAAGGTCTGGTCCTCGGCTACCTTGAGCTTGAAGACCACGGTGGTAGCATCCGGAGCTTCAACCGATTCCATGTTGCCCAACAGCGAGGAAGGACCGTTCGGGTCAGCAATCTTTAGCTGGCGGTCGAAGGAGAACTTCACGTCCTTGGAGTCCAGGTCGTGGCCGTTAGCCCACTTGAGTCCCGACTTCAGCTTCACCGTGAATTCGGTGGGGCTGGTGTACTCGGCCGACTCGGCCATGTCGTTGGAGGGATCAGGAGAGCCTGGCTCCGAGTTCAGTACAAATGGGTAGATCTGGTTCATGACCATGAACGAACCGTTGTCGTAGGAAGCCGCTGGGTCAAGCGACGTAACCTTGTCAGTGGTGCCCAGGGTGATGGGGGCACTGCTGGCTTCATCGGATCCGCCGTTGCCCGAGTCATTCGATGATGGACCGGTGCAACCGGTCAGGGCGAGGGCGGAAATGCCGATAACGGCAGCTGCGAGTCGCATGCCGTTCTTTTTGCTGGCCATGAGCAATCCTTCTCTTGTTGTAGAACATGTGCGGAGTGATAGTTAGCACATGCTTCATACATCCTAGGTGATCGAGGTCACCAAAGGCGAATGAATAAACCGATTTTCGCACAAAAAATGAGATCTGGCTCGCACCACCAAGTGACCCGCGCCTCGCTTTACGTTGCATGCAGCGAGGCCGAGAGCAAAGACATATACCGAACAAAGTCGCCGTACTCTAGGCTTGGACACGATGATGACACGTAGAGACGCAGCAATTGCGTTGGATATTCCCATGGAAATGGCCAAGCGCCATGGCATTGCCCCGCGCATGAGCGAGAAGGAATTTGCCGAGCTCAATGCCAACCCACCGGCTTGGCTGGTGCAGTCTCGGGCGAACCGCAAAGCCGGAGCCCGCCCAGTCTGGGTCCACCTCACCTGCATCGTCTGCGGGCAGGACGAATACGAACGTCCCAAGAAATGGTGGCCGAACTTCGACTTCGTGCACTGCGCCATTCACTCTCCAGCACAGCTTCCCACACTAGACTCGGGTAAAACCCGAGTGGAGTACCAAGACATTTCCGCACGCATGTTTGGCATTGTCGACGAAGACGGCAACTAAGATTTCCCAGTAGTGCAAAAGGCTGGGCTCACGAATCATTTGAGGATTCTTGAGCCTAGCCTTTTGCGTTTCTTAGTAAATTTCCTGGCTTATGCCACTCTGCTGCGCTTGCTAAGTTGCGCCGTTGAAAAGCCAGCTCTGTCTGACCACCGGCATATCCCATAACCCGAGCATTGGGCAGTAAAACTCGAAAATTATTCGGGATCAGCAATTCCAGCCTGCTTCATTTCTGTACAAATTTCATCGACGAAGACTTCAAAGACCATCCCGCCGGCCCCATCGCTTCGCGTGGTGTCATGATCGCAATGCCCAAGGACTCTTCTTCAGGCACCTTCGGCCATGAACCAGCCAGCCAACTGATGACTCTTGTCCTAGGTTTATCTTGTCCAACTTCAAGGCATCGGGCTCTAGGCCGGTTTCGAAAGTTCAATTGCCTGCTGTGGTCGACACCTGCGTCAAACGACCTTGACAGCACCGTCCGCTCAAGAACATAACTACCCTCAGGTTCATTGGCTGAGTAGAGGAAGAAATGTCCGTCAATCGACGCCAAAAATTCTCACTATCATCCAGATTAGATCGTTGTATTCAGCACAGTACTGCAGCCATTCGTTCACCACATATGCCAGCTTTCAGTGATCACATCTGCTAACTGCGACCGGTCCGGGTGTAACTCGCAGGGAAGATCCTTCTTGGCTGGCTCGCTGACCAGCAAAAGTAGAAAAATTGACTTCGACTGTACTGACTTTGAATAGTTACTCAACTTTTCGTATTAGCAGTCCCAGAAGCAATAGAATCTAGGCATGTCGCCACAACGTCTCGGTCTAATCCTGGCAGGTGTTCCGCTCTTATTATTGGGAGCCATCGGTGTGATGCTGGCCGTCCAAGGCGACTCCCTTAACGCCCGGAGCACGTTCGCGGTTGGGGTGATAATCGCTGCTACAAGTGGCGCTTCTATGGTTTATCAAATAGATCGCTGGACACTACGGCTCCAGTCTTTGATCCATTTTGGAATCATGCTTTGTACGGTTCTACCCGCACTGTATTTGAGCGGATGGTTCGTCCTCGATAATCCCTTAGATTACCTGTCGGTACTTGGCATATTCTTGATAACCGGAGCTGTACTCTGGACAGTTTTATATCTGATCTTTGGAATCATTCAACCAAGAATCCAAGCCAAAAGTCTTCGCAGCTAACGTTGCCCTCATAGTTTCTTAGCCCCCTAAGGATTGGCAATCCTGTCAGTTGACCGTTGACGCACCACGATGGTGAATGAGCTAACAGTTTGCATCCAAGGTACTTTTTGATGCTCCTGGCGGGAAGATCGAACACGCTATATATGCTTCTAGGGCACGAAGAGGTCAATTACCCAGAGGTCGCTGCCGCTTCGACAAGGTAATCAACGAACTGCCTCTCGAACTCCAATTGTGACTAGACAATGTTCCATCGAAGCACCCCGGCGCCTGTCCTTTCGGAATCAAAGCTGACCCTGCCTGCTCCCAAGCAAGCGAGCCATGAGGGCTCCCGTGCTAGAGCGTTCACACTTTCTTACTGAGAATTGTTGAAGACTATTAGGCACGGGCACGTTAGGTCTGCACCCGAATGCTTTGGTCCGGTATCGCGGGTGACAACCGGGAGCGATAAATCCAGCACTTACTACGTACTTGCTGGGCACAGGAAACCGCCTACAAACAAGGACACTTCCGAAGACCATCCCCTACCCGGCCGCTTTCGACACCGGTGTTCTGCTCCGCGAAGCAGAACTGTGGAACATCAAAATCACACGAAAGCGATGAAAAAACGCCTCGGAGCAGTGCGATCATTTCGCTGCTCCGAGGCGTCTATTCTTACAAGAACCTAGCTGACCTTGCTCGAATCCCATGAGGTGGACCGTGCTTTGTCGATAGTGGCCTGGCCCAGCACACGAGTACCTTGGTAAACCACCATGGTTTGTCCCGGTGCCACTCCACGCATGCCTTCGGGCAGCTGGACGACCAAAACGTCAGATCCCTCGCTACGCTCCATACGTGCTTTGGCATCCACCGGATCGCCATGGGCGCGAACCTGCACCATGCAATCAAATTCTTCGCCAGTGATGATCTCCGGAATCGGAACCCCGGCCCAGGAGATACGAATACCGCGCAGCTCGTCAACGGATAGCAACGCCTCTGGCCCCACGATCACCTTGTTGTCCTTGGGACGGATTTCCAGCACAAAACGAGGCTTGCCGTCAGCTGCTGGCCGGCCCAAGCGAAGCCCCTTACGCTGACCGACGGTGAAGGCTTGCGCCCCACCGTGTTCACCCAGCTGGTTACCGTCTTGATCAACGATCTCGCCGGGTTTCATGTCGATACGCTCGGCCAACCAGCCGCGGGTATCCCCATCAGGGATGAAACAAATGTCGTAGCTGTCTGGCTTATTCGCCACGGTCAGACCACGAGCGGCCGCTTCGGCGCGAACTTCGGCCTTTGAGGGCGTTTCAGCCAGCGGGAACATGCAATGATCTAACTGCTCGCGGGTGAGCACACCAAGTACGTAGGACTGGTCCTTCGCCCAATCGGCGGCGCGGTGCAATTCTGGGTTGCCTTCCGTATCGCGCAAGACCTTGGCGTAGTGACCGGTGCATACCGCGTCAAAGCCTAAGGCGAGGGCCTTTTCCAGAAGCGCGGCAAACTTGATCTTCTCGTTACACCGCATACAAGGGTTTGGCGTGCGTCCGGCTTCATATTCATCAACGAAGTCCTGGACTACGTCTTCGGCAAAACGATCCGAAAAGTCCCAGACGTAATAAGGGATCCCCAGTTTATCGCAGGCACGCCATGCGTCATTGGAGTCCTCCAACGTGCAACAGCCACGTGAGCCGGTGCGTAAAGTTCCGGGCATGCGAGAGAGCGCTAGGTGGACGCCAACCACGTCGTGACCGGCTTCAACCGCACGTGCTGCGGCTACCGCCGAATCGACGCCACCGGACATCGCTGCTAGTACCTTCATCTTGTAAAACCCGTCCCTGCTGTGTGAATACTGCTTTCGTCTGCCGCCATACCGGCTTTCTTAGCCCGTTGATATGCATCTGGCAGAGCTTCTAAAAGTATGTCAACGTCTTCATGCGTTGTTCTATGCCCTAAAGTGAAGCGTTGCACACTTCGGGCACTGCGCGCATCCCGGCCCATGGCCACCAAGACGTGCGATGGCTGCGGTACCCCTGCGGTGCAGGCCGAACCAGTGGACGAGGCAATTCCCACCATATCTAAGAGAAATAGCAATGAATCCCCCTCGCACTCGGGAAAAGTGAAATGCAGATTTCCTGGAAGTCGCAGACCTGCATTGTCTTCATCTCGTGGGCCATTGAGCACCGCGTCGGGAACAAGCCGAGTAATATTTTGGACCGCGTATTCGCGAAGCTCGCTCAATCGCGCGCTTTCTGCGACCAATGTCCCGTGGACCGCAGTAGCGGCTGCCGCAAACCCCGCCGCGGCCACGGCGTTCAACGTTCCTGAACGGAGTTTACGTTCATGCCCGCCACCGTGCTGGACCGGCATCAGTACTACGTCACGGCGCACAAAGAGCGCTCCGATTCCTACCGGACCACCAATTTTATGGGCGCTAACCGCCATGGTAGCCAAACCGCTGGTAGCAAAATTTGTGGGTACCGAGTCAAAGGCCTGCACCGCGTCGCTATGCACTGGAATGCCATATTTTGCGGCAAGCTTGGTGAAAGCAACTACCGGTTGGATAGCACCTACCTCGTTGTTGGCCCACATGATGGTCCCCAGAGCGATTCGCTCATGGTGTTCCTCGATAAGCTCTTTGGCCGCTTGCAGATCAAGCACCCCATCGGCGTCCACCGGCATCCATAGAACCGTGGCATCTTCATGAGCTTCTAGCCATGAGACGGTATCCAGCACCGCGTGATGCTCGATTCCGGCAACCAGGATGCTGCGTGCAAGCGGATTCTTCTCAGTCCGGTTCCAGAACAGGCCTTTGAGCGCCAAGTTATCCGATTCGGTTCCGCCGGAGGTGAAGATCAGTTCTGTGGGGTGTGCCCCGGCAACCTTGGCAATGGCAGTGCGCGCCTCATCTACAACTCGGTTAGCCCGGCGTCCGGCCCCATGGAGCGAGGAGGGGTTTCCGGTTTGCGAAAATTGCTCGGTCATAGCCGACAACGCCGCTGGGTTCAGGTCGGTAGTTGCCGCGTGATCTAGGTATACCGCGGAGTTGTTCATCATTTTAATGGTACGAGCTTTCCCTACCTAGTTTGAATGGCCAATGCGTGTGAATTGGCCGACTTCAATGGCTTCCAGTGCAGGGTCTTGCAAAATAGCTTCGATAAGTTCTGCCGAGCCACCGATCAGTGTGCAGTCATCATAGGGCTCGGTGGAAAACATCCAGCTGTGGTCTTGCGGAAAGGCCAGCGATGGACGCTGACGCTGCTCGCCGTCTGCGGTAGTGGCCCACACCGGGTTAGCCAGAAATTCTCCATCTACCTCGAAAAGTCGATAATTTCGGTAGCCACCTCCAAGTTCTAAAACAGGAGTTGCCAAAACTTCTGCTGCAAACGCTGGACGTTGTGCCACGGCGAGCGCTGCAGCTTCGGCGGCCCGGTTCTCTTCTTCGCTGAGCTCAGGATCATCCTCATAATCAATCTGGATGCGTTCCCCGCCCTCGATAAAGGCATAACCACCCCATAACCCAGCGACAAAGTGATCCGTGGTGTTTGTGGCGCTCAGGATCTTGACCAGTGCTTGCCACTGTTCAACAGGTAGTTCGTCCACCGGAAGGTCGGTTTCTTCCCAAGCATCTTCGGTGGCTGGATTACCCTGGGCGTCCCACCCGGCAATCGTTTCAAAGAGATCTGCGGCGGTGAAAATGTGGCCACGGCTATTCGCAACAGTCCCCCAGCGCACTGCCTGATCATCTTCGTCATAGGCCGGATGGAGGATCCGCGCGTATCGTTCATAGCCGACCGGGATCTGTGCGACTACTGTCAACGGATCGGCGGTGGCGCAGGAATCAACGATCCATTGACCCTGAGTGGCTGAGACATGGGAAAACTGCATGTTACAAGCTTAACCAGCAACAGCTCATATCCCGCATCGGTGATGCGTCCAGTGATATGAATGGAGGAAGCACAGCTCAGCGGCGCGTCCGCGGATCGAGGGAGACCAGCTCAATGTTAATGCCCGAACTCAAGGTTCCGGTTCACCACTTTTCGCGTCGAAGCATCAACTTTTCACGCGAAATCGCGGTGATGGCAGTGATCAACCGCACTCCGGATTCGTTCTATGATGCCGGATCTACCTTCGGTTTGGATGCGGCGGTGGCCTCAGCGCTGCAGGCTGTCCAGGCCGGTGCACACTGGGTGGACATTGGTGGGGTACCTTTCTCCCCCGGACCAGAGTTACCGTGGCAAGAAGAAGCTGAGCGCATCGTCCCGGTGATTCGAGCTGTACGCGAGCACAGTGATGTGGTGATTTCTGCCGACACCTTCTTACCAGAAGTTGCCCAAGCAGCCATTGACGCTGGAGCCGATGCCATCAACGACACCACGGGTCTGGCTTATCCGCAGCTGGCCCAGGTAGTTGCACGGAACAATGTTCATCTGGTGTTGACCCACTCCCTAGCGAAGCCACGTACCATCTACCCGCATCCGCATTACCAGGATGTCGTGGCGGAGGTACGCGATTACCTTGAACAAAAAGTGCAGTTGGCTTTGGACGCTGGCATCGATGCGTCAAAAATCATTATTGACCCGGGTCATGACCTGAACAAGAACACTCGGCACACGTTGGATATCACTGCGAATTTCCAAGCAATTGCCGCGTTAGGCTATCCGGCGCTTGCGGCGGTTTCAAATAAAGACTTCATCGGTGAAACTCTTGACCTGCCAAAATCTGAGCGATTAGTCGGCTCAATGGTGGCGGCCACCATGTGCATTATGGGCGGGGCAAGAATCATTAGAATGCACAATATCGTCGAGTCGGTTCAGACAGTCCGGCTGATCGAAGCGGCTCAAGGCTGGCGCGATCCCGTGTACCAAATTCACAATATGGGCGAGGTTAATCCACCGGCTCATCCAGAACGAGAAACCAGCAGATAGGATAACCCCTTGCGTTCACTGCTTCCTGAATCATCGCCCATGGTCGACGATGCGTATCTCTTAGCGCGCTATGCCACATCGCAGCGTCCGTTCATCCGATTTAATTTCATCTCCAGCGTGGATGGAAGTGCACAGCGTGAGGGACTATCTGGAGGTTTGGGCAGTCCCGGCGATAAACGCATCTTCGGTTTACTTCGCCGTTTAGCCGATGTCATCGTCGTCGGTGCCGGAACTGTACGTGCCGAAGGCTACGCAGGAGATCTAGTCAGTGCCGAGGACATTGCATGGCGGCAATCGCGTGGGATGTCGGCTCAACCGGTATTAGCCATCGTTTCGCATGGGCTCCATCTGAAACCGGAAAACGAAGTCTTCACGCTCAGCCCGGTGCCGGTATTGCTCTTTACCAGCGCAGAGATTACCGCGCAGGACCGTGCGCGTTTCCCTGCACAGGTTGAAGTCATTCAGGTTGCCGAAGTGAATGAAGGCTGCGACCCACAGGAAATCGTTGAAATCCTCACCTCTAGGGGACTTGAATTCATCCATGCCGAGGGTGGTCCGCATTTGCTGGGCCAGTTCATCGCAGCAGACCGTCTCGATTCGTTGTGTGTGAGTTTTTCCCCCATGGTGCTGGCCGGTTCCGGTCAAAGGATCGCCCACGGACCCCAGGAAGCAGTCCGGCACTTACGCCTGCATTCGTTATGTGAAGAAGATTCGATGCTCTTCAGCGACTATCGGCGCCAGGAATGAGCGAGAGCGCATGCTGCAGCACCGAGAGTTCAAAATCACCGCGCCCAAGGAGCTCGCCGTCCGCATAGCTGGCTTCCGCGGTTTGCACGTTGACCTGTGAGCTGCGAGCAATTTCCCGGTACGGATGCTTTCTGCCGCTGAGGATATGTCCTACGTACGGCAACACCTTAATTAATCGGTTTCCGCTCACCAAGGAGATATCCGCTAAGCCATCGGTGTAATCCGCTTGGGGGAACAAAGTGATCCCGCCACCTAGGGAGCGAATATTGGCAATGCTAGCGGCATAAACTTGCCCTCGGAAGTCGAATTCTTCGCTGTGCACCACGGTCCGGCGAGCTTGCAACTTCGGTAGGCTGAGCACCAGCCCGACCAGATACCGCAGCGCGCCAAGGCTTCGCGGTAGTTTATTGGCTCGTCCATTCACCAAGCCTTCAAAGCCCCACGACACGGCACCGATGGCGAGCTTGGCCTGCGAATCTTGGTTGGCAAATTTCAGTTCAAGCAAATCTACTGGCTTTGCTTCGATTCCTCCCGTCAGGAATCGAGCAATGTTCTGTATCGTTTGCTCGACCGTCCGGGCTGAGGACATTCTCCAGGTGTCGTTCCCGCTGCCGGCTGGCACGATGCCCATGGGAGTGCGTGTTCGGGCCAGATGCGTGATCACGTGGTGGATCAGTCCATCCCCGCCGATAACGACTACGGCGTCGGCCTGGCCGAGCGCTTCTCCAAGCTCACTGCCGGAAATCTTCGAAGTATCTAGCCTTCGGGGACGCAACCCCAGGGAGAAAAGCAGTGTTTCAAGTTCCGCGACGCGGCGTGCGCCTAGCCCCTTACCCGAATTGGGATGAAAGACGAGGTGGATACGTTGATATTCAGCCGGTGGGACCATAAGAATAGACAATACCCAGCAAACATCATGGTGCGAAAAAGCTGACTACTATTAGTGGAAGCTAAAATGTTCTAATGGGGTTTTGATCCAGCGACATCGGTCGTGGAAAACGCCCCATTTGAGAGGAAATATCCGCATCATGAGTTCGCCAAGCCCCTACGAAATTCTTGGCGTGCCCCAGAGTGCAAGCCTTGAAGATATCAAGATTGCATATCGCAGAGCGGCTCGCGCTTCTCACCCCGACTTAGGCGGCAGTGAGGAGCAATTCAAAACGGTCCAGCAGGCCTACCAGATCCTTTCAGATGAACACGGCAACGATAAGTTTGAAAAGTCTTTTCAGGCTCCTGGCCAGGCACCACGGGCAGGTACCGCCTCGCGTGCCTATGACGAGAAACTACGTACTTCTCCTCAGCATCCCAAGGCGCAGTTGGCAACTGAGTATGAACCACGGCTCGATGATGCTTCGTTTACATCGCTTGACAGGGCTCGCTCGATCCAGCGAGTGCATGGTGAACCGCGTAAGCGAGGACTGTTTAGTTCACGGTCGCGGATGTCGCGGGAGACTCACACCATTAACTTGTTGACCAAAAACGTACTCAACATTCTTCCCGCTGCACGTTTAGTCAACGGACTCAACGCCCCGGGTGGTGGACACTTCGACCACGTGTTGGTTGCCGGCTACCGTATGGCGGTGCTCAATACGATGACTCTGCCTGAAGGCTACTACTCGTTTGATGGCAACGTCTTACGCCATGGAAATAAGATGACGCAGCCACCGGCATTGAACATCACCGGCATGCAGCGCTCCTTCATGCAGATGAACGTCGTGGCTTTTACTTTGGTAATTGCTGGCAACGGAAATCCACATGAGCCGGTCATTGAATACCACCGCCGGGCAGATCCCACGTTATCCTCCAGTCCGAACGTGTTGAACGCTGCTGGTCTGATTCGTGAGTTGAAACTTTTCCTCGGTTCGGGCCCGTCACCGAACATTGTTGATCGTCCGGTACTTGCTCGACTCCTCGACAGAATGTACTGATACCAGTTTTCTGGCACTTAGAGCTTAAACTGGTTGATGTGTTCCGTATTCTTTTTAATGCCCCCGAAATTCCTGGCAACTCCGGTAATGCCATCCGTCTAGCTGCCATCACCGGTGCCGAGCTTCATTTGGTCAAGCCCTTGGGCTTCAACTTTGAAGATGCCAACCTCCGACGTGCCGGCTTGGACTATCATGATCTTGCGGTGGTTACCGTGCATGAAAATCTTGATGCGGCTTTTGAATCCCTAGGTGAGGGTCGAGTTTTCGCATTCACCTCTGAGGGCAACACGATGTACACGGATGTGGCATATGAACCCAGTGACATTCTCATGTTCGGCAAAGAATCAGTTGGCCTCAGTGCCGAAGACAAGGCGCACCCGCGAGTAACAGACTTGGTTCGACTCCCTATGCTTCCCGGGCGACGATCATTGAACCTAGCTAATACAGCTTCCGTCGTTGCCTATGAAGCCTGGCGTCAACATGGGTTTGCCGGAGCTTAAAATACCAGCACTAACCGGTCTAGTACACAGCTTTACCCAATCTTTATAAAGTAAGCTTTTGAGTATGTTCGCTTTGGCGCACATGACAAAAAGACCGACAACTTCTCGGGAGATTCCAAAACAATGAACCGTAGCCCTTCGCAGCACAGCGACGAGCCTCAGGACGAAAATCTAGGTCTGGATCTGGTCAGTGAAGTCTCCCAGAGCTCCCGTGCCGAACGGCGCGTCAGGCCAAAACGCTGGATCTTTGCACTCATCGGTCTGATCATCGTGGTCGTCTTGGCGTTAGTAACGTTCTCTCTGCTCAATGGAGGAACCAAGGCTACTAAGGCCACAAAAGCTTCGGATGTTGTCAGCCAGACCGTTGATTTGCGCAGTGGCGGTCAAGCGATAATCAGCACCTCAAAGCAAGAGAACGCTTTGGGCATTGAGCTGTCCTCGCTACCTGCACTTGATGCGTCAGAACAGTACGTGGTGTGGGCCATTCTTGAAGAAGGTGGCATCAGCGTGGTAGCCAAGACCACTGGTGAAGACGTCAAGGGAGGATCGTCCCCCATTGATGATGTCGTTGCGGTACACATCACCATAGAAGGCTCCGAAGTTCCAGCCTCACCCTCGGAAGAAACCGAAGCCTCGGTAGATTTGCCGCTGAACCAAGCTGAACAGCCACAAGAATAACGATCTATCGTTGAGTTACTGAGAGCTCATACAAAACTTCAGATGATTGAGGCGCTGGTTCCCGAAAGAGAACCAGCGCCTCAATGTTTAAACTGGCAATCTACCTTAGAAGCCAGCGATCGTGTCGTCAGCATTGACCGCTACCAAATGGAACGCTTCAGCCAGCGAACCTGCAGGCTTTTTCCCACGCTCTGCGTTCGCCTGGCATTGCTCTAAGACGAACTTCTCCATGGCTCCTACATCTGGATGTTGGGTGAAGTGGGCTCTCAAGGCATCCATCTTCGACTCAAAAAAGTTGCTGATATCCATGAAGGCATTTTCACGTTCTCTCGGAGCACCATAGAACCAAAGCCACGGCACTTTATAGGCCTGCAGACCCTCTTCAGCTATAAGCTCAGGATAAGAGAAGGGGTTTTCCACTGCTGGGTAAATAGCACGCGTTACCGCTTCACCACAGGCAAGGTGATCGGGATGGGAGCGTTGTATCCGCTCCCAGTTGCGTTCGGGATGCATGGCCATGACAATCTGCGGCTTAAACTGGCGGATTAGACGCACAATTTGACGCATCACGTGGTGACTAGGTTCTAGAAACCCGTCGCGTTCACCTAAAAAGTGCACCGTGCTCACGCCCACGCGAGCAGCTGCGACACGTTGTTCTTCATGTCGCAAGCGAACCGTTTCGGCCGGATCCCGGTCATCAAAACCGCCAGCGTCGCCGTCCGTCATAATGCAATATTGCACTTCAATACCAGCTGCGGTCATGGCCGCGACCGTACCTGCAGCACCAAAATCTAGGTCATCGGGGTGTGCGGCAAATGCCAGCACTCGCTGAGTTGCCGGGTTTATGAAGTCATTTGGATCAAGCATGCGTCGCATCGTCACATTTCTGAGGCTGCCTTAGGCAGGGTAATTGTACGTTTTTATAGCTTCGGAGTTGTATCAAGATTGCTTCACTAAGCATTGCTCCGTGCTCCGCCTACTATCGTATCTATATAGGCCGATGACTTCGATTTTAAGGCAGAAAATATGGTGTGATGCGATTGTTCTCTGCACCACACCATATTTAATTGCTTGCCGTATACCTGACTGGGCTACTTCAGTGAGCCGACTTCTACGCTCACATTGTTTTCAGCGCCATTACGGGTATAAGTAATATCGGCTTTGCCGCCGGCTGGTACTTCACGTATGGCAGCAGTCAATGTCTGCGAGTCTTGAATGGCTCGTCCGTTGACACCTGTGATGATGTCTCCGGACTTCAGCCCTGCTTTTTCGGCAGCTGAGTTCGGCGAAATTTCCTGGATTGCTGCGCCTACGCTGAACTGCGAGGCATCCGAATCGGTGGAGGCCGCTTGGGCTTGTACCGTTGCTCCCAGGAGTCCGTGGGTGGCCGAGCCATTGGCAATTATCTCGTTGGCGATGCGCTGTGCGTAATCGATGGGTATCGCAAAGCCGACACCGATGGAACCTGATTCTGATCCTCCCGAACCGCTGGACGCGATCGCAACGTTCACGCCAATAATCTCGCCCTTGTCATTGACTAGTGCGCCGCCCGAGTTGCCATGGTTAATCGCCGCGTCTGTCTGCATGACGTTAATGTAGATCGATCCTTGGCTGGATTGATTATCTTGTTTAGGCATACCTGGGAACTCGAAGTTGTACTGGCTGTCACCGCCACCTTGTCCGTCGCCTTGTGCGTTCTCCTTCGGCACTGCCGAGGACGCCACCGAGATGGTGCGGTTAAGTGTGGAAATAATGCCGTCGGTTACCGTACCGCTCAGCCCAAGAGGTGCGCCAATGGCCACCGCGGTGTCGCCAACATTTAGTGCCGAGGACTTGCCAAGAGTTGCTGGGACAAGGTTTGACGCATCAATCTTGATCACTGCCAAATCTGAGAGTGGATCTGTACCCACCAGCTTTGCCTGGTGCACTTTTCCGTCACTCAGACGGACGCTCAGGGTTGGATTGGCTGTTTCTCCCCCGAGGGTCACGACGTGAGTGTTGGTAAGGATATGGCCTTCAGTATCAAGGATAATTCCCGAACCCGATCCCCCACTGCCATTGCCCGAGGCCTCGATGGTCACCACACTCGGCGAAGCCTTTGCAGCTGCAGCAGTTACCGCAGTGACGGAGTCAGGATTGTTGATGACCACGCCGTTTTGGGGTGTCTGCACCGAAGTACTGCTGGCGTTGCCGCCATCATTTATGAAATACGTGGTTCCAGCCGCTGTCACGCCGCCAATTAAAGCTGCAGCGACCATTCCGGCAATCAAGGTACTGCCAGCAAACTTCTTCTTCGGCGCACGTTCAGGCGGGACTGGATAGTTTGAGTGTTGGTCAGAGTGCCCATATCCTGCTGCACCATAGGCTGACCCAGTAGCTGCTGAATGGTGTTGCTCCGAGGCCTGTCCATAGTCGCTTGCCGCCGGCTGCGGTTCAGCATGATTTGCCGGTCGGGAATACACATCGGTCGGCTGGTCACTTGCGTTGCCACTGTCGCTGACGCGCTCATGATTGCGAGTTGGGTCGACATTTGAAATCGGCGTGGTTTCAGGACTCTGAGGTGCACCGTTGGAAGGAGCGACCCGTGGCTCTTGAGCATGATTCGGGGTCTGACCGATATCTTCGGGCTGCTCGGGTTGGCCCAAGTCGTTGTTTCGTGGTTCATCTGGTGACTGGCTCATCGTCATACCTCTTTCGAATATCGTATCTCTTGAGTTTTATTATTCACGGTCGAACTGTGGCTGTTGAGAGGGATAACTTAGCGCTGGCTGTGAGTTAACTATTCTCGCAGCTGAATAGCATGGACGCTGGCATGCGCGCCAAATAGAATCGAATTGAGCTAACAAAGTAATCGTAGGTAAAAGCGGTTGGACGAGTGGCTGTTTTATTCGTTCGAATCAGCAATTCAGGTGAGGACGACAATGATTTCCAAAGCGCGGCGAATAACTGCTGCAGCATTAACGGTGGTGGCATTATCACTGGGAGCATCAGCACCAGCTTTTGCAGAACCCCCTGTCACCATCCCACCTGGGGACTTTGTTGTCGACAACGCCCAGGTTCTCGGTGGCAATGAAAATAAACTCGAAAACGACATTAAGACACTTCGTGATGACACTGGCATTAGCCTGTTCGTCGTTTACGTTGACGAGTTTACCTCCCCTTCAAACCCGGGCAAATGGCTTGAACAAGTTGCTGCGAATAAGAATATGGGCAGTTCCGACGCAATCTTGGTGGTAGCAACCAAACAGCGCCAGGCAAACTTCGCCGGGCACCAAAATGGTCCGCTTACCGCTTACACCCAAGAAATCTATACAAAGCAGATCTCCCCAGCCCTCGCGAAGAAAGATTGGTCGGGCGCCGCTGAAGGAGCAATTGAAGGTATCGCAAATGTTGCCGATGGTGGCAGTGCCACCAGTTCCTCAAGCTCCGGCGGTAGCGTTTTCTGGGTTCTTCTCATTATTGGCGGCGTAGCCGTAGCCGGCTATGTCTTCCTTTCGCGCCGAAGCAAGAAAAAGACTAACCAAATCCCTCAAGGAAACCCAAGCACTGGGCAGCCCCAGCAGCTTGAGTCATTGGAGAGCCTTCGACTGCGAGCCGATCAATTACTTGTCGCAGCCGATGATTCAATTCGCTCTTCCGAGCAGGAACTAGGATTTGCTGAAGCTCAATATGGTGCTGGATCCGTCAAGGTTTTCTCCGAGGACCTGGCCGAAGCCAAAACACACCTAGTGGAATCCTTCCGCCTGCAGCAACAACTTGACGATCATATTCCCGACACCGAGGAAGATCAGCGCTCCTGGCTCGGCGAAATCATCAATCGATGCGGTCAAGTTAACGACAACTTGCAAAAGCATGCTAGTGAATTCAAAGATCTACGTCAGCTAGAGCAAAATGCTGAGACTCGAATTGAAGAAGTCGCGGCCGAAAAGGAACCTCTTGCGCAGCAGCTTTCACAGCGGGTCTCCGAGCTTGAGGTGTTGACGACTAAGTATGAGGACAGCGCGGTCTCACAGATCACCGATAACGCTGAGCAGGCTTCGGAACGACTAACCTTTGCAGCGTCCTCTCTGAAGCAGGCACGTGAAAAGCTCGGCACCGACCGTGCACATGCAGCCCTGCTGATTCAGAATGCTGAAGAAGCCCATGATCAGGCCGAAGTCCTGTTGGCCGCAATCAGTAAGTCCGCGACCGCTCTTCGCCAGGCAGACAATGATTTGGAATCAGCTGTTTCCACAGCCGCTCGGGACCTCGCACAGGCTAAAGCGCTGGTAGCTAATGGTTCACAACCTAATCTGGCGGGTCCCATCGCCGGGGTAGAAAGCACCCTGGCCACGATTCAACAAGCGCTACGCGCAGATAAGCATGATCCGCTGGCCTTGATCTCTGCGCTCGATGATTCTACGACTCCGTTAGCTTCTGCTCTGGGCTCGCTTCGTGATCGCGCCCAGCAGGACCAAGCCGCCCGTAATCAGCTGCAGTCTTTGCTTAACACTGCGGCTTCGCGGATTCAAGGCACTGAAGATTACATTCGTGCTCGTCGCGGCGGCGTCCGCTCCTCGGCACGTACCCGCCTAGCTGAGGCACAGCGCGCCTACGATCAAGCGCTGTCCTTAGCATCGCAGAATCCCTCTGAGGCAGTTGCTTCAGCACAGCGTGCTAGCCAGCTTGCTGATCAGGCAGCTCGCATGGCCGAACAAGACGTCAATGGCTTCGGTGGCGACGGTGGATTAGGTAACTTTGGCGGTTCCAACCGAGGCCGTGGAGGCATGTTCGACGGAATTGGTGGCGCCGTCCTTGGAGGTATCCTCATCGATTCGATTCTCGGCGGAGGAAACCGCGGAGGTGGAAACCACGGTGGCGGCGACGGTGGGTTCTTCGGCGGAGGCGGCTTCGGCGGCTTCGGCGGCGGCGGAGGAGGATTCGGTGGCGGATTTGGCGGCGGCGGAGGTGGTGGAGGCTTCGGCGGAGGTGCCGGCGGCAGTTTCTAGAGTTACGCGGTTTTATCTCAGTAGTACGCAAATTTCAGCAATACTATTTCGTATAGAAAGGTCTACACATGACCAAGCAATCACTTTTTGGACGCGTTGCCCAGCTCGCAAAGGCCAACATCAACTCAATTCTGGATTCTGCCGAAGATCCAGAGAAGATGATGGATCAAATGGTTCGCGACTACACCGACAACATTGCAGAAGCTGAACAGGCTGTCGCCCAGACCATCGGCAATCTGCGCATGTTGGAAGACGACTACCGCGAAGATGAGCAGGCCGCTGGCGACTGGGGAACTAAAGCCCTGGCTGCCTCGAACAAGGCCGACGAATTCCGCAGCGCAAACGATGCCGACAACGCCGGGAAATTCGACAATTTGGCTAAGGTTGCCATTCAGCGTCAGATGCAGGCCGAAAGCGAGATGAAAACCGCTAACCCGACCATCGCCTCGCAGCGCGAAATCGTTGAGAAGCTGAAGACCGGCCTGAACCAGATGAAGGAAAAGCGCAACGAACTGGTCAGCAAGCGCGACGAACTCGTTGCTCGTGCCAAGTCCGCAAACGCGCAGAACCAGGTCAACGAGGCCGTCAAGTCAGTGAATATGATGGATCCGACTAGCGAGATCAGCCGCTTTGAGGAAAAGATCCGCCGTGAAGAAGCTAAGGTGCGAGGTGCCTCCGAGTTGGCCTCGTCCAGTCTGGACGCTCAGTTTGAGTCATTGGAAGACCTCGGTGAGCAGACTGAGGTTGAGGCGCGGCTGGCGGCTCTGAAGGCTAATCAGACCGGTGCGTTGGAGAGCTAGACTCCCAGCATGGCAATGGGCGCCGGATTTGTTCATCATGAACAGATCCGGCGCCCATTATTCGCCCAAAAATAGAAGCTTAAACCCAAAGTGGAGATCCAATTGGATCTCCACTTTTTCTCTGTGGCGGGGAGAGGATTTGAACCTCTGACCTCCGGGTTATGAGCCCGGCGAGCTACCGAGCTGCTCCACCCCGCGTCGGTAAATACAACATTACCAACTCATAAACTCCATGGCGAATCGACAGGCCATGTCTTGCGTCACACCCTTGGGTTTGGGGCAATTGGTGGGGACACTAGGCGGATATTCAAGCCCACTCACGAGGCCAGATCGCGTCCACCCAAGAATTCAGAGATACCCCGTTAATAATGCCGTTCCCAAGAAGTGATCCATCTCGAACCAGGGCATCCGCTCCAATGTCCGGGGCCGAGTCAATGTTGCGAGTGTCAGCCTCGAGCTGCTCGTGGTTCAGCACGTGTGCACCCGAAGCCCCACGAAGGATGAGCAAAATCTGAGTTCCCGCGATTACACGGGCACCGGACAATTGACGATTTGTCCGGAAGAGATTCCGGCCAAGAGTACTCCACTGCCGTCTTTAGCCACCCGCAGACAGCCGGTTAAAGAAACATACGGTTGAGAGCTTCCCCGTCCACGGGGGCGAACCTGACAGAGCAGGACGTGCACATTGCTTTCTGCAGATCATAAGAAATCTGCGACTACCGCGCTACCGAGTCGCAGTCGTTACCGTCTGGTGGCGAGAGCGGGAGCGGACGCGCGTCCACCGCCTCGTTTTAAGGTCCTAGGTCCTAGGTCCTGCCAAAGAAGATCTCGAACAACATCCAGCTCCCCTGAGAAAATATGATGGGAAGTAGGGTAATTATGTACGGACTTTTCGGTTCCACAATTGATGTGTCAGCCCGCTGGCAGTGCCAATCGATTCGACCGCGAAACGATTTTCCATACCTACTAGTTGATCCCAGATTTGCACACCAGAGCCCAGCACTACCGGGACAATCGCCAGATGAAGGAAGTCAATCAAGCCCGCGCGGAGAAATTCATTGACGGTCGATGGCCCACCCCCGATGCGAACATCTAGCCCGGCTGCCGCTTCTTGCGCCATGCGTAAGGCATCATGTGGAGTCGCATCGACAAAATGGAAACTTGTGCCGTTAGTAAATTTGAGTGTTTCTCGCGGGTAATGGGTCAAGATAAAAACCGGGGTTCGAAAGGGTGGAGCTTCTCCCCACCAGCCGTTCCATCCGTCACTGGGCCATGGTCCTGATTGCGGGCCAAACTTGCGACGCCCCATAATCTCGGCTCCGACTCCCTGCCCCCACATGCTGAACAATGCGCGATCCACCGTGACAGGATCGCTGAGCCCCTGAATCCCGTGAATGACGCGCCCATCGAATCTTGCAAAGAGTGCAGCCGCTCCCCCGATCGGCTCTTCAAAGGTCACTCGATCTCCTGCGGCGTAGCCGTCTAACGAAATGAAGAGGTTATGCACTCGTGTCCGACCCATGTTGGCCTCCGTCGCCATTAAAACCAGAAACTGATTGAACCCTAACGCAGAGCAATTTCATTTGACAAGGATTTCCGAAGTCCGAA